>Ga0105237_10000399_pt1 | contig 61795 bp, 47 predicted proteins | sample KBSC24metaG_FD_81520 | JGI IMG/M metagenome (GOLD analysis project Ga0105237, IMG submission 81520) | Corn rhizosphere microbial communities from Kellogg Biological Station, Michigan, USA - KBS C2-4 metaG | ecosystem: Host-associated > Plants > Roots > Rhizosphere > Soil | place: Michigan, USA... | reverse complement strand
GCCCTTCAGGCTGCGATGGAAGGATATGAAGTAAAGAAATTTGCGACCGCGGTTAAAGAAGCAGATATCGTTGTAACCACTACAGGTAACTGCGACATCGTTCGTGCAGAGCACTTCAAAGTGATGAAAGACAAAACCATCGTTTGTAACATCGGTCACTTTGACAATGAAATTGATGTAGCCTGGTTAAATAAAAACTATGGTGATACTAAAGTAGAGATCAAACCTCAGGTAGATAAATATACTATTGACGGTAAAGATATTATTTTGCTTGCTGAAGGTCGTTTAGTGAATTTAGGATGTGCTACAGGACACCCAAGTTTCGTGATGTCCAACTCTTTCACCAACCAGACTTTAGCTCAGCTGGAACTTTGGACCAATACAGATCAGTATGAAAACAAAGTTTACGTTCTTCCTAAACACCTGGATGAAAAAGTAGCTCGTTTACACCTGGCTAAAATTGGTGTAGAACTTGATGTTTTAGATCAGCATCAGGCAGATTATATCGGTGTTCCTGTTGAAGGTCCTTTCAAACCGGATACTTACAGATACTAAGTATACAAAAAGGAGCTGCATCTGCAGCTCCTTTTTTATTTTCCTCCAAATTCATCCTCCACACTTTCCCGGAGATCATACATCATCCATTGTTTGTCCTTTACTGACTTCTGTTCGCTTTGCAGGAGTTTAATAAAATCGTTAACCCCAACTGGTTCATTTCCGTTTCCGTGGATCAGAACAATACTTCCGGAGTTGGCCGTTTGACCTTTGGCCAGCCAGGCATCACTTCCTACAGGAATTAATCCATAGGACAGCACCTTGCTGATCAATTTAGGATCAGAAACCAGCCCTGGAAAACGAAAAAATACGGAAGGCATGATGCCATGCTGCAGCATCGCCAGTTCAGTACCCATCACCTCAAAGTTCATATCAGTACCCGGCTCCAGTAAGAAATTAACTTTTAAAGGCGCGGTTGGGCTAACCCGATGATTGTAGGAATGATTTACCCAGGTGATGGAAATATCTCCTGATTTCACCAGATTTTTCAGCCAGTCAAGATCATCATTGTGGGTCAGCATCCACCTTCCCGTAATCGAAAGAGCCAGGGGTACCGGCTTTTCAGTTCTCTGAAACACCTTCATCAGAGAAGTAAATATAATCCGGTCCAGAGGTTTATGCGATGGGCAAAGATCAATGGTTAAAGTAATTCCTTTTTCTTTAGGAAAACCATGAATAATTCCTGCATCCTGTAAAGGAGTTTCCTTCACCTGTGCAGCTTCCATTGCTTTTACATATGGCGTTTCCTTAAAAGTATCCATGGCTTGAGCCCAGGTCAGAGGCTTTACCGCTTCAGTACCAGCAGGCAATATCCTGGTCTCCAGCTCCTGAGGATCGGTAACCAGGTATTGTGTTCTTCCCCCCTGCTCAAATTTCCTCAGCACCAGCAAATCTTTATTCTGGTCGCGAAGCAACCCATAGAATCGCTTGTAATTTTTGATGCCTTGCTGCCCGAGGCAAGAAATTACAAAGAGCATACAAAAAACACAGCCTAAAAAAGTGGTTAAGAAAAATGGATATCTCTTCATTTAATGATTAAGTTTATCTTTGTATATGGCAAAACTATCTGTAAATATCAATAAAATAGCCACCCTTCGCAACAGTCGCGGTGGTAATAACCCGGATCTGATTAAAGTAGCGTTGGATTGTGAACGTTTTGGGGCGGAAGGGATCACGGTGCACCCCAGACCAGATGAAAGACATATTCGTTATCAGGATGTTTTTGACCTGAAAGCTGTGATAGCGACAGAATTTAATATTGAAGGAAACTGCAGGGAACAAAAATTTATTGATCTGGTGCTGGCGAATAAACCCGCACAAGTTACCCTGGTGCCTGACGCCGAAGGTCAGATCACTTCCAATCATGGATGGGATACCATAAAACATCAGGCCTACTTGCAGGAAATGGTCGGCCTCTTTAAAAAAGAAGGCATCCGGGTCTCTATATTTGTTGACCCTGTTCCGGACATGGTGGAAGCTGCAGCCGAAACGGGTACTGACCGGATAGAATTGTATACTGAAGCTTATGCCAGGGAGTATCATGAAGATAAGGCTAGGGCAGTTGCGCCCTATGTTGCAGCAGCAGAAAGAGCAGCAGCACTCGGTTTGGGCATCAATGCCGGCCATGACCTGGATCTGCACAATTTAAAATATTTTTCACAGCAGGTTCCGGCTTTGCTGGAAGTAAGCATCGGCCATGCCCTGATCAGTGATGCTTTATACCTGGGTTTGGAAAATACCATCCAAATGTACTTGAGACAATTAAAAGATTAAACTAAATTCCTATGAAAACGCTATCTGCATTTTTCTTTGCTTCGGCATTCCTCTTCCTGATCTCCGGTTGTAAAAAAGGCGGAAGTATAGATGAGGGCACCGCCGCAGGAGTCATCTCCAATTACCTTCAGACCAATCCGGAATATGAGGATATAAAACTAGATATAGGTGAGGTAAAATTCAAAGGCAGGAAAGATGCAGTAGCGCTCGGTCGATATAAAGGACTGGAAGAAAAAGGTTTGATTGTACTGAAACTTGATCAGCAGAAAAAGAGATTTTTATCTAAGGACAGCTTATACATTTATATCGTCTCATTAACAGACAAATCCAAACCATATGTGCTCAGACAGGACGCGAACAAAGCTACAATACGAGCGCTGGACTATGTTCTGGATGATGAAAAACCAGTAAAACTGATTAAAGGGGATGCGAGAGTTGCCAGGGTAACTGTCACCCTTAAAAAGAAAGCCAACGATTTTGCTGTCTTTTTAAGCGCTAAAGGTTCCCCTGCGAACTTCGTGACCAAAACCTATAAGTTAAAGTTTAGAAAAGAAGAAGGCTGGGTCTTGGTTGGCGAATCGTAAAATATACATTTATAATCGTTTTGGGCAACCAGGGCTAAGGGTATTTTTATTACCTTTGCGCAACTTTTTATTCAAAGATTCATGAGCTTAAATATTCATTACAAAGAAGACTTTAAAGATCGTCACATTGCACCCAATACAGAAGATACCAAAGCGATGCTTCATACGCTTGGATTGGGTTCTATTGACGAATTAATAGAACAAACTGTTCCTCAGAAAATCAGGTTAAAGCAACCTTTGAATTTACCAAAGGCAAAATCTGAAAAGGATTATCTGAGCAGTCTAAAACAAACAGCTTCTTTAAACAAAGTTTTTAAATCCTACATCGGACAGGGATATTACAACACAACCACACCTGGGGTTATCTTACGTAATGTAATGGAAAACCCGGGATGGTATACGCAATATACCCCCTATCAGGCAGAAATTGCGCAAGGCCGCCTTCAGGCTTTACTGAATTTCCAGACCATGGTGATTGACCTGACCGGAATGGAAATTGCAAATGCTTCTTTACTGGATGAAGGAACAGCTGCTGCTGAGGCGATGTTCATGCAATACAGTCTTCGTAAAAACCAGCAAGCTAAAAAGTTCTTCGTATCTGAATTACTTTTCCCTCAAACCATCGATATCCTGGTTACACGTGCCAATCCTTTTGGTATAGAACTGGTGGTGGGAAACCATGAGGAAATTGATTTAAATGAAGAGTTCTTTGGTGCCATTGTTCAATATCCTGCCGGAAACGGACAAGTTTTTGACTATACTGGTTTTGCCAAAACAGCTCATGAAAAAAATGTAAAGATTACAGTTGTTGCCGACCTTTTAAGTTTAACGCTGTTAACACCTCCGGGAGAATGGGGTGCTGATGTTGTCGTTGGAACAACCCAACGCTTCGGTGTACCAATGGGCTTTGGTGGACCTCACGCTGCTTTCTTTGCAACAAAAGATGAATATAAAAGATCAATCCCAGGTCGTATTATCGGTGTAACTATAGACAGCAATAATAATTATGCATTGCGTATGGCATTGCAAACAAGAGAACAACATATCCGCAGGGATAAAGCGACCTCCAATATTTGTACCGCGCAAGCATTACTGGCTATTATGGCTGGCTTTTATGCCGTTTACCATGGCCCTAAAGGCTTAAAACTAATTGCTGAACGCACTCATGGTTTAGCGGTTACTTTGGCTAAATCTTTAGAGATGATTGGTTATAAGCAGCTGAACAGTGCTTACTTTGATACCATTCAGCTTGATCTGGGAGACCTGGCGGATTCTATTCACAGAGAATGCATAGACAACGAGATCAATTTGAATTATAAAGGTGGTATTGTAACCATTGCTTTAGATGAAACGACTTCTGCCGAAGATATCCAGTTATTGAATAAAATCTTTTCTAAGGTAAAAGGAATTCCTGCTGATCAGGCTGAATTGACAGAGGGCAATGTGGAAACTGTAATTCCTTCAGCATTACAGCGCAGTTCATCTTATCTCACCCACCCTGTTTTCAACAAGCATCACTCTGAACACGAGATGCTTCGTTATATCAAGTCTTTGGAAACCAAAGATCTTTCTCTTTGCCATTCTATGATTGCTTTGGGTTCATGTACAATGAAACTGAATGCAACCACAGAAATGATCCCGGTAACCTGGCCTGAATTTGGACAAATTCATCCTTTTGCGCCAGCCGATCAGGTGGCTGGATATTATGCTGTTTTCAATGAGCTTGATAAATGGTTAAGTGAAATCACTGGCTTTGCAGCAATGAGCTTACAGCCAAATGCTGGTGCACAAGGCGAATATGCGGGTTTAATGGTGATCAGAGCTTATCATCAGGACCGTGGAGATCACCAGAGAAATATCGCATTAATTCCTGCTTCTGCACATGGAACCAATCCTGCTTCTGCCGCAATGGCCGGTATGAAGATCATTATTGTGAAATCTCTTGAGAATGGAAACATTGATGTAGAGGATCTGAAAGCCAAAGCTGAAGAAAATAAAGATAATCTTTCCTGCCTGATGGTTACCTACCCTTCTACACATGGTGTTTTTGAGGAAAGTATCATCGATATCTGTAACATCATACATGAGAATGGCGGTCAGGTTTATATGGATGGCGCCAATATGAATGCTCAAGTTGGACTGACCAGCCCTGGTACTATAGGTGCTGATGTTTGCCACCTGAATCTACATAAGACTTTCTGTATTCCTCACGGCGGTGGTGGCCCTGGTATGGGACCAATTGGCGTAGCCAAGCACCTGGTTCCTTACTTACCTGGTCATGCTGTTGTAGATATCGACAAGGGCAAATCTATCCATGCAGTATCTTCTGCTCCATGGGGTTCTGCTTCTATTCTGGTGATCTCACATGCCTATATTGCCATGATGGGTGGCGAAGGATTAAAGAATGCTACACAGTATGCAATTCTGAATGCAAACTACATGAAAGCGCGCCTGGAGCAACACTATCCGGTTTTATATACAGGTACTAACGGTCGTTGTGCACATGAGATGATCCTGGACTGCAGATCTTTCAAAAACTTTGGTATTGAGGTAGTCGATATTGCCAAACGACTAATGGATTATGGTTTCCATGCACCAACAGTATCTTTCCCGGTTGCAGGAACCTTAATGGTAGAACCTACCGAGAGTGAGCCTAAACACGAGTTAGATAGATTCTGCGATGCCTTGATCGCCATTAGAGCAGAAATTACGGCTATTGAAAACGGCAACAGTGATAAAACTGATAATGCATTAAAGAATGCACCACACACTGCAGCTGTTGTTACAGGCGATGACTGGTCGCACAGTTACAGCAGAAAAACTGCAGCGTTCCCTTTGCCATATGTGGCTGAATACAAATTCTGGCCATCCGTTGGAAGGGTAAACGACTCTTTTGGAGATCGTTCCCTGGTCTGCGCTTGTCCTCCGATTGAAAGCTATATGGAAGAAACGCTAGTCTAAATGCATCAAAATAAAAAAAGGCCATTTAAGTTTAAATGGCCTTTTTTTATTTTTTAACAATTCAATCTATTTTATATCTTTATGCTATGGCTCTCTTTACTAAATCAAGATGGATTCTAAAATTAATTTACTTGTTATTGACGATGATGACATCAATATTTTCATCATAAAAAAAATTGTAGAGAAGACTGGATTTGCCGTGAACATGGTATCCAAATCAAATGGCCAACTGGCCATTGACTATCTTGTACAAGTCCTTAAGGATGATGAACCTTTTCCTCAGCTCATGCTGATTGATATTAATATGCCCGTTTTGAATGGATGGGAATTTATCGAGGCTTATGAAAGAATGGATGTCAATAAAAGATCTGACCTCTATATGCTTTCCTCATCCGTATATGAAAACGACATAGAAAAAGCCAAAACCTATAAGATTGTGAAGGGTTTTATTTCAAAACCCCTGTCTATTGATCGCTTAATAGAGCTTCTAAAAGCTATTAATGAATAAACCTCAACTCTAAACAATATTAAAAACGCCATCCTGATAAGTTACATGCCCTGTAGCCTTAGTCTTTGCATGGTAAAACAGGCAATTCCAATTTTCCAAAGCAGCCTTTTTTCCATACTCTTCCCTAAGTTCCATTGCTTTCCGTCCGTCAAAGTCATATTTAGCAATAAACCTTCTTAACAACTCTTCCGGTTCAGGTAAAACGTCTCCACCGAAGAAGACCCGATCAGTACCGTCATCCAAAAGAAATGTCTGGTGAAAAGGGGTATGTGCACCAGTCAGTTCATAACTGATTCCTTCCGCGAACTGACCGCTGCCTTCTACAAAATGCAATTGCGCGTTCCTCTGTAAAAAGTCAAAAATCTCTGTTTTATAAGAAGATGAAGTATTGGTAAATGCACTTTCCCATTCTCCTCTCTGAATGACATACGTGGCGTTTGGAAAACTAAGCTCCGTTTTTCCGTTGTATTCGTGAATCATGCCGCCGGAATGATCAAAATGCAGGTGGGACATCAATACGTAGTCCACTTCATCAGGATCAAAACCCGCCTTCCGGATATTTTCGTGCAAAATCAATTCTCCTGACTCATTGCTATATCCCAGACCGGTATCGAACAGCAGCAATAAATCATTCATTTTTACCAAAAAAGGCTGAACATGGATAAACAGGGATGCAGGCCGATCTTTAGGGCTGTGAATTTCCGGGTTAAAGGGAATAAATTTTTTGCTGGCATCTACGGAGTAAGAACCTTCGTATAAAGTGAAAACTTGCAAGGGCATAGGTATTAGTAAGACGAAGAAATTAATGATATCTTTACGAATCGATACAAAGATAGGGAACCTGTATGAATTTACCACTAATAAAACCATAAGGCATATCCATTTAAACGCTCTAATGAAAGAACAACAGCTTAATGATCAATAAAGAACAATAAAGGCTTAATGGAAAAGAGATGGGTGCAAGCTGCACAGAATGATCAAGAAATAACCGAATCGCTTGCACAGCAATTAAATATAGATAATAGTTTAGCCCGGATCCTTGTACAAAGAGGAATCAGTTCTTTTGACGAAGCCCGGACCTATTTCAGGCCACAGCTAGGCGACTTGCATGATCCTTTTTTGATAAAAGACATGGAGAAGGCAATTGCACGTATTGATCATGCCCTGGTGTCAGGCGAAAGCATTATGATCTATGGTGATTATGATGTGGATGGTACTACATCTGTGGCTCTGGCATACAGCTTTTTCAGTCAATTTACAGATCGGATTACGTATTATATACCCGATAGACACAAAGAAGGCTATGGTGTCTCTACTGCAGGAATAGACTATGCCAGTGCCAATAATTTCAGCCTTATCATTGCCTTGGATTGTGGGATCAAATCAAATGATAAAGTAAGTTATGCAAAGAAATCAGGGATAGATTTTATTATATGTGACCACCATTTACCGGGTGAAGAATTGCCTGAAGCAGTTGCTGTGCTTGACCCTAAACGTTCGGACTGTACTTACCCATTTAAAGAACTTGCCGGATGCGGAATTGGATTTAAACTGGCGCAGGCGTATGCACTGACGCATGGTCTTCCTAAAGATAGCTATGAACAGTATATGGATCTGGTTATGGTCAGTATTGCCGCAGACATTGTACCTGTAACCGGAGAGAACCGGATTCTTGCTCACCACGGCCTGATTAAACTCAATACCAGGCCCTGCCTTGGTCTGAAAGCATTGATGCAAAGTACCGGGCGGGATAAAGATTTTACACTAACAGACATTGTCTTTTCGATCGCTCCAAGAATCAACGCAGCCGGCAGAATGGACCATGCAAATGAGGCTGTTAAAATGTTGTTGTGTAGCGAAGATGACCTTGCCCGTGAGCAAAGCCTGTTTATCAACCTGCAAAATTCCGAGCGCAAAACTTCCGATCAAAATACAACTGCCGAAGCGCTGGCCATTATTGAAGACTGTGAAATACAGATCAACCGGAAAACCACAGTGGTTTATAATCAAAACTGGAATAAAGGGGTAATTGGTATTGTAGCATCCAGACTAACGGAAAAATACTATCGGCCAACAGTTGTACTGACAGAATCAAATGGCCTGCTCACAGGTTCTGCGCGTTCTGTTGCAGGCTTTGATCTATACGAAGCCCTTTCCGGCTGTGCAGATCTGCTGGTACAATTTGGCGGACATAAATTTGCTGCGGGCCTGACCATGAAACCTGAAAATATAGATCACTTTTCAGATCGGTTTGAACGCGTGGTGGCTGAAAGCATAACAGAAGATCTGCTTTGTCCGGAACTGACCATCGATGCCGAGATCGACTTTTCACAAATTGACGGAAAATTCCAACGAATCATTGCCCAAATGGCTCCTTTTGGCCCCGACAATCCCACCCCGGTTTTCGTAACCCATAATGTGTTTTGCGCGGGAAATCCATATATTGTTGGATCAAAACATTTAAAGCTAAATGTAAAACAACAAAATTCAGTTACTTTTGACAGTATTGGTTTTGGACTTGCAGAATTGCAGAATGAGATACAGCCTAACCGGCCTTTTTCTATTTGCTATACTATAGAAGAAAATGTATGGAAAGAACAAAAACGTTTGCAATTAAACATCAAAGCCATCAAATTTGAACAGTGATATCAGCCCTCTTAAGAGCTATTGAAAAACATTAATATACTTAAATGATATTAAGAGCAGAAAATTTAATCAAAAAATATAAACAGCGTACGGTTGTTAATGACGTTTCCTTTAATGTAAGTCAGGGAGAGATTGTCGGCTTATTGGGACCAAACGGAGCTGGAAAAACAACCTCATTTTATATGATTGTTGGATTGATCAAACCAAATGAAGGAACCATTTATCTGGACGACCAGGACATCACCAGTGATCCGATGTATAAAAGGGCCCAAAAAGGGATTGGTTATCTTGCTCAGGAAGCCTCTGTATTCAGGAAATTGACCGTTGAAGACAATATCATGTCCATTCTGGAGATGACGAAAATGAAAAAGGAAGAAAGGCACGAAAAACTGGAAGAACTGATCAATGAGTTCAGCTTGCACAAAGTTCGTAAAAACAGAGGTGACCTTTTATCCGGAGGTGAAAGAAGAAGAACAGAGATTGCACGTGCTCTGGCCGCAAGCCCTAATTTTATTTTATTGGACGAGCCTTTTGCCGGTGTAGACCCAATTGCAGTTGAAGAAATCCAGACCATCGTAGCCAAGCTTAAAAATAAAAATATTGGTATCCTGATTACGGACCATAATGTACAGGAAACACTTTCTATTACAGACCGGGCTTATCTTCTTTTTGAAGGAAAGATTCTTGAATCCGGAACACCAGAGGTACTTGCTGCAAATGAAATGGTAAGAAAAGTATATTTGGGGTCTAATTTTGTACTGCGCAGCAAAAATTTATAATTCATATAGAGGAACATGGCAATTGTAAATTCAATTTTTACCTGGTATATGAAGAAAAGAGTCCATCAAATTGAACTCTTTATAAAATATCCTCTCGACGTACAGGACGAATGGTTTCATACCTTGATTTCCAGTGCCGAGAACACCGAATGGGGAAAAAAATACGATTATAGAACTATAGAGACCCAGGAACAGTTTAAAGAAAGAGTTCCCTTACAAAACTACGATACTTTAAAACCTTATATTGAAAGAATGCTGAAAGGTGAACAGAACATCCTGTGGCCTTCAGAGATTAAATGGTTCGCAAAGTCTTCTGGTACGACAAGTGACAGGAGCAAATTTATACCAGTATCAGAAGAGTCTCTTCAGGAATGTCATTTTAAAGGTGGAAAGGACATGTTGTCTATCTTCTGCAACAACAGGCCTGGCAATCAGATCTTAACAGGAAAAGGACTCGTTTTAGGCGGAAGTCATCAGATCAACCAGCTCAATGAAGACTCCTTTTATGGTGATCTCTCTGCGGTATTGATCAAGAATTTACCGATGTGGGCGGAATATTACCGGACACCGGCAATTTCTATTGCATTAATGGATGATTACGAACAAAAAATGGAGAAAATGGCTGAGGCCACTATCCGTGAAAATGTGACCAATATTTCTGGTGTTCCCACCTGGACCATTGTACTTGCAAAAAAGGTTCTGGAAATGACGGGTAAGAAAAATTTGCTGGAGGTCTGGCCAAATCTTGAACTCTATTTTCATGGAGCAGTAAACTTCAAACCCTACAAAGAACAGTTTAGAGAGTTGATTCCATGTGATGAAATGTATTATCTGGAAACCTATAATGCCTCAGAAGGATTCTTTGGTATCCAGGACCAGGTCAATTCAGAGGAACTTCTGCTTATGCTGGATTATGGTATCTATTACGAATTTCTTCCGCTGGAACACCTGGAGCAGGAGCATCCAGCAACCCTATCTCTTGATGAAGTAGAATTACATAAAAATTACGCCATCATTATCTCTACAAACGGAGGTTTATGGCGATATATGATTGGCGATACGGTGCAATTTACTTCATTGCACCCCTTCCGCATTAAAATCACCGGAAGGACCAAACATTTTATCAATGCATTTGGTGAAGAAGTGATCATTGATAATGCAGAACAAGCCATAAGCAAGGCCAGCAAAATGACTGGCGCTGTATTTACAGATTATACGGCCTGTCCTATCTATTTTAAAGGAACAAAGGCGGGCGGACACGAATGGATCATAGAATTTGATCAACAGCCCGATGATTTCGAAAAATTTATTGATATCCTGGACCAGACCTTAAGAGAAATTAATTCAGACTATGATGCCAAACGCTTTAATGATATGGCGCTTTGCCGTCCTAAAGTACATAACGCACCAAAAGGTACATTTTACGAATGGCTGAAATCTAAAGGGAAACTAGGCGGTCAGCACAAAGTTCCACGTTTGGCCAATGACAGAAAATATGTAGAGGAAATTCTTAAATATATTTAAAACAAAAAAGCCGGTACTCAATGAGCACCGGCTTTTTTATAACCTCCAGCCAGTACCTGGCCTATCTTTTCAGCAACTTCCTTAATATCAAATGGCTTGGCAATATAATCATCTGCCCCAGCCTGAATACTCATTTGCTTACTGCGTGCATTTGCAGACATCATAATTACAGGAATATCTTTTGTAATTTCCTTTTGTTTAAGGTCTTTACATATATCTATTCCATTCGCATCGGGTAACATCACATCAAGAATAAACAAGTCTGGGAGCTGTCTTTTCAAAAGCCCCTTTAACTCACTGAATGATGATGAAGATTCGATTATATAACCTTCATTTTTAAGAAGAATATCAAAAACGGCACTAATATCATGATCATCTTCGAGTACGAATATTGTCTTTGTCATAAGAAACAGTGCAAGAGTTAAGCATTAATTTAAACGAGCAAATAGCATTCCATAATGAGTAAAAAAAAACAACATGACAAGAAACAGATGATTTTGCAGATTTGATCATCTTATCTTAAGAATTATATAACTTTCATCTGCTGAATCCGTACAGCGTTTAATATCGCAAGAAGTGCAACGCCTACATCTGCAATCACTGCCTCCCATAAAGTAGCCACCCCACCAGCACCAAGTATTAAAACCACAATTTTAACCCCCATAGCCAATGCAATATTTTGCCATACCACATTTCTGGTGAGCTTACCAATTTTAATGGCAGTTACAATTTTCCTGGGCTGATCGTTCTGAATCACAATATCCGCTGTCTCAATGGTTGCATCACTTCCCAAACCTCCCATAGCAATTCCTGCGTCAGCAAGGGCGATCACAGGTGCGTCGTTCACCCCATCACCTACAAAAGCGATACGTCGGTTCTGGTTTTTGAGTTCTTCCACTTTCTCGACTTTATTTTCCGGCAGCAAAGCACCAAAGGCCTTATCAATACCCAGCAGCTTGGACACCTTATCCACTACACTCTGCTTATCACCGCTCAGCATTACAGTTTCTATATTCAGCTGATGCAATTCGCTAATGGCCTGTTGAGCGTCTTCTTTAATCTCATCTGCAATCGTAAAATAACCTGCATACTTATTTTCAACGGCAACCATAACCATCGTATCCTGTTCATTTTCAACCGCAGCATCATATGGTATGCCTAATTTTTTAAACAGAGCCATATTTCCAGCGATAACTTCTCTTCCTTCAATATTTCCTTTTAAACCATGCCCTGCAACTTCTTCAACAGATTCTATTCTTGTTCCATTAACTGCATGGCCTGAATACTGGGTAATGGCGATGGCGATGGGGTGCGTAGATTTGCTTTCCAATGCAGCTGTCAGTTTAACCAGCTCCTTCTCTTCAAAATTGCTGGTCACTACTTTCTGGACATTAAACACTCCCCTGGTCAAGGTCCCTGTCTTATCCATAACAACTGTATCTATTTTAGTCATTACATCGAGAAAATTAGATCCCTTGAATAAAATACCATTCTTGGAGGCCAACCCAATTCCTCCAAAATAACCCAGTGGAATAGAAACCACCAGTGCGCAAGGACAACTGATCACCAAAAAAACCAAACCTCTATAAAACCAGTCCTGGAACATATAGTTTGATACGACAAAATAAGGCACTACCACAACCAGTAAGGCCAGGAGAAAAACAATTGGTGTATAAACCTTTGCAAATCTGGAAATAAACAATTGGGTCTGCGATTTCCTGGCTGTTGCATCCTGTACCATTTCCAGAATTTTACTCAGTTTGCTGTCTTTGAACAGAGATTTCACCTTAATTTCGGTAACTGTATTCAGGTTAATCATCCCTGCAAGCACCTGCTCTCCTTTTTGTTTTGTGTCCGGCTTGCTCTCTCCCGTCATCGCAGCTGTATTATAAGTTCCCTTATCAGAGATCAACACGCCATCCAGTGCGACCTTTTCGCCAGGTTTAACCTGGATAATCTCCTCTATCTTTACTTCATCAGGTTTAATACTAAGGGCAATTCCTTCTCTTAATACAGTTACTGTATCTGGTCTGATGTCCAGCAAAGCTTTAATATTTCGTTTAGCTTTATCCACCGCTGCATCCTGAAACCATTCGCCTATGGAATAAAAGACCATAACGGCTACACCTTCACTATAAGATCCAATAGCAAAAGCACCGAGAGTGGCCACACTCATCAGGAAAAATTCATTAAAAAAGTCAAAACGTAGTACTTTCCTGAAAGCAAGTTCAAGCACATTATAACCCGCCAGCAAATAAGCCACTCCAAAGATGATCAGATTGGTTATGTTACCAGGATCCACTTTAAAACCGTAATCCAGGATCAGCATCACGGCCAGGATAGCCAGAGCAAGGAGCAAAGGCCAATGGCCTGTCCATGTACCCTTCTCTTCATCACCGTGTTCATGTCCATGGTCATTGCTGTGATCATCCTGACCACAGCAATGTGTATGTCTTTCATTTATATGTTCTGCTTTCATCTTATACAAAGGTACACCCTGTTGCAATGCAATGCCATTGCAAAGTTTAACCAGAACATTGATCACAGACGCCCTTAGCTACAATATTAATTTCATCAGAATGAAAATTAACAGGAAGGATCACTTCTGGTATCTGTGTTTTAGGCAGGCAAAAAGTCTCTCCGCATTTCCTGCAGAAGAAATGTACATGTACATCATCGTGTTCGCCAGGATAACAATGCTCTTTACAAAGTGCATATTTAGTAATCCCCGTCCCATCGTCAATACTGTGCACCAGCCCATTTTCTTCAAAAGTTTTCAGTGTTCTGTATAAAGTGACCCTATCTGCCGGTGCAAGCCCTTTTTCCAGATCGGTCAGACTAATGGCGTGAGACTGGGTCTGCAAGAAATTCAGAACCAATAATCGCATTGCAGTTGGATTGATCTGCTTTGCTTTAAGTGTTTTTTCCAGTTGTCCGTTCATCGCTCTCTGGGATTAATGTTCATCCGATCCACCTGTCGATTTTGACTGCAGATAAAATGCCCCTTTAGTCACAATCTTCGCATGCTCAGCAAGTTGCTCCAGCGGGATAATTTGTATATAGCCAAGTTCCGCAATACCCGTGGTAACTTCAAATTTTTTGAAATGAATAGTGTCATTTTTTCCAGCTTCTGCCAGGTAAATGTATTTTTTCCCTTCAAACTGAACAATAGCTTCCACAGGGACAGCCGGAACCAAGTCTGAGCCCACACTGATTAAGCCCGTCACATACATCCCGGGAATTAAATTACTCTCCGGCTTTTTAATCACAGCATGAACAACTACCCCTTTACTGTCATTTTCAAAAGACTTATTGATCCCATAGATTTGCCCCTCTATATGCTGATCCTTCTGATTGGTCAATTGAAAATTAACTTTCTGTCCTATTTTAATCCTGGACAGGTCTTTCTCAAAAACAACAAGATCTGCATGTATTTTTGAATTATCTACAATATCCATCAATGAGGTCCCCGGTTGCGCAAAAGAGCCCGTCATTGCAGCTATACGTCCAATCGTACCGCTTATAGGTGCTTTTACCGGAATACTGGACACCAAATTTCCCCTGGAGACATTTTGAGCAGAAATGCCCATCTGCGCCAGTTGTTTTTCTATAGCTTTAATTTTAGCCAGTTCTGCATTATAATTAGCTTCTGCCAGTTCCTGTGACTTGCCTGTTCCAGCCCCCGCGGCTTTTAGGAGTTGCTGCCGGTGATATTCTGCCTCGACAAAGCTAAAGCCTCCTTTCACTGCAAGATACTCTTGCTGCAGTTTAATCATGTCCTGATTTTCCAGTACAACCAGTAGCGTTCCTTTATTTACCTGTTGTCCCTCCATGACATTAATTTTCCGGATAATTCCTCCATAAAGTACATTGACCTGGGCCTCATTCTGAGGCGGAACAGCCAATTGACCACTGGACTTCACTACCGCTGTCAGGTTTTTTTGCTCTATTGGTCCTATGGTGATGCCTACCGCTTGCAATTGTTTGGTATTCAGCTCCAGATCTTCATGTTTTTCTTCTTTATCTGATGGACTTTCGTTTTCTTTAGCAGAATTATTCCCTGTAGTACAAGACACCAGGATACAGATCGCCAGAATTCCTGTTCGTAACAGATTCTTTATATTTAATATATTCATCCTAATCATTCCCTTTTAAAAATTGTAATTGTATAACCGATTCATTCAGTTGCTGAACGGATTGCAGATAGTTCACTTTACTTTGTACAGCCAAGGACATATTCTGAATGAACTCCATATAACCAATTTCTCCCAGATCAAAAGAAACCTGAGCAATCCGGATTTGTTCATTGGACAGCCTTAGTCCATCTTTAATATAGTAATCCACCATCTGTCTATTATTTTTATAGGCTTGCAATTCTTGCTCATAAGCTGTTTTCAGCTGGTCCTGAACCCTTGCATATTCTGTTTCTGCCATCTGCACACCTATCTTTTCACTGTTAACCCGTGCCCTCCCCGCTCTTGTAAAGATGGGAACAGAGAGTCCAAACTGGATTCCTGCTATTCTGGTACCGGGAAAATAAGACCGGTCAATATTTGCCGGATTAAAGGATTTGACTAGTAATTGCTGTGCATAGCCAAGGGTCAGGTCAGGCCAGGCTTTTGATCGCTCTGTCTTAATTTTGGCCTGGGCTATTTTAATCTGCTGCTGATAAACCTGCAAGAGTGGACTGGTCTTCTCTTCATCAATTTTCAGGTCCAGCACAGGCAATCCCTGCTCTGAAAACAGGATCGGTCCTTCCATACGAAGTAACTGAGCCAGGTTCAATTCCTGATTTTTCAACTCTGCTTCAGCTGCACGCTGAAGCACCTGCAGCTCTTGATATTTGTTCTTTGCAGAAATCACCTCCAGGTTAGATGTCTCTCCAACTTTATAACGAAGGCTGGCCTTAGCGATAAAATTTTTATAGATGCTGTCCTGAAAGCGGAGGATTTTAAGATATTCCCGCCCGAAAAGACAATTATAAAAAGCCATTTTGACCGCTTTGACGACCTCTAGTTGAGTATAAGCACCTGTTTTAGACAGCAATGTGGTCTGCGCATTGTACAGCGCTTTTTGATTCTTATAGAATCCCGGCCAGGCAAAGGTTTGACTTACGGTTAATGAATTGTCATTACCTCCGCCCGCAGTAGGGTCCTGGGAAAGTGAAAAAGAAGTTTTCCCAAGATCAACAGCAGATTTACCAAAAGCCAATGACTGTTTAACGGCCAGATCCGCGGTTTTAATCTGCAGATTGTTTTTTAATGCAAGAGCAATCGCATGATCCAGCGTCAGGGGCTGCGACTGCGCCTTCGCGCTGTTCCCATCACCCGGGCTCCATAGTAACACGACAAAAATACCTATTGACACCACTTTTACAGGAAGCTTTTTCAAAGGTCTGGTAAACAGCATGTATAAACAAGGCAGAACAAACAAGGTTAAAAAAGTTGCGGATAACAGCCCACCAATCACAACGGTAGCAAGAGGTTTTTGTACTTCAGCGCCTGCGCCACCAGACAAGGCCATTGGTAAAAAACCAAGAGAAGCTACCGCAGCTGTCATCAGAACAGGTCTTAACCTTACTTTCGTTCCCTCTATGACCCTCTGATAAACGTCTGCTATCCCTTCTTCTTTCAACTGATTGAAATAAGAAATCATCACTATCCCGTTCAGTACAGCCACTCCGAATAGTGCAATAAACCCAACTCCCGCAGAAATACTAAATGGCATTCCTCTGATCAGCAAGGCAAATACCCCTCCAATTGCAGACAACGGAACAGCACTAAAAATCAGAAAGGTTTGGGTTACAGATTTGAAAGTGACATATAACAAGATCAGGATCAACACCATGACCAAGGGAACTGCAATAGAAAGTCTTCCTTTTGCCTCTTTGAGGTTTTGAAACTGACCTCCATAACTCAAATAATATCCGGAGGTAAGTTTCAGTTTGCCATCAAGTATCTTTTTGATTTCCTCAACTGTACTTTCTACATCTCTTCCCTTTGCGTTAAAACCAACATAGATCCTTCTTTTGCCCTCCTCCCTGGAAATCTGAGCCGGTGCATTTACAAAAGAGATGCTGGCCAATTGATTTAATGGAACTTTATTTCCGGAAGGCAAGGGAATATACAAGTTTTCAATACTGGATATATTATCCCGGAGCTCTCTTTTAAGCCGGATCACCAAATCAAACCTCTTTTCTCCTTCAAAAACAACCCCCGCAACGTTTCCTGCAAAGGCGGTCCGCAAAATCGTATTCACATCTCCTATACTCAACCCATATTGTGCTATTCTGTCTCTGTCATAGGTCACAACAATCTGTGGCAAGCCGGATATCTGTTCAATAAACAAATCCCCAACCCCTTTTACCGGCGTGATCAGGCGCGCAATTTCTTTGGCATGCTTGCTGAGGACGTCCAGGTCCTCTCCATACACTTTTATAGCTACATCTTGCCTCACTCCTGTCATGAGTTCGTTAAAACGCATCTGCATCGGTTGGGTAATTTCTATATTTACTCCGGGAAGAACTGATAAAGCCTCTTCCATCTTTTCCGTCATCTCTTCCTTGGTCCTCGCGGTTTTCCATTCCTTCTTGGGAATCATGGCCACCATCATATCTCCTCTTTCTATTGGCATCGGATCTGTCGGAATTTCCGCACTTCCAATTCTGGTTACGGCTTGCTTTACCTCTGGAAACTGTTCCTTCAATATCTTCTCCGCCTTTCCAAAAGTTTCAATCACCTGAGAAAGAGAGGTTCCCTGCATCATAGAAATCTCCACCGTTAGATCTCCTTCTTCCAGTTGGGGTAAAAATTCTCCTCCCATATTAGAAAACAACACCAGACTGAAGGCAAAAAGCCCCAGAGAAAGACCAACGGTAAGCTTCTTAAATTTCAAAACACGTTCCAGTGCGGGTGCATACCAGGCTTTCAGCCGGTTCATGATTTTATCAGATATCGTTTCTTTATGCAGTGTTTCTTTACTTAAGAATAAAGCACTGACCATCGGAACATAGGTTAGAGAAAGGATAAAAGCGCCAATGATAGCAAAGGCTACTGTTTGAGCCATAGGTTTAAACATTTTTCCTTCTATCCCAACCAAAGTCAGTAAGGGCAAGTACACAATCAATATGATGATCTCTCCAAAAGTGGCACTCGCCCGGATCTTGGAGGCAGCCTGATATACCTGTTCGTCCATTTGCTGCTGGTTTAGCCTGGGCACATCTTTGAAGAGCTTACTTTCCGTAAGCCTGTATAGAATGGCTTCTACGATAATCACAGCTCCATCTACGATCAAACCAAAATCAACAGCCCCCAAACTCATCAGGTTACCTGAAACTCCGAAAAGCCGCATCATTGCAAAAGCAAAAAGCATTGCAAAGGGAATTACCGAAGCTACAATCAGTCCGGCCCGCCAGTTGCCAAGCAACAGCAGCAGGACAAAGATGACAATCAATGCCCCCTCAATAAGGTTTTTCTGTACGGTGCCGATGGCTCTTCCCACCAGTTCGGTCCGGTCTATAAAAGGCTCAATAACTACACCTTCCGGTAAGGATTTCTGAATCTGGGCAACCCGCTCCTTCACATTCTCTATCACTTCATTAAAGTTTTCCCCTTTCAGCATGAGTGTAACACCGGCAACCACTTCTCCCGTGCCATTTCTGGTTACAGCTCCATACCTGGTCGCACTACCGATTTGTACCGTGGCTACGTCCCGGATGAGAACAGGTATTCCCTTTTCATTTTTGACTACGATCTTTTCTATATCTGCCAGTGATTTTACCTGACCAATACCACGTATGGCATAAGCGTTACTTTGCTGTTCAATGTAAGCCCCTCCCGTATTTTCATTGTTCTCTTTCAGGGCATTAAAGATTTGGGCAATGGTCACATTGTTTGCATTTAGTCTTTCATTATCTAATGCAACTTCATATTGTTTTACATAACCACCCCATCCGCTAACTTCAGCAACGCCCTTTGTTCCGGCAAGCTGGGTACGTACGATCCAATCCTGCATGGTACGGAGATCTGTAGCGCTGTACCTGGCCTCGTATCCTTTTTTCGGATGAAGTACATATTGATATATTTCCCCCAACCCTGTTGTAACAGGCGCTAAAGAGGGTTTTGCAAGATTTGGTGGGATTAAGCTTTCTGCTTCTTTAAGCTGTGCACTGACCTGCTGCCTGGCCCAGTAAATATCTGCATCATCTTCAAAAACGATTGTAATTACTGAAATGCCCGATCTGGATATAGACCTCTTCTCCACAACATGTGGTATATTGGCCATAGCCAGTTCTATAGGTGCGGTTATAAACTGTTCGACCTCCTGTGCACCAAGATCTGGTGCCTGAGAAATAATCTGGACCTGATTATTGGTAATGTCCGGTACCGCATCAATCGGTAACCTCGCCAATGAGTAACCTCCCCAAATAATTAGGGCAATCATCATCACACCAATAGCCAGTTTATTTTTTATGGAAAATAAAATGATCTTATTAAACATCTTAAATTTAAATTAATGTTAGCCTTCAGGACCAGCAATACTGACCTGAATTTTTATCCTGTAAAATTTTGAATGTGCTTGGTTAAACAAGCAAAAGGCTTTTAATTAAAAAAGATTTAAGAAAGCTTTGGCGGTTGCCAGACGGGCAGACTGATATCAATAAATCCCCCCACATCTTCCAGTGGATAATCAGAACAAATACTGGAAAAAGATACAGTAATTATGGGCTCAGTCTGTTGCATTGATGGCGTAGAGCAACAGATACAGACACAAAAAGGAGAACAGTCATCCTTTTGCTGTGATGGTGTTTGACTCTCTTTTTTTTGATAAGAAGCAGATGCCGGTTTTGAAGACACGATGTCATCCCTGCAAGGCAAGCTGCTTTGCATCAGGACCATCAGACTAAAAAAAAGACATAATATTCTCATTTCAACTTGAATTCCTTTTTGACCGGAAAGTTCCAAAGTTAATTATTCTCGCTAATTTTGCAAGAATAACAGCAAATGATCACATTATTCAAAACTGACAGGTAACCAGCTTAAAATTTGATCAGCAATTTTTCGGAAATCAACTTGGCGTCTTTATAATATTCAAAGAACCACTCTCCATTCTTTTTAAAGGCAACGCCATTAGAGGTTCCATTGTCAGCAATAAAGTAATCCGGCTGTGAAGTTTTAAATAAGGTAAGTACCTTTTTGGGTGTAGTATCGATCAACTGATACCCCGTACTTGTCGACTGTGCATACAACGTACCTTCCGCTTGTTTGACCTCTGGTATAGCAGCAGAAACAGGGACTTCTTTAACAGGGGTTGCAACTACTGCTGCTGGTACAGCCACAGGTGCAGTAGCTGGCTGGGGGCTTGCAACTGCCTGCTGAATATTTCCATTATAAGCATACTGAACATCATTTAGAGAAGTAAAAGCATCTCTCAAAGCCAGATTATAAGACGCATTGTATTCCTTTTCCCTGCTTTTTCCTTCTTTGCTTTTAAAGACTACATTACCTTTACAATCCTTTAATAATACGGTGAGGTTTGTCGTAAACATTCCATTCTTCTCCAGCACATCCAGATTTAGTGCATTGCAGCGATTTCCTGCAATCTCAGCTGGTAAATCAGCGTTATCAAAATAAGCAGTAAATCCTTTTTCTTCCATAAACATTTTTGCCAGTGTATTTAACTTATACTGATCCTTCTGTTTAAGAAAGTTAAATTTTTCTGGCACCACCACATATTTGTAGTTGTTGATGGAATTTTGAGCGTATCCCGAAATCGCTGTAAATACAAGAAATAATAAGATATATCTTTTCATATTAGATAATAGACTTTGTCAGTAAATAGGTTTAATAGCTCATTTCTTTAATGAGGACCAAAATAATTGATATAAATATAGTTTTTATTGTCTCAAACAATAAAAATTTTGATTAAAATCAACTCTTGTTATATAAGTTTAACTGGTCCTTTCTTCTATTTCTCCAACGATCAAACTCTATCCTTAAAGCTTTCACCGCATTTGTAGTTTCATCTTTCTGATTCACGATAAGATTAATAGAAGGATGTTGTACATCATCCCCTGGCTTCGCAACAGTAAGAAAAGCACTTGCCGCCTTACGATCACCGCAGCGTTTATCACCTCCATATTCTGCACCAGCCTCTAAAGCGAGCATCAATACTTCCTGGATGGGCAGCGATGCCTTTTGAGCTTTGATCGCAACTTGAAGGATTTTATGAAGCATCTCTTTATTACTTAAAGTATTACCTTGAACCGATATACCGTCTGAAGTTACAGTTCCCTTATCAGATGTTGTCTCCAAACCGGTATACGTTTCCGGAGCATCCATGTTTTTGACACATACTATTCCATATTGCTGTTGCTCGGGATCGAATTCCGGGTTCTTTATGGCTTCGAGAATTTCTTTCGGCGATGCATCCGCAAGGATCATTTGAAGCCCTTTGTTTCTGGCCAATTTATTACTCATTGCCTGAACGACAATCGCACCTTTTCCAGGAATAATTCCACCAATTCCATAGACACTAAAGGTACACGAGGCACCCGCAATACCAATTTCTTTTGTCTTTGGATCGATTACAATTATGGACCATGTTGCCTGTGCATGAACAGTTAAAATGAGCAGTACACTTAAGGTAAGAAAAAGCGGTTTTAATTTTCCCATAGAAATAAAGATACCTCTTTTTTCTGACATCCCCATTGGTGATCGCCAGGTGCGCAAGTGCTACAGCTGCGACACCACGTAAACCATCCAGTATCGGGTAGTGCGGCTAAGTGATCAGTGCATTATTGTCCATTAATTAATTTCAATTGATCAGCCAGTATTTTCATATAAAAACCCCCTACTACGGTTCTCGCTTTGAAATTTTCCCTGATGCCCGTTTTTGAATCGTAAAAATCATTCAAAGGCACGCGCGATGGGGTCTCCTGAGCGTGTACATAAAGCGGTCTGATCAATGCCTCAAACTGATCCCCTTGAGGAGCAAAAGTTGCCGTCCAAACGATCCAGTCATTCTTGGTGTAGGATTTACGGCTGTCTAGCGGAATACCAAACTTATTTATTTTAGTAAGATAATAACGTGTTTCGGTATCATACACTTTCTGAGGAAACAAATGTAAGCCCAGCACCTTGTCCCAAACCAGGTTATATTTCTGGCTCCAGGTATCTTTATTGTCAAAAGTGAGTGCATAATGATCTCCGGCGTCAGCCATTTTTATCCACTCAGGCACCATGCCTTCAGCTATGGCCCTATATTTTTTAGCGGTTTCAGCTTCACCCAATGTCTCGGCCATTTGTGCATAGCAAGCTATCGCAACAATAGCTTTTACGGATAAGTTGGCATTTCGGGCCAGATGTCCGGCAAAATCATCAGTACATAATTGAGTTTTCGGATCCAAACCTTCTTTGGCAAGATAATCAACCCAAGTGGTCAGCGTCTGCCAGTGTTTTTTTGCATAGCCGGCATTGCCCTCCACTTTAGCAATTGCGGCACAAAGGATAATCATATTGCCGGATTCCTCCACCGGCATTGGCTCACCATAAGTCTGCCCGTTCGCTTTTGGATAAGTACCCAAGTCATGAGCAGCCCATGGATGCGGATATTTACCTGTTTCAGTAAAGTGGAAAATACCGGTCAGCATGCCTTTCATCAGTTCGGGGTTATAAAGCAGGTAAAGCGGTGCTGAGGGATAAGTCACATCCACCGTATTGATGAAACCGCCACTATTATTTTCCTTAGACAACCACAGGGTTTCACCTGCAGGGCTTTTAACTAATGTATGCGCTGCAATACTTTGGCGATAAGCCAAGACACACAAGTGAGCATATGCTGCTCCTCCAGAACGTAAGGCATCCGCATAAACCTCTTTATCGAAGGTACTGCATTTTTGCATAACGGATGGGTATTCGTTAAAGGCTTTAGTGAGTTCACCTTCAATTGTTGCTTTGCCTGAGTTATTCCACCAGGGCCTCAAATCAGTATTAAAATACTGTATGGAAAACCCCTCGTCATAACCTAACTCAACAAAACGCTCAACAGCGGTTTCACCAACAGTTCCAAAAGGAATGATCGTATTTAAGGAAAGTGAATGGCCCTTAGATGCGGTTGATGAAACAGATCCCTTTCTGAATGCATTCGCCGCTTCGCTGCCTTTGGTCGTAAACTGAACCACTCCCGCAGTTTTTGGCGCAGCTATATAAAAATACCCCCAGTCGATACGCATATCGTCGGCCCCTTTTTGAAGAACAGGCTGCTCAACGGTACCTGTTTTTAAAACAGACAGTTTCTCCGTCTCATATTTTTGTGCACTAACGGCCTGTGAAGGTTGATAGACAGCAATGTCAGATGATGCGCCCAGGAAAACTTTTACGGCGTGTTTTTTTCCATCATTAGCATTTACCTTATAAGTAATATAGGAAACGGGGCGAGACAACAAACTCAGGTCATTTAACAGCAATGGTGAAGTGAAGGTGAGTTGAAAATTTACTTTTCCGGCGGCAAAATTATATACAGTTTGCGTTGCATTCACTTCGACATTTTTTTGTTCAGCCAGCAATATTTGACCGGCATTGTCTTTCAGCTTGTCTACAAGACCAAAATCCAAAAAGCGGCTACCCGCCGTATTGGCCAGATGAATAGCGATCACATTCTGACCCGCTTTAAGTGCTTTTTTATGGATTGGCAAATATTGGAAATTACTTGTCCAACCTTTCTTCTGGTAAACCTTGGTACCGTTCAGAAAAACCTCAACGTTGTCGTCGTGGTTGAGTTTTAAAAAAAGCTCATTAATGCCGGCGATCGTACTAAGATTGAACGTCCGTCTTACCCAAATATCATCCGATTTCCATAATGTTTTCACGTTCTTCTCCTCATCGCCAACCGGCCCCTGACCAGATTTCCAGCCGGTAGTACTGTAGTTTAGCAAAGTCCAGTTACCCTCTGGTTTGTTTTCCGTGTAAACAACAGGATAAGATACTTCATCAGAGGCACTCAATACGGTTTTATAGCTGGTCTGCTCTTGTCCAAGGAAACGATAAATCTTCCCATCCACATTAATCAGTCCCAGTAGTGAGTGCGCTGCACCTGTCCAATGCGTTGTGGTAGAATTGTTCAATTGATCGGTATTTGACCAGATGCTAAAGTTAGGGTTGTGGGTGATCAGTGGATAAGCAGGTGCCTTTCTTTCCTGTGCGTACACAGTCCCGGACAGACATGCGCAGGCCAGTAAGACCAAGGACTTAAGTCGGTTAGATTGGTTCATGGATAAGTCTATATTTGATATTTTATTCAGATCGTAAAAGTAAAGTAAAAGTGCTGCCGGGACATCTTCATATTGTATCAAAGTCAACGCATATCGTCTCATTTTCACATAAAGGATAAGAAGCCTGCGTGAGTGCATCACCTAACCAGAAGATCAGATTGCTCAAACAATTTAGAATCATTTTCATAATGTTTATTTGTTAGTTTTGATGTAAGGAAACCACTACGCTTCTCAGACCTGCTTACCCTGAATACAGGTATATAGCTATGACGTTATGATACCTATATCAAGCAGCGGTATTTCCCAAACCGCTTACTTACTGAACATCCTACAGACAAAAGAATAAAATGACAACAAAATCAGGCTTAGACATTCATAGGAAATTATACGGACTTGACCACTTAAGAGCATTAGCGATTATAGTAGTTTTCTTTTATCATTATTTTATAGTAACCCGTGGACAACCGAAATGGTTGCCAGATGTAGCTTCGTTCGGTTGGACAGGTGTTGACTTGTTTTTTGTGTTGAGTGGATTTTTAATCTCTTCTCAAATCTTCTATCAAATCAAACAAGAACAACCCATTTCATTTAAAATCTTTTTTATTAAACGATTCTTTAGGATTGTTCCTGCGTTTTTGGTAACAGTTGGACTTTATTTTTGCTTTCCATTTTTCAGAGAAAGAGAAGCACTACCACCACTCTGGAAAGTTTTGACTTTTACTCAAAATCTTGGGCTTGATGTAAAGGATTTTGGAACCTTTTCTCACGCTTGGTCTCTATGTGTAGAGGAACATTTTTATTTGTTTTTTCCTATAGTTTTAATTTTCTTACAAAGAACCAAACTATTTGTTAAATCATATTGGCTATTAATAGTGCTGTTTTTATTTGGTTTTGTAATTAGACTTTATTGTTATAACTATCTGTATCTACCTAAAATTGAAGATGATTACAGTTGGATGTATTGGCACAAATACATTTATTACCCGACGTATAGTCGTCTGGACGGACTTTTAGTTGGCGTTTCACTTGCGGGCATTTATGTTTTCTTGCCAAAATTTTATACTAAAATTTCACAATATGGAAACCAGTTCATTCTGCTAAGTTTATGTATTTTGATAGGTGCCCATTTTTTATGTGAAGACCAACAAACCTTTATCGCTTCAATTTTTGGTTTTCCATTAATCGCACTTGGCTTTGGGTTTATAGTTTTAGGCTCTATAAGTCCGACAAGCTTTTTGTACAGGTGGAATTCAAAAACTACCACGTTTATTGCAAATCTTTCGTTTGCAATCTATTTGACACATAAAGGTATAATTCACGTAACACACAAATTATTAGATCAATTTAAAATAGAAAGTAATATAATGCTCATAATTTGTATAATAACCTGCATACTGGCAGCATATTTACTACACTTGATAATAGAGAAACCATTTATGAAATTACGAAGTACAATCATAAAAGGGGAACTAAAACCTAACGCCAACATTGGTACTGCTGATATACAAACCGTTAATTGAGCTGTTGCTCCATATTATAATCCCTCATTAATTGAGCAGAAAAAGCTGCTAAACTCACAAACACGACTGCATGACTAAACATCTGGTTTTAACTCGGAGAATTTCCGCATAGAAGCAAAAAAGCCTGTTTCCTTGCAGAAACAGGCTTTTAAGTGATCTCGTATATGAGATCTTTTTGGCTCCCTCTGCTGGGCTCGAACCAGCGACCCTCTGATTAACAGTCAGATGCTCTAACCAGCTGAGCTAAGAAGGAGTGCTGGCTATTTAAAAAGCCTTCCAGACAAACTGAAAGGCTTTTGGTATTGCTCCCGAGACTGGGCTCGAACCAGTGACCCTCTGATTAACAGTCAGATGCTCTAACCAGCTGAGCTACTCGGGATGCTGGCTTATTCCCAAAACGCCTTTTTTGAACTATTAAAGAACATAAAGCCTTGTTCGTTTTGGGAATGCAATATTAGGGGTTTTAATTTATTTATGCAATATTTGCAGTGAAAAAAATTAAAAAAAAATAAAGATTTCATATATGAGCCTGATAATCATAGGAACTGTAGCATTCGATGCCATTGAGACCCCCTTTGGAAAAACAGACAAAATAGTAGGCGGAGCCGCAACTTATGCCGGATTGGCCGCTTCTTACTTTTATAATAAAGTTAAAATAGTTGCTGTAGTTGGGGATGATTTTCATAAAGAAGACATTGAGCGCTTTAATAACCACGGAATAGATACCGAAGGTTTACAGGTTAAAGAGGGCGGCAAGTCATTTTTCTGGTCTGGAAGATACCACAATGATATGAACAGCAGAGATACACTGGTTACAGAACTCAATGTACTTGCCGACTTTGATCCTGTAATACCTGAAAGCTACCAGGACTGTGAATACCTGATGTTGGGCAACTTAACCCCTCAGGTACAACAAACAGTGATCAAACGTCTAAAGAACCGACCTAAGCTTATTGTAATGGACACGATGAACTTCTGGATGGACATTGCAATGGACGATTTACTGGAAACAATTAAACTGGTGGATGTACTCACCATTAACGACGCAGAAGCCCGTCAGTTATCAGGAGAATATTCATTGGTTAAAGCAGCCAGAAAGATTTTAACCATGGGCCCAAAATACCTGATCATTAAAAAGGGAGAACATGGTGCCTTGTTGTTCCATGAAGACCAGATCTTTTCTGCCCCAGCTCTTCCACTTGCAGAAGTTTTTGATCCAACAGGAGCCGGAGATACTTTTGCTGGTGGCTTTATCGGTTATATGGCAAAAGTAGGCACAATTAACTTCAATAACATGAAGAACGCAATCATTTATGGTTCAGCCCTGGCTTCCTTTTGTGTAGAAAAATTCGGAACAGAAAGAATCCTAAACCTGAAAGAAGAAGAAATTGCAGCAAGAATCAAAGAATTTGTTAATCTAAGTTCTTTTACCATTTAGGTTTTCCGAAGATTTAAACATCGATGTCTAGAAATACCCTGACCGGGGTTTCTAGACATTCAAACGGCCTACTGGGTTAAATTTTTCAAAAACCGCATCCGTATGCGGGGCATCCGACAATTCATCCGTTAAATCCTGGCCCGCCCAATGTTCGTAATGCTTGCCGTTTCGCCATAGACGGCTTTCACTCACATCATAAATTAGCCCTTTAAAAGCAACCCAGATCTGTGGCTTATCCTGCCCGTTCCGTAAAGCCAGTTGCTGTTTAGTATAAACCGGTAACTCCATGATAACTATAAGTCCTTGCAACAATAAATGATCTCATCCGTACAAAAGTAGAGTTTTAGAACAGACAATCCGTTTTGGAATAGAATTAAACAAAAAAAGAGGTGCCCCAGTTATATGGAACACCTCTTCTCAGGTTTCACCGCTAATAGTTAAACAATATCAGCGCCTAAAATATCTTTAGAATAAGTTTTTAAATATTTTTTCAGGATTTGTCTTGCAACATGTATCCTCGTTTTAACTGTTCCAATGGGAATTTCCAGCATATCCGCAATCTCGTGGTATTTATATCCTTCAAAATATTTAATAAAGGGCACATAATATTCAGGCTGCAGGGTAGATAGCGCTTTATTGATATCTCCAATTACAAATTTGCTGTCGATGGTGTTTTTAGTCGCACTGTAATGAAGGTTAGCAGAAGAAATATCTTCTGATTTGGTGATAAGTGCATTTGTTTTGACCAAACGTCTGTAATTGTTAATGAATGTATTTTTCATTATGGTAAATAACCAACCTTTCAGGTTCGTACCCTCTTTAAACTTACTATAGTACGTTACTGCTTTCAGCATTGTATCTTGTACCAAGTCGTTTGCATCTTCAATATCTTTAGTAAAATTTAAAGCGAATGACTGTAAAGAAACTGAATGGTCGTGCAACTGTAGATTGAATTCATTTTTTGTCATAATGTTTTAATTTTTAAGTGTTTAAAAAAGCAAACAAACGAGATGTCAGAATTAACGCTATCGAATTTGTTTAATCTTACCTATATAAACTTTACACAACATATGTACCAAAAAAAGAACTTGCCGCTACAATAACTTTTTACACGCCTCTAAAGCGCAAACAACGCGATGTCACAGAATATTTACTTCCCTTTCCAATTTAACGCCAAACTTTTGGCACACTTCATTAATGATCTGTTCCGAAAAACTATACACTTCTTGTCCTGTAGCATGACCATGATTTACCAGAACAAGAGCCTGATTTTTCCATGTCCCGGTCTCTCCTACCACCTTTCCTTTAAAACCACATTGCTCAATCATCCATCCTGCAGCCAGCTTAACCTGTCCTTCACCGAACGGATAACTTACTATATCCGGGTAAGATTGCTTAACCTCTTCATATTGCCCTGTCGATATCACCGGGTTTTTAAAAAAACTTCCTGCATTACCAATTGTTGAGGGATCGGGCAATTTACTAACCCTGATATCAGAAACCACAGCAGAAATATCACTTATCGTTGGTTGTGAAATATTTCTGGAAGAAAGTTCAGCCTGAATGGCACCATAGGTTGTTTTAAGATCTGCAGAGGCAGAAAGATGGAAACGAACGGATGAAATAATATATTTACCCTTCAGTTCATTTTTAAAAACACTATCGCGATAGCCGAATTTACACTCTTCATAACTAAAAACCTTCTTCGCTCCTGTCGCAATATCAAATGCGGTACAACTGTGAAAAACATCTTTCAATTCTACCCCATAAGCACCTATATTCTGAATCGGAGAGGCACCAACCGTACCTGGGATTAAACTCAGGTTCTCCACTCCGGCCAAACCATTGGTCACACAGTATTGAACCAGATCATTCCAAACCACGCCCGCACCTGCAGTGACCAGAAAACCTTCTTTTTCCTTTTTGCTGCTGATTCCCGGAATGCTGACCTTAATCACAAGTCCTGAAAAGTCTTTAGTTAATAAAATATTACTCCCTCCACCCAAAACAAGCAGATTATTATCTTTAATAATATTCAAGGACAAGAGCTCAACAAGTTCATCCTCACTAAAAATTTCCACGAAATATCTTGCAACTGCAGCTATAGCAAAAGTATTAAACGGCTTTAAAGAAACATTTTCCTGAATAAAAGACATGCTTATATTTTTTTTAAACACTGCAAATGTAATCGTTAACATGTGTAATAAATATGTTAAAGTTAATATTTAAAAAAAATGCATAATTTAACGTCCCAAATATTTTATAAGGTTTATATCAGCATTCAGGCAAGGCAGGATTCAGTTCAACATGGAAAATCAGGATAAGAAAAGAATTTTAATTATAAATGCAGCGTTGAAAAGATTTGCTCATTATGGATTGGCAAAAACCACAATGACAGAAATTGCAAAGGACATCTCTTTTTCAAAAGCCTTGCTTTATTATTATTTTCCAGACAAGCTGAGCCTTTACGTCAGTGTAATTGAACACTTAATGCACTCCATCAGCAAAGATCTGCTCAAATCTGTAGAAAAAACGGCCACAAGTACCGAAGGCATTATGATGCTCCTGCAGAAAAGACAAGGTTATATCCAGAAGTATTATAATCTAATGGAATTTTCCAAGATGATTGGCCCGGAACTACCGGCAGATTTGTTTGAAAAATTTAACAAAGCAAAAGATTTTGAACTAAAGATCATTACATCTCTTCTAAACCGCGGAAGTGCAGCCGGAGAATTTATCATTGATGATGCGGCTTATATTACAGAAATTTTTGTTGAAGCCCTGGCCGGGATCCACTTCAATATCTTAAACAAGGATAGAAAGATCTTCCCAAGCAAAGAGCAATTCAAACAAATCTTCGTCAAAGAAAAAAGATTCGCAGACATCTTTCTATCTGGATTAAAACGAAATATTTAGTCACAGAAAAGTCATTTATCCTAAATTCTTAACTTAAGTTTTAATATACCATTATTCGGCAGTATTTTTGACCTTATTAATAAAAAAGTCAGAAAGTAAAAGAGTAGAATGTTAGAGACAGACAAAAAACGAGAGTTAATTATAGAAGGAGCAATTAAACGCTTTACCCATTTTGGAATCAATAAAACCACAATGAATGAAATTGCAGACGATCTGTCTGTATCAAAGCCTTCCCTGTATTATTATTTCCCAGATAAAAGCAGTTTAATCCTTGGAGTAATCAACAAAATCTTTGATGACTATTTCGAGGCTATACACAAGGAAAAACCCGCAGTTAATTCGCTGGAGGCAACCCTGGCTAATTTCATTGAAGTCAAACACCGTTTCTTCCAAAAGTATTATATGCTGCACCTCTCTTCGGGTAGTAATGACGCTTCATTCAATTCAGATGAATTAAAGAACCATGTTACAAAAATGAAAGAAAGGGATGTAGAAATCCATGCTCAGATCTTTCAGGCCGCGGTGGCACAGGGTGATATTGAGGTTTCCGATCTTAACAAAATCACAGAACTCTATCTGGAAAGCCTGGCTGGCATTACCTCGTTATGCGTAATGCATGGCTACAAAGAACTCATCCCCAGTAAAAAAGATTTTAAGGTCATTTTGGAAAAACAACTCAGCCTGTCGAAAATATTTATTAAAGGACTAAGGAAATAAAACACACAACCGTTATAAGAATGAATCATATTATTAAACAACTAAAATTAATCCCGCTGTTGCTGTTGGGCTTACTTATAGCGGATGCTGCAAATGCACAGCAGACGCTGACATTAAAAGATGCGTTGAACTATGCGATACAAAACAGTGTAAAGGTGCGTAAAGCAAAACTTGACATTGATGGCGGTAGATACAAAACACAAGAAGTGAGAGCCCAGGCCTTACCACAAATTACGGGTAATGCCGGTTTAACTTATAATCCGATTATAGGCCAGTTGGTTGCCAATTTTGGGGGCACTACACAAGCTATTAAACTGGGTCAGAACTGGAATTCATCTGCAGGAGTTCAACTTTCGCAGCAATTGTTTAACCAAACGGTATTTACAGGCCTGCAAGCAGCAAAATCCAGTGAAGAATATTACAACCTGACTTCTCAATTAACAGAAGAGCAAATTATTGAATTGGTAGCCAACAACTATTATCAGGTATTGGTCAACAGACAGCAGCTAAATGTACTGGACAACAACATCAAAAATGTAAAGGTTACAGAAAAAGTTATATCTAATCAATATGAAAATGGTTTAGCAAAAAAAATTGATGTAGATCGGATCAAAGTGAAGCTCACCAATTTGGTAACACAGCGTGAACAAACTTTAAACCAAATTACACAATTAGAAATCCAACTCAAGTTTGCCATGGGTATGCCGGTCAATACGGACATTATTTTGCCCAAAACCGAACTTACAGAAGTGACTCAGTTGCCTCAGTTTGCAGACTCTCTTGCTTTAGATAACAGAACAGAGGTTAAACTTTTGAATACCCAGGACAAACTACTCGCGCTACAACGCAAGGCTTATGTTTCAGAATACTATCCAAGCCTAGCTTTAACTGGAAACTATACCTATTCTAGTCAGAGCGGCGGATTCGATTTCCTAAGCTCCGGCAGTGCGTCCATCGGCTATGGTGCTTCAGCTGTAGGTCTGACGTTGAAAGTACCTATCTTTAATGGTTTCTTAACCCGTTCGAAAATCCGCCAGGCCGATGTGGATATCAGAAAGGCAAAAGAAGACAGGCGGGAATCCGTAAACTCTTTGAATATGGCTTATGAGAATGCAAAAATTCAACTCAGAAACAGCATAACCACGATCAATTCCCAAAAACAAAACACTGAACTGGCGAATGAAATCTATAAAAGCACCCAAAACAATTACAACAACGGTTTAGCGACCTTAACCGACCTGCTGGATACAGAAACCGCGTTAACTGAAGCTCAGAACAGCTATAACCAGGCATTATTAAACTATAAAATTGCCGAAATACAATTAATAAAATCAAACGGAAATATAAAATCACTATTAAAATGAAAAGAGGAATTATTGTAGCTATTGTACTTATAATTGCTATTGGGGCAATAGCCTACGTATTGAAAAACAATAAGCAAAAAAATGAAGCAGTAACCACTTTTATTGCTCAGGGTAGTGGTGCCGTCAGTGTTCGTGTGGCCACTGTAAAAAAAGACACAGTGAACCTGGACTTTACTGCAAACGGTACTTTTGTTCCTTTTGCAGAATTGAACCTGCTGAATGAAAATGCAGGCCGGGTAACCAGGATCAATGTCCAGGAAGGTGACCATGTGACCAAAGGCCAGATATTGGCCCGGATTGATGCAGAAATTCTAAATACAGATAAAGAAACCGCAGAAGCAACGTTGCAGAATGCTTTAAAAGACGAAGCACGCTACAGCAGTTCCTTTAAAACCGGCGGCGTTACACAACAGCAGCTGGATCAGGCAAAACTTGCTGTAGAAAACGCAAGATTAAGACTACAGGCCTCACAAAGAAAGGTGAGCGATGCCAATATCAAATCGCCGATCAATGGTGTTGTAAACAAAAAATATATTGAAGTAGGCGCCTTTGTAAATGCACAAGGCACTCAATTGTTTGAATTGGTTGATGTATCTAAGCTTAAATTAAAAGTGAACGCAAATGAAAGCCAGGTTGCAAATCTGAAACTTGGAAACCTTGTGAAAATCAAATCCAATGTTTTTCCTACAGATACGTACACTGGAAAGATCACCTTTATTGCTGCCAAAGCAGACAATTCGTTGAACTTCCCGGTAGAAATCCTGGTAGAAAATAACAAAACCAACACCATCAAAGCCGGAATGTACGGAACCGCAATCTTTCAGTTCCCTAAACAAGCGCCCACAATTACCATCCCGCGAACTGCTTTTGTTGGCAGTGTAAGCAGTAACCAGATTTTTGTTCTGGAGGACGGAAAAGCCAAATTGCGCAAAGTCATTGCCGGAAGAATCCTGGGTGACAATGTTGAAATACTTGAAGGATTAAAAGAAGGAGAAATCGCCATCACCAGCGGACAGATCAATCTGTCAGACGGCACTCCAGTGACCACTGTAAAATAACTATAAGATGAAGATTACTGAAATTTCAATAAAGCGTCCTACCCTCGTTATTGTGGTCTTTACCGCATTAACGCTGATGGGTTTGCTGAGCTACTTTTCTTTGGGATATGAGTTATTGCCTAAGTTTTCGAACAACACGATCTCGATCTCAACCATATATCCTGGTGCCTCTCCAAATGAGGTGGAAAATACGGTGACCAAAAAAATTGAGGATGCGGTTTCTTCTTTAGAGAACATTAAAAAGCTAAACGCAGTCTCTTTTGAAGGCCTTTCCACGGTTACCATTACGCTCACAGATAAAGCAAATATCGATTTGTCTTTAAATGATGCACAACGTAAAGTAAATGCCATCCTGGCAAATTTACCCACAGATGTAAAACCACCCTCTTTAAACAAGTTCTCTCTTGACGACTTGCCCGTCATCACCATGTCGGCATCGGCCAGTATGGATGATGCTACTTTCTACGATCTGATGGACAAACGTATCGCTCCTATCCTTTCCAGGGTAAACGGCGTTGCGCAGGTCAATCTGGTTGGTTGTCAGGAACGTGAAATTCAAGTAGGACTGGACGCTGATAAAATACAGGGATATGGTTTATCCGTACCTCAAATCCAACAGGCCATCCTGACCTCAAATCTGGATTTCCCTACTGGAAGTGTAAAAACGACTAAACAGGAAATACTGATCCGTTTATCTGGTAAATACAAAAATGTTGATGAACTTAGAAATCTGGTTGTTGCCACCAGCAAAGCTGGCGCACAGATCAGGTTGAAAGATGTTGGTGATGTCCAGGATGCACAAAAAGACGTTAAAAAGATTGCCCGTATCGACAGAAAAGGTGCAATCGCTGTGCAGATCATCAAACAAACCGACGCCAATGCGGTAGAGGTAAGTAAGCAAATGCACAAAGTGATCCAAACCTTACAAAAGGACTATGCCAATAATAAGCTCAACATCAAAATTGTAAACGACAGTTCTATTTTCACCCTGGAGTCTGCCGATGCGGTTATTCACGATTTAATCCTTGCGATTATTCTGGTTGCTTTTGTTATGCTTTTCTTCCTGCACAGCATCAGAAACGCGCTGATCGTAATGGTATCTATTCCTGTTTCCTTAATTGCAACCTTTATTGGGATCAGTCTGTTTGGTTATACCCTCAACCTGATGTCCTTATTAGGCTTATCACTGGTGGTCGGTATCCTTGTCGATGATGCTATTGTGGTATTGGAAAACATTTACAGACACATGGAGATGGGTAAAAACAAGGTTCGTGCTGCTTTTGACGCAACCAAAGAGATCGGCTTTACCGTTGTATCCATTACCTTTGTAATTGTGGTGGTGTTCTTTCCAATCACCGTAAGTACCGGTCTGGTATCTAATATCCTGCGCCAGTTCTGCGTGGTTGTTATTATTGCCACCTTACTCTCACTTGTTGCGTCCTTTACCATTGTACCTTTGCTCTCATCGAGATTCGGTAAACTCGAAAAAATTGAAGGAAAAAATATATTCGGCCGCTTCATTTTATGGTTCGAAAAACAATTAAATACTTTTACCCACTGGATAACCGGCATCCTGACCTGGACTTTAAAGCATAAAGCCATCACCATCATTGGTGTATTTGTATTGCTCTTCAGCTCCTGCGGTTTAACCATAGGCGGTTTTATCGGAACAGAATTCTTTCCTAAAAGTGATAAAGGGGAATTCCTTGTTCAGATAGAACTTCCAAAAGATGCCTCTATTGAAGCAACCAACCGGATTACTCAAAAAGCAGAAGAATTTCTATCTAAAAAGCCTGAAATTGTGCAAACCATCACCACCGTAGGCCAGGCCAGCGGAGACTTTGGAAGCGCACAGGCAACTGCCTATAAATCAGAGATTGATGTGATGCTGGTAGACCGCTCAAAACGCAAAGATCCATCCAATATATATGCGACCAAAATCAGCCGGGAGCTATCTCACTACCTGGTTGGCGCGAAAGTAAAAACTGTTCCGATCAGTATTCTTGGTATTGCTGAAAATGCACCAATCCAGCTTGTGGTTATGGGTCCGGATCTGGAAAGTGCCATGAAATATGCAGAAGGTGCTAAAGAGGTTCTTGCAGGAATCAAAGGATCTGCCGAATTGAAATTATCAGTAGAAAAAGGAAGTCCGGAGATTAATGTTCAGGTAGACCGTGATAAAATGGCTGCTTTGGGATTAACCCTGCAAACTGTGGGTACAACGATGCAAACCGCGTTTAGCGGAAACACAGACGGCAAATTCCGCCAGGGAGAATACGAGTACGATATTAATATCCGTTACCAGACTTTCAACCGTAAAAATATAGATGATGTAAGGAACCTGATCTTTATCAACAACGCAGGAGAACAAATTAAACTTTCTCAGTTTGCAGATATCAGAGAAGGTTCGGGCCCAAGTCAGCTGGAACGAAGAGACAAGAGTACTTCGGTAACCGTACAGGCACAGTCTATCGGAAGACCAACAGGAACTATTGTTACTGATTTCCAAAACAAACTGGATGAATTGGAGAAGAATGGAAAACTTAAAAAACCACTGGGTGTAAGTTACAAATGGGGAGGTGACCAGGAAAATCAAAGCGAAGGTTTCGGTACCCTAGGTATTGCCTTGCTGGCCTCCGTCATTCTGGTATACCTCATCATGGTCGCCTTATATGACAGTTTTATTTATCCGCTGGTGGTGATGTTCTCTATACCACTTTCGGTTATCGGAGCCCTGCTTGCACTGGCATTGGCCAATCAGTCCTTGGGTATTTTCACGATCCTCGGTCTGATCATGCTGATTGGTTTGGTTGCCAAGAATGCGATCATCCTGGTCGATTTCACCAACCAGATGAAAGCAGAAGGAAAATCTACTCACGAAGCCCTGATCCTGGCCAACCATGCCCGTCTAAGACCAATCCTGATGACCACCATTGCGATGGTGATCGGTATGCTTCCAATTGCCCTGGCCAGTGGTGCCGGTGCCGAATGGAAAAATGGTCTGGCCTGGGTAATCATTGGTGGTTTAACCAGTTCATTATTCCTGACACTCATCGTCGTACCAGTAATGTACCAGGTATTTGACAACCTGCTGGAGCGTTTGGGTATGAACAAGAAAGGCAAGACCATGGAAGAACTCATGATTGAACCTTACACCCATAAAGATGTAAAAGAATACGACCTGGAACACTAAAATCCAGGTCATAAAAAAATCCCCCGTAATTGAATTACGGGGGATTTTTTTATGTATAGTAAGTGTTAGAACTAGATATGGATTGCCCTGTTGTCAGTAGCTGCCATAGCCGCTTCTTTAAGCGCTTCTGTATAGGTAGGATGTGCATGGCAAATCCTCGCAATATCTTCTGCTGACGCACGGAATTCCATCGCAACAACCGCCTCGGCAATCATATCCGCAGCACGTGGCCCGATCATATGCACACCTAAGATCTCATCTGTTTTTGCATCGGCCAGCACTTTTACAAAACCATCTGTATCCATACTTGCTTTGGCACGTCCACTCGCTTTGAAAGGGAAAGAACCCGCTTTATATTGAATGCCTTTTTCCTTAAGCTGCTCCTCGGTATAACCTACCGAAGCAACCTCCGGCCAGGTATAAACCACACCAGGGATCAGGTTATAATTAATATGTGGTTTCTGTCCGGCTAAGCGCTCAGCCACATACACCCCTTCATCTTCAGCTTTATGAGCAAGCATTGCTCCTTTAATCACATCACCAATTGCATACACACCTGGCACACTTGTTTCCAAATGCTCATTTACAGGAATTTTATTTCCACGTTCTTCTGTTTGAATTCCAATATTTTCCAAACCTAAACCAGCAGTATAAGCTACGCGGCCTACAGCAACAATACAATAATCTGCTTCCAGTTTAATTTGTTCGCCTTTAGCATTATCTGCAGTTACCGTAACGGTTTTCCCTTTAGCCGTTGCGCCAGTCACTTTATGATTGGTATAAAACTCCATGCCTAAAGATTTTTTAAGCACTCGCTGCAGTTCTTTTCCAAGCCCGGCATCCATGGTGCCAATAATAGAAGGCATAAATTCCACTACAGAAACTTTTGTACCCAAACGTGCATATACAGAACCCAGTTCCAGTCCAATCACACCGCCACCAATCACGACCATTGTTTTTGGAACTTCGGTAAGGTTCAGGGCTTCAGTTGAAGTAATGATTCTTTTTTTATCTATTTTAATAAACGGTAAAACAGTTGGTTTAGAACCCGAAGCAATGATTACATTTTTAGCTGTAATATTCTCAGAAGAACCATCAGCCTTAGTTATTTTAATGGTGTTTTTATCTACAAAAGATCCAACACCTTCAAAAGCATCAATTTTATTTTTTTTGAACAAGTAAGTTATACCTGCTGTATTTTGTGCAACAACATCATTCTTACGGGCAATCATCTGTGGCATGTTCACCTTCAGATCTTTCAGGTCAATTCCGTGGGTACCAAAAGTATGTGCCGCATTATGAAAGTGCTCAGAAGAATCCAGCAACGCTTTTGAAGGAATACAGCCCACATTAAGACAAGTTCCACCAAAAGTCTTATACTTTTCTATAACTGCGGTTTTTAAGCCAAGCTGGGCGCATCTGATGGCCCCGACATAACCACCAGGACCAGAACCAATAACAACTACATCGTATTGCATATAATCTAAAGTTTTTTTATAAAGCAAAGGTAATCATTCGATCACAAATCCCACACCAGAGCAAACTTATTCTCTATTTTATGAGCAGCAGCTGACTCTCTCCCAGTACCTCATCCCTGGTATGGTAATTTAAAAATTTTCCTTTCAGTTTGGTAATATGGTAGCCCTTAAAACTTTTCAACACCTGCCCTTTAATGCCAGCGCTTTCCAATGCGGGAAGCGCTTCTGCATCTACGTACAGCAGATAAGGCTTTGGAGGCAGCTTATTGTCTTCCCCCACACGATAATGAAAGATCTCCTGATGGGTATAAAAATCTATCGAATAAGCCAGCCCGTTCAACACCCGGACAACCGGCAAATGGCCATTGTTATTTTTATTGATCCAAAACGCAGCCTCACTATCCGGCTGATATTTTAGCAGTTGTGGGTAAAATGCCAGATTGAAATAGAACTGAACAAAAAAAGCTACTGCTGCTGCCTGAAACCAAATCTTATGGTAGACCTCCTTTTTATTCAAAGTCACCATACAAAGCACGGAAATGGCAAACAGTATACCTAAGGCAAAGAAGACGGAAAGATTCTCAGGATGAAAATAAAACTGCAGGACTGCTATAGTGACCATCATGAGCACAAGAATAACCTGCTGCATCACTTTTATCCGCTTATATACCTTTCCCGGTTCGAGCTTCAATATATACACTGCCGTGATGATGGAGAAAAAAGGGAAAATAATGGTGATATAAAAAGGAAGTTGAAATTTGGAAGCTGAAAAGATCAGGAAAGTAAGTCCCGCACCACAAAGGCAAAACCATTCCGTTTCGCGTACTTTTTTAGCGCCTCTTCTGATGTATTGAACAACAGCAATATAAAACAGAAAAGACCAGGGCAAATAGGCCCATAAGGTGGTATGTAGAAAAAAAGTAGGATCTCCTGCCGATTTCTTTATAGGCCCGTTATTAAAGAAACGCCCAAACTGACTGTCCCAAAAGAAAAAACGAAGTCCTGAAACGCCATGTTTTCCAAAAACCAATTTTTCCGGATGCAGGTCAAATTGCCGGTACAGGCACCACAATTCGGGCGATATGAAAATCAGGACCAATACTCCGGCAAGCAACCAACGCCAGTTAAAAAGCAGCGTCCATTGTCTGGTCAGTAGCAGATGGCCCACTATTGCCCCTCCTACAGGTATCAAAGCAAAAATTCCCTTGGTCATCACTGCACAAGCCGCAAATAATGCCCCTAAAATGACTGGGACTAACCATCCTTGACGCAACCCTTTATAAAAATAATATACAGAAGCCATAATGAAACCCGTCAGATACGGTTCTGCACGCACATCCATATTAGAGATCACGGTATGCTGTGCTGTCAATAAAATCAATGCAGCCCAAAGTCCGGTCTCTTTATTATAAAGATCCTTTGCAAACTTATAGGTATACCATACCCCCATCAGCATGATCAAAACGCCCGGAAGTTTATAGGCCCAGGACGTAAAACCAAATAGTTTAAATGATAATGCAGCCGCCCAAAACGGAAAATGAGGTTTATCCAGCCAATCGCGTCCCTCAGCAAACAAGTCTGAAAAGTTATTATTCACGGCCATCGTCTTGGCAATGGAAGCATACAAGGCCCCATCCGGCCCCATAATGGTCACAAATAACCCACTTAAGTTCACTACAATGGCTATAGCAATAAATGCATACAACCATTTAATTCTTTGATCCGTTAAAGATGATTCTATCATATCCGATAATTATTGTTTTGAACTTCTGAATACAAAGAAATAATTTGCACTGAAATTCCAGAAAAAAACCAGTAGGATCGCCATCATCTTACTGATGTAAAAGTTAATCATGAACACATGATTAAACAGGTAAATAAAGCAGGAATTGAACATCAGACCGATGAGCGATACGGTAATAAAAGCAGCCATTTGTTTTCCTATTTCATCCTTATTTTTGAAGGTCCAAAGCCTATTGATAAAATAATTGCAGATGACCGCTGTCGTAAACCCAATTGCATTGGCCAGAAACTTATTGATATGCACCAGGTCCTTAAAAACCCAGGTTAAAGAGAAGTCAATCACCAGCCCACATGCTCCCGTTATTCCAAATTTAATAAAGGATAAAAAACGAGGGGGTATTAAAGATAAAATGTAAGAGAAACTGAATTTTTGTTCCGACATGTGTTCCCGTTTGCCTATTATTGCCTAAAGGTACAATCATTTTTTAAGTACAGGAACCAAAATTCACCAGTGTTTATGTTCTTTTTTGCGTTCAAGAGCTCACAAGTTCGGTTCATCCCACTTTGTGGTTTGAAAAATCATGACGGTTTTGTAGGTTTATATCCTTAATCCTAATTCTTATCATGGCCCGATTAAAATCCCTCTACTTCGCTGTGTTCCTTATTTTTACAGCCACCACACTCTCCGCACAACAAACAGATTCTGCTTATGTGCGCGAAAACTACACCAAAATAGAACGGCTCATCCCAATGCGTGATGGCGTAAAACTATTTACAGCAATTTACATCCCAAAAGAAAAAGGAAGAAAGTTTCCATTTTTAATCAACAGGACACCTTATACTGTCTCACCTTACGGTGAAGACAAGTACAAAACCTCACTGGGTCCAACATCCCTCTTTCTTAAAGAAGGATTTATATTTGTTTACCAGGACGTCCGAGGAAAATGGATGAGTGAGGGTGAATATGTTGATATCCGGCCCCAGATAGCCAATAAAAAAAGTAAAAAAGATATCGATGAAAGTTCCGACACTTATGATACCATCGACTGGCTGCTCAAGAATGTCCCAAACAACAATGGAAAGGCTGGAATTTACGGAATCTCCTATCCGGGCTTTTATTCGACTACATCCCTTCCCAACGCACACCCTGCCCTGAAAGCCGTATCCCCTCAGGCCCCGGTTACAGACTGGTTCCGTGGAGATGACTTTCACCATAATGGCGTTTTATTTCTCGCAGATGCTTTCAGCTTTTATTCAGGCTTTGGTGTACCCCGTCCAAAACCAATTACACCAGATAAAGGCCCAAAAGGATTTGAATTCCCTATCAAAGACAACTACCGTTTCTTCCTGAGCATAGGTGCACTTAAAAATGTAAAAGAAAAATATTTTGGTGATACCATCAAATTCTGGAACGATCTGATGGCCCATGGTACTTACGACAGCTTCTGGAAGGAAAGAAATATTTTGCCACATCTGACCAGTGTCAAACCCGCCGTTCTTGTCGTAGGAGGTTTTTTTGACGCTGAAGATGCATTTGGTGCCATTCATACTTACGAAGCTATTGAAAAGCAAAACCCTTCTGCAAAAAACAATCTGGTGATGGGTCCATGGTTTCATGGAGGCTGGGTAAGAAGTTCCGGTCAAAGCTTTGGAGATATTCCCTTTGGACAACCCACCAGCATCTGGTACCAGCAAAACGTAGAATTCCCTTTCTTCATGCAATACCTGAAAGATGCTGCCCCTGCTCCACTGGCTGAAGCCACCATTTTTGTAACGGGAAGCAATGAATGGAAAAAATTCAACACCTGGCCTCCAAAAGATGTTGAAAACAAGACACTTTATTTTCAGGCGAATGGAGAATTAAGCTTCACAAAACCAGGAGCATCCAACAATTTTGACGAATACGAGAGCGATCCGAATAACCCTGTTCCTTACCAGGCTGGCGTACAAGAACACAGAACAAGGGAATATATGATCGACGATCAAAGATTTGCAGCGCGCAGGCCAGACGTAAAGGTGTATCAGACTGATGTACTTCAGGAAGACGTGACCTTAGCTGGCCCTTTAACTGCAGATTTGCAGGTATCCACTACAGGAACTGATGCTGATTATGTTGTAAAATTAGTTGATGTATACCCGGAAGACGCACAAAACCCAAGCCCAAATCCAAAAGGACTGATTATGGGTGGCTACCAGATGCTGGTGAGAGGTGAAATTATGCGTGGCAAATTCCGCAACAGCTTTGAAAAACCAGAACCCTTCCAGCCCGGTAAAGTTACAGAAGTAAAATACAGCCTTGTAGATGTGGCCCATACCTTCAAAAAAGGACACCGCATCATGATACAGGTACAAAATTCCTGGTTTCCAATCGCAGACCGTAATCCACAGAAATTTTTAGACATCTATACCGCAGATGACAAGGATTTTCAAAAGGCAACACACCGTATTTACCACGATGCAGACCATGCATCAGGTCTGAATGTAACTGTTCTAAAACCATAACAGCTGTAAAAATGAGAAATGCTTCATTAAGTCTGATCATATTTATATTCCTGGGCCTGAGCTTAAAAGCACAGCCCCTTCATCAAAAAGCAGCTTTTACCCGTGCAGATACCCTTCGGGGAACACTAACACCGCTTAGAACATGCTATGACCTCACTTACTATCATCTTGATGTGAGCATAGACATCGATCAGAAAAGTATTTCGGGAAGCAACGAATTTGTCTTCACCGCTACACAGGATTTCAAACGCCTGCAATTTGATCTGTTTGCCAATCTGAAAGTAGAAAAAGTAATTTATCAGAACCAGGAAATCCCTTTTACGCGCGAATTCAATGCCGTATTCGTCACTTTCCCAAAAACCATTCGTAAAGGCAATAAAGATCGTTTTACCGTATTCTATTCAGGTCACCCAATTGTGGCCAGAAACGCTCCATGGGATGGAGGATTCATTTTTGCCGAAGACAAATCCGGCAAGCCATGGGTATCCGTAGCCTGCCAGGGACTTGGTGCAAGCTGCTGGTGGCCTAACAAAGACCACCAGAGTGATGAAGTAGACAGCATGCTGGTAAGCATCCGGGTTCCAAAAGATTTAAAGGAAGTCTCGAACGGTCGATTAAGGAGTATTCAGAAACAAGCCGATGGAACCGCCAAATTCAACTGGTTCATCGGTAACCCCATCAATAACTACAACGTGACATTCTATATTGGTGATTATGCCCACTGGACAGACGAATACCAGGGAGAAAATGGAAAATTAACCCTGGATTACTGGGCCTTAAGTCAGGACAGCGCACAAGCAAAACCCCACTGGGACCAGGATGTTAGGCCTATGCTTCAATGCTTTGAACACTGGTTTGGGCCATATCCTTTTTATAGCGATGGCTATAAACTGGTAGAAGCTCCGCATCTTGGCATGGAGCACCAGAGTGCTGTAGCCTACGGAAATCAATTTAAAATGGGCTACCTGGGTAAAGATCTTTCGGGTACAGGCTGGGGATTAAAATTTGATTTTATTACCGTTCATGAAAGTGGACACGAGTGGTTTGGCAACAACATTACCTCCAAAGACATCGCCGATATGTGGATACATGAAAGCTTTACAAATTATTCGGAAGCACTGTTCACAGAATGTAAAAACGGGAAAGCCGCCGGCGAAGATTATGTCATCGGGATACGGCACAATATTGCCAATGATATTCCTATTATCGGCAGCTATGGAGTCAATAAGGAAGGATCAGGTGACATGTACTATAAAGGCGCCAACATGGTCCATATGATCCGTCAACTCATCGGAAATGATGAAAAATTCAGGAACATCCTCCGGGGTCTCAACAAAACATTTTATCATAAAACCGTAACTACAGCAGAGGTAGAAAACTATATAGCAGAACAAAGTGGGCTTAAACTACAAAAGATCTTTGACCAGTACCTCAGACATGCGACCATTCCTGAACTGGAATATAAAATTAATGGAACCCAATTATCCTACAGATGGAAAGCTGAAGTAAAAGACTTTGACATGCCTGTAAAAGTTAGTCTTACACCAGATAACTATACCTATATCTATCCAACCAGCACCTGGAAAACAGCAGAAATTGACCCTTCCATAAAGGATGAGACGTTTAAAGCTGATCCAAACTTTTATATCACCATTAAATTTTCCAAATAATTTAAAATTGCTGCAACATTCTGAAGAAAATATGGTCTTATTAAAAAACCTTGCATATGAACACATCAGCTAAACTTATTTTATTTGCATTGCTTTCTGTATCTACCCTCGTGGATGCCACTGAAAGCCATCATAACAAACCCTTCCATGTAGTTAGACAGGACCAACAAGTCCGCAACTTCAATGGTGTGGCTATCGGTGGCTCTATTAAAGCCATCATCAAGATCGGTTCTGAAGAAAGTATCCGCTTTGAAGGCGACCAGGAAGCCATATCTAAACTTAAAGTCGAAGTAAAGGACGGAATCCTCAGTGTAAAGCCCGACAACAAATGGAATGACTGGGGCAAAAAATTTGGTAACACAAAAATTATCGCCTACATCACCGCAAAACGAATCAGCTCTTTAACTATGGGTGGGTCAGGAAGTATTGAAATGGAAAGCCCGCTAAACACAACAGAACTGAGTACTACCATAGGCGGCTCAGGCTCTATCAGAGCTAAAGTCTCGCTGAAAAAACTGACTTCCGTTATCGGAGGATCAGGCAACATACAGATTGAAGGCAAGACAGACGAATTCAATGTGACTATTGGAGGCTCAGGTTCTGTCAAAGGAAAAGAACTTTCCGCCGAAAAAGTTACAGCCAGGATCAGTGGATCGGGAACAGTTTATGTTACAGCCAATAAAAACATCAACGCTGTAATCTCTGGCTCGGGCACTGTACACTACAGTGGAAATGCTTCTGTAGAGAAAACAGTGGTTGGATCTGGCGGTGTTAGAAAAGACTAAAATACAAGGCATAAAAAAATCCCCTTCTTTCCAGAAGGGGATTTTTTATGCCTGATCAGGATTAGAACTGATACCCGAGAACAAGGTAATTCTCCACATATTTTATCTTTTGACTCGCACTGTCATACTCATTTCTTCCTGTTGTATGGATCTTCGTTAAATTGATCCATCCCACTTTTGTACTGTTTTGCAGAAATAATCCTTTGGTCAGAAAGAATTTAAATCCCAGCTTAGCAGAAACACCGTAACCAGCAAGGTTCCAATAGTTGTTTTCTCCAACATTAAACAGGTAAACCTCACTTCTGGGAATTACAGCACCCACACCAAGTCCTGTCTCCATCGTCAGAGAGGTCTGCTGAGAACGAGGAACCCAGATATCATCGTGTCTTTCTACTTCAACACTGGCATAATTCAATCCGTCTGTATGCTCAAATCTTAGCATATCAGGTCCCACATTAATGACCTGTCCGTTATACTGTCCTGCATAATGACCTGTAGGAATTCCAGGATTCGAAACTGTTGGATCAATATGACCTTCAATTTGAACCGACTGTGGAATATCCATTACATATTTCATATGGTCCCAACCCAGGGAAATACTATAATTATCTTTAATAAAATAACCAAAATGAAAATTGAACTGAGGAATACTGATCAGACTCGGTTTAAGATAGTCCCAGGTTAAGGGCGTTTGTCTGTCATGGGCAACCACATTTTTCAATGTGAAATCGTACCCAGGTCCTTTAAAGTTGATATCACTCTTATCATACCAGGAATGGTTATATCCCCAGGTTACAAAGAAATCGCCCTTTCTGGAAAAATTCCTTTTAACTTCATTTGAGAAAATGCTTTTACCGATTTTCGGACCATCAGCATTTGCGTCAGAAACTTGCTGCGCACTTAATTTTTTAGAAAAAATTAACAAAAAAAAGAGTAAGTATTGTTTTTTCACAGACAAAAATAATTGAATTACAAACAACTCTGTATGAGCAATGTAATATTATGACTTATAAATGGTTTATCTCAGAACTAAAAAAGACCCGTCAGAATTGACGGGTCTTTTTTGATATAATAGGTTATTAAACACCCAGCAGCAAACGTGCAGGATCTTCCAATAATTGTTTAACCCTTACTAAAAATCCTACCGACTCACGGCCATCAATGATCCTATGATCGTAAGATAAAGCCAGGTACATCATTGGACGTACAACCACCTCACCTTTTTCAGCAATAGGCCGCTCAATGATATTGTGCATTCCTAAAATAGCAGACTGAGGAGAATTGATAATTGGAGTAGACATCATCGATCCAAATACACCACCATTAGTGATCGTAAAAGTTCCACCTGTCATTTCTTCAATAGACAATTTACTGTCACGGGCCTTAGTTGCCAGTTCAATTACAGTTTTCTCAATCTGCGCAAGGCTCATGCTTTCTGCATTACGGATAATAGGAACAACCAAACCTTTAGGCGCAGAAACAGCAATAGAAACATCAACAAAATCGTTATATACAAGCTCTTCACCTTCAATCCTTGCATTTACAGCAGGGAAATCTTTTAAAGCTTCACATACCGCTTTGGTAAAGAAGCTCATAAAACCAAGTCCTACACCAAATTTTTCTTTAAACTGGTCTTTGTACTTACTGCGCAAGTCCATGATCGGCTTCATGTTTACCTCATTAAAGGTAGTCAACATCGCTGTCTCATTTTTTACCGCAACCAAACGTTTAGCTACTGTTTTACGAAGCGGAGTCATTTTCTGTCTGCGCTCATTCCTTGATCCTGCAACTGCAGCAACAGCAGGCGCAGCACTTGCTGCAGGAGCAGCAGGCTTAGATGCCGGTTTTTGAGCGCCTAATGCATCTTCTTTTGTAATACGTCCGTCTACGCCGGAACCTTTAACTGAGGCAGGATCAACACCTTTCTCGGCTAAAATCTTACCTGCAGCCGGAGAAGGCGTACCTGTAGCATAACTTTCGCCATTTTTTTCAGCAACAGGAGAAACCGCTTTTTCTTCAATCACCACTTTCTCAGCAGCTGGCGCTTCTTCTTTTGCTTTAGGTGCCGCAGCCCCTCCATCTTCAATTTTGCAAACAACTGCACCAATTGGCAAGGTATCACCTTCACTGGCCACAGTTCTTAAAGTTCCTGCCTGTTCTGCAGTTAATTCAAAAGTTGCTTTATCTGATTCCAGTTCGGCAATAACTTCATCCATTTCAACTGCTTCACCATCATTCTTTACCCAACGGGATAAAACAACTTCAGTAATTGATTCACCTACCGGCGGAACTTTTATTTCTATACTCATAACTGATGTATTATAATTATCTAATCTACATTAAACACTTTATTCACAGATTTTTTAGCAATCTTCTTTTCTGTCTCCGTTACCGGAACTTCAAAAGCTTTAGCTAAAATGTAAGCCTGCTGATCTGCATGCTGTTTTGCAAAACCAGATGCCGTACTGCTGCTTTCTTTTCTGGAAATCACTTCAATCTCACTAAAGATCGTCCTTCTCATTTTGCGAAGCAGATAAGGCCATGCACCCATGTTTTCAGGCTCTTCCTGAACCCAAATGGCTTCGTTTGCATTTTTATATCCTTTATAAACAGCCTCCATTTGCGCTAATGGCAATGGATACAATTGTTCCAGACGAACAATCGCGACATTTTTGATTTTATCCGTCTGTTGTTTCTCCAGCAGCTCGTAATAAATTTTACCACTGCAGAACAATACGCGTGTTACCTCTGCAGGTTTCACATTCACATCATCAATTACCTCATGGAACTTACCATTGGTAAATTCTTCAAGCTTAGAAACGCATAAAGGATGGCGAAGTAAGCTTTTCGGTGTAAATACCACCAAAGGTTTTCTGAAATCCCTCTTAAATTGTCTGCGCAGTGCATGGAAGAAGTTCGCAGGTGTTGTACAATTCGTTACCTGCATGTTATAATCTGCACACAACTCCATAAAACGCTCAATCCTTGCAGAAGAGTGTTCCGGTCCCTGTCCTTCATAACCATGAGGCAACAGCATCACCAAGCCATTTTCCCTCTGCCATTTGGTTTCCGCACTGGCAATATATTGATCCACTACAATTTGAGCACCGTTAAAGAAATCTCCAAACTGTGCTTCCCAAATGGTCAACGCATTTGGATTCGCCATGGCATAACCATATTCAAAACCTAAAACACCATATTCAGACAAATGTGAGTTATAGATATCAAATGGTGCCTGCTGATCAGAAATATTTGCTAAAGGGATATATTCCTCTTCAGAATCTTCAAGTGTCAATACCGCATGACGGTGAGAGAATGTTCCACGCTCCACATCCTGACCACTTAAACGAACACGCTTACCTTCTGCCAATAGCGTACCATAAGCCAGTTGTTCACCCATTGCCCAGTCAAATACATGCGTTGTATTTGCCATTTTGCTCCGTTCATCAAACAGCTTCTCAATTTTCTTAAAGAAGCGTTTATCAGAAGGCAGTGTACTTATTTTTTTAGCGATCTCCAGCAAAGTAGATTTCTTCACTGAAGTATTCGGCGAAGTTTCAAAATCCTTCTCGGTTGCAATACGCATATCTGCCCACGCACCTCCAAACTTCACATCCTGATAAGTGGAAGTAATTTCCTTGGCCTCATTCAGTCGCTCCTGTAAAATTCCACGGAATTCTTTTTCCATTTCCTTTGCCAGACTAGCCTCCATTTTACCTTCGCTGATCAGTTGTTTGATATAGATGTCACGCGGATTAGCATGTTTCTCTATCGCTTTATACAACAATGGCTGTGTGAATTTAGGCTCATCTGACTCATTGTGTCCAAACCTGCGGTAGCATAAAATATCAATAAATACATCGTTTCTATATCTCTGACGATATTCCATAGCCAGATTAATCGCGTACACAAGCGCTTCTACATCATCCCCATTCACATGGAACACCGGTGAAAGCGTTACTTTCGCAATATCTGTACAGTACGTACTGGTACGGCCATCTTTATAATTAGTGGTAAAACCAATCTGGTTGTTGATCACCAGGTGGATGGTTCCTCCGGTTTTATAACCATCTAAACCTGCCATTTGGATCACTTCATATACAATACCCTGGCCGGCTACCGAAGCATCACCATGGATTAATATCGGGGCTATTCTGGCATTATCACCAGCATATTTAAAATCGATTTTAGAACGGGTCATCCCTTCTACCACACCATTCACTGTTTCCAGGTGTGACGGATTAGGGCAGAGACTTAAATGGACACTCTTTCCATCATTTGTCGTTACGTCGGTTGAATAACCCAAATGGTATTTCACATCCCCTCCAAACGGAGAAGCAGCGCTATATCCTTTACCTTCAAATTCAGCAAAAATATCTTTATAGGTTTTCTGCATGATATTGGCCAAAACATTGAGACGGCCACGGTGTGCCATACCAATTACAAACTCTTCAATACCGAGCGCAGAACCTTTTTCAATCACAGAGTCAAGCGCAGGGATCAAAGCCTCAGCACCTTCCAGTGAGAAACGCTTCTGCCCAAGAAATTTAGTTCCTAAAAAGTTCTCAAAACTAACAGCCTCGTTTAGTTTCTTTAAAATTCTTCTTTTCTCATCAATAGAGAAATTTGCCGTGTTACGGGCACTCTCCATTTTATTCTCAATCCAGCTCAATACTTCAGGTGTACGGACAAATTTATATTCCGCACCAATTGACCGGCAATACGTTTGCTCCAAAAAAGCAACGATATCACTTAATTTTGCTGCACCAATACCAATTTCCACACCTGAATTGAAAACAGTATCCAGATCATCCTTGCTTAAACCAAAATTTTCCAGATCCAGGGTCGGTATATGTTTACGTCTCTCCCTAACAGGATTGGTTCTGGTAAACAAATGGCCACGGTTCCTGTAGCCATTGATCAGATTGAGTACGTTAACTTCTTTAAAGAAATGTTCCGGGGTCTCTGTTGTTACGGAGGCTCCTGCTGAGCCTCTTCCGAAGTCAAAACCCTCAAAAAATTTTTGCCATCCAAACTCTACAGCATCAGGATCTTCTTTATAAGCTTGATATAAGGAATCTATGTATTCGGCATTTTCGCCGCTGAGATAAGATAAATTATCCATCATTTATGAATTTACTATAAGTGTAGCAAAATTAGGATTTTACCTTATAAAACAGGCAAACTTCTTTATATTTCTTCCAGAAATTCGACCATATCACAAACATTCCTCAACGGGACAAGATGGTCCTTTACCAGAATGTCAAATTCAGCGATTAAACTTCCCCCAACCAGCAGCGGGACGTTCAAATGATTCATTACTTTTTCAATAATTTTATTGAGATCCTTTCCAAGATTAAGTGAAGTCATTACAATAAAAGCGTAGTCAGGTTGATAAGATTCTACTACTTTTTTAACATCAGCATACGGAATTTCAGAACCTAGATACAAGGTATCATGTCCACATTTTTTCAACAGATACCTGGCAAAGAGCAAACCTGTTTCATGCATTTCGGCCTCCGGCAGAAACAGCAGAAATCGTTTTGGTTCTTCTTTATGTGGTTTCTTTATTTTGTCGATACAAACAATGATCTGATCGCGGATCAGGTTAGAGGCAAAATGTTCATGGGAAGGATCTATTGTTCCGGTCTGCCAAAGCATACCCACCCTTTTCATAAAGGGGAACAACACTTCATCCATGGTTTTGATCAGGCCCATTTCCTTTATGCATCCGGAAAGAATAGTAGAAAAGGCGACTTCATCATATTTAAGGGTGGCGTCAGAAAGATTAAGCACCTGAACCACATCATTATTCCAGTCTCTTTTGAGTTGTGTAACCAGATCTGCGATCTGTTTTTTACTCATTTTTGCAATCTTGCTGATCTTATAGCCATTTTCATTCAGCGCAACAATGTTCAGAAGCATCTTTAGATCCTCCTCATCATAATATCGGATATTCGTAGCAGTTCTCTTCGGCGGCACAAAATTATACCTGCTTTCCCATGCACGAATGGTATGAGCCTTGATACCAATCAGGCCCTCTATGTCACTTATTGAAAATTTTCTCACAATATATTTACAACAAATGTTAAACAACTTTGTCTAAAATGCAATTTTTGTTTAACATTTATTGGCATATCAGCCTTAAATACATTTTAGAGGCCGATAAAAATTTTAAAGTGCTGCCGGAAGATCTGAAATTTGGACATTCAGTAATTTAAATTGTTTGTCCAGATCGAAAGTATTTTTTTTAGAGCCCTGATCTTTACCACCTCCAGCCACAATAGCCCAGTTGCACCAGTTACTTGCGGGAGAATAGTCAATTAATCTCTCCTCAAAATAGGTGGCACCTCTTACCCAATTGATCTTCAGGACATGAATCAGAAAGGTAGCGGTAAGCAAACGGGCTGAATGCGGAATGAAACCAGTCTGGTTCAATTCCCCCATATACTTATCAACAAGCGGATTTCCTGTCTGGCCTTTCATCCACTGTAGCCATCTTCCTCTTTCCTCATCCGTCAGCGGAGCCTGATCAAATTCCAATACAGCATCATTAAAGAAATCCATCCCATGCTTTTTAAACATAAACCTGAAATAATCTCTCCATAAAAGACCCAGTAAAATCTGGTTAAAGTTAGGATTTGCACCATATTTATCTTCGGCATCTTTCACCAGCCAAAACACCATCCGGGGAGACAAACAGCCGAAAGACAACCATGCTGAGAGCTTTGAGGAAAAGCCTTGTTTGCCAGCACTAAGTTTTGCCGGAACTTTCTGATATACATCAGATCCTTCTTCCAGCAATTTTTTTAAATGCTTTAATCCCTCCGGTTCACCGCCGCAAATGGATGGGAAAAGTTCTGTTTCATCTATAGACATCTCCTGCAGCAGTTCTTCCAGAACGGGAACTTGTCCCCAGTCTTCTGCTTCTTCAAAAGAAATCACTTCGGGAGCCAGGAAACATGCTTTTACAATGGCATCGCGTTCAGTTTTCTTTTTAAATTGTGTAAAAGCATCAGGGATATCCTTAATCGGAAAAGGCAGGTCTTCTTTATTGTATAAAGTATGCCCTATAAAGTGTCTCAGGTTAATTCTTAATTTCCATAAGCGGTCTTCCGCATAAGCAGATATCTTCGTTTCCTCAGGACCGACCTCCCGGTGATGATACACCTCGGCGATGTCATATTGCTCCACCAGTTCAGGTAAGAGCTCTTCCGGTTTCCCCTTTAAAATTAAAATATCACCACCAAGATTTTGAAAAGATATCCTTAAGGCCTGTACACTTTCAATTAGAAATTTTGTTCTTAGCGCACCAGATTTAAAAGTACCCTGCGGAGTAGATTCAAAATAACGCGGATCAAAAAAGTAAACAGGCAAAATACTATCCGACTTAGCAATGGCTTCAACGAGCATTTCATTATCATGCAACCGGAGATCATTCCTAAACCAAACTAATATTTTTTTGGATTTCATCAATACAGAACTAGATATGTTAGATAACTCACAAAAATATAGGATTTTGCTTCTTAAAACTAGCATCATACGTAATATTTACACTAACAAAACAAAAAAGGGTTAAGCTTGTCATAAAAAATAATGGGTTAAGCTTGTCGTAAAAAATAAATGTACTCTTCGAGGACTGGACTCCTTGCCTCGCTGCGCTCCAGTGGCAAGGCGCCCTGAGGTCCTCTCGGAGTAACATTGATTTTTTCTAGGCGCTTACCGGGGGACAATCCATGCATGGTGCATATGATGTTAAAATAAAGTTTTATAGAAAAAACCACTTAACTACCACTTCCATAAACCCTTACTGGGAGCAAACTTACTAATCAACTCTGCCTGGCTCACCTCCCTCTCTAAGCGCCATATAAAATCAAGATTGCTCTTCGAGGACCTCAGGGCGCCTTGCCACAGGAGCGAAGCGAGGCAAGGCGCCCTGAGGTCCTCGAAGAGCAATCTTGATTTTTTCAATAAGCTTATTTTTCTAAAACTTATTTGGTTGGTGAAAGGTTATTACCTTTAGCTGCTCTAGAACGCTAAAATCAGATCGCGATGAAAAAGCACATCCTAATTACTGGAGCCACAGGAATGATTGGCAAAGAATTAATCAAAACGCTGTTAACATCAGGACACAACGTTTCCATATTGTCCAGAAGGCCTGTAAAAACAAAAAAAATACAAGTTTACCTCTGGGATGTATACAAACAAACAATAGACCAATCCTGTCTGGATGGAATCGACACTATAGTACATCTCGCAGGAGAGAACATAGCCGATAAAAAATGGACTAAAGAACGAAAACAACAAATCATAGACAGTCGGGTCCTGTCTACCAACCTGCTCTACAAAACACTGAAAGAAACCCCCAACCAGGTAAAGGATTTTATCTCTGCTTCGGCCGTAGGCTATTATGGAGATTGCGGCGACGAAATACTAACCGAACAAAGTGAAAAAGGCTATGGCTTCCTCGCAGAATGCTGTGCACAATGGGAAGCCGCAGTAGACAAAGGAAAATCCCTCAGCCTGCGAATTGTTAAACTCAGGACCGGCTTTATCCTGAAAAAAGGTGAAGGCGGACTCGCGTCCATGGAAAAACCCATTCGCTTTTTTGTTGGTGCCCCGCTGGGAACAGGAAAACAATGGGTACCCTGGATCCATATAAAAGACATGATCAACATCTACCTGTTTGCCATTGAACATCCGGTAATGATGGGTGCTTTCAATGCCTGTGCCCCATATCCGGTCACCAATCAAACCCTCACAAGATCCATTGCAAAATCATTACACAGACCAGTCTGGCCTATCCATGTTCCCGAAAGCGTATTACAGTCCATTTTGGGAGAGATGAGCACCGTCGCACTGATCAGCAACAATACATCCGCACAGAAATTACTTGATTACGGATTTACTTTTAACTTTACTCAGCTGGATGATGCACTAAACAACATTTATCACGCCTAGCGCTATTCAGCAATTTAAAGATTTAGAAGCCGATACACCTACAGAATGACAACACAAGAAATATGCATTTGCTGGTTGCGAAGAGACTTGCGCCTTGAAGATAACGCCGCATTATACTACGCATTAAAAACCGGTCTGCCAGTATTGCCCCTCTTCATTTTCGATACCCATATTTTAGACAAACTACAGGATAAAACAGATGCCCGCGTTTCCTTCATTCATCAAACTTTAAGCAAACTCTCTACAGAACTTAGCCGATTGGGCTCTTCCATCCTGATCAAACACGGGCAACCGGAAAAAGTATGGCCGGAACTGCTCCGCTCCTATAAAGTCAAATTTGTAGTTGCCAATCATGACTATGAGCCTTATGCCCTGGAAAGAGACAACGCTCTTGCAGAATATCTAAGTTCAGAGGAAATCAGTTTTAAAACCTATAAAGACCAGGTCATCTTTGAAAAAGATGAAGTCGTTAAAGACGATAAAAAACCCTATACAGTTTTCACGCCGTACTTTCGTCAATGGCTCAAAAAACTAGACGATTTTTACCTAAAAGCCTACCCTACACACCAATACTTTTCTCAGTTGCTCAGAACCGAACCACTCCCAGTCCCAACATTGGAAGAACTTGGTTTTTCTCCCACCGCTATCTCATTTCCATCCAAAGATTTCAGTTCGAAACTGCAGGAATATGAACAACGCAGGGATTTTCCCGCAGATGACGCCACCAGTCACATCGGTCTCCATTTACGTTTCGGAACCATCAGTATCCGCTACGCTGCAGCACAAGCTATAGCACATAAAGCAGACAAATGGCTTTCCGAACTGGCCTGGAGAGAATTTTACATGATGATTCTCTGGCATTTTCCACATACAGTACACTCGGCATTTAAACCTGCTTATGATCAGATTCAATGGCGAAACAACGAAAAGGAATTCCAAGCCTGGTGCCAGGGCGAAACCGGATACCCTATAGTAGATGCCGGGATGAAGCAGCTCAATCAAACAGGCTATATGCACAACCGCGTCAGAATGGTCGTAGCCAGTTTTCTAACCAAACACCTTTTGATCGACTGGAGATGGGGAGAAGCCTATTTCGCAGAAAAACTGCTCGATTATGAAATGGCTAGTAATGTAGGTGGCTGGCAATGGGCATGCGGATGCGGTAATGACGCAGCTCCTTATTTCCGCGTATTCAATCCAGAACTGCAGGCCAAAAAATTTGACCCGGATCAAACCTATATCTACCGTTGGGCACCCGCTTACAAAACAAAAAAGCATGTCCAACCTATTGTTGAACATGCTTTTGCCAGAGAACGCGTCCTTAGGATATTTAAGGACGCCCTGGATTAATTAAATTATTTATTTGCGACATCTGTAACCTCAATATCAAAATCCAGAACCGCATTTCTCGGAATCGTTAAAAGACCTGTGGAGGAACTCACGGATCCCGCTGTGCCATATGCCCAGCGTGAAGGTGTGATGATCCTTATTTTACCACCTTTTCTAATGCGCGGAATGGTTCTGCCCCAAGCCTGAATCACACCGGTCAATGCGGTTGAAAAAGTACCATCTGTACTGGAGTCAAATGTTGTTCCATCCAGATATCGTCCGGTATATTTTGCTGTAATGGTTGTTCCCAGATTAATGATGTCTGTTCCGGTTCCAGGATCTGTAATCACATAATAAATTCCTGCCGGATCTTTTACAGCACCAGTAATGCCCTTTGCAGCTATAAAATCAGTAATCTTTTTATCATCAAGATCACTCTGTTTCTTATTTGAGAAAGTGGTCACTGTAACATCCAGCACTTCATTGGAAGGCACACCCAATGTAGAAGAACCATTCTTTCCAAAAGCAAGATAAGAAGGCACCAAAAGTCTTAAGGTACCGCCCGGAATAACTTTCAGCAATGATCTTCTAATGCCCTCGATAGCAATCCCCGTTGAAGTAGTAGCGGTATAAATGGACACACTATTGGTATAACCAACTAATGTTCCGTAATTTCCATTTGCAGCATCTGCATAATATACTGTTCCACTCTGCATAGATTTCAGGCTGATGTGGTACAATACCGAATCGGTACTTTTCAGCAGATCCCCCGAAACAGGATTGGTAACCGATGAATAGAACCCGGTAGAATCCTTATCCATTTTCAGGTTATTTGACGACATAAATTGCTGAATTTTAGAATCATCCGTATCCTGAATGGACTCGTATTCTTTTTTACAAGAACCGAGTAAAACAACAAGGCCAGCCATGGCCAGTATATATGATGCTGATAGTCTTTTAAGCATTCTTAATTATTTATGGGGTTATGGTTTTTTTCTTTTTTGTAACTTGATTTATATTAATGTTAAAATCAAGAATTGAATTCGCAGGGATTGGACCAATTGGCCGGTCAATATAGGCCAGTGTTGATGGGATAATCAAACGGATCCTTCCTCCATTTTTAATTAACGGGACACCGATCTGCCAGCCCAATATGACATCTTTTAATACAAAACTGCGGGGTGTCACTGTTGCCACAGAATCGAAGGCTTTTACAGCCCCCAATACTCGTCCATCATAAAATAAAGCAAGTGTATCCGTTAAATCAATTTGATCTGTGCCGGTCCCCTGGTTAACAATTTTGTAAAATACGCCCTTTTCCTTTTTAACATCTTTGATTCCATTGTTCGCAATATACTTCTCAATCAACGCTGAATCGATCTTAAATTGAGCGCTCTTGTCATAAGGGGTATCCTTACTACAGGAAGATATTATGCCTGCAAAAGCAACTGCAACCAATAAAATCTTGTTTTTTAACATAATGCACAAAAATAGTCTTTTATTAGGGATAGAACAATTTTTAACCATTTTTAACAAATCAATAAAAAAAGGCGCCCCCAAGATGTGGAGACGCCTGAATGATTCGAGACGGAAATAATTAATAACAATATTTATTCGCAGCAATCAGTTCCTGCGCTACTTTCTGACGTAATTCCTTCACATTGAAAGGCTCCATTTTTGTAAATCTGCGCAGCCCAACCATCATCATTCTCAATTCATCACCTTCCGCAAAAGACCACAAAGCTTCTTTGCCCGCCTTTTGAACCGCATCTACCGCTTCCACAAAATAGATCCGCATCATATTCAATTGTCCGGCACAAGCTTCCTCTCCTCTCAAACTCACCAGCTTCTCTGTTCTCAACATCGCAGATTCCGCTACATACACATAACTCGCCATGTCTGCAATATTCATTAAGATTTCCTGTTCTTTAGACAGGCTCATCATGAGCTTCTGCACTGCAGAACCCGCCACCATTAAGGTTGCTTTCTTCAGGTTCTTAATGATCTTTTTCTCCGCAGCAAATAAGGTTGAATCCTCCTCACCAAAATCAGGAATAGACATCAGTTCTCCGGCTACTGCAGTTGCAGGTGTCATCAAATCCAGCTCCCCTTTCATTGCGCGCTTCAGCATCATATCTACGGTCAGCAAACGGTTGATCTCATTGGTACCTTCAAAAATCCTGTTGATCCTGGCATCCCTGTAAGCCCTGTCCATAGGCGCTTCAGCAGAAAAACCCATACCACCATAAATCTGAACACCTTCATCCACTACATAATCCAGGGCCTCAGATCCCCAAACCTTCAAAATAGCACACTCTACAGCAAACTGTTCTGTCGATTTCAGTTTGGCTTTGCTGGCATCCATTCCACCGGCAACCAGAGTCTCATAAGCATCATCAATATTTTGACCCGCACGATAATTTGCAGATTCTACAGCGTACACTTTAGTCGCCATTTCAGCAAGCTTATACCGTATAGCCCCATATTTTGAAATCGGACGTTCAAACTGAACTCGCTCATTAGCATAATTTACAGCAGTATCAATCACAGATTTGGAAGCCCCAATTGCCGCTGCAGCCAATTTAATACGACCTATATTCAGAATATTTACAGCAATCTTAAACCCGTTCTGGCGTTCAGACAGCATATTCTCTACCGGTACAGGGCAATCATTAAAGAACACCTGTCTGGTAGAAGAACCTTTAATTCCCATTTTATGCTCTTCAGGGTTCATGGTCACGCCACCAAATTCCCGCTCAACAATAAAAGCCGTTAAATTTGCATCATCATCTATCTTCGCAAATACAATAAATACATCTGCAAAACCACCATTGGTGATCCACATTTTCTGTCCGTTGATGATGTAATGTTTACCATCTGCACTCAATTTCGCCTTTGTCTTTCCGGAATTGGCATCAGATCCTGAATTTGGCTCCGTTAAACAATAGGCAGCTTTCCACTCACCAGTTCCCAGTTTAGGAATATACTTTGATTTCTGTTCTTCATTTCCATAATACAAGATCGGCAAAGTACCAATACCCGTATGCGCAGATAAAGCGACCGCAAAAGAATGTCCGGCCCCAATCACATCTGCAACCAGCATCGAGGTATTGAAGTTTTTACCAAATCCACCATATTCCTCCGGAATAGAAACACCAAGGATACCCAATTCACCTGCTTTAGTCAGTAAAGAAGGCATCAAACCCTCCTCCAGCTTATCAATCCGGTCCAGATTGGGATAAACTTCTGCCGCCAGGAAATCACGGCAGGTCTGTGCAATCATTTGTTGTTCTTCATCAAATTCTTCAGGAATAAAAACCTCCTGATAAGTGGTGTCTTTAATCAGAAATTCGCCACCTTTTATCGTTTTTTTATCTGTAGTTTCCATAATACTTATTTCCTTGCGGATCGTTAAAAATGATCAGATCTGTTTTTTATAATAATTCAAAAATACCTGCAGCACCTTGTCCGCTGCCCACACACATAGTTACCATGCCATATTTCTTGTTCCTTCTTTTCAACTCATTGAACAGCTGTACAGACAATTTTGCCCCCGTACAACCCAATGGGTGTCCTAAAGCAATCGCACCACCATTCACATTCAAGATATCAGTATTGATCCCCAATTCTCTCACCACAGCCAAAGACTGTGAAGCAAAAGCCTCATTCAGTTCAATCAGATCCAGTTCTTCCAGCTTCATACCCGCCTGTTTCAAGGCTTTTGGAATGGCGTAAATCGGTCCTATCCCCATAATTCTTGGTGGTACCCCCGCAATACCATAACTCACCAGCCTTGCAATCGGAGCAACCCCCAGTTCTTTCAGCTTACTTTCCGAAACCACCAGCACAAATGCAGCACCATCAGAGGTCTGGGAAGAATTTCCTGCTGTAATACAGCCATCTGCAGCAAAAACAGGCTTCAATTTCGCTAGTTTTTCTATAGACGTATCGGCTCTTGGTCCCTCATCTGTATCGACTACGTATTCCCTGCTTTGTTTTTTAAGATTGGCATCCAAGTAATTTTCATGCACCGTAATGGGTAAAATACCATCTTTCAAATGGCCATTTTTGATCGCTTCTACAGCTTTTTGGTGGGAGTGATAAGAAAACTCATCCTGATCTTCCCGGCTCACTTTATATTCCTTTGCCACCGCCTCTGCAGTTAAGCCCATTCCCCAGTACCAATCCGGATTGTTCTTTGCCACCTCGGGATTGGGTACGACTTTCCAGCCGCCAAAAGGCATGCCCGACATCACTTCCACACCGCCGGCAATGATACAATCCGCCATGCCGCTTCTGATTTTCGCCACTGCAGTTGCTATGGTCTCCAATCCTGATGCGCAATACCTGTTTACAGTAACACCTGGCACCTTATCCGTATCCAGTCCCATCAGGGAGATCATTCTTCCTACGTTCAAGCCTTGCTCCGCCTCTGGCGTCGCATTGCCTACAATTACATCATCAATTTGCTCTTTATCCAGGTTAGGCACCGAAGCCACCAGATGTCTGATCACCTCAGCAGCCAGATCATCTGCCCTTGTAAAACGAAATACACCGCGAGGGGCCTTGCCCACAGCTGTACGATATCCTGCTATAATATATGCTTCCTGCATGTCTATGTCTTTTTAATGATCTTAATTAGTTTCTTAGCGGTTTTCCTTTAGTTACGATACTCTGTATCCGTTCCAAAGTTTTGCGTTCTCCGCAAAGCGACAGGAACACCTCCCTTTCCAGATCCAGCAGGTACTGTTCTGTAACCTCTGTTGGCGAGGACAAATCTCCACCGCACATGACCCAGCCTAATTTTTCTGAGATTTTTTTATCGTGTTCTGAAATATAATGTCCGGAATACATGGTATTCGCACCTGCATATACAATTCCAAGGCCTTGTTTTCCCAAAACCTTAATGTCTTTTCGTCTAACTGGTTGTGTATAGCCCGCCTCAGCCAATTCAATTGCCTTGGCTTTAGCATCAGCAATCAAGCGGCTTCTGTTCATGCTGATAGAATATTTACCTTTTTGCAAATATCCCAGTTCAAAAGCTTCCACAGCAGAAGTAGACACTTTTGCCATTCCGATGGTCAGAAAACGATCTTTCAATACATTTTGCACAATCTGATCTTCCTTATATTCATCAGAAGCACGCAGGGCGAACTCTTTGGTTCCACCTCCCCCAGGGATCACACCCACACCAAACTCTACCAGTCCCATATAAGTCTCTGCGTTGAGTTGCACATGATCCGCATGCAAACTGAATTCACACCCGCCGCCCAGGGTTAAATTATGCGGGGCCACAACCACAGGGATAGAAGAATAACGAATACGCATAGACGTATTCTGGAAGGTCCTGATCGCCAGGTTCAACTCTTCCCACTCTTGCTCTACAGCCATCATAAAGATCATTCCAACATTGGCACCGGCAGAGAAATTAGCCCCATCGTTCCCAATAACCAGCCCCCTGTATTCCTTCTCAGCCAAATCAATTGCTTTATTAATCGCCTGCAAGGTGTCTCCTCCAATCGTATTCATTTTTGAATGGAACTCCACATTCAGTATCCCGTCACCCAGATCAATGATTGAAGCACCAGAATTTTTCCATATGGTCCTGTTTGCACGTAAATTGTCCAGGATAATAAAGGCCTCAGCACCAGGAACAGCTTTATAAGATTTGGACGGAATATCATAATATTTCTTTACCCCACCCTCTACTTTATAGAAAGAGGTATGTCCCGCAGCCAGCATTTCCTGTACCCAGGCTGCAGCCTGATGTCCATAAGTTTTCATCCCCTCAAGTGCAGCTTGTACACCTACGGCGTCCCAAATTTCAAAAGGTCCTAGATCCCATCCAAAACCCGCTCTCATGGCATCATCTATCCGGTATAATTCATCAGAAATTTCAGGAATCCGGTCAGACACATATTCAAACAAACCAAAAGAAGAAGCCCTGAAGAGTTCTGCAGCCTTATCTTTACCCGAAGCAAAAATTTTCATCCGGTCTTTTACATTTTCAACCGGCTTGGTCAAATCCAGTGTTGCAGATTTAACATTTTGCTGAGGACGGTATTCGAGTGTTTTGAGGTCCAATGCCAGGATCTCTGTTTTGCCCTCCGCATTTTTAGTTTTTTTATAAAAACCCTGACCTGTTTTATCGCCCAGCCATTTATTGGCATCCATTTTCTCCACATAAGCCGGCAATTTAAATAAGTCATGCGCCTTATCTTCAGGACAGTTGTCATACAAGCCTTTCGCCACTTTAACCATGGTATCCAGCCCAACCACATCCGTGGTCCGGAAAGTAGCCGATTTAGGTCTTCCCAGTGCGGGTCCGGTAAATTTATCCACTTCCTCTACCGTAAGATCCATTTTTTCTACCAGGTGCAATAATGCCATAATGGAATAAACGCCTACCCTGTTGGCGATAAATGCAGGGGTATCTTTACATAGCACAGTGGTTTTGCCCAGAAACTTATCCCCGTAATGCATCAGGAAATCCACAATCTCTGGTTTAGTCTGCGCTGTAG
>Ga0105237_10000398_pt1 | contig 61844 bp, 50 predicted proteins | sample KBSC24metaG_FD_81520 | JGI IMG/M metagenome (GOLD analysis project Ga0105237, IMG submission 81520) | Corn rhizosphere microbial communities from Kellogg Biological Station, Michigan, USA - KBS C2-4 metaG | ecosystem: Host-associated > Plants > Roots > Rhizosphere > Soil | place: Michigan, USA... | reverse complement strand
CTCACGCCAGCCGAAATGCCGATCGCCGCCAGGTCGAAAATCATCAAACAAAATCGACATTGTGCGATTGCTATTCGTGTTGCAATCCGATCATCGCTGGATTAACTCGCAAACGCATGAAGCCGTCGTCTCGCAACTTGCCCCGTCACGCGCCCTCCGGAGCGCTGTGGAAGTTCTGCATGGAGCGGCTTCGCGAACTGCGGGGAGCGGACACGCGCGAACGAGATCTGGCGAACATTCTGGGCTTCGAGCACTCGCGCGCCGTGCGCTGGAAGGAAGGCCAGATGTACGTCGACCGCGCCGAGTACCTGGTTCGGCTCGCCGACGCGCTGGAGGTCGACACCATGCTGCTGGTGCAGCTGGTCTCGGGGTCGCTGACCGTCGAGCAGGCGCAGAAGATGGTGCAGCGGGCGTCGCGCGCCGAGGACACGCGCCACGACGGCCGGGACGGCAAGAAGAAGAAGGGCAGCGCCCCCTCGGCGAACGGCGTGCCACGCGTCACCGAGGCCGACCTGGCGGCCGACGCCGCGCAGTTCGCCACCAACCCGGGGCAGCTGGCCGGGGCCGCTCGCGGCATCGTGTTGCTGGCGGCGGCCAACGGGGAGGGGCGCCCCGACTTCGCCGAGGCCATGGCGCGCCACCCGGACATGGGCGGGCTGGTGGCGACCAGCCTTCCCGCGGCCATCTCCCTGGCCGAGCGCTATCGCCCCGAGTTGCTGTTCCTGGATCTGGGACTGGCCAACGCCCACGCCTTCGACGCGATCAGGACGCTCTCCTCGTTGTCGTCGCGGGCTGGGCGCCGCTGCCGTGTCATCGCCGGCACCTCGAACGTGACCGACGGGATCGAGAAGTCCGGCGTCATGGCGGGCGCCGCCAACGTGGGCCTGTTTCCTTTCCCGGCGCACCTGTTCCAGGGCGAGCTGGACCGCCTGGAAGAGCGGCTGGGCACCCGCAAGTCAGCGCGCCGGTGACCGGGGGCTCGCCCGCCGCGCTGCGCGTGCACCGACCTTCCCGTGCGCGCCGCGGTGGATTCCGCGAGACACCTCTTGTAAGGAAATGCGTTCATGCGTCGCGAAGTTCTGACTTACCTGTCCTGCCCGAACTGTTCGTCCGACCTGACCCTGGGCTCCGTGGCCCTGGAAGAATCGGATGGTCACGTCATCACCGGCCAGCTGGTGTGCGCCCGGGGCACCTGCCGCTTCGAGATCACCGACGGCGTGCCGGTGCTGGTGCGCGGTCACGTGGACGCGCTGAAGACCGAGACGGCGGCCCGCTTCGCCGAGGAGTGGACGCGCTGGACCGACCTTCGCTACTACTACGAGCAGCAGTTCCTGGGATGGGTCGGTCCCGTGTCCAAGGAGGACTTCGCCGGGAAGCTGGTCTTCGAGGGGGGCTGCGGGAAGGGCCGCCACACCGACCTGGTGGCGCGGTTCGGCGCCAAGACGGTGGTGGCCATCGACCTGGGCGAGAGCGCGCTTATCGCCTTCCGGAACACCCGCCAGCTGCCCAACGCGCACGTGGTCATCGGCGACCTGATGCACCCGCCGGTGCGGCCGGTGTTCGATCTGGCCTTCTCGGTGGGCGTGCTGCACCACCTCCCCGATCCGGGGGCGGCGGCGGTCTCGGTGGCCTCGGTGGTCCGCGACGGCGGCCGCATCGTCTACTGGGTCTACGGCCTGGAGAACAACGAGTGGATCATCCGCTTCGTGGATCCCGTCCGCAAGGCGGTGACCTCGAAGATTCCGTACGCCCCTCTGCGGGCGATGTCGGCGATCCCTGCCGTGGGCATCTGGGCCGCCATCAAATTGCTGTACGCCCCCGGGCCCGACGGACGGGGGCCGGCGCATCTGCCCTACGGCCAGTACTTCTCGTCGATGTACACCTTCCCCTTCGACGAGGTCCACTCGATCGTGTTCGACCAGCTGGTCACGCCCGTGGCGTCGTACCTGCCGCGACACCAGGTCGAGTCGTGGTTCACCGGTGACATGTTCCGCGACGTGTCCCTGCGCTGGCACAACCGCATGAGCTGGACGGTGACCGCGCTGGTGAACCGGCCGGCCGAGGCGCTGGTGGGACCATCGGCGCACGCTGCGGCGCCGGCGCACCCGCCGGGTTGACGGACGGCCGCTTGCCCTGACGTCAGCGACGCGGGGGGAGGGGCGGATCCCACGAGGACCGCACCACCGCCGTGGCGTGGGCCTCGGCGGCCGACGGGCCGCGACCGTAGCGGGAGAGCGCCAGCAACAGCAACACGCCCAGCAGCGCCGAAGCGCCGGCGCGTGCCAGGCCCCGCCGTGCGCCGTCCGCCGTCGTCCCCACGGCGATGCCCAGCGCCGCGGCCCACAGCGCCGCCACCGGCACCAGCGCGAAGGCGCCCGGCAGCCCCAGCGCGTGCCCCAGCCCGCCGGGAACATAACCGTCACGCCACAGCGGCAGCGTCAGATCGAACACCGGGTTGTCGAACACCTCGGGATAGTGGGGATAGGTGGCCGCGGACAGGCCATTCAGGAAGACCGACACCACCACCAGCGCCCCCAGCGTCACCCGCAAGGCGCCCGCCAGACGGCGCCGGTGCACGTCACGCCAGGCCAGGGCGATGCCGGCGGCGAGAAACGGCGCCACGCCGGCGATGTAGCGCGGCCCGACGCACCAGCCGGCGCGCCAGTGGGTCATGCCGGCCAGGAACAGCGCCAGCACGCCGCTGACCAGCAGGCAGATCAGGCCGTCCGCCTGGCGCTGCCCGGCCCGGTAGGCCGCGCCCGCCAGGCCCAGCAACAGAAACGGCGAGAACGCGAACAGGCCATAGCTGATCGAGAACAGGGACGACCCCAGGGCGGCCGCATGCGGCCGCGACAGGCCGAAGAAGCCGCTGCCATGATCGACGTGGGCGTAGGTCTGGTTCTCGAGGTGGCCGTAGGGGAAGGTCCAGGGCCGGCCGAACAGCGCCGTGTGATAGGCACCGAGCGCCAGCGCCATGGGCAGGGCCCCCAGCGCGAACCAGCGGAAGCCGGCGCGGTGTCGCCAGGCCACGAAGCCGGCCAGCACCAGCGCCACCAGCAGCAGCTGATATTCGAACAGGACCGCGGCGCCGGCCAGCGCCCCCGCCAGGACCAGGCGGCGGGGCGGGGCCCGGTGGTCCGGGCCCCCGTCGTCCCAGGTCAGCGCCATGAAGGCGCCGAACGCCGCGCTGGCGCCCTGGGCGTGGCCCACGAACAGCACGCCGTAGGGGTAGACGATCGAGCCCAGGCCCAGCGCCGTGACCAGCAGATCCCGCGCCGCCGGATCGCCGGTGCGCCGCTCGACCCAGCGTGCGAAGGCGAACAGAAACAGCATCAGGCAGGGCATCACGGACAGAAAGCGCAGGGCCAGCGTGGCCGCGCGCGGCGAGGGTGAGGGCCAGCCTGCGGCGTGCCACAGCCGCGTCTGCGCCCACAGCACGGGCACGCCCAGGAACGAGGTCCCCGGCGCCTTGCTCGAGTACAGGTGCCCCCCGCTCGCCGCCTTGTCGTCCACGAAGCCCCAGGCCCGCACCGGGGCGTCGATGTTCAACGTCCCGTCCTCCACGATCGCCCGCGTCATCCAGACGCGCACGTTCTCGTTCGGGTTGTTGATGCGAGGGAAGTAGGGCGCGAGCGCGAGATAGGCCAGCGACACCAGCACCCACACCGCATGCCGTCGCAGCGGGTGTTCGCGAGGCAGGGGCGAGGCGCTCATGTCAGAAGTTGGGCAAGAACGACAGCAGCACCACGAAGGACGGTCGCGTGATGGTCGCCTGGCCAGCCGCGGGCGAGCCCAGCGCGTGCTGCCCCAGGCAGACGCGATCGTGGCGGTTCAGCGGTACGGCGACGTCGATGGCCAGCAGCTGCTGGTACACACCGAACGCGTCGTGCAGGACGCGGAAGGTGTAGCCGACGTCGTAAAAGACGTCGTCCCTGGTAACGCTGAAGCCGTCGCAGGACGAGACCGCGCCCGCCTCGAAGAACAGGTTGCCGCCCAGGCCGCGCACCGAGGTGAAGTGGCCCAGGTCCCAGTCCAGATCCGAGGCGTACTGATCGCGCAGCTCGACGCGGGCCACGCCGCGGGCCCGACCGGGCAGCTCGTCCACGCCGAACCCGCGCAGCCCGGCGGCGCCGCCCAGGACGTACAGCTGCGATCGCTTGCGGATGTCCCCCACCGTGCCGTTCAGCTTGAAGTCGAAGGCCAGCACGTGGCCGGGGGCCAGCTCCAGCAGGCGCTTCAGCTCGGCCCCGGCGAAGAACTGCGAATAGCGCTCGCCGGTCCCCAGCGCGGTCAGCGTGTAGCCGGCGTCCACCTCCAGTCCCAGGGCGTGCCAGGGATCGATGAAGTAGTCGCGGTCGTCGTGCTGGAACACCAGGTTGCCGGAGAGGCGCCAGCCCGGCTCGGGGGGGGCGCCCGCCGCCACGCCGTAGGTGGCGTTGGGGCGCGCCAGGCTGATGCCGCCACCGAAACCGCTGGTCAGCCGGTTGGGATCGGCCTGGTGACCGAACAGCCGCTGGTACGAGGCGCTGACGCTGGCGTCGGTGGATTGGCTGTGCGCCACCAGGAAGTCGAAGGAGTTGCGCAGATCGTGCTGCGGCTTCAGCGTGACCGCCCCGGCGAACGCCAGCTGAAGAGCCGAGACGTCCAGCAGCGCCCCGAACCCGTCGTAGATCAGACGCCAGCGCTTCGGCACCCGGTTGTCGAGGCGGGGATCGTCGGCCGGGGTCAGGCTGCCCACCCCGCTCTCGGTCAGGCGGTGCCGCGGATCCAGCTCGACCGACGACAGGCCGGCCGGCAGGTCCAGCTCGAAACGGTGGCGCTGGCCCCGTTCCTTCCACAGCAGGTCGTGGGCCCCGCCGTCGCGATCGTTCACGCGCACCTCGACCGGCTCCAGCAAGTCGGCGCCTTGTCGTTCCACCTCGACCACGACGTGCGCGCCGCGCGGTTTCAGGGGCGAGCTTTGCACGGCCGACAGCCGATAGTTCACCCGCGGAGGCGGGCCGGACAGCCACTGCCGCCAGAACCAGTCCAGCGGCGCGCCGAACACGCGCGCCGCCGCCTGCCGCAAGGGGACGCGCTCGCCCACCACGGTGCGCGCGATCTGGGCGACGCCGGCAGGCCCGACCAGATCCAGCAGCTTCGCGTAGATGAAGCGCGGGCCGGGCTGGTGGTGCGAGAAGCGGCGGATGTCGTCGCGCAGGACGTCGCTATCCTCGACGTCGCCGAAGTAGCTGGCGGACGACGCCAGCAGCGGCGCGTACATCAGCTGATCGACGGCCGGCAGAAAGGCGAGGGGGCGCAGCAGATCGCGCGCGAACTCCAGGCGGCGGAAGCGATTCAGGGTGAAGTTGTCCGCCAGGTAGGCGGCGATCAGCCCCTCGGAAAGCGCCACGTCGGGATCGGGCTCGATGCCGCGCAGGGCGTGGTCCAGGGCGGCCGCCAGCACGGCGCGCACCAGCTCCAGCCGGTGATATTTCCGCACCCGTTCGATGGGGAAGATCTCCAGCAGGCGGTCGGAGACCAGGATGACCCGCCCGTGCTGGGTCACCAGGTCGTTGCGCAGGGGCGCCTCGACCAGGGTGATGGACGCCGTGCCGTCGTCGGGAGGGCCCAGCCCCTGGGCGCCCAGAAACGCCAGCGCGTCCGCCGCGGCGTCCATGATTAACCCGGCGCGGTCCTCGCGCACGTAAGGTAGCAGCTGATCCTCCGATGACGGTGGGCGCTCGCCGTGGTGCAGGTAGCGGGCACGAAAGCCACCGGCGGCGATCGGCTCCACGTGCATGCCGCGGTCGACGATCAAGGTGACGTAGGGGGCATCGGTCCCCGTGGCGGCGACGGGCTGGGCGGCGGCCGGCGCCACGGTGTCGCCCAGCACCACGTCGCTGCCGGCGGGCGCCTGGATCCGCGCGCGGTAATCGATGCGATCGGGCGCCGCCGCCACCACGAAGCCGCCGGGGCCCTGCGCCAGCGGGAAAGGATAGAACCCGCCCATCAGGCGGCACTGCGTGGAGGCGCAGCCGAAGTTGCCCAGCCGGCGGGGCAACTCCGTCGCGAAGTCGACGGCGACACGCGTGACCGCGCCGGGCGCGAGCGGCGCGGGCAAGACCACGCGGAGGACCGTCGCGTCGCCCGCGGAGGATGCCTCCACGCGCGAGGCCAGCGCGGTCGCGGTGACGCCGGCGCGCACGCCCGTGATCGTCATGGACGCGGGCGAGAACCCGTCCGGATACAGCCAGTGGAAGTTCACGTCGCCCAGCGCCGGGGCCCGCTTCGACAGCCGGTTGGGATAAAGCCAGAACAGCAGCTCGGCGAGGGGATGATCGCCGCGATTGGCCACGGTCCACAGGGCGGTGCCGGACAGGCGGCGCGCCGCCGGATCGATCGTCCCGCTGAGCTCGAGCGCGGGGCGGGGGAGGGCGGGCGCTGCCGGGGCTACGGGGGGACCGGCAGCGAGAGAGTTCGGGACGGGGGTCGGCGCCGATCCCGGAGACTGCGGTGCCTGCGCGGCGGGCTGAGGTGACGATGCGGCCTGTGCGGGGATCGCCGGCGCGGCGGCGGGCCCCGGTGCGCTCTGGGCATGCAGGGACGCCGGCGACACCAGCCAGGCCAGCAGGGCCAACCCCGCCGCCATTCCGCACCGGCGCAGGTGGTGAAGACCGCTGAAAGTTCCCGCGCGAGCCACGTTCGTCATCACGGGCCGACGACGGACGGCGAGGCAGCGTTCGCCTCGCCCGGCTCGGGCGCCTCGGCAGTGCGGCTGCCGCCGATGGCCTCTGGTGACGCGGTCGCGTCGCCGCTGCTGGGATCGGCGGGCCGCTGCCCCTTGCGAGCGCCCGCGCCCGCGGCTTCCCCCGCCGCCGCCGCCGGCTCGGCGACGTCCTGATAGTCGACGCCGGCCTTGCGTACGTAGTCCGCGATGGGCTTCTTCACCGGGCCCATGATACGGCCCTCCGTGACCGTCACGGGCACCGGCTTCTCCAGCTCGTAGTAGTAGCCACGGGTGGCCAACTTGTAGCGGTACTCCTGGCCGTCAACCGAGAACTGTCGGGTCATGTGCAGGGGCACGTCGCCGACGCGCTTCCAGCGCCGGTGGCGCAGCACGAAGTCGAACAGCCGCACGGCGCGATCGTTGACCAGCCGGTGACATCCGTGGGAAAACCGCCGCGCGATCGAGGTGTAGTCCACCGAGCCGTGCGTGCGGATCTGGTTGTCGAAGCCCCCCTGGTTGATGTGGATCGCCATCACCAGGCCGTAGGCCGACTGGAAGCCGGGGCCCATCACGCCGGTGTTCACCACCGTCTCGGGCCCCTTTTCGCGGTCCAGCACCTTGCGCGTCAGCAGATCCTTCACGGGCGTGCCGTCCGGCGGGATCCACACCGGGCCCGCGACGATGTTCTTCCACACACGATTGCCAACGTCGCTGTTCTTGTAGCGGTAGTAGACCTTGCCGTTGGCGTGCAGCTCGCTACGCCACGAGCCGATGGTGGTGCGCCACGAGACCAGCGGGATGTGTTGTCCGTGCCAGTTCACCAGCAGCATCAGGTGCGGATAGTGCGCGCGCGGCTGCTCGACTGGCCGGCCCTTGGCATCGAAGGGAAAGTCGTACCATACGTCACCCCGATCGATCACCGCGCTCAGGTCCAGCGGTCCCCGGCCGGTGCCTTCGTAATAAGGGGGAAGGGGCGGGGCGTGAAACGCCACCCGCAGACCGGCCAGGCCCGCGGCGCCGTGCTGGCGCAGGAACGCGATCATGTCGCCCGGACCGGCCACGTGCAGGGACGCCAGCAGGGCGCTGACGTGGTCCTCGATCAGGTTGGGGACCGGGTGCGTCTCTCCCGCGGCGTCCTGGTACGTCGCCGAATCTCGCGTCGACCCGTCCTCGACGATGCCGGCGGCATCCGCCACCCGCTCGGCCAGCACCCGCCGGAACGTCTCGAAGTCCAGGTCCAGGGTGGGGCGCAGCAGCGCGGCCTGGGTCTCTCCCCCCAGCAGGCCCCAGCCGAAGATGTCGTTGCGGCGCTCCCAGGCCGCCAGGGCCTCGTGCGTGGGCAGATCGAAGCTGCCCGGCGTGGTCCTGGCGCGCTCCGACAGCAGCCCTTCGCAGCCCAGGAACGCCTGCACCGCGCGCACGGCCCGCAGCCGTTCCTGTCCGCGCAACGTCCGGGCGACCCGGCGGCTGACCTTGGGATCGGGGTCGGCGGCCAGGGCGGCGAGCGCGGCAGCACGATCGCCCGGCTTCCAGGTGGCCGGCGGCGGTGGCTCGGCGGCCTTGCCCCGGCTCTTGTCGGTGTGCGCGCTGGCGCCGGAAGCGCCGCCCGCGCCAGCGGAGGTGCCCACCGCCTCCTCGCGACGGGCGATCTCCTTCGTCAACCACGCGGCGTCGCGCACCGCCTCGTCGTGGTCGCGCCGGGCATGCTCGCGGTCCTGATACCCGACCAGTCCATGAAAGGCCCGCAGCCCCTCCCGGTCGACCTGGGCCTCGCACTGGCGGCGATCGGCCGCACGATCCGCTTCGATGCGGGCGGCCAGCACCGACAGCGTGGGCGGGATGCCGAACGGCTCCAGGAAGTTGCTCTCCCCGGCGCGCAGCGGTTGGCCGTCCTCGTCGACGCGATCGTTCGCCAGCTCGACGAACGTCTTGCGGTACGAGTTCGGCTTGGCGGGGTCGGCCTTCGTCTCGCCACCGTCCTGGAAGATGAACGGCGCCCACCCGTCGCTCAGGTCCACGATCAGCAGCCCCCCGGCGCTGGCCTCGGCCATGGTCATCTTCGTGGCCGGCGCGGCGCTTCCCGCCTCGGCGTAGACGTAGACCTCGCCATCCGCCAGGGGCGGCAACGCGACGCGGGACGGGATGACGGGCTCGGCCATCGCAGCCCCGGCGCGGGCGCCGCCGGCACCGCCCGCGCCCGCCGTGAGGGGCGCCGGCGACGGGGCCGGCGCGCGCCCGCAGGCGCCGCCCGCCGCCAGGGCCGTCAGGACGATCATCGCGTCGAAGGGTCGACGGGCGCGTGCGGATCGCCTCACGACCGGAGCATAACCGGACCTTGGCTGCGCCAGGGCCCCGCTAATCGCGGAAGTTCACGAACTGCAGGTCGATGCCGAAGTCGTTGCTGCGGATCAGCTGGATGGCCGACTGCAGATCGTCCCGGTTCTTTCCGGTGACCCGCAGCTCGTCGCCCTGGATCTGCGCCTGCACTTTCAGCTTGGCATCCTTGATCGCCTTCACGATCTTCTTCGCCGTCTCGGTCTCGATGCCCTGCTTGATCTTGATCAGCTGCCGCACCGTCTGGCCGCCCGCGGGCTCGACGTCGCCAGGATCCAGGCACCGCTGTGAGACGTTCCGCTTCGACATCCGCTCGCGCAGCACGGTCAACGTGGCCGTGGCGTGCTGCTCGTCGGACGTGCGGATGGTGATGCCGTCGGGCGTGCGCTCGATCAGGCTGTTCGTGCCCCGGAAATCGTAGCGCTGGCTGATCTCCTTCTGGGCGGTGTGAAGGGCGTTGTCCAGCTCCATCAGCTCGACCTTCGAAACGACGTCGAATGAAGGCATCGGTCTCTCTCGACTGGGCTAGGGGGCGGGCGACTGCTCGGCCAGCTGCGGCCCGCCGACGCTGTGGGCGGCCTCGGCGGCGCGCGCGGCCGCGAAGCGGGTTCGCTCCTCGATGTGCAGCCACGTGGGGCGGAAGCGGGCGATCAACCACTCGGCCGCGCGGAAGAAGCGCACGCCGTTCAGCACCGGGTTCATCCACCCCACCGTGATGCAGTAGTGCTTGTCGTGGGGCGCGGCATGGTGGATGTCGTGATGGTGGGGCGAAAGGATCAGTCCCCACCGCTGCAGGGGCCTGGCCAGCCACGGCGGGTTGTCGTCATGCGCCCATTTGTGGAACTGGTTCGTGGCCACCACGAACAGGCCCAGGCCAGCCACGAAGGCCGCGGCGAAGAAGCCGAAGCCTGCCCGCGGTGACAGCAGGTAGGCCCCGGCCAGCGGCAGCAGCACGACGATGCAGTTGTTTCCGTTCGTCTCGATGAAGTCGTGACGGGTGATGTCCTTCTGGTCCGTGTGGTGCTCGCGGAAGGGGCGGATGAAGTTCGGCCCCAGGAAGGGGACCTGCTCGTGCCCGATGGTGTCCCCGGCCCAGTGAACGATCCCGGAGATCACATCGGAGGCGATGTAGGCAACCAGCAAGGTGATGGCGAGCTCGAGCCAGCCCACCGGCGTGTCCACCGTCCGGCCGACCCGGATCCCGAACGCGATCAGCAGGGAGAACACCGCGAGGATGCTTACGATTTCCGCCGCCCGGTGCCGCCGCGAATACCCGTATGTCGTTTGCCTCGTGCTCACAGTCATCCTCATTGTAACCGGTAACTTCCGCCCCCGCCCGGGCGGCTTTTTACCACAGAGAGGCCGGCCGGGGCCGTCGCTCCGCCGCGGGCGGGGACGGCATGTTTACGTACCGCGTGCTACCCTGGATCATGAACAGGGCGGAGAAAATTCCCGCCGGCTTCTCGGCCAGGAAGCAGATCGCGCGAACCGCGACCCTGGCCGGTGTGCTGCTGATCATCGCCATCGCGGTGGGCAGCCACGCCAGCCCGCGCGCCTGGCTGCTGCTGCCGGCCTTCTGGCTGTTCGCGAACTTCTTCGAGTGGACGGTGCATCGCTTCCCCATGCACCGGCCGATGCGCCCGCGCATCATGTACCGCAATCACGCCCTGGTTCACCACGGCGCCTTCGCGGACGGCGACATGGCCATCCGCCACCCGCGCGAGCTGTGGCTGATCATGATGCCCTGGTACACCATCGCGATGCTGCTGGTGGGCGCGTCGCCGGTCGCCATCGTGGCGGCGATCGTGGGCGGACTGCCGCTGGCCGGGGTGTTTTACGTGGGGGCGCTCAGCTACTTCCTGTTCTACGAGACGCTGCACGCGCTGTATCACCTGCCCGATCACACGCTGGCGCGCGCGGGAATCGGCGTCCACCCGCACGGGCTGTTCCGGCGGCTGCAGGCGCACCACACGCACCACCACGAGCTGCGACGCATGGCCCACGTGAACTTCAACGTGACCGTGCCGCTGGCAGACGTCGTCCTGGGGACGCGCGAGCGCCCGGCGCCGCGCCCGACCGAAGTGGACGCGGCCGGCCCCGTCGGAACGCGCGCGACGACATAGCAAGAAGGACCCTGACAGGGTCCTTCAGATCCCCCGATCGCGGTCGGTGGTAGGCCGGGGGAGGACGAGCCGCGAGAGTTACTTGATGCTGGGGGCCAGCTTGGCCGCCTCGCTCTTGCTACAGACCTTCGTCGAGGCGTTCACGCTGACGAAGTAGCCCTTGCCGGGCATCCACAGGCCGGTCGAGTTCGCCATCATGGGGGCGGCTTTCGGCGACTTGGCCTTGTCGGTCAAGAACGCCTTGCCCACCTTCTTCCACGAGAAGAACGGGTCGTTGGGTGACGAGGGGACCTCCTTCTGAGCGGGGGCGTAGACCTGGACGAAGGTGTCGTCCGCCTTCTCGCCCTCGACCTTGAAGACGTACTTGCAGGTCTCCTTCGAGCCGACCTCGCCCAGGAAGGTGGCGTCGGACTCGCCGCAGGCCTTGAACACGGCCGCCTTGGGCAGGTGCGCGGTCACCGCGGAATCGCAGCACTTGCCCCCGCCGTAGGCCTTGCAGTCGGTGGGGGCGGCCCCCGCGGCGGGCGCGGCCGCGCCGGCGGCCGCCGCGCCTGCGGCCGGCTTGTCCGCCATCGCGCGGCGCGCGTAGCCGGCGCCGAAGGCCACCAGGGCCGTCAGGGAGAGCGTCATGGAGAGGAGCTTGCGGGTCGTCATCGGGGAGCCTCCTGGATCGTTCGGCGCCCGAAGCTATCAAAACCGGCGGCAAAAAACGCGAGGCACCCGAAAACGCCCGCGGTACGCCGCGTCTGTCGAGCCCCGCCGTGACAAGTGGAGGCCGCTTCCGGGGCCGCCGCAGCGGAAATGTTGCGAGACGGTTGACACTGCTGGGCCTCGCGAGTAGATCCACACCCCGCGAAACGAGGCCGGTTCACCGACCCCGCGACGCCCGACAGAACACCGTCGGTTGAAAATCTGGGGTGGTAGTTAAGTCGGTTATAACGCCGCCCTGTCACGGCGGAGGCCGCGGGTTCAAGTCCCGTCCACCCCGCAGAAATTGTTAGGGTTTCTAGATGTAGCGCGGCTCAGGTTTTCCTTCGTATCGACGGAGTATCGAAGGAGGAAAACCATGGGTTCCGATGCTGAAGGCCGATCTGGAACTTCCCCGTTTCGGCGAAGGAGGTAGCACGCGGCCTCGACGGAGGTCTTGTCGTAGACGTCGCCTTGCGAGTCGGCGCCGGTGATGGTCTCGTGGTCACGGTGGGAAGTGCCAACCTCCTGGACCGGCGCTTCGTTGTCGACCAGGTGTTGGTCTCAGGGTTGGTGGTGCACGCTCGCCGGTTGGAAGGCGGTACGCTAAACCTGCTCCGTCTGCTGCCGGCGGCCGTCCCCCCCGGGCGCGTCACGCCGGTGCCCTGGACGGTCGAGAAGCCGACGCAGTGGTCGGTCGGCGAGATCAAGGTCGACGAGTCCGCGGTCGTCTTCCGCGACGAAACGATTGAGCCGGCGTTCGAAGCGACCGTGGAGGAACTCTCCCTTTCTGTCGCGAATCTGTCGAACGCGCGCGGCGCCCAAGCCACCATGGACGCGGCGTGGCTGGCCAGGCCAGGCCAGGCGGGAGGCTCGTCGAGCACGGTCGCCTTTGTCTCGATCCGTTGGGGGCAAACGGCATCATCTCGATCGACGGGCTCGAGCCCGGGCGGTTCGCCCCCTACTACTCGACGCAGGTCGCTGTCCGGGTCGCCAAGGGCCTGCTGAGCCTCGGGACTAGCTACGAGCTCGGCGGAGGTCCAGATCGGGTCGCGCTTCACCTACGCCAGGGCTTCGTGACGGCGCACGATCTGGCGCTGCGGCTGCCCGGGGCGCGGAACGACTTCCTGCGGCTGCCTCACCTCGCGGTGCGGGGTGTGGATGACCTCAACCGGCGCGCGGTGTCGGCCGACGCGGTCAGCAGCCAGTCTGACGTCTGGCGATCGCGCGCGACGAGGGCGGAATCTTCGATGTCACGACCTTGGCCGGTTCCCCGCCGTCCTCCGCTGCTGCGCACGCGTCCGCTCCGCCTTGGGCGTTCAGCGTGGCCCGGCTGGACCTCGGCAAATGGCACATCCGATTCGAGGACCGCGCGGTGAGTCCTGCGGCAGTCCTGGCCGTGGCGCCGCTGTCGCTCCACGCCACTTCTTTGTCCACGACGCCGGGCAGCCACGGCAGCGTCGATCTGCGTTTCCGCCTCGACAAGAGCGGCCGCGTGGCCATGGCTGGGCCCGTGAGCTTCGATCCCCCGGTTGCCGACCTGCGGGCCGATCTGCGCACCGTCGACATGGTCCCGCTGCAGTCCTACTGGCGTGACCGGCGTGAACCTGATCGCCATCAGCGGCCTGCTCTCGTTCAAGGGGCGGGTGCGGGTCGAGATGTCGCCAGAACGCACCGAGGCGCCGTCGAGTGGCCCGCCGGCCGGGCCGCGGGTGCGCCTGACCGGAGACGCCGAGGTCGCCAACCTCGCCGTGATCGACGCCGAGAAGAAGCAGCAGCTGTTCCGGTCGCGATCTTCTCGAGCGAAAGATTGAGGGTCAGACAGTGTCCGTTCCGGCAGCAACGGCTGATCTTGCGCGGATTGCCCGGAGTGGCGCAGGTCTTTCGTTTGTTGGGCCAGAACGAGCCGTTTGCGGCGCCGGCACGGCTCGTGCTTCGGAAAGATTCACATGAGGTACACGGGCGCCGCGGCGATCGAGTTCTGCCAGCGCGTTTACCGGAGATACACCACCGACGCGGTAGCCGAGTCCGCGGCAGCCGTCAGCTACTACTTTCTGTTCTCCTTCTTTCCATTCCTGCTGTTCGTCACGGCGCTGATTGCCTATCTGCCTCTCAAGACGCCGGTGGAGCATTTCCTCGATCGGGTGCGTCCCGTTGTGCCCGCTCAGGCGATGGTGCTCCTCGACAGACACCTTCGGGATCTGATCTCGCGTGAACGGCCACATCTTCTCACCCTGGGGTTGCTGGGGGGCTTCTGGTCCGCTTCGCGCGGGGTCGACGCCGTTCGGAGGGCGCTGAACGTCGCTTACGGCGTCAACGAGTCGCGGCCGTTCTGGAAGACCGAGCTCGTCTCGTGGGGCACGACCCTCGGTGGCGCGGTCCTGGTGCTGGTGGCGGCGACCGCCCTGATCGCCGGGGGCGGGATCGGGCCGTGGATAGCCGGCAAGCTCGGCGTCCGAGCGGGATTCGTGTTGGTCATGCGTTGGCTGCGCTGGCCGGTGCTGGGGGTGACCTTCATGACGGCGGCCGGCATCGCTTATCGCTTCCTGCCCGACGTCAAACAGCGCCTCGGGCTGGTGGTACCAGGAGCGGCGGCTGGCGCCTTGAGCTGGGTGCTGGCGACCTGGGTCTTTGGGCTCTACGTCGCCGCCTTCGGACACTACGAAGTCACCTACGGTTCCCTGGGTGGCGTCGTCATCCTGCTGACCTGGATCTATCTGTCGGGGTTCATCACGCTCGCCGGTGGCGAGCTGAACGCCATGGTCGGGCACGGATCGGCCGCGGGCAAGAGCCCGCGTGCCCGGACCGTGCGGATCGAACTGCTGTCGAGGTGAAGGCCATGAACCGCCACGACATCAGCCAGAAGAGCAATGCGTCGGCGTTGATCGCGATCTTGTTGGCCGGCGGATGCGGGTTCACTTACGGAACCAAGCTGGACGCCAATGCTGCGCCATTCAGCTACAAGGCCTGGGGCGGCGATTCCGGTGTGGCCTATGGAAACGCGATGGAGAAAGCGCAGGCGCACCGACACGCGTTTCAAGAACCGGACCGCGTGGCCGTCAACTGCCCCTTCTATTGGATCAAACCTCTCGTCGCGGCGCCGCTGGTTGGTGGCTTCGCCATCAGCGCTGTGAAGGACAACACCATCCTGAGTTCGGGCTTGGCGGTCAGCCTGGCGCTCTTGCTCTTCGTGCCGAATTGCCGGGCGACGGTCGGCTACGAGCACGAGTTTCCGAGCTTGGTGGTGCCGACGCCGCCGGCGCCACCCGACCTGCCAAGCCTCGGCTCGAGCCCGGAGGCTCCCCCGCGCCCGCCTATCGCGAGATCGACGATTGAAGATGGACCTGTTCGGAGATGAGTGTGTTCGAACCCAAGAGGTAGGGCCGCTTGTCGCCCAGCGAGGAGACACCGATGAACAAGGATCAGATCAAAGGAAGAGCAGAAGCTCTCAAAGGACGGGCGAAGGAAGCCGTGGGTGTCGTCACCGGAAACAGATCGACGTTGGTTGCAGGAGCGATCGACCGCGTGAAGGGCGCGCTGCGAGAAAAGGTCGGAGACATCAAGGAGGACGTCGCCCGCAACCGCGACAGAGCGAAGGACAGGCAGCGGCGAGGCGCGACATCTGACTGAGACGCGTGCTCGCTGGTCACCAGAAGCACGCGATTCGCGGATCACCGCTGGTGATCGAAACATCGCGGATCGGGGGCAAACCAATGTACCTCCGACGCGGCCAACGCCTGCCGGAGAACGTGGGCCGAAGTCCTCTCGACGACTCCAGCGTGCGGGCCGTTCATCTACGAATACGAAAGCCGGGGAACCTGCGGCGCGTACAACGACGTTGAATTCGTCGGTGGGACCCAGAAGGGCATGTACTAGTACGACGCGACCACCGGACAGCTGACGGCGGTGTACACGATGAGCGGCACGACGCCATCCTGTTACGAAGGTCCGCCGGGAGGGATCCCCACCTGCGACCTGCCCGCCGCCGACAATCTTTGCCTGCGAGACGCCGGCACCGGCGCCTATGGCTAACGCTTAAGTGTGGCGGCGCTGGGTGACAGGGTGAACGCCGCGATCGCAACCCCAAGAGCGCGCTTTCACGGCCGAGGGCTCTCGCCCCAAGGCGAGGAGCTGCCCCGAGTACCATCTGGCCCAGCACGCCGGGGGGGACGTGTTCGCCACCATCACCTGGTGGAACGTCGGCAAGGTGGCCGACCTGTGCCGCAAGCTCGACGCCATCAAGGAAGCCAACGGCTTCAGCGTGCTCGACAACACGGTGGTTCTGTTCGGCGGCTGCATGCACGGGGGTGATCACCTGGGTGACCGGCTCCCCGTGGCCGTCGTGGGCGGCGGCAATCTGGGCCTGCGGACCGATCAGCACCTCGTCCTCGACAAGCGCCCGTTGCGCGACCTCCACGTCACCCTCATGAACGACGTCTACGGCCTGAATGTGAGCGACTTCGGCCAGGACCGGACGGGCGCGCAGCCCGCGCGCATCAGCGAGCTCTTGGACGCCTGACATCTCTGATGCCCGTTCGGATGGGTTGCGCCTATGATGAGGTCGCGCGGCTGCGCACCGGGACGGAAATCGCCACGGGCCAGGGGCGGAAGTTTCGCCCCTGGAGCGGCTGGCGCACGGCGGCGAGTTCTCTCGTGCGGCGGGGGCCGAAATCGACGGCCCTAACAGTTCAGGGGCGGTTCTGTCGATGGTCCGCCGGAATGAACCGTTCTCTGCGCTGGCCACTGCTGTTCCTCGGGCTGGTCGGGGCCTGCGGCAGGATCGGCTACGCGCCCCTGGCGGATTCCGAGCAGGGCGGTGCGGGTGGGTTCGCGGGGGCGAGCAGCGGGAGCGGGGGCGCCGGAGCGGGCGGACATGGGGGCGCGGGAGCCGCAGGCGGAAAGGGAGGTGGTGGGGGCGGAAGTTTCGGCGGGACCGGCGCTGGTGGAATGGCGGCGCCCGGGGGCGCGGGCGGTAGCGGGGCGGGCGGCCTGATCAGCGGCGGCACCAGCGGCAGCGGCGGCATGACGTCCAGCGGCGGCATGATGGGGACGGGCGGTATGACGGCCTCGGGCGGCATGATTGGCAACGGCGGCATGATCGGCAACGGCGGCATGACGGGGGCGGCGGGCGCTGGTAGCGGCGGGATGAGCGGCACCGGCGGCATGGCCGGGTCGAGCGGCGCCGGCGGTGCGATGGCGGGGGGCCGGGGAGGGGGAGGGGCAGGGGGAGGCGGAGGTGCTGGCGGGGGAATGAACGGCGGGCTGTCGTGCCCGTCGGACACCTTCGGCGGGCACAGCTACGCGTTCTGCCTGGGCCCGCTGGCCTGGGTGGACGCGGCGAACGACTGCGCGGCCAAGGGCATGCGCCTGGCCCGCATCGACGATGCGGCCGAGAACGCCTGGGTCCAGATGACCGCCTTCGCGGGCGTCGGCAGCACCTCGAGCGTGTACTGGTCATGGATCGGAGGCACCGACCAGGCGGTCCTGGGGGAGTGGCGATGGGCCGATGGCGCACTGTTCTGGATGGGCGGTTCGAACGGGACCGCGCAGGCGGGGCTGTACGCCAACTGGGCCGCCGGCAGCCCGACCAACGGCGGCGGTGCCACCGACTGCGCCATCCTCCAGCAGGCGGGCTTCTGGACTGACTTCGATTGCGGTCGGCTACAACGCTACGTCTGCGAGCAGTACTGACCGGCCCCCCTTCGCTCCCCGGCGCCGGCAACGCCGCGTCCGGGAGCCCAGCGGATGGCCTCGACCGCGATCGACAGCGCTCGGTTGCAAGGCACGTCTGCTAGCAGGACAGAGTTGCTTCGCCACCCCATGCCGAAGCGGCCACACGGGCCGGCGGTCGCTCAGCGGGCGTCGGCGCGGCGCCGCACGTAGTAGTGAACGCCGATGCGGGGATGCTCGACGCGCACGGCGACGGCCTCTTCGCCGTCGGGCGGCGTGGCCTGGGAGCGGAAGCGTCCGTGGGCGTCCACCGCCAGCGGCTCGCCAGCGACGCTGACCTTGGCGCCCTCGATGGTGACCCCGTCGATGGGGATGGCCCTTGGCCCCCGCTCGGTGTCGGCGGGCAGTCGGAAGAACTGCGCGGTGGGCGCGGCATTGTCGAACCGGATGTTGAGGGTGGTCCTGGGCGACTGCTTCCCCTCGGGGGTCCGGTACCACAGGGTGTAGGTCCCTTCCTGGACGGTTTCCCGAGGCAGCGGTCGGGTGGGGCTGGCCGTCACGACATGCTCGCCGCTGCCTGATTCGACGTGGAGCTCGAGCGCCCGTGCGCTGGAGGGCCCGCCTGGCCAGGCCAGGGTCAGCTGCGGCAAGCGCGTCTGAAACAGCACAGTGTACTTGCGTCCGTCGGCGTCGATGACATTGACGGGCGCCTGTCGGGTGAGGGGCACATATCCAAGATCGCGGCGCGTCGTCAGCGTGCCGCTGGCGCGCGGCGCGGCCGTGCGAGGATCTTCTGCGCACCGCACACGGTACGATCGGGCGCCCGGCGTCAGGCGCAGCACCACGGCGCCCGCTCCGGTGATGCGTTCCGGGCGATGGCCGCCCCCGGCGAGCTCGACGACCACATCAGCCGGGCAAAGGCCGTCGGTGCGCAGGCGCACGGCGGCGGGCGGGCGCCCGTCGTGGATGGTGGCGCTCTCGCCCGCTGTCAGCGTGATGTCCGCGTGCCCGCCGTCGCCGCGGTTGCCCTGTCCGGATGCCGGGGCGGGGCCTGCCGGCAGCGCGGCGGGCGGACCGGGCGGGGCCTCCGCCGGAGCGGCGGCATCCCCGCCGCCCCCCGTCTGCCGTGCGGGCATTTCCTCGACGATCGCGTCGCCCACCTTCAGGGCGAACCGCTGGATCTCCGGATTGCCGATCTTGATCCGCAGTCCCTGGCCGGCGTCGACGACGGTCTCATGCCCGCCGTCCATCATCACGGCGCGACCGACGAGCACCTCCAGGATGGTGGTCTCCCCGTCGGCGCGGACCCGCACCCGCGCGCCGCGCGCCACCCGCGCGGCACCCAGCGCCGTCACGATCGATACGTCGGAGGCGGTCTCCTCGATCTCGGCGGACCCCAGCTCCACGGCGATCTCCGGGGCCGGTCGTCCAACGATCATTCCCCGCTGGAAGCGGAGGCGGGCCTTCTCGCCCACCCGGAGCCCACCGCCGCTGGTCAGGGCCAGTCGCGTCTGCGACGCCGCCCCGGTACGAAGCGTGTCGCCGAGCGCGAACACAGTGCCACCGACGACCGGCTGGGCCACACCGTCGCGATCCCGCTCGACGGCTCCCTGAACCTCGACCGCCCGCGCGACCGGCGGCTCACGCCGGCAGGCGCCGCCGGCGACGAGGAGCAGCGTGAGCTGGACGACCGGGAGCGCCAGCGGGGTCCCGCGCCGGCCTGGCGTCACCTCTCGCTCCGCAGGTCGACGTTCAGCAACGTGACGCCGTTCTCTTCGACGTCGACCTTGCGTCTCTGGATCTCGTAACCGGTCGCCGAGATCGTCACGCGATAGCGGCCGGGCGCGACATCGAGCTGGAAGCGGCCCCCCGGGGCACGCAGCGTCGTCGCGTTGGCGTCGCCGGAATCTTCGGCTCCCGCCAGCTCCGGCTGCACGGTGACCTCGGCGTCGACCGCCGTTCCCCGCAGTGACCGGACCAACCCGCGCAGCTGCCCCTGAGGCGGGGGGCGTTGCAGCGTGAGCTCGGTGGTGTTCGCAACACCGTCACGCAACGTGACGGTGGCACGGCCGGGCAGGTGACCGGCCGCCTCGGCCGTGACCGTGACGTCCTGGCCTGCACCGGCGGTGATGGTGAAGCGGCCGTCCTCGTCGGCGCCGACGTCGCGAGGCGCGCCGTCGACCACGACCTCGACCCGCAGCTCGGCGAGCTTGCTGCCGTCCGCCGCGGAGACGTGCCCGCTGAGCGTCACCTCGTTCACCACGGGCGCCGGCGCCGGGGTGGACGTCGACTGCGGCGGTGTCGAGGGCGGTGGTGGCGGAGGCGCCGGCGGTGGCGGTGGCGGTGGAGCAGGTGCCGCGCCGAAGGTATAGGCGAGGCCCAGCCACGTGCCGAACCGCGGTGGCACAGGCACCAGCGGCGCGGTCACGGCGGTCTCCGGACGTCGACTGGGACTGAGCTCCAGCTCGGCCTCGAGCAGCAGATTGCGCCCCACGGCCAGCCGGCCCCCGCCGCCCACGAACATGGGCGAGGCACCCGCCGACGGCGCGCCCCGGCCCACCAGAAGGTCCATGCTCGCTTCGAGAAAACCCTGCAGGGGGCCGCGACCGATGGTTCCCGCCACACCGGCCAGGACCTCGTCGAACGCGCTCACCTCGAGGGCCAGGCGGTCGCCCGCGCTGAGCTTCGCGGCGTCGGGGGCGGAGTGGGCGCTGCGATCGACGCGATAGCCGACGTTTGCGCTGATCGTCACGGGGAGGGACGGGGAGGCGTAGCTGGCCAACCCGAGCAGCTCGGGGGAGACCGCGCCGCCGTCGAGCGATGGAGCGTTGCGGCCCGACAGCCAGAGGCCGGCGCGCGCGCCCAGCCGCAGTCCGCCGCCCCATCGCCGATCGACGCGCGCATAGAAGCGAGGGTCACCCACCAGCCCGCTGTCGGTCGGTTGGCCAGGAGCGACGTGTGCGTCGTAGCGACCGTCGAAGCGCACGCCGAGATCGAGCCAGGGCAGGAGGCGCTCGTCGATGGCCAGCGCGCCGGCCAGCCTGTGGTGCGCGTCGTTCATCCCCAGGACCGATCCGGTATAGCCGTAGCCCCCCGAGCTGAGCAGCGTCAGTCCCGCGGCGGCGGGACCGGCGGTGAGCACGCGTCCGAGCGCGTGCGGGGCGGCTGCGTCGGTGCGTGGCGGGTCGTCTGTGGTCCCGTCCCCAGGGGCGGCGCCGGCCCCTCCCGGCCAGGCGACGAGGACCGCCGCGAGCCAGGTGGTGCAGGCAGTGGGCAGACGCGGACGCATCATCGGCTAGGGCTGGCTCTTGGCCGTCTCGATCGTCAGCGGGATGCGAAAGCTGACGGGGGCGGCCTGCTTCTGGAAGACGGTGCTCTTGCCGACGGCCGCCAGGCACATGCCGAGGGGGCCGCTGGCGAGGGTGGCCGGCTGCACCGCGACCGACACCACGTGTCCATCCCGCTCGACGTCGAAGCGGAGCGAGAGCTCCGTCGAGGGGCCGCCCGGATGATCCAGGAAGCAGCGGCGTATGTCGCCCTCCCGCCTGGCGAACGTCGCGGAGAAGCTTCCCCCCCGAGGGGCCCCACTGCCGAGGGGCGCGCGCCTCGCCCGACGGGGAGCGCCCGCAGCCGGGGCAGCACCCGCGCCTTCGTTGGAGAGGGCGGTTCTCGGGCTGGGGGCCGCGGCCATCGGTGCGACGACCGGCGGCGCGCCAGCCGCGACGGCACCATGCTCGACGGCGATCTGGCCCTGCTCTGCCACCACGACCAGGGGGACAGTCGCTTCATTGCGCGAGGCCGCCGCGAAGCCGCCGCGGGCGAACCAGATCGCGCCGCCGACCACCAGCAGCGCCAGCCCAGCCAGGATCGCGATGCGGGGTGGAGAAGACCCGACGATCCGTCCCGCCGCCGGGGGAGACACCGGTTCGCGGCGCGCGTGCTCCTCCTCGCTGACGTAGGCATTCCGTGTCACCTTCGTGGCCGCGGTCCGCTCCCGGGCGGCCGGCTCGCTATGGGCGCCCCGTTGCTCGTCTTCGCTGACGTAGGCGTTCCGCGTCACCTTCGTTGCGGCCGTCCGTTCGCGCGCAGGCGGTGGGCTGTCGGCGTCCGTGGCGGCGGCCGCTGCGCTCAAGGTGTGCCAGATCTCCTGCTTGGAGCCGAAGGTCTGGCCCATCCACTCGGCCAGGCCGGCCGGCGACAGGCGTAGCCGCTCGTCGTGCACGAACGTTTCCAGATCGACCTGAAGGTCGCGCGCGGACTGGTACCGGTTCTCCGGCGCGCGCGCGAGCGCGCGCAAGACGATGCGCTCCAGGGCGGGGGGGTAACCAGGGACCACGATGGTGGGCGGCGGCACCACGCCATCGAAGACCGCCTTGATCGTCTCGGCCTCGCAGCGACCCTTGAACAGCCGCTTGTGGGTCGTGATCTCGTAGAGCACGACGCCCAGAGAGAACACATCGGTGCGGCGATCGAGCGGCTGGTTCTGCAGCTGCTCGGGCGACACGTAGGCGATCTTGCCCTTCAGCACGTGCCGTTGCGACAGCTCGGGGTCAGCCGCCAGCTTGGCGATCCCGAAGTCGACCACCTTCACCCCACCCTGGTAAGTGACCACGATGTTGGAGGGAGAGATGTCGCGGTGGACGATGCCCAGGGGGCGGCCGTCAGAGCCGCGCTTGTCGTGGGCGAAGTGCAGCCCCGAAGCGGCGCCAATCACGATCTCCAGCGCGTGCTCGAGCGGCAGGCGTTGCCCGGTGCGATTGACGTGCCTCATCACCTGTCGCAGGTCCTCCCCGTGGAGGTACTCCATCGTGAAGAAGGTGCTGCCGCCCGATTCACCGATGTCGTGGACCTGGGCGATGTTGGCGTGGTCCAGCGACGCCGCGACGCGCGCCTCCTTCAGGAACATGCGGATGAAATCCTCGTTGGATCCGTACTGCGGCAGGATCCGTTTGAGGACGATGTACTTCTCGAACCCATGGATGCCGCTGGCACGGGCCAGGTAGATCTCCGCCATCCCGCCGCACGCCAGCCGCTGCACGATCTCGTACTTGCCGACACGCGCGCCCGGCGCGATCAGCGCCGTCGTGAACGCCGGAGCCATCGCCTCCGCCGAACTTTCGCTCATGACAGCCGGTTCATGACCATGACGGTTACAGGTCCCCTGGCTCTGAATCGACGCCCCGCCCCGTTTCTTGACCTGGACGGTGGGCAGATGTGGGCCTGAGGGTACGGACCAGCGTCCTGCCGCAGCTAGCTGGGACGACCGGTGAGGGTTACAGAAGGGGGAGGAGGAGGTAGGGGACCATGAGCAGAGCACAACGAGACAGGCTGAAAGAGACGTTGGGGCAGGCGTCGCCACGAGGGCGGCGCTCCGTCGAAGAGATGCGGGCCGGGTTCCGCGCATTTTCGTCGAAGTTCAAGGGACCAGAAGGCATCCGCACCACGGTGACCAGCCTGGGCAGGCGGCCCGCCCTCCGGATCGAGCCGCGCGACCAGCCGGCGGCGGCCGGAACCATCTTGTATTTCCACGGTGGCGGTTTCGTCGTGGGCTCTCCCGAGACCGCGCTGTCGCTCAGCGGCAGCCTGGTCGCGAAGACCGGCTTCGCCTTGCTGTCTCTGGATTACCGCTTGGCCCCGGAGTTCCCGTTCCCGGCGGCCATCGAGGACGGCCTGGCCGCCTACCGGGCGTTGCTCGACGGGGGAACGCCTGCGTGCTCCATCGCCTTTGCCGGTGACTCGGCGGGCGGCGGCCTCAGCGTCACCACCTGCCTGGCCGCACGGGAAGCCAAGGTTCCCCTGCCCGCCGCCATCGTCGCCTTCTCGCCGGCGCTGGACGCCCGGCACACCGGCGACAGCATCCGCACGAAGGTCGGCCTCGATCCCTTCTTCACGCCGGACAGCATCGCCACCACCGACGAGCTGTACCTCGCGGGCCAGTCACCGGATCACCCGTGGCTGACTCCGGCGGTCTCGGCGGACCTGACCGGCTTTCCGCCCCTGCTGCTTCAGGCCGGGACGAACGAGCTGTTGCTGGACGATGCCACCCGTCTGGCGACGCGGGCGCGCGAGGCAGGGGCGGACGTGATCCTGGACGTCACCGCCGACGTTCCCCACGTGTTCCAAACGTTCGTGGGCGTCCTGGACGAAGCGGACCACGCCATGGACCGCGCGGCGCTTTTCCTGAAGCAGCACATTCGCTGACTGGGCGCGCCCCCGCGGCTCCGAAGGCGCAGGGCAGAATCTCGGGAGCGGCGCCCGAGTCGACGACCAGGCACGGGTATGATTCACCGATGCGACTGCCGAAGCTGACGCTGGCGATCGTTCTGCTTGACCTGGGCGGTGGCGCGGCCTCGGCGGCGACCCTGAGCTGGAAGGGGCATACCTGGCAGGTGACGTCGGGGGGGATGGCGGGCGTATGTCAGGGCGATCCCAAGAACGTCACGGTCGACGGCGACGGATTCTTGCACCTGCGGATCGCGAACAGCGGCGGGGCCTGGACGTCGTCGGAGCTGTTCACGACGGATCGCCTGGGCTTCGGGACCTATCAGTGGCAGGTGGACGGGCCGATCGACACGTACGACAAGAACGTCGTGCTGGGGCTGTTCCCCTACGGTCCAGCGGCAGGCCTCGGGGGCGATGGGACCAACGAGATCGACATCGAGTACTCGCGGTGGGGGCAGGCGAACGGACCGAACGGCGACTGGACCGATTACCCGGCGTCGGGGAACACCGTGGGCGAGCTGAGCTACACGTTCTCGCTGGGCGGGACCACGCTGTCCACCTCGCGGTTCACCTGGTCCAGCACCGCCATCACGGACGCGCTGTTGAAGGGGCTACAGCCGGTCGACGGCTCGACGGCGGTGCTGAAGACGTGGACCTACGCGCCGCCGACGCCGTCGATGAACATTCCGCAACAGCCGTTGCCGCTGGGCATGAATCTGTGGTGCTTCGACGCGCCCCCCTCGGACGGCAGTCCCGTCGAGATCGTGATCCGCGACTTCGTGTTCGTTCCCGCTGGCGCGGGCGCGGCGGGCGGGGCGGGTGGTCGGCCGCCTGGTGGCGGAGGGGCGGGCGGAGCTTCGCCGGGCAGCGGAGGGGCAGGCGGGGGTTCCATCGGGGGCGCGGGAACGGGTGGGGGAACGGGAGCAGGAGCAGGCGGAGCAACCGGCGGAGCCACAGGTCCAGGAACGGGCGGAGCATCCGTCGGCAGCGGCGGACGGCCGGTCGGCGCCAGCGGGGGCAGCGGCGATGCCGCGGGCCATGACGGCTCGGGCGGCCGAACCAGCTCCGCCGGTGGCGCGGCCTCCGGCGGCGAACCTGGCGGCAGCGCGGGCGCCGCTGGCAGGCCAGCGACCAGCAGCGGCGGCACCGGTCAAAGCGCCGGCAGCGGTGGCGGTGGTGGCGCCAGCGCGGGGAGCACCGCCGGCGGAGGCGCGTCCAGCGGCTGTTCCTGCCAGTCGGACCCGGCGGGAAGCGCCGCGTCCTTCGGTGCGTTGCTGCTGGTGGCCGCGGTCGTCGCGGCAGCGTTCCGTCCTCGCAGGACGCCACCGTCGTGAACGGCCGGCGGCCGGGCGCCGCCGCCTGGTGCCTCCGGGTTGCGGGCAGCGGGGCTCAGCCGCCGCGGCGATCCAGCAGCTCGCGCACGTCGACCTCGTTGCCGCCCAGGATCTGCGCGTAACGGTCGGCCCAGGCCAGGGCCGCCGCCTTGCTGGGCAGGTTCAGCAACGAGAAGCCGGCGATCAGCTCCTTAGACTCGGCGAAGGGGCCGTCGATCCAGCGTCGGGTGGTGCCGCGCGGCGCGCCAGGCAGGCGGGCGCCCGAGGCGGTGGGCGCCAGCTTCTCGGCCAGCAGCAGCACGCCGTCGTCCTTCAGCTTGCCTTCGAAAGCCGCCAGCTTCTCGCGCGCCGCCGGCGGGAGCGGCGTGCCCGCCTCGCTGGCAGCGTCCCCTTTGCGCAGCAGCAGGAACCGCGCGCTGGTCTGGTCGGTGGGCGCCGGCATCACGCCCAGGTCCCAGGGCTCGACCACCGGTCCGATCTCGATCTCGCTGTCGCCCGCGATGTTCGCCAGCTCGGCGGCGTGCTCGATGGCGTCCTCCATCGTCGCGGTCCGGAGCATGTAGCAGGCGCTCACCAGCTGGTTGCCGTCGCGCCCGAAAGGGCCGGGGGCGACCTCCCGGCGGCCGTCCTTCACGGTCAGGCGGGCGCGGCGGGCGCTGCGGTGCAGGCCCGCGCCGTTCTCGAACACGCCATTCGCCAGGGACTCCCGCACCAGCGCGCCCATCTCGGCGATGATGCGCTCGTCGGGCCGCTGGCCGGCTTCCATCTTCTCGTCCACCTTGTGCATGACGATGAATCGCATGCCGCCCATCCTATTTGATCCGGCCGCGATCGCGGCGCGCCATCAGTAGCAGCTGCAGCCGGCGTGCTGGCGAACGTCGCTGGCCCGCTGGGTCAGCTCGATGTCGCCTGCCACTGTCAGCGGGCCGCAGCTGGTGGGCAGGTCGATCATGAAGTGCACGCTGACGTCGCGCACGTAATCGGGCGTGACCAGCGCGGGGTAGCTGGCGGCGCCCCCATCGGCGCGCGTCACGTCGTACTGGAACGTGGTCATGGACGCCCCGCTCTTCGTGCAGTTGCTGTCGCCGGTGGCGGGCTCGACCCCGTTCAACATCCCTTGCCCGATCCCCGCCTTCAAGGGGCGCAGGTCGTTCAGCGGCGTCAGGTACAGCAGGACGGGGACGCCATTCACGTTGCAGTCCAGCACGGGGCCCTGCGACGCTTGCGGCTGGTTGTTCGGTCCGACCAGCGTGGCGGCCGACAGGAAGCAACCGGCAGGGATCGACACGCCGCCCCCGGACGACAGCGTGAATTGCATGGACGGGTGGTCGCCCATCGACGTGGTCACGGTCCCCGAGATCAGGCGCGTGTTCAGCGTGGAAAGGTCGCACGTGCCGCACGGCTGGCAGGCGGACGCGGCCAGGGCCAGCGCGGCCACGATCGCCGGCCAGGCGCGCACCCACACGCGGGCCGCCAGCCAGGGGCTCGGGGGAACCCTGTGTCGCTCGACCAACACCAGCACATTCTAACCGCGGCCAGCGGTATTTGGCTGGGCGTCTTACAAAGCCCCCGATCGAGGAACCCCTGGACCGCGGGGCGCGCCCGGGAGGCCGGGGTGTGCGCCCGTCATGGGCCCTTCGTCGCCGTCTTCCTGCCGGCTGGAAAGCCCTCCGGCCCAGCTCAGCAGGTCGAGCTGGGCACTACCTTCAACACCCGCTTGCGCGGCCGGGGGAGCCCATGCGCTTCCAGCCAGTTGATCAGGGTGCGGCGCGAGACCCCCAGCATCTTCGCCGCCCGCGTCTGGTTGCCGGCCTGGGCCTTCAGCGCGGCCAGGATCCGTTCGCGCTGAGCGGCGCCTTCGACCGTCCCCACGCCGCCGCGGGTGCCTGAACCCAGCGGCGCGACCGGAAGCCCCACCGTGACCGCGCGCGAGGCCAGCATCAGGTCGCGCGGCTCGATGTTGCCGTCCTCGCACAGCAACGCGGCCCGCTCGATCACGTTGCGAAGCTCGCGGAAGTTGCCCGACCACGAATGGCAGGCAAGCTCACGCCGGGCCGCGTCGGTCAGGACGGGCAGCACCAGGCCGTCACGCGCCGCCAGCTCCGCCAGAAGCTGCTCGGCGGCAGGCACGATCTCGCCCGGTCGCTCCCGCAGCGGGGGCAGGTTCAGGCGAATGCCGTCCAGCCGGAACAGCAGGTCGGCACGAAAGCGACCCGTGGCGACATCCAGCTCGATGGGGCGATTGGTGGCGGCCACGAAGCGGACGTCGATCTCGCGGGGCGCCAGCGCACCCAGCCGATGGACGGCGCGCGTCTCGATCACCCGCAGCAGCTTCGCCTGCGCCGTCAGCGACAGCTCGCCCAGCTCGTCCAGGAAGAACGTGCCCCCGTCGGCCGCCTCGATCAGACCCGGCTTGTAGCTCTCGGCGCCCGTGAAGGCGCCTCGTTGATGACCGAACAGCTCGCTCTCCAGCAGGCCGTCGGAGATGGCGGCGCAGTTCAGGGCGACGAAGGGGCGCGGCGCGCGCGGTGACAGCTGGTGAAGGCGGCGGGCCAGCACCTCCTTGCCCACCCCCGTCTCGCCCGTGATGACGACGCTGATCCGCGAGCGGGCCACCCGGTGCACCAGCGCGTCGTCGTCGCGGACGGCGCGGAGGGCCCCGCGTCGCGGGCCGGAGGCCGCCACCAGGCTGTCCGCGCCCCCCGAGGAGGTCGACTCCGCCGCGCCGGACCGTGGCCCGGGCGTGTGCCGTTCCGCGCGCGAATGCTGTCCCGTGGTCCTGTGCGCCCGTTCCATGTCGTCTCCGCGGTCCGGGGCTGCCGGCCCACAGGTGGTACGCAGCGACGAACGAAACCCTGACGGCAAATCGTCCCACGATGTGGTGACGAACGGCAGCGGCGGCGCCGCGGGTGAGGCCCGACGGTGGCGGGGCGAAATGGACGGCCCCGGGCCCCCGTGATACTGGTCGGGCGGCACGAACCAGGAGGTGGCGCATCGAGGCATGGCCGGCCGACGAAAACGCGAGGGGGGAACGTTTTCGTGTCAGCCGCAGGCCCTGGGCCGCGTATCTGGCAAGTGTGATTGTTCTCGCGGCGCCGGCTTGCAAGAAACAATCGCCCCGCCCGGACCGGCAGAGCGCTGACGCGCAGCCGTTGCAGGTTGGTTGGGCAGGCTGTGGGCGCGTACGCACAGGGCCCGTCTGCGAGCTGGACCGGGAACGGACGCTGACGCTCTGGATGACTGACGGCGACTGGCGGCGCCGCACCTGGGAGGTCGTGGCGGACGAGGCGTCGCTGTCCCCGCGTGTCGAGGCCGGGATCGACGGGGGCACGCGGCTGACGATCAGGGTGCCGGCCGGCGCGCATGCCGTCCGCCTGCAGGCGAAGGAGGGCGCGCCGCGCTGGTCGCTCGCCGTCACCGACGGGACGCTGCCCCCCGGGGAAGCCGGCGCGGGCCAGGCGGAGATCGCCCGCCTCATCGCGCTCGGGCGCACCGGCAAGTACGCCGACGCGCTGATCGGGCTGACGCGCTTCCGGGAGACCGCGCCGCCGGCCGACCGGGGACCGGCCGACGCGGCCATCGGACGGATGGCGCTGGGCCTGGGCGACGTGGACCGCGCCGAGCCAGCCTTTCGCGCCTCGATCGCGGCGGCGAAGGTCGAGCAGCGCCTGTCGGACGTGGTCCGCGACGGCGAGGCGCTGCTGTGGGCCTACGTCGTTCGCCAGCAGCGCTACGCGGACGCCCGCAAGCTGCTGGAGGAGACGAAGCCCTACGCCGAGCAGTACCCCGAGGGGCAGGTCTGGATCGACGGTGAGGCCGGTCTGCTGGCCGCGGACACCGCGGACGTGCGCAGCGCGCTGGACCGGTACCACGCCGCGCAGGTGGGCGCACGCCGGCTGGGCCTGTCACGGCTGGAGCAGAGCGCCGCCGACGAGGTGGCGCGCGTGCTGACGCACCTGGGCCGCGCCGACGAGGCGGCGGCCATCCAGAAGTCGCTGCCGCCACCGGCCGATCCGTGCGCCCGGGCGACGCGGGCGCTGAACCTCAGTGATTCGCTGATGGCGCTGGCGGCTCAGCGGCCCTCCCCCGGCACGGCGGCTGCCGCGGAGGTCGCGGCGGCGCTGGCCGCCGCGCAGACGGCGACGGACGCCTGCCCCGACGCCGACAGGCGGTTGCTGGCCACGGTCAACGCGGCCACCTGGGCCCTGGAGGTGGGCGACGACGCGCGCGCGGCCCCTCTGGTCGAACGCCTGCGCGCCACGCCGCCACCCCGCGACCTGTTGCGGTCGTGCCTGCGCGCCGACGTGCTCGGTCGCTGGCTGCTGCGCCGGGGCCAGCCGGCGGCGGCGCTGGCCACCTTCGAGGAGGAGCTGCCGGCCGCGCGGGGCCGCGGTTTGCTGGACGAGACCTTCCGGGCCGAGGTGGGGGCCGGGCGCGCGCTGCTGGCGCTGGGACGGCGCCGCCTGGCGGTGTCGCGGTTGCAGAGCGCGCGGCACCTGCTGGAAGAGATGATGCGGGGCATTCCCATTGGCGAGGGGCGGGGCAGCTTCCTGGGCGGACACGACGTGGGGGTGCGGACGCTGGTGCAGGCGCTGGTCGACGGTGGTGCCGCGGCGCAGGCCATGGACGTCGCCCGCTGGAGCCGGTCGGTCGAGCTGGCGCACGCCGCGCGGGCCGACCGGCTGGCGAACCTGTCGCCGCTGGCCCATCGCCGGTGGGACGCCGCCCTCGAGCGATATCAGCACATCCGCCGCGACATCGAGCGCGAAGCGGAGGACGACTGGAAGCAGCCCCGGGCCGCGCTGGCCCACCTGCGGACGGAGCGCGAGACGCGCGCGCAGCAGGCGCGGGCCGCGCTGGACGACGCCTATCGGCTGCTGACCGATGGCGGCGACGAGACCGCGGATGGTCGGCCGGACCCGCTGGCGGGCACGCTGGCCGTCCCGGGGCCCGGCGAGCTGTTCGTCGCGTTCTATCCCGGCGTGGACGGCTGGTTCGCGATGGCCGCAACGTCGCGCCAGGTGGTGGCGCGCGCTGTCCTTGCGGAGGACTTCGCCTCGACGGAGGCGGCGGCCCGGGCGCTGACGCCTTTCGCGGCCGAGCTGGCGCAGGCCAGGCGCCTGCGGTTGTTCCCGTACGGCGCGGCCGATCGGGTCTCCTGGCAGGCGGTGCCGTGGCAGGGCCGCCCCCTGCTGGCCTCGTTCGAGGTGGAGTACGGCCTGGACGTGGGAAGGCGTGCCGCGAAAGCGGGTGGGTCCGCCGCTGCCAGCGCGGGCGCCCGGCCGACCGCCCTGGTGGTCTCGAATCCCACGGGCGATCTGCCGGCCGCGGCCCGCGAGGCCCAGGCGGTCACGACGGCGCTCGCGGGATGGAACGTGGTCCGCCTGGCCGGCCCGGCCGCCACCCGCGACGCGATGCTGGCGGCGCTGCCCTCGGCGCGGCTGCTGCACTATGCGGGGCACGCGCGGCCCGGCTTCACCGGCCCGCTGTCCAGCGCGCTGGTGCTCAGCGGCGAGGGGCGGATCGAGCTGGGCGATCTGCTGGCCGTGCCGTCGGTCCCCGAGTTGGTGATCCTGTCGGCGTGCGAGGCCGCGGGCGGCGAGACGCGCCAGCCGTCCTTGATGGGACTGGCGCAGGCCTTCGTGGCGGCCGGTGCGGCGGCGGCGCTGGCGCCCACGCAGCCGGTCGGCGACGCCGACGCGCGCGCCTTCATCGCGGCCTTCTATCAGGCGCTGGAGTCGCTGGGCGACGCCGGGGCAGGCCGCTGGCCGGACCACCCGGCCGCTCGCATGCGCGCCGCCCTTCGACAGGCGGCGACATCGCTGCTGTCGCGCCGGACGGCGCCGCTGGCAGCGACGGCAGGGGCGCCATCCGGCCAGTCCACGTCAGGCAGTTGGGACAGTTTTCGGTTGCTCGTTCCATGAAAGGGGTGCTCATGCGTCGACCGATTCATCCGCGGCCATCTTCGAAGGGAGCAATCTGCGCGGCGATCATTCCATTGTTGCTGGTGGGGTGCCGGCAGCCCCCGCGGCAAGCCCCGGCGCCTGTCGGGCAGCGCGCCGCCACCCAGGCGGATCCGCCGCCCGCGGCGGTGGTCGTCGATCCCTACGACACCCCCTACGCGGTGGTTCCCGTGCAATCGCCGCACGACCCGTGCTTGCCGCCACCCGGTGCCGGCGGCCAGGCGCGCTGGGCGCCCGTGTGGACCCTGTCGTCTCGACTGGACGGCTTCACGGAGAGCCACCCGGAGCTGACCGCGCTGCGCCCGCCCCGGCCCGGTGTGGGCGGCTTCTGCGCTTACAAGTGGACCGATCCGGGCTCGCTCCCGCGGCGCCAGGACTTCCAGGCCATCGGTGCCGTGCCCGATCGGCCGCTGCTCACCGCCAGCACCGGCGCGGTCAGCAGCATTCCCCAGCTTCCCGAGACGGTCTCGGGGCCGCTGTTGAAGCTGTTCGAGAAGCTGGCGGGGGGCGCCCCCGGCGCGACCACGAAGCAAGCGATGGCCCGTCACGCCGCCAGGGCGAAGGCGAAGGCGGCGATGCCGGTCAAGGTGGCCGTCATCGACGCCACGCCCACGAAGAAGGGCCTCAGCGCTCCCGATCGGACGTTCCACGGCTTCTCGGTCAGCCGCGCCGTTGCCCAGCTGGCCTGCGAGGACGCCGACAGCGCCGCCTGCGCCGAGCAGGTGGTGGCGCAGCTGGCGCTGCCCATCGTCGGCGCGACGGACGGCGACGCCAGCGAGGACTTCGAGAGCGGCGGTCGGACCGGCTCGTTCACGCATCTGTACGACGCGATCGAGCGGGCCCTGGACGCGTGGAAGCCGAAGGAGCAGCACCTGGTGCTGAACTTCAGCGTGGGCTGGGATCCCGTGAAGGCCGATCCCGGCGACGAGAACGTCGAGCGCATCAAGGCGCAGCTCGAGCGGGCGTCGTGCATGGGCGCGCTGATCGTGGCCGCGGCCGGCAACTACAGCGGCTCGACGGGGCCGGTCTTTCCGGCGGCCTTCGAGGCGCTGAAGGCGCCCACCGGCGACGCTTGCGCGAAGTTCAAGCTGGATGGCGTCGCGCCGGCGCCCCGCACGTCGAAGCCGGCGAACGGCAAGGCCGTCTACGCGCCGCTCGTGCATTCGGTGGGCGCGGTGGACGCGCTGGATCAGCGGCTGCTGGTGAACCGGCGCTGGGGGCAACCACGCCTGGCGGCGCTGGGCGTGTCGGTGATGGTTCCGGGGCCGCCCGGTACCCCATACACGCCGCCGCACGACGGAACGTCCATGTCGGCCGCCATCGTCAGCGGAATCGCCGCCGCGGTCTGGGCGGCCCGACCCGAGCTGGACGCCCCCGGCGTCATGCAGATCGTGTACGACGGCGGGGTGAAGCTGGATCCGGGGCAGCCCAGCCACCACGCCCAGACCGAGTACTGCGAAGGGGAGGCCTACGGACCCTGCCATCAGTGGCCGGTTCACCGCGCCAACCTGTGCGGCGCGCTGGCGAAGGCCCTTCCCGGTGAGAAGCTGGCCTGCGACACCTCGCCGCCGGGCGCGGCCGAATTGCCCAGCTGGCCTGCCGAAGCCAAGGCGGCGCCCGGCAAGCCGAAGCAGCCGTGCCGTCTGACGGAATGTGGGGTTCCCCAGGGACCGATGGCGAATCAGCTGGCCGCGGGCCCGGTGGGGCAGGGGAGCTACGGCAATTGCAACTCGTGCACGTTCCAGGTGCTGAACACCGGGGGCACGATGACGCTGGCCGGAACGCCGACGGTGGATCCGCCCAACCTGAACATGGACTGGTACACGGCGACGCTGAACACCGACCAGAATCAGAGTTACCCGCTGTCGATCACCTTCGGCAATTCGATGACGGGCACGCAGCTGACCAGCGTGCTGGCGAACACCTCACAGGCCTCCATCACCTGGGTGATCAAGATCCACAACGTCTCGCACACGGTGACGAACATCTCGCCGCTGACGCGCGTTCCGCCGTACTAGGTAGGTCAGCGCCGGGCGCCGTCCGGCCCTTCACCACGCCCCGGCGCCGGCTGCTGTCACTGGCACATCGAGGCGGGCAGGCACGAGTCGGGGAACGGATCGGCGCAGGTCGAGTCCCTCTCGCAGGCCTCGCTGTCGCCGACGGTGGCGGCGCAGGAGGTGGCCGTCATGTTGGCGACGCATTCGGCCTGGGTGGGGAAGCTGTCCAGCGTGGTGTTGTCGGCGCAGGCCACATGCTTGTCGTAGCCGCAGTAACGACTGGCCGCCCAGTCGCAGAACGCGGCCTTCTGGTCCGGCGTCAGGGCATCCAGCGGCGTGGTGGGATCGATCCCGGACGTGCCAGGCGCCGTGGCGGCGCATGCCGGCCGCGCGCCTCCCACCGAGCCCGCCGCGCCGCCCAGACCGGCGCCGTGACCGGCCGCGCCGCCTGCGGATCCACCGGCGGCGCCGTCGGCCTGTCCACCGGCCCCGCCCGCCGCGCCACCCGCGGCGCCGCCGCCGGCGCCCACCGCGCCGCCGCCGGCGCCCGCCGCCCCGATGGCGCTCGCGCCGCCGGTGCCGTCGCCGGAGGAGTCGGTGCATCCCGACCCGGACGAGACCATGACCGCGAACGCGCCCGCGACGAGTGCGACGGCGAGGAGGGGAGAGCTCGATCGGCTGGGCGCTTTCACGCCCGCGACTTTACTTCACGATTGTTTGGCGAGACATCAGCCGCACTGTGTAATCGCCGGAGGGCCTCAGCGCGGGGGCAGCTCCAGCGGGACCGTGAGCATGCGCCAGCGGGCGTCCCCGAGCGCAGGCGGGGCCAGGGGCGCCCGCGCCGGAAGAGCCCGTAGCGCCTCCGGCCGGCCCACCAGCACGCGCAGGCTGGCGGCGCCGTGGCGAGCCCCGATCAGGTCGGCGCCCCGAAAGCGCAGCTCGATGGCGCCCGTGGGTGCCACCTGCGCGTTGGAAGCGACCTCGGTGGCGTCATCTCCCTGGACGACGAACGCGCGCGCAGCGACCGTTCCCGTCACCGCCGTCTCGGGGCGAGCGGCCACGATCAGCAGTGACTCGGGCTCCAGTTGCTGCTGCTGGGCCACGCTGCTGCCGTCGTCGGCGCTGTCGGTTGGCAGGCCACGGTCCTGTTTGATCCCGCCGCGCGCCGCGATCGAGTACGCCGGCAGCGGCAGCTCGCCCGGGGTGGCGTGGAACCACAACGTCAGGACCAGGGCCACCGCGAGGGAGCCACCCGCGAGGGCCAGCAGGCGGCTCTTCACGCGCGAGCGGCGTGGGAGCTCTGGCACCAGGGCGACGGGCGCAGCCGCGCGCGGGTCCTCTCCGGTGGCGCGCGCGCGATCTGGGTCGACGGTCGCGCCGGCGGGCGCCCCCGCTGCGCCGGCGGGGGGCGCCCGTTCGGCCCGCTCCCGCGCCTGCAGGGCCAGGATCTTCTGGACGGCGCTCTCCCGGGCCACGTCCGACAGAGCGTGCGAGGTGTTGGCCGCGTACGTCCCGATCTCGGCCTCCTCCTCCCGCGCGAACGCGCCGACGCTGGCGAGGAGCGGACTCATTTCCTGGTCCAGGCGAGGGAAATCGGCGTTCTCGTCGTCGTCGCCTTCCGCTGCGAAGGCCGTGGGATTCGAGCCATCACGTGCTCCATCACCGGTCATGTCTGGGGGACCCTCTTCGCCATACGCAGGCCGGGGCTCCTTTCTGACAGGTGAGGTGAGCGGACGTCGGCGGCCAGATGGCGCAGCGTCTGTAAAAGTCTACATTTCCACTGATACGCGGCCGCCTGGCTGAGACCCTCGTCCGCCATGACGGCCGCCAGCGGCTCTGCGTCGACGACGATCCTCTGGAAAAGGATCAGCCCACGGGGCGACAGCGCGGCGCGCATTCGATCCAGCAGCACCTGCAGGTTCTGTCGTGAGATCGTGACCGACTCGGGCGTCACGTCCCACACGTCCAGCTCGTCCAGCTTCTCGGGTTCGGTGGGCTCGTCACGCCAGGGAGACGTCCGCCCGTTGCGCAGGATCGAGATGGTCAGGTGCTGGGCCAGCATGCCCACGAAACGGTCGAGCGACATGCCGCGCGCGGGATCCCAGGAACGCAGCGTCTTGCCGTCCGCCTGGAAAAGCGACAGCAGCACCTCCTGGGCGATGTCGTCCACTTCCTGCGGCACGTTACGCTTCCGCGTGCGTTTCCACAGCGTGGCGGCCACGCGCCTGGAAATCACGGGCGACAATCGGTCGACCAGCTGGCGGACACTGGTGGGCTCCCCGGCGAGTGCCCGGTGAATCAGCGCGTGCGAGGCGTCGAGCTCCGTCAAAAGACTCCCCGATACAATCCTGGAATGACAACGTTTTTAACATCGATGCGTCGATGACCGCCACGGGTAGCAAAGACGGGTGCCAATCGCGCGCCGGCGCCGCGAGGCGGGCTGCGGCGCCCCGGCGACCGCGCAACCTGCGCCGAACCCCGCACAAGTTGTGCTGCGGCGGCGCTCAGCCTGCCGGATGGCTCGGGCCGGACCCCGGGTGCCATTCCGGGAAGTCCGGGCGCTGCCCGGGATTGGGCTCCCTGGCGGGCGTCCCGGGCACCTGGCGTTCCTCTTGCTGGAAGCGGCGTCAGGGGGAGACGACCATGACGATCGATGAAGGGAAGCCTTTGCAGGTGGGACAGGTGCTCGAGGGACTGCTGGAGGTCCCGCCAGCCGCGGGCCCGGACGGCGGCAGGCCGGGGGAGCCGCCTGCCGCTCGCCGGCGGGGCAACGCGACGCCCCGGATGACGCTGTGGGAGCGGATGATGGTGGCCGTCGAGCTGAAGTTCGACGGCGACAATGACGGCGACGTGCGCGGCAAAGGCTGACGGCGCGAGCGACCGACCGCGCCCGCGCGCCACCACGGCCCCGGCCCGGGTGAGGTGCTAGTGTTTCTTCGATGAAGCTGCGCAAGCACGTCGTCGTCGTCGGTGGTGGTTTTGGCGGGATCGCGGTGGCGCGGGCGCTCGAGAGTGCCTCGGTTCACATCACGTTGATCGATCGCAGCAACCATCATCTGTTCCAGCCGTTGCTGTACCAGGTGGCGATGGCGGGCCTGGCCCCGGCCGAGATCGCCGTCCCCATCCGCGGTGTCCTGCGCAAGCAGGAGAACGTGCGCGTGCTGCTCGACGAGGTGACCGGCGTGGACCTGGGCAGCAAGCGGCTGACCACCCGCGCCTGCGGCACGATGGAGTTCGACTACCTGGTCCTGGCACCCGGGGCGGTGAACAGCTACTTCGGTCATGACGACTGGCAGCGGGCGGCGCCTGGCCTGAAGAACCTGGACGACGCGGTGGAGATTCGCCGGCGCGTGCTGCTGGCGTTCGAGGCCGCCGAGCGCGAGCCGGATCCCATCGTGCAGCGCCGCCACCTGACGTTCGTGGTCATCGGCGGCGGTCCCACGGGCGTCGAGCTGGCGGGCGCCATCGCCGAGCTGGCCACGTTCGTGCTGTCGCGCGACTTTCGCGCGGTACGGCCGGACCTCACGCGGGTGGTGCTGGTCGAGGCGGGCCAGCGCGTGCTGGCCACGTTCGAGCCCGAGACGTCCGAGCGGGCGCGGCAGAACCTGGCCCAGATGGGCATCGAGGTGCGCACCGGCGTGCGGGTGACGGCCATCGACGACGAGGGCGTGCAGATGGGCGAGGAACGCATCGCCGCCTCCACCGTGCTGTGGGCGGCGGGCGTGAGGGCCTCGCCGCTGATCGCCGCGCTGGGCGTGCCCACCGATCGCGGGGGGCGGGTGACGGTGGCGGGCGACTGCTCGGTGCCGGGATATCCGTGCGTGTTCTGCATCGGCGACGCAGCCGCCTTCGTGCCGGAAGGCGCGCAGGCGCCGCTCCCTGGCGTCAGCCCGGTGGCGATGCAGCAGGGCCGCTTCGTGGCGCGCGTCATAAAAGACGACATCGAGGGGCGGCCGCGTCCGACGTTTCGCTATCTGGACAAGGGTTCGATGGCGACCATCGGACGAAAGCGTGCCGTCGCGGAGATCGGCAAGCTGCGGCTGAGCGGCTTCTTCGCGTGGCTGGCCTGGCTGTCGGTCCACATCTTCTATCTCATCGACTTTCGCAACCGGCTGTTCGTCCTGTTCGACTGGGCCTGGTCGTACTTCACGTATCAGCGCGGGTCGCGCCTGATCACCGGGGGACGTCTGGATCCCGGAACACCGGCCGCCCCGACGGCGCCCCTGCTCGGGAACCCCAAAGGCAGCGACCCGGCCCGGCGCGCCCTGTCGTAAACGCCTCGCCGCCCGACGGACGAGCGACGATTCCCTGACCGGATTTCGAGGGCGCAGGAGCACTCTGCTGCCTGGAACGGTCGAGCCCAGATGAGGCGCGGCCGCAAAGAAAGGGAGCGTCATGAGAAGCTCGAACATGCGACATCCGGAAGCAGGCCCGTTTCTCCCGCCCGCGCGATCGGCAGCGCGCGCCCGTCTTCTGTCGGCGACCGCGTGGCGATGGGTGCTGGGGCCGGTGCTCGTGACCACGCTGGGAACGGGATGCTGGACGCGAGGACTTCCCACGATCGAGCCGGGCGACGGCAGCGGTGGCAATGGCGCCCACGGAGGCAGCCGCGGCGGTTCGGGTGGCCCGGTGGCTTCCGGGGGCAGGGGCGGCGCGCGGGGCAGCGGCGGCAACGGCGGCCAGACCATGGCCACGGCCAACAAGCTGGACCTGCTGTTGATGATCGACGACTCGTCATCGATGGCGCCCCTGCAGGCGAAGCTGGCGCAGCAGCTTCCCAACCTGCTGAACGGGATGAAAGATCCCGCGACCGGGCTGTATCCCGATCTGCACGTGGGTGTCGTGTCGTCGTCGTTCGGGGGCGGCGCCTGGTCGAACGTCAACCAGTGCGCGGCCGGCTTTCATCCCGGCGATGACGGGGCCAAGTTGCTGCAAGGACCAGGGGGCGCCGGCAGCGGCACCTGCGCGATGCTGCACATGGGCCAGAAGTTCCTGGCGAACGGAGACGGCACGGCCAGCGCGCCGCCGAACTTCGAGGGCGACATCGGCGCCGCCGTGCAATGCATGGCCTCGCTGGGCGACAACGGCTGCGGCTTCGAGATGCCGCTGAAATCAGTGATGTTCGCGCTGAGCAAGGCCATGGATCCGCTGGATCCCGACAACGGCGGCTTCCTGCGCCCCGACGCGCGCCTGGCTGTCATCCTGCTGACGAACGAGGACGATTGTTCGGTGTCCGATGCGTCGTTGCTGCTGGATCCGGGCGTCAATTCGGCGACGGACCCGACGGGGCTGGGCGCGCTGCAGTCTTACCGCTGCAACGAGTTCGGTCACCTTTGCGGAGGCGCGCCGCCGCCGCACGGTTACGACTTCTCCACGAACATGTTCAACCTGGCGACCGGGACGTACCGGACGGCAACGGGGCCGGGCACCGGCGGCGTCGTGTTGAACGACTGCGTGTCGGCCGAGGAAAATGGGAAGACCGACCCGCTGCTGGCGGATCCCTCCGGTGCCCCGGATCCGACGATGGGACACCTCTTTCCGACCACTGCGCAGTTCGTGGGTTACCTGCGCGGCCTGAAGGCGAATCCGGCCGACGTGTTCGTCTCCGCCATCGCGGGCCCCACCACCGCCGCGGACGGCAGCTCGCTGTATCGGGTGTTCGCCCAGCAGAACCCCGCCGCCAACGGCGAGCTCGATCCGGTCGTCGACCATTCCTGTGTCCAGGCCGGCGCGAACGGCAACGTCGAGTACGCCGACCCTGCGGTGCGGATCCACCAGGTGGTCGACGGGTTCGGGGCGAACGGAACGTTCTATCCCATCTGCGCCGCCGACTACTCGGCGGCGACCCAGAGCATCGCCAGCAGCATTCACAGCCTGATCGCGCGCTGATTCGCGGTTTCTTTTCCGGCCGGCGGCTGGCGAGCTGTTTCGCCAGCCGCCGTTTTCTCGTTCCTCAGATCGCTTCGCCCTTGTACTGGCTGACGTACAGCCGTTGATAGAAGCCCTGCTGCGCCACCAGCGCGTCGTGGGTGCCGCGCTCGATGATGCGGCCGTCCGCGATCACCAGCACCTGGCTGGCGTCGCGGATGGTGCTCAGGCGGTGTGCGATGACGAAGCTGGTGCGGCCCTTCATCAGGCGCAGCAGTGACTGCTGGATGTGCGCCTCGGTCCGCGTGTCGATGCTGCTGGTCGCCTCGTCCAGGATCAGGATGGCCGGGTCGGCCAGCAGCGTGCGCGCGATGGCCAGCAGCTGGCGCTGGCCCTGACTCAGGTTGCCGCCCCGTTCGGACAGGACGGTGTCGTAGCCCTGGGGCAGCTGCCGGATGAAGTGATCCGCGTCGGCCAGCAGGGCGGCCTGCCTGACGTCCTCATCGCCGGCGTCCAGCCGGCCGTAGCGGATGTTCTCGCGGACGGTGCTGGCGAACAGGTAGGTGTCCTGCAGCACCAGCCCCAGCCGGCGGCGCAGGTCGTCCTTCCGCAAGGCCCGGATGTCGACGCCGTCGATGGTGATCGCTCCGCTGTCGATCTCGTAGAAGCGGGTCAGCAGGTTGATGATGGTGGTCTTGCCCGCGCCGGTCGGCCCCACCAGCGCCACCACCTGGCCGGGCCGCGCCTCGAAGGTCATGTCGTGGATGACGGGGGAGCCCTTCACGTACGAGAAGGTGACGTGCTGGAAGCGAACGTCGCCGCGGACCGCGGTCAGGGGCATCGCTGTGGGCTCGTCTGCGGTCTCGCGCGGTCCGTCGAGGATCTGGAACACGCGCTCGGCCCCGGCCAGGGCCGCCTGGATGGTGTTGTACAGGTTCGACAGCTGGCGCAGCGGGTTGATGAAGCTTTGCGCGTAGCTGATGAAGCTGGCGATCACGCCCACGCTGACCAGACCGGCCAGGGCCAGGAACCCGCCTAGCCCCGCCAGCACGATGATGAACAGGTTGCCCAGCACGGAGGTCAGCGGCATCAACAACAGGGCATAGGTGTTCGCGTAGACGCCGGCCCGGTACACCTCGGCGTTGCGGGCGCGAAAGGCGGCGGTGACGGCCTCGCCCCGGCGGAACAGCTTCACCACCTTCTGTCCGCTGATGGACTCCTCCATCACGCCGTTCAGCTCGCCCAGCGCCTTCTGCAGGTCCTTGAACCCGCGCCGGGTGTACACCGCCACGAAGCGGGTGAACCAGAACATGATGGGCACCACCAGCACGGAGGCCAGCGCCAGCCAGCGGTCCAGCACGAACATGGCCACCAGGATCCCCCCCATCGACAGCACGCTGGCCAGCAGCGAGGTGACGTTCTGGGCCACCGCCTGGTTGATGGCGTCGATGTCGTTGGTCAGCCGGCTCATCAGCTCGCCGGGCGCCCGCGCGTCGAAGAAGGCCAGCGGCGATGCTTGCAGGTGCGCGAACAGGTCCCGCCGCAGATCTTTCAGGGCGCGCTGCGAGATCCCGGCCATCAACCCGTTGGCCAGCACCTGGATGGCGTTGCCGCCCACCGCCGCCGCGAGCATCAGCAGGGCGATGCGGCCCAGCCCGGCGGCGTCGTGATTGGACACGAAGCGATCCAGCGCCACGCCCAGCAGATACGGGTTCATCAGGCCCAGGAAGGTGTAGAGGACCACGCAGGCGCCGACGATCAGCAGGGTGAAGCGAAACGGCCGGAAATATTCCGCCAGCCGGCGCAGCGTGGCGCGACCGTCCTTCGGCTTCTCCAGGCGGCCGCCGAAGCGCGGCCCCATCGCTTGCAGGGCGCCGCGGGCCCCCTCGGTCCCCGGGCGGGGGCTGGTCGGCTGGGCCGCCGGCGCGCCGGCGCTCACGACGGGGACCTTCCGCCCAGCTGCGAGTCGTAGATCTCTCGATAGACCGGGCTCGACGCCAGCAGCTCGCGGTGGGTGCCCCGGGCCACCACGCGCCCCTTGTCCAGCACCAGGATCTGGTCGGCTTTCAACACGGTGCTGATGCGCTGGGCGACCACGAAGGTGGTGCGGCCCGCCTTGTCCGCTTCCAGGGCGTCCTGGATCTCGATCTCGGTGCGCACGTCCACGGCGCTGGTGCTGTCGTCCAGGATCAGCAGGCGCGGCCGCAGAAGCAGCGCGCGGGCCAGGGCCAGGCGCTGCTTCTGTCCGCCCGAGAAGTTGGCCCCGCGCGGCTCGACGGGCGCGTCGTAACCGCGGGGCAACCGGCTGATGAACTCGTGAGCCTGGGCGGCCCGCGCCGCCGCCACCACCTCGTCCTCGCCGGCGTCCGGCTTTCCGTAGCGGATGTTGTCGCGCACCGTCCCCGAGAACAGGATCGCCTCCTGCGGGACCACGCCGGCCAGCGACAGCAGCGAATCGTGCGTGACCGCCTTCACGTCGTGCCCGTCGATCAGCACGCGTCCCGCCGTGGCGTCGTAGAAGCGCGGGATCAGGTTCACGAGGGTCGACTTGCCCGCGCCGGTGGCGCCCAGGATCGCCACCGTCTGGCCGGGCCGAGCCTCCAGGCTGACGTCCGTCAACACCGGCTCGTTGTGCGCACCGTGGTACGCGAACGACACCTCGTCGAAGGCGACGCGTGGCTGAGCGGTCGCGCCCAGGGTCACCGCGTCAGGCCTGTCGCGCACGTCGGGCACGGTGTCGAAGATCTCGTCCAGCCGGCGCAGCGAGACCAGCCCGGCCGCCCAGGTGTTGGACAGCAGGGTCATCATGACCAGCGGCACCATGGTGCTGAGCAGGTAGTTCGAGAAGGCCACGATCTGACCCAGCGAGAGCCGGCCCTGGATGGCCTGCAGCCCGCCGGACCACACCACGATCACCATGCCCGCGCTCACGCACACCGACAGCACCGGCATCATCGCTGCCATGAACTTCATCACCCGGATCGACTGGTCGGTCATCTCCCCGTTCACCACGGCGAACCGGGCCGCCTCGTGGTCGGCGCGCACCAGCGCCTTCACCAGGCGCGCCCCGGCGATGTTCTCTTGCAGCACGTTGTTCAGGCCGTCCAGCTTCGTCTGCACCTTCCTGAACAGCGGCTCCATGCGGGCCACGAAGAAGACGATCAGCACCGTCGTCACGCCCAGCAAGGGCAGCAGCGTCAGCGCCAGGTCGCGGCTGGTGCTGATCATCAGCAGCACGCTGCCGATCATCATCAGCGGGGCCCGCGTGCCTATGCGCAGCGAGATCTGGATCAGCGCCTTGATGGCGGCCACGTCGCTGGTCAGCCGCACCATCAGCTGCCCGGTCTTCTGACGATCCAGGTTGCCGAAGGAATAGGACTGGATGCGCAGGAACAGCGCCTCGCGCAGGTCGCGGGCCACCCCCTCGCCCACGCGCACCGAGAAGGCGTTGTTGCCGATGGCGATGAACGTGCCCAGCACGGCGATGCCCAGCATCACCAGCGCCGTGGTCAGCACCACACGCCGATCGTGGGCCAGGATGCCGTGATCGATGATGCGCTGGATCAGCCGTGGGATGGCGAGATCCAGGCAGACCAGCACGGCCAGCAGGACCAGGGACCACACCGCCAGGGCGCGGTAGGGCCGGATGAAACGGAACAGCCTGCGGAGCGACGAGGACACGAGGGCGCGAAGTCTAGTGCACCGTCCTGGAAAGTGGCGTGCAGCGCGGGGCCGACCGGCGGCCGGGATGGTCCGCCACGGGTGGCGCCCTCACGAACGATGCCGGGGAACCCCTCGCCGGAGAGAGACCGAGATTTCGCGCGGGATGGCCCGGCGATCGCGGGGGCGCGTGCAATGATGCCGCGGTGGACGAGCCACGCGAAATCTATCAATCGCGCCTGGGCGCACGGCGCCTGACGACGGCCCGGCTGGATCGATGGGACCTGGGTATGAGCGGGCTGCGGGGGCTGCTGGTGGTGGTGGCGGCGGTGCTGGTGTGGTTGGGTCCCATCCGTCACAGCGTGACCACGGCCGCGCTGGCGATTCCGGCGGCTCTGTTCGTGGTGGCGCTGCCCCTGCATGATCGGCTGGCGGCTCGCCGCACGCGCAACGACCGCGCCATCGACCTGTATCAGCGCGCGCTGGCGCGGCTGGACGGCAACTGGGCCGACCCGCGGGCCGAGAACGGCGCGCGGTTTCTGGATCCGAAGCACCCGTACGCGGCCGATCTGGATCTGTTCGGCCCGCAGTCGCTGTTCCAGTTGCTGTGCACGGCGCGCACCGCGGGCGGCGAGGCGATGCTGGCGGCCTGGCTGGCGGCGCCCGCCGCTCCGCCAGAGGTCCGGGCGCGGCAAGCGGCGGTCGACGAGCTGCGGCCCCGACTGGACCTGCGCGAGGCGCTGTGGGTGGCGGGCGAGGACGTGCGCGCGGCCATCGACCCCGAGCGCCTGGCCGCCTGGGGCGAGGCCCCGTCGCACCTGCCCTGGCCCTGGCTGCCTGCGCCCCTGTTGCTGCTGGCGCTGGTGATGGCGGGCCTCACCGCCGCCTGGACGGCCGGCGCGCTGCCGGCGCGGGCGGCCGGCGCGTGCGCGGTGCTGGTGGTGGCGGTCACCGGGGCGCTGCGCAAGCGCACGGGCGCGGTCACCGAGGCCATCGGCCGGCCGGAGTCTCACCTGGCCCTGCTGTCCGCGCTGGTGCGCGTGTTCGAGGACGAGTGGGCGGGCGCCGGCTTCCAGGCGCCGTTGTTGCGGGCGCTGGAGCAGCGCCTGCGCGGGGCTCGCCCGCCGGCGGCGGCGGGCGCCGCGGCGGCGCTCGGCGGCGGCGCGCTCGCGTCCAGGGAGATCGCGCGGCTGGGCCGCCTGGCGCGCTTGCTGTCGTGGGACCAGAACCTGCTGTTCGCGCCCTTCGCGTATTTCCTGCTGTGGCGGCCCCAGCTGGCCTGCGCCATCGAGGCCTGGCGGCGGCGCAGCGGCCCGCGCATCGCCGAGTGGCTGCGCGCCCTGTCCGAGCTGGAGGCGCTGTGCGCGCTGGCCACGCACGCGCACGACCACCCCCGGCGCCCCTTCCCCGAGCTGGTCGAGGCGGGGGGCGGCCCCTGCTTCCAGGCCGTTCAGCTGGCCCACCCGCTGGTCGCCGCGTGCGTCCCCAACGACGTGGCGCTGGGCGGCGAGGGACCGCGCCTGATCCTGCTCAGCGGCTCGAACATGTCGGGCAAGAGCACGTTGATGCGCACCGTGGGCGTGAACACCGTGCTGGCGCTGGCAGGCGCGCCGGTGCGCGCCACCCGCCTGCGTCTGACCCCGCTGGCGGTGGGGGCCACGCTGCGCATCCAGGATTCGCTGCTGGCGGGCACGTCCCGCTTCTACGCGGAGGTCAGCCGGCTGCGGCAGCTGGTCGAGCTGGCGGCCGGCCCGGTGCCGTTGCTGTTCCTGGTCGACGAGATCCTGGCCGGGACCAACTCCGCCGATCGCCGGGTGGGCGCCGCGGCGGTGTTGCGCGGGCTGGTTCAGCAGGGCGCGGTGGGCATCGCCAGCACCCACGATCTCGCGCTGACCGAGATCGTGGCGGACCTGCCCGGGCAAGCCGTCAACATGCACTTCGAGGATCAGCTGGAGGACGGCCAGCTTCGCTTCGACTACCAGCTGCGCCCGGGCGTGGTGCAGCGCTCGAACGCGCTGGCGCTGATGCGCGCCGTGGGACTTCAGGTCTAGTGCCTCGTCCGGAGCGTATTGCTCACGTCTGGCTTGGTCTTTTGCGCGCTGGCTTCGTTGCTCGTCGGTTACATAGCACGAGCTATGCGCCCTCCTCGCGCCTCGCCATCGCGCAAAATCCACGGCGCCAGCCGCGATCAATACGCTCCGGACGAGGCACTGTGGGGAGCCCGGCCGGGCGGCGATTGCGCTGACCGGTGCGGCCATGGGATCCTCATGCTCAGATGGCGGAGATCTCCGGACCCATTCGCTTGTTCGCCGAGGAACCCGAACGACTGGTGGTCGAGCCGCTGTCCCCCGTGCGCCGTCTTCGAACGGATGCCTTCACGTTGATCCTGTCCCCCATGCCGTCGATGTCGAACGTGTCCTGCGTTCACACGACGGAGGCGGAGGTCGACGCCACCATCGCGGAGGTGCGGCGGGTGGTGAGGCAGGCCGGGTACACCCGAACCGTGTGGGCCGTCGGTCCTTCTTCCCGCCCGGCGAACCTGTCCATGCTGCTGGCGGCGCGAGGCTTCGTGCCCGCCGATCGACCGCCGTTCGAGCACGAGGTGACGGCCATGGCCCTGACCCAGGCGCCCCCGGACCCGCCCCCGAACGTGGAGACCCGCCTCATCGCCACCCTGGACGAGTACGTCGAGGCCTGGCACATCGCCATCGAGGTGTTCCACGAATCGCCGGAGGACGCCGCCGGCTGGCTGGCCGCGGCGCCGGCGCTGTGGGCGCAGCAGGACGGGGTGCAGCGATCGTCTTACATGGCCTTCGTCGCCGGACAACCGGTGGGCTTCGCGTTCGCGATGGCCGGGCCGGACGGCTTCCTGATGGGCGGAAGCGGGGTGCGGGCCGGCTGGCGGGGGCGGGGGGCCTACCGGGCGCTGGTGGCGGCGCGCTGGCGGGACGCGGTCCGCCTGGGCAAGCCTGCGCTGGTGATCCAGGCGGGCGCCATGTCCCGCCCCATCCTGGCCCGCTGCGGGTTCCAGGAGATCTGCCGGTTGCAGGTCCTCGAGGACACGCAGGTCGGGCGCCTCTGACCGAGGGGGCCCGCCGCGGGTCTCGGCCAGGTCGTGGCCACGGGGGCGCTCGCGCAGACGTGCCCGTCTGACATCCTTGTCGCGCTCCGGTCACCTCCCGCCCCGCCGCCGCATGGTTTCTGCCCTGGTGATGACGGGCATTGACCTTGCTACGGTGGGACACATGAAGCGTCGCGCGCTCGTTCTGGGCATGCTGTTGGCCTTGCCCGTCGCACCCTGGGGATCCCTCGCCTTTGCTTGCAGCCCCGGGAGGCCGGCGCCCACCGCGGCCTTCCCCGCCAGCGGGGCGCTGAGCGTCTCGCCCCAGTCCTCGATCTTCATCGTGGCGGGAAACACCGCTCCCGCCGGCCTGACCCTGCGCGCGAACGGCGCGCCGATCTCACCGCCACCCACTATCAGCAGCCTGGGGTTCGGGCTGACGCCCGGCGGACCGGGCACCTTCTACAGGCTGGCGGGCCCCCTGCAGCCGTCAACGGACTACTCGCTGGAGGTGGAGGGAGCGGCCGGGGAGCCGGTCGAGCTGACGCACTTCTCGACGGCGGCGACCTACGACAAGACGGCGGGGGTACCGCCGACCATCGGCAGTCTGCGGCTGTGGCGGGTTCATTATCCGGTCAGCCTGGTCGGCGCCGGTGGCTGCGTGTTCAGCGAGTACGAAGGCTACTTCGCGCTCGACTTCACCCCGGGCAGCGTTCCCGGTACCCCCGACGCTGAGGTGGTCTCGGTCCTGACGCTGTCCTCGATGCAGCTGGGGACGACGCAGAGCTTCGTGTTCCAGGGGATCACGACCCTGCCCGGCGGATTCCGCCCGGCGGTGGATGGCGACGGCGTCGTGCTGCCCGAGGGGGGCGAGCTGTCTGCCAGCGCGGCGCTGTGGAAGCCGAACCTCGAGCCGGGGCGAACGTTCTGCGCGTCGATCACGTCGTACGGACGCAACGATCTGGCCGCGCCCTTGCTGCAGAGCCCGTCCGTCTGCGCGACGGTGCTGGGAATCGAGGCGGCGGGGGCCGGTGGCGCGGGTGGCATGGCCGGGACGGGGGGCACGGGCGCCTACCCGATTGGCAACGACGTGGCTTCCTCGGGAGGGTGCTCGGTCGCCTCGGGCCACCCGCCGGGGGCTGGCGACCTGCTGATCGCCGGGCTGGCGGCGACGCTGCTGGCGCGCCGCCGCCGTTCCCGCTCACAGCTCTGACGACGAGAACGTGTCGCAGGCGGCGGGATCGCCGGTGCGCATGCCGGTGGTGAACCACTTCTGCCGCTCGGCCGCCGAGCCGTGCGTGAACGTCTCGGGCGTCACGCGACCGCGCATCGCCTTCTGGATGCGGTCGTCACCGACGGCGGCCGCCGCGTCCAGGGCATCGGCGACCTCTTTCTGATCGACCTTGCCGGCGCTGAACGCGGCGTGACCCCAGACGCCCGCGTAGCAGTCGGCCTGCAGCTCCGTGCGGACCGAGAGGGGACCGCGCTGGTCCGGGCGTTCCTGCTGCATGGCCCGCACCCGCCGCTCCGTCCCCAGCAGGTCCTGCACGTGGTGTCCGTACTCGTGCGCCACCACGTACGCCTCGGCGAAGTCGCCGCCGCGCGCGTGAAAGCGCTGCTGCAGCTCGCGGAAGAAGCCCAGATCCAGATACACGCGCTCGTCCGGGGGGCAGTAGAACGGCCCGGTCGCGGCGCTGGCCGTGCCGCAGCCGCTCTGCGTGGCGTCGCTGAACAGCACCAGCTTGGCCGGGGTGTACTGCCGGCCGGCCTGGGGGAGCTGCCGGCGCCAGAATCCCTGCACGTTGCTCTCCACGCAGACGATGAACTTCGCGGGGTCGTTCGTCGAGTCGACGCCCTGGCAGCTGCCGGCCAGCTGGGCTGGGGCCTGTCCCGGCGTGTCATCGGTGGGGCTGATGGGGTTGCCCTGGCTATCGCGCAGCACGCGCGCGATCTCGCCGGCGGTCTGGTTGCCGCCCGACGCCAGAAACTGCAACCCCAGGTAGATGAGACCGCCCACCAATCCCAGGCCGCCCACGCCAGCGCCCACGCGCCCGCCCGGAAAGCGCATGCCGCGGCGATCCTCGACCTCGGAAACGTCCGCCTGATCGGATTCGTCGAATCTCACCGGGGGCAGCATGTCGCGCGGGGGCCCCATTGGCTAGTGGGGGGCCGCCCCTAAAAGCACGATCGTCGCCGCCCCTCCTGCGCCGCAGGCGCGGAGTTTCGGCCCGGCGCGCCGGGCCCTCCGCCCCGCCTAGGCCGGGCGCGATGCGGGGGACAGCGCGCCGTCCACCACGGACGCCGCCTCCGCGTCGGTGATGGGCCGCCGCTGCTGGGCGCGAATCAGGTCACGGCAGACGTCCGCGACGCGGGCGGCGCTGGCGCCGCCGTTCTGCACGGGGCACAGCCGGCGCAGCTCGGCCACGTCGAAGAACGAGTCGACCTCCTTGCCCAGGGCCAGGCCGACGTACGCCGTGGAGGAGTACTGCGTGACCAGCACGCTGCAGTTGGCGATCATCTCCTCGGCGCACCCCGACTCGTAGATGAGGGCGTCGGGCGCCAGGGCGCGCAGCTCGGCGCGCGCCCGCAGCACGTTCTCGTTCGGGTGCAGCTTCCAGATGATCTGACGGCCCGCTGCCAGCGCCACCACGTCGCGAATGAACCGGGGCCGGTCCTCCCAGCGCGCCGTCTCGCGGATGTCCGAGCTGCACACCAGCACGAAGTCACGATGGGCGAAGTTGTTCTGGCGATAGCGCTCGCAGTCGTCGAAGTTGGGAATGCCGGTCACCACGATGGTCTCGGGCCGGGCCCCCTTGTTCTCGAAGTGGGCCCGATACCCTTCGCTGGCTACGCAGAACCGGTCGTAGGCGTGGCTCAGGCTGGTGGCGGACGAGGTGATGGCCAGCCAGGGGGGCAGGCGGAAGGCGCGCACCAGGCGGAAGACCAGATCCTCGGGATCCGTCATCCCTTCTTGCACCAGCACCAGCGGGCAGCCCCGGACGTTCTTGGGAACGGCCATGTCCGAACAGGTGATGGCCAGATCGTAGTCGCCGCGCGCCCCGCCCAGATCGATGGGCAGGTGGCGCGACTGCAGGTACGCCAGGCAGCGCGCCCGCAGCTTGTCGCCCAGGGCGGTGCTCTCCAGCCAGCCCAGCCTGCGAAAGACGTCCAGGATGCCGTCGCAGTAGTACCAGGTGAAGGCGTGCTCGAACTCGGGGAGCTGGGCCGCCACCTGATGAAGCTGGGTGGTGTGATTGATCGTGCCGCCGATGAAGAGGATGCGCGGCTTGCCCGAGCGCCGCCGGGCGGTCGGGCGCGGTGGGGTGAGCTGCGCCACCACCCGCGCCACCGCGCACGGCAGGATGGCCAGCAGCACCAGCAGTACCCGCCCCACGGAGACGATGGCCGTCAGGACGTGGCTGCGCGCCCAGCCCAGGGCGTTCCCCACCCCGCGGAGGACCCGCGCGCTAGGCCGAGGCACGATCCACCGCCGGGAGCGTCGCCGGAGGCCGGCGCTGGAACGCAAAGGCTTGCTGGGCCAGGTAACCGTTGGGAAAGTCGACGTCGTCCAGGCCGAAGCCGCGCGGCTTGTGGGCCGGCAGGTAGGTGGTCCCCAGCAGCCAATCCCAGATCGTCAGCTTGGTGCCGAAGTTCACGCCGTCACGGATCTCGACGGCGTGGTGCCAGCGGTGCAGCTCGGGGCCGTTGAACAGGTACTTCAGCAGGCCCAGCTTCAGGTCCAGGTTCGAGTGGATGAACATGCCCCACACCGAGTCGATGGTCAGCTTCATCAAGATGACCTCCGGCGCCGCGCCCAGCAGCGTCATGGGCGCGAACTCGATGGTCTGGTTGATCAGGATCTCCAGCGCGTGCGAGCGCGCCCCGGACAGCCAGTCGACGTGGGCGGTGGCGTGATGCGCCTCGTGGATGCGCCACAGCACGGGGCTGGCGTGCTGCAGGCGGTGGAACAGATAGATGTACAGGTCGTGGGTGACGATGAAGAACAGCAACTGCGCCCAGATGGGCCAGCCCGACACCAGGTGAAGGTGGGAAAGGCCGGTGGCGGCGTCCATCCAGATGATCAGCTGGGTGATGATCATGCCCAGCAGGTAGCTCTGGATGACCGCGTAACCGATCAGGTCCGTCCAGAAGTCGGGCCGGAACAGCCGCTGCTGGGGCGTGTAAGGCCGCCACCGCTCGAGCAGCCCGAGCAACACGGCGCTGACGGCGATGATGGCCGGGGAGAGCACCGACCAGAGAGCGACAGGACCGGAGACGGGCATGCGGTTCGGGGCAGTCAGTTGGGACCGTTGGGCAGCGGGACGTCGGACGAGACGCGGCGCAGCTTCTTGCGCGAGGCCAGCTCGCCCTCGTAGATGCGCTTCACGCCGTCGCCCAGGGACTTCTCGATGTCCCGGATGTTGGAGACCAGGCGCAGCAGCCCGCCGATCTCGACCGAGGCCGATTGATCGCTGCCCCACATCGCCCGGTCGAGGGTGATGTGGCGCTCGACGAAGGTCGCGCCCAGCGTCACGGCGGCCCACGTCGGCGCCAGACCGACCTCGTGACCGGAGTAGCCGATCGGACAATCCGGGTACTGCTGCTTCAGCGTGTGGATCATCATCAGGTTCAGGTGCTCGTTGGGGCAGGGATAGGAAGACGTCGCGTGCGCGACCAGCAGGTTGTCCTGACCCACGGCCTCGATCGAGGCGGCGATCTCCTCGTGCGTCGACATGCCGGTCGACAGGATCAGCGGCCGGCCGGTGGCCTTCATGCGCTTCAGCAGCGGGATGTCGGTCAGCGACGCGGACGCCGCCTTGTAACAGGGGGGATGAAAGGCCTCGATGAAGTCGACCGACTCCTCGTCCCAGCACGAGGCGAACCACTGCAGGCGCCGCTCGCGGCAGTACCGATCGATCTCCAGGTAATCGTCCAGGCTCAGCTCGACGCGGTGCCGGTACTCGATGTACGACATCCGGCCCCAGGGGGTGTCGCGCATGATCTCCCACTGGTCGCGCGGCACGCAGCGTTCGGGCGTGCGCTTCTGGAACTTGACGGCGTCGGCGCCCGCCAGCAGCGCCCCGTCGATCATGCGCTTGGCCAGCTCGAGAGAGCCGTTGTGGTTGATGCCGATCTCGGCGATGACGAACACCGGCGCGCCGGCCCCCACCCACCTGTCGCCGATGCGCACGCGGGCGCTGGACGGGGTCGTTGATTGAACCGAGTCGATCATGGCATTCCTCCTTTTTCGTCGATCGCGAGATCGACCAGCCGTACGTCGAACGCCTGCGGCCGCCTGGCCAGCTGACGCAGTTCCAGGATCCAGTCGGCGAAGTCTCTGAACGCGCCGCCGCCCCCGCCGCGCGCGCAGCGGTAGTGGACCAGGCGCAGCACCGGCGGCACGGCGTCCAGGGGCGCGGCGATCAGCCCCCGCCGCGCGATGACCGCCATGATGCCCAGGTCGTTGACGTCGTCGCCGATGTACGCGACCTGCGAGGCTTCGTAGCCCGTCTCGTCCAGGATGGCCTCCAGGGCCGCCTCCTTGTCGATCACGCCCTGGTACAGACGCTGGATGCGCAGCTTCTCGGCGCGGCGGGCCACGATGGCCGAGGTCTCGCGGGTGATCAGCGCGGTCTCCACCCCGTCGTCGCGCAGCCGCTCGACGCCCATGCCGTCGCGCAGCGAGAACCGCTTCATCACCTCGCCGCGTTCGGAGTAGAAGACGCCCCCGTCCGTCAGGGTGCCGTCGACGTCGCTCAGCACCAGGCGCAGGCGCGCCGCCCGCGTGCGCAGCTCGCGCTCCAGCAACGGGGGAATCAGCGTCACCACGTCGTTCCGGTCGCCGCTGCGCCTCACCACGCCGTCCATCCTCCGTCGACCACCAGGTTGGCGCCGGTCATGTAGCTGGAGGCGTCGCTGGCCAGGAACACCACGGCCCCGCGCAGCTCGTCGGGGCGCGACATGCGCCCGATGGGCGTTCGTTGCACGTACTGCTCCACGAAATAGGCCTCTTGACCACCCTGCGCCACGCCGCCCGGCGAGAGGCTGTTCACGCGGACGCCCCGATCGGACCAGTAGGTGGCGAGAAACCGGGTGAACGACAGCACCGCACCCTTGCTGGCGGGGTAGGCCGCGCTCTTCCAGAACGACTGGGTGCCGTCGGGCCGCCGATAGATCCGCTGGTCGGGTGCCACCATGCCGTAGGTCGACGCGACGTTGATGATGCTGCCCCGCCGCCGGCGCACCATCTCGCTGCCCAGCACCTGACAGCACAGGAATGTGCCCGTGACGTTCACCTCCAGCGCCTGGCGCCACTTGTCGAGAGGATAGTGCTCGAACTGCGACAGCTTGCTGGCGTCCTCGGTGTCGTCGAAGCGATCGTTGAGCGCGGCGTTGTTCACCAGCACGTCGATGTGGTCCCCCAGGCTGAGGGCGGCGTCGCGCAGCTGCGCCAGCGATTCCGCCGAGGTGATGTCGGCGGGGATGGCGTGTACGTCCGCGCACCCCAGACGCCGCAGCTCGGCCGCGACGGTCTCGCATCCCGCCACGTCGCGGTCGGTGGCCACCACCGTGGCGCCGGCATCCGCCAGCGCCCGGCAGTGCTGCCGGCCCAGCAGTCCCGCGGCGCCCGTGACGATGGCGACCCGACCGGCCAGGGAGAACATCGCCGTGCCGCTATTGTCGGACACGGACGCCTCCCCGGGCGCCGCCGTCGGGCCGGGCGGGCTTGACGTTGAAGTTGGTGGTGCGCCGGAACACCGGCTCCACGGGCTCACCCCGCAGCAAGCCTGGCAGCGACCCCGCCTCGACGGCGGCGCGCAGGCGGGGCAGCACCTCGCGGTAGGCCGCCAGCACGTAGTCGACGTCGGTGCCGGTGTGCGCCGCCGACAGGTTGTGGAACCCGTTCCACAGCACGCCGTGCTTCAGCAGCTCTTGCTGCACGAACGACTTCATCACCAGCGGGTGGTTGGCGGGCCCGCCCGGCGGCGAGGAGAAGGTGACCAGCGTGCGGCACCCGTAGCCCACGCAGCGGCTGAACGGCACGCCCAGCTCGTCCGCCAGCGCGTTGTAGCGCTCGCGCAGGCGCGTGCCCAGGGCGTCCAGATAGGCCGGGACGTCGCGCCGCTGCAGCTCGCGCAGCGTGGCGGCGGCGGCCGCCAGCGACAGCGCCTCGCCGCCGAACGTCGAATAGAAGAAGACGTCGCGCTCGCACAGCTTCATCACGTCGGCCCGGCCCGTCAGCACGGACAGGGGCATGCCGTTCGCCACGGCCTTCGAGAAGCAGGCCAGGTCGGCGGTGACGCCGAACCGCTGCTGCGCGCCGCCCAGGGCCAGGCGAAACCCGGTCCACATCTCGTCGAAGATCAGCAGCACGCCGCGCGCGGCGCACAGGTCCTTCAGGCGCCGCAGGAAGTCCTCGCGCGGTGGCTCGAAGGTGACCGGCTCGAGGATCACGCAGGCCGTGTCGTCATCCAGCCCGTCCTCTACCGACTGCAGATCGTTGTAGGCGAAGGTGTGGCTCAGCGCCTGGACGGCCTGGGGCACGCCGCGGTTGCGGTCGGTGACCCCGATGTACCAGTCGTGCCAGCCGTGGTACCCGCAACACAGGACCTTGTCGCGCCCGGTGAAGGCGCGGGCCAGCCGCACCGCGGCCGTCGTGACGTCGCAGCCGTTCTTGCCGTAGCGGACCCGCTCGGCGCCCGGCACCAGGTCGCGCAGGTGCTCGGCGACCTCGACCTCAAGCGGGTGCATCAGCGAGAACGTGATCCCGTCCGCCAGCTGCGCGCGAATGGCGTCGTCAACCGCCGGCTCGGCATAGCCCAGCGACAGCGGGCCCACCGCCATGGAGAAGTCGAGGTAGGTGTTGCCGTCGACGTCGACCACGCGCGCCCCCCGTCCAGCGCGCAGGTACTTGGGCGCCACGCCGCGCACGAACTGCCCCGGCCCCTTGGCCAGTGTCTGGGTCAGTCCGGGGATCAGCCGCAGCGCCCGTTCGTACAGCGCGTTCGACTGGGCGATCGTGGGATAGCTGGCGTTGAGGGCCACGTCGTTAGGCATCGACCCGTCCTTTCATCTGATCGTCATCGTCGCGGAAGCGGAGCTCATCGCGCCCCGTACGAGTTCACGTTGGTGGTCTCGAAGGCCCGCTGGAAGCGCTCGGCCAGGCGGGCCGCCGAGAACCCTTCGTGCTCCAGCACCTCGCCCAGGCGGCCTGGCCGGAACCACCGCCCCGGCAGACCCAGCGGCACCACAGGCACGGAGATTCGCCGGCGCACCAGGAGCTCGGTCACGATCTGGTACAGGCCGCCCACCAGCAGGTGATCCTCCACGGTCACCAGCACCCGGCAGGCCAGCGCCGCCGCGCAGATGGCGTCCTCGTCGATGGGAGCCAGCGTGCGCAGGTTCAGCACGGTGGCGTCCAGCTCGTGGCCGCGCAGGATGGCGCAGGCGTCGACGACCCTCGACGTCAGGAATCCCGCCGTCAGCACCGCCAGATCAGTGCCCTCCGACAGCACCTCGGCGCGCCCCAGCTGGTAGGGCGTGTGTTCCAGCTTCGATGAGGTGGCGTTGTAGCGGAGGTAGGTCGGGGCCGGGCTGGCGATCACCTCGGGCAAGCAGGCGCACAGCTCGCGGTCGTCGGCCGGGCAGACGATCTGCATGCCGGGGATGGTCCGCATCACCGAGATGTCGTCGATCGCCTGGTGCGTGGGGCCGTTGCCGTCGGACAGAAAGCCCGGCACGGCGCCCACGAACTTCACGGGCAGGCCAGGGATGCCGACGTCCGTGCGAATGAACTCGTAGGCGCGCAGGGTCAGGAACGTCGCCAGGGCGTGCACCACGGGCACCCGGCCCCTCAGGGCGAGGCCCGCGGCCATGCCCACCATGGTCTGTTCGCAGATGCCAACGTCGATGAAGCGGGGGCCGATCTTCGCGGGGAGCTCGCGGATGGCGGCCCGGTTCTCGGCCGTCATCACCAGCACCCGCGGATCGCGCTCGACCAGGGCCAGCAGCGTCGATTGATAGGTCGCGGTCTCGCTCATCGCACCACCAGCGGTTCCGAGGTCAGCCTGGCCTGGCCAGCGCCGTGCAACTCCTCCAGCAGCAGCTCCACCTCGCGCGGCGAAAGATCGACGAACCACCGGTCCGCCTTGCCTTCCAGGCTGGGCAGCCCCTTGTTGCGCGTGGTCCGGGCGATGACGGCCGTGGGCCGGCCCTCGCGACGGGGCAGCTCGGCGAAGGCGCGCTGCAGTTCGCCGAAGTCGTGACCGTTCACCTCGACGACGGCGAACCCGAAGGCCCCCAGCTTCTCGCCCAGCGGCTCGAGCGGAATCAACGTCTCGGTGGCGACATTGGCCTGGAAGCCGTTGCGATCGACGACCAGCACCAGGTTGTCCAGCTTCTTGGCGCTGGCGACCAGGGCGGCCTCCCAGACCGACCCCTCGTTCAGCTCGCCGTCCCCCACGATCACGAAGGCGCGCGAGGACCCGCCGGTCAGCTTGGCGTCCATGGCCACGCCCATCGAGACGGACAGCAGGTGGCCGAGCGATCCCGAATGGAACTCCACACCAGGCACGGCGCGGTTGGGGTGCCAGTAGAGGTCATCGATCACCGCCAGGTGGTTGCGAAGGCGCGCGGCCGGGAAGAACCCGCGCTCCACGAAGGTGCCGTACAGCGCCGGCACGTCGTGCCCCTTCGACAGGAACAGGTAGTCGCGCTGCGGATCGTCCAGGCGTTGCGGCGATACCTGCAGGACGCGGTCGTACAGATAGACGAGGATGTCGGTGCACGACAGCGACGCCCCCAGGAAGCACCCACCGTTGGTGGCCAGGCGAATGGCGTGGGCGCGCACCCGGCGCGCTTGCGCCTCGAGCTCCGCGAAGTCACTGCTCATGAAGGGACAACCTCCGTGGGGGACGGCCTGGTCGAGGTGGCGGCGGTGCCCGGCTCTCTCCGCTGCGTGGTGCGCAGTTCGTGGCGGTGGCGGTCGATCCAGCCGCTGCCCCGGTAAGCGGCGTTCAGCGCGCCGACGTCCGGGTGGGCATCCAGATAGGAGACGATGTCGTCGACCGAGAAGGGCGCCGGCTGCTCGCGCTGGTACAGCGCCTCGAACACCCGCGCGATCAGCTGGAAGTCCTCCGGATAATCCAGCGTCAGGCGATGAGACGCCGATAGGTCGCGGCCGGGCCTCCAGGTCACGTTGCCCAGGCGGTAGCGCTCCGGGCGGTCCCACACGAAGGGCGTGGTGTGCTCGCGCTCGTAGCCACGCTGCGCTTCGCGGTGCGCCTCCTCCAGCACGCCGCGGGAGACGACCTCGACGTCATTGCCGTCGGGCCAGGTGGCGGGGTGCAGGTTGCTGACGAAGTCGTAGCGGTCGGCGTCGCGCTGATAGACGCCCACCACCTCATCGATCACGCGGGGGTCGATCAGCGGGCAATCGGAGGGGATCTTCACCACCGCGTCCGCCTCGGCCGCCTGCGCCGCCTGAAGGTGACGATCCAGCAGATCCAGCGGGTGCCCCGACACGCAGGCGACATCCAGCCGTCGCGCCAGCTCACGGATCGCGTCATCCGCCGTCGGCGAGGTGGTCGCCACCACCACCTCGTCCAGTTGCCGCGCGGCCCGCACCCGTTCCAGCATCAGCGCCAGCAGCGGTTGCCCCAGAGCCTTCAAGAGGATCTTTCCGGGCAGACGCGAGGAACCGGTGCGCGCCTGAATGACCGCCACGATCTTCATGCCCAGGTCCGCCCGCGGCCGCTGTCGCACGCCCATGACGAGAAGCGAACGGAAGAAGTGTTCATCGCTCCGTCGGTGATCGCGGCCGTTGCCATAGGTCTCTTCTAACAGCGAGAAAAGTCGCTCCCGTTACAATCCAGAAGAGTTCCTTCGTCCGTTTTATGAAGATGAACGCGGCGCCTGTCGCAGGAGCGTCACCGAGACCCAACATGCCCAGCAACGCCACCTGCGCGCCGTCCTGAAAGCCCAGGCCCGCGGGGACGAAGAAGACGATCGTCCGCAGCAGGGAGCCCACGCCGTCCAGGACCAGGGCGTCTCCAAAGCTGACAGGCGCGTGCAGGCAGCGGAGGATGACGAACGTCTCGACGCCTTCCATCAGCCACTCGATCGCGAACGGCACCAAGCAAGCAAGCTGCGCGCTGCGCGGCGCCGCGAAGAAGGCGCGCGCTCCCGCGTCCACGCGAGCGAACGCCGCAGACCGTGTCGAGATCCAGACGCGGACGGCACGGACGGGGAACACGGACAGCCAGCGCGACAGCGCGACGAAGGCGGCGCCCCCGCGCAGCAGGATCATGGACAGCACCGCGACCAGCGCCGTGAACGCCGCACCCGCCAGCCCCAGCAGCGCCGGCACGCGCGTGGCGCCTGCGCCTGACGCCAGCAGCAACACCGCGCCCGCCGTCAGGTACAGCGCGGCGGCCGCGGTCAGCAACGCCTTGGTGAGGGCCAGGCTGGCGGCGCCCGTTCCGAACGGGATGGCCATGCGACGCTCCATCAGGGCCAGCTTCATCCCTTCACCGGCGACGGATCCGCCCGGTAGGGCCAGCACGATCGACTCGACCGACAGGCGCAGCTCCACCAGGCGGCGCCAGCTGACGGCGCGCCCCAGCACCAGCAGAATCCGCCGCCAGGCCCAGGCGTCCAGCGACATCGCCAGCAGGGTCGGCAGCGGCACCAGGGCCAGCCAGGCACCCGCACCACGCACGGCCCGCGCGGCGCGGGCCAGGTCCGTGGTCCCGATTGCCCGCAGCAGGACGGCGATCACCAGCACCCCCAGCGCCAGGCGGGCGGCGGCGACCCACCACCGTGACGGGGCCGCTGACACCGGGGCGGGAGGTGGATCCAGGGCAGCGATGCTCACGACCCTATCTCGCCGGGGAAGGCCACCGCGGCGGAGAGCGGGGCCGTCACAGCTTCGTCACCGGGTCCCGTTCACGGAGGGGCCGCCCCGACAGCAGGCGCTCGAGAAAGTAGCCGCCCGTGGCGAACGTCATGCCCGCCACCGCGTCGGGAGAAGCGCCAGCTCGTTGAGCGACGGCCTGAGCCCCTGGCACGGGAAGCCGAACAGCGTCTTGTCGAACCAGTCCGGTCCCTCCACGTGCACGCCGCTGGCCGCCACCGCCACCTTGATCAACGATCAGGTAGGCCGCCCCCAGACCGCCCCGCAGCGCGATCCGGGAAGATGAGAGCGGACAAGCTCGTTCCATGAACTCCTTGGTTCGGTGAGGGTTCTCTGCTTGGGAAGGCGGCCCGCTGCCGGGCCACCCTCGGGGTCGGGAACGGCCGCCCTCGCGGTCCGGCTAGATGACGCCGTGGTGGCGTAGGCGGTTCAGCTCGCCGCGCACGGCGTCCAGGCCATCGGCGGTGTACAGGATGTAGATGCGCTCCGCGCTCAGGTGCGACAGCACCGGGTTGCGGTAATGGGTGTTGTAGCGGGCGGCGTCACCCGGGTCGTAGCCGAACGCCGGCGCCAGGTTGGCGAGGACCAGCTGCGCGACGGCCACCGAGGGGCCCGTCTGCGTGAAGTCGGCGTCCGACAGGTTGTGCAGCTGGTACTCGGCGGGGGCGTTGACCTGGGAGGGCGAGGCTGCGTTCAGGTCGATGTCGCCCAAATGCTGCACCGCCGGCAGGCGTGCGTTGCCGGCGGCGTCCCTGCGCAGGTAGCCCTTCGCCACCGGGTCGATGCCGGCGATGATGGCGGCGGCGCGCAGCCAGTTGACGACCTTGTACTCGTTTCCCGAGGTGGGGGCCGCGTGGGCCGAGGCCTGCGTGAGCACGAACTTCGGCGAAAGGCCGCGCGCCATCGACTCGGCGATGCCGATGATGTGGTGGGCGCCGGTGCGGCTGTCGCCGGCCGCCCCGTTGTTGTCGGTGACGCCGTTGCCGCCGAAGTTGAACTCGGCGAACTCGGTGCCGTCGGCGTTCCACTGGAAGACCAGGGGCTTGGCCCAGTCGTGCAGCAGCGGCGCGCCGATGATGATGTCCTCGTTGATGTCGAGATCGCTGCGGTCGTCGGTGTCCACCAGCGGAATCTCAGGCAGCCCGCTGGGTCCGGTGTGGCCGTACACGCGGCGGTAGTTGGCGGCCAGGCTCAGGTCGCTGAGATCGTTGAAGCTCTCGTGGATGGGCAGACCGCCCGGATAGGAATGGTGGCCGCCGAACACGCTGCCGGGCGCCGAGAAGAACGGCTGGGGCAGGTGGGGGCAGGCGCTGCCCGCCTCGGCCACCGGCGGCAACACCCCGGTCAACGCGCCACCCGGAAAGGCGGCGGCGTCGCTGGCGGCGATCAGACCGGCCGCGGTCAGCTTGTCGATGACAGCCTGCTTGCTGGCGGTCGTCTCGCCAGCGCGGTGACGGACACAGGCGTGCCGGTTCTCGACCAGATCGCGGATCGTCGACTGCAACCTGAAGTCGTCGATGTGGCCGATCTGGCGGGCGATGAACTGCCGGGCCGAGCGGACCAGTGGTGACGACGAGGCCAGGCGCGCGGCGGCGTCATTGCCGGCGCCGAGCACGGTCTGATCGGCCGCGTGGGCGCGACCGGCCAGCAGGTAAGCGTTGAGGAGCAGAGCGAGGGCGAGCGTGCTGAATTTCATGGCGAAGTCTCCAGGGATTGTCTGTCGTGCTCAGGCCCAGCTGAAGGCCGGGTCGCTGGTGCTGTCGTCCCCGGTCTCGATGTGGCCGGCGATGCGACGCTCGAAGGCGGGCTCGCCCTCCACCCGAACGGTCAGGTCGTACCAGCCGGCGACGGCTTGCATGTCGTAGGGCAGGTGCAGCGTCTCGCCCGGGTTCACCGAGCGGTGAGCGGTGTGGCGGTCGTAGGCGTTCGTGATGGCGAGGTTCACGTTGCCGGAGGCGGCGTTCCGGAGCTCGAGGACGATGGTCCGGCCCTCTGGCTGGTAGCGCGTGCGGATGTCGAGGTCGGCGTGACGATGGCCGCGCAGGTGCCCCCTGAAGGCGCGCACGAAGCCGTTCGGCCCGTAGACCGACAGGTCGTAAGCAGACTCGCCGCTGCCGGAGTAGGACCAGGTGTCGCTGAGCTGCTCGCCCGCGCCGACGGTGTAGGTCCAGGGGCCGTCGCCCTGGCCGGAACCGGAGCGCACCTGGAAGACGGCGGCGGCCTTGCCCGTGTTCGCGAAGGTGAGGTTCACGGTCCCCGAGCCGAAGTCGACGTCGCCGTGCGCGTGCAACGCATACGGCACCGGTCGCGCCGGCCGCACGCCAGGCTCCTGCCTGGGCAGAGCCTGCACCGCGGGGACGTCCGGCTTGTAGTCGGGGTGGGTGAGGGCGTCCGGCGGGACGTAGCTGGCCGTGCTGGGCAGCGGCACAACGGCGTCGTTCGGGTTGCGGAAGTTGAACAGCGAGGTCAGGTCCCCGGTGACGGCGCGCCGCCACCGGGTGATGTTCTTCTCGATCAGACCGGGGTGGCCGGCGGCGAAGCGCTGCTCGATGAACTGGATCAGCGAGGTGTGGTCGAAGACCTCGGAGCTGACCCAGCCGCCCTTGCTCCAGGGCGAGATGACGATCATGGGGACGCGCACGCCCATCCCGTAAGGACCGGCCGCGTAGGTGGCGTTGCCGGCGAAGGCCTCGTTGGTGGTGTCGACCGTCGACAGGCCCTCGGCGCGCGACTGGGGCGGGGTCGGTGGCACCATGTGGTCGAAGAAGCCGTCGTTCTCGTCGTACATCAGGAAGAAGGCGGTCTTGCTCCACACCTCGGGGCAGGACGTCAGCGCGTCCAGCATCTGCGAGACGTACCAGGCGCCGTAGTTGGCGGGCCAGTTCGGGTGTTCGGTGTAGGCCTCGGGCGCCACGATCCAGGAGACCTGCGGCAGCTTTCCGCTCTGCACGTCCTGCCTGAACTGATCGAACAGCGTGCCTCCGGCCGAGATGTTCGTGCCGGTGCGCGCGCCCACCGCCAGCGGGCTGCCGTCGGGGGCGTTCTGGTACTGGTGAAAGTACAGCAGCGAGTTGTCGCCATAGTTCCCGATGTACGGCGGGCCCCAGCCCCAGTAGTGGGCGGCGTCCAGCCCCTGGCCCGCGTCCTGGTAGATCTTCCAGGAGATGCCGGCGTTCTGCAGCCGCTCGGGGAACGTGGACCATTCGTAGCCCGCCTCGGAGTTGTCCAGCACGGGCCCGCCGTTCTGGCCGTCGTTGCCCACCCAGCCGGTCCACATGTGATAGCGGTTGGGATCGGTGGCGCCCAGGAACGAGCAGTGATACGCGTCGCACACCGAGAAGGCGTCGGCCAGCGCGTAGTGAAAGGGGATGTCGTCGCGGGTCAGGTGCGCCATGGTCGTGGTGCCCTTGGCCGGCACCCACTGGTCGTACTTGCCCGCGTTCCACGCCTTGTGCGTGTCGGTCCAGCCGTGCGGCAGGTCCTCGAGGAACTGCAGGCCCAGGTTCGCCGCGGGCGGGTGGAACGGCATCACGTAGCCGCTGCCGTCCGGCTGCTTCCAGACGGGATCGCCCGAGGGGAGCTTCACGGCGTTGGGGTCGCCGAAGCCGCGCACGCCGCGCAGGGTGCCGAAGTAGTGGTCGAACGAGCGGTTCTCCTGCATGAGGATGACGATGTGCTCGACGTCGGCGATGGTGCCGGTGCGATGATGGGCCGGGATGGCCAGCGCCTTGCGGATGCTGGCGGGAAAGGTGGCGGCCAGCGCGCCACCGCTCACGAGCTGCAACCAACTGCGACGGTCAGGCTTCAAGGTCATGGGAAACCTCCAGGAGTGAAGATCTTCGACGCCGCCGACCAGTAACACGCGCGCCAAGTCACCCGCGTTTCCGCCGTCCGACGGTCTCGTAGCGATCCTGCAAACTCCTTCGTCCTTCGCCCGCGCGTGCGTGATCGATGGCGCGATGATCGGTGACGTCGCATGCGATCGCGTTTGGGAAGCGAGGCCGCGGCGCTGAAGGTTCGGTCGCTCCGGTCGCGGGGGGAGCGAGGGGGGTGTCCCTCCCGTGCTCAAACACCGCTTGCGGGATTGGGCCGCCCGGTGCTTGGCCCGCGAGACGGCCCGCTCGCGAACTGCGCGCGGGAGGGACACCCCCCTCACTCCCCCCACAACCTCCACTCCCTCACGGCGCGCCAGGTGGACAGGTCCGGAGTGGAAAACGGATTAAGCAGCAACCGACTCCGATCTTAGAGGCGCCACGCTCAACTCGCGCCCAGCTCGGTTGGCCACATCCTCGCACTCACGCT
>Ga0105237_10000394_pt1 | contig 62227 bp, 64 predicted proteins | sample KBSC24metaG_FD_81520 | JGI IMG/M metagenome (GOLD analysis project Ga0105237, IMG submission 81520) | Corn rhizosphere microbial communities from Kellogg Biological Station, Michigan, USA - KBS C2-4 metaG | ecosystem: Host-associated > Plants > Roots > Rhizosphere > Soil | place: Michigan, USA... | reverse complement strand
TAGCGACAACGAGCGCATCTGAAGGTATTTTACGTTGAAGATCTTGTGCTTTAAGTCCGGTTACGAGAAAAATAACGCTGAGCGTCAACGTTAATTTAGTAAGAAAATTCATGATGATAAAATTTTAAATAGGTAGGTAAGATTTATTTTGACAGCGTAATTTTATTGGAAATATTAGTTTTACCATTGATCAGTCCGAGCATTCCCGTTCGGACCATCACCGCCTTTTTACTTGCAGAAACTTTTGCCAAAGGGTTTGTACAAACAGAAACCGGCACCTCAAAACGATAAATACTCGTATAGGTAGCTTCTTTAAATACATTCTTTACTTCCGGTTTTAGTTTATTGTATTGAACCAATGCTTCCTTATTGTGTGCATAATTTCGCTCAAAAACGTGATTTGCCGGGCTAAAGCTATAAGAAGAGCTACTTAAGGCATTCACTTTTAGCTTTTTGAGCACATTCTGGCTGATGTTATTGATATTGGATATATGATTGAAGGAGAAACTTATACTTGCGATAAAATTCTCCAGGTCCAGTTTCCGGCTTACATTCGTAATTCCTTTCGAATTTTTCAGATAAGCAACCACTTCATCCATTTCTTTTTGGATCTTTTGCTTGGAGGGAACTTTGTAGCCATTCACGCTGTCCAAAAGCAGGATCGAAGCAACCTTCGTTTTACTCTGGCTGAGGTTTACAGTCAGGTTAACTGTACCTGTCCCATTGTCAGAAAGGTTAATTTCCTCTACAATCTGGAAGCAAGAGCTGCAACAGCAGACCACGAGGATCAGAAACAGGTACAGATGCCCCTTCATTGATCAATTATTTGGTCACTTTTAATAAATAAGCGCCATAACCACTTTTCACCAATGGCTCTGCTACTTTGTTCAGCTGCTCTTTATTGATAAAGCCCATCCGGTAAGCAACTTCTTCAATGCAACCAATTTTCAGGCCCTGGCGTTCTTCTATCACTTGTACAAATTGTCCTGCCTGCATTAAGGAAGCAAAGGTTCCTGTATCCAGCCATGCTGTTCCCCTGCTCAGTACACCTACTTTCAATTTACCTTGTTCCAGGTAAACCTTGTTAACGTCTGTAATTTCGTACTCGCCGCGAGGTGACGGTTTAATGTTCCTGGCAATTTCAACCACACTATTGTCGTAGAAATACAATCCTGGCACAGCATAGTCAGATTTAGGAGCAACAGGCTTCTCTTCAATGGAAACCGCATTGTTTTCTTCATCAAACTCTACCACACCATAACGTTCAGGATCTGCAACCCTGTAGGCAAATACCACTCCGCCATCCGGGTCTGAACTTCCCTGAAGCAGTTTTGCCATTCCATCACCATAAAAGATATTGTCGCCGAGTACCAGGGCTACTTTATCCTGGCCGATAAAATCAGCACCAATCACAAATGCCTGCGCAAGACCATTTGGCTCAGCCTGAACTGCATAAGAAAACTTACAGCCTAAACGACTGCCATCACCCAGGAGTTTCTCGAAATTTGGAAGGTCATGTGGCGTAGAAATGATCAGAATCTCTCTGATCCCGGCCAGCATTAAAGTAGACAAAGGATAATAGATCATCGGTTTATCATAAACCGGCATCATTTGTTTACTCATTACTAAGGTTAAAGGGTGCAACCTTGTGCCACTTCCACCTGCTAAAATTATTCCTTTCAAAATTCGGAGTCCGTTAGTTTTATATGATTTAATTATTTATCTGCAATTATAAGCTATTTTCCAATTCTGCATACCATTCGGCACCATATTTACGGATCAACGGTCCTTTTAAAAACTGGTAAACCGGAACTTTTAACTCACGGCCGAAGGTACAAGCGTCTTTACAAATACTCCACCTGTCATAATTCAATACATCGAACTCTGGATAATGGGTAATTCGAATAGGGTATAAATGACAGGAAATCGGTTTTTGCCAGTCTACAAGCCCTTCTTCATAGCCCTTCTCTATGGCGCATTTGGTAATGCCATTTTCAAAAGTAACATAAGCACATTCCTTGTTCCCATCCACACATGGCGTGGTCAGGTCTCCATCCTGATCGACAACAGATGTACCATATTCCTCGATTGCCGCAATGCCTTTCGGTGCCAGCAAATGCTTGATCTTCGGATAAATCTCTTCCAGGACCGCCTTTTCCGCTTGTTCAAGCGGGGCGCCAGAATCTCCTTCCACACAACAAATCCCCTTACATTTATTGAGGTTACACACAAAGTTTTCGCTGATCACATCCTCATGGATTAGCGTATTTTGAACTTCTATCATCTTATTCATCAATTTTAGCCAAAGGGTATTTAAGCCCGGTAGCTGATTTTAATTCCATAGTCACCGCACCAACAAGTATCTCTACCTGAGCTTTTACCGGGACACGGTTCCCGTCATCAGTAATCCAGAGGTAAAGCCTGCTGTCTTTCCTGAAAATCCGTCCAGGCTGTATAGAAGGACTGAATTTAAGACATCTGATCTTACCCAGCTTCGTTTTGATCACTTCCCTTCCAATATATTCAATTTTCAACTGACTGATCCCATCCTGCAGGAAATAGTTCAGCGCAAACTGGTCACCTGATTTGATATTGGCAATATCCAGGCTTCTGGCAAAATAGTACGCAGAAACCAGATCAAAAGTCTGGTTTGTAGGCCCGGTAAATGTACCCCGGTTAGAAACGACCTGCCTGCTTTGCTGAGTAAACCTTGCTTTATCTGCTCTTTTATAACCACCCTCGCGGATATTTTCCTGATAAAAATAAGGGGTTAATGTCTCTTTATCAATATAGGAATCGTAATGGTCCCTGATCTTATAAAAAATATCAAAGGTTCCCGACGTTTCCCCATCCACCGACAATTTATAAACAGACTTGTTGTCAAACTTCATGTCTGTATTCAGAACTTTCAGTGTTCCCTCGGCTGCCGTAATAAAGCCGTACCTTAATTTATACTGAAGTACCTCTCCCGCCTGAAAGACCGGTTCCTTTTTTAAAGGCAATTCCTGTGCATATACCTGTACGCTGGCGAATAAACTTCCTATAAGGAATAAAAAGGCAAATCTCATACAGAATTTATGCAAGAACCCTTCCAAAATCCTTAATCCTTACGCTTATAGATCGGAACAGTGGAACACGGCTCTCCATACATAATGCTTTTCACAACAGGAAGCAGCAGATTGGTCAGTTCCACGTAAGCCGAAACCGGAACATCGATGTCTGCACAGCCCTTAACAACAACTCTTTCACCTGCTAAAGAATCCAGATCTATATTGGCCAGTGATTTTGCAAACAGCACCGATTCCAGGACATCTAAGCCACCAAAGACAACCTCATTGGCGTATGGCTTCATTTTGCTGGCCAGCAGCATATACGCCCAGGTAGGCACAATAGCATCAGCCGAGCAAATAACCGCTATGTTTTTATCCTGGTATTGAGACCAGTCATGATTCTTTATAAACTCGCGAAAATCCTTTTCCCGCAGCATTAAGCCATGAAAAAGATTCTCCTTAATATCATAGACTACACGTTCTCCCTTATTGTAATATTCTTCCAGGTTGATCGTAATTAACCCACTGGCACTAACTTTATTAACAAAATTCTCCTGAATATCCATGGCATCTAAAAATAAAAAAACCGGAAGCGATATACTTCCGGTTACAAAATTACGTAAAATAAGATTAATAGAATTTCACCCTATTGTCTTTTATCTTGCTTTTATCCTGTAATGCCTGGAACGCTGCACCTAATGCACGTTGTCCAACACTCAGTAACATCGTTTCTTTTTGTTTATAGGTATTGGCCAATGGAGCAGGATTGCTAAAGGCACTTACTGTAAAAGCATATACACCATGATCTCCCGCAACAGGGCTGGAAAGCTTATTCACAGCAGAACCGAATACAGTACCGATCAATTTGTTTTCCTGACCCACGCCCGGAAGCACTGGATTACCAAAAACAATATTCTCAACAGGAACCACCGGTTTAGCCACCTTTTGTGCAACCTGATCTAAACTAGCTGCACCTTTCAACGCAGTGTTTAATTTTTCGGTTAACATTTTACCTTTTACCGCTGTACGCACTAAAGGCTCGATGTCTTTTTTAACATCTTCCAAAGACAACTGACCTTTAGGTTTAATTGCTGTTAAACGGGCTACAACAAATGCATTCTCCATTTGGTAAACCTGTCCAAGAACATCTCCTTTTTTAGCTGCATAAGCATCTTTAATTAAAGGACGTGGATTATCAAGGCCCGGAGCATATCCCTGGCTAGCTGTTACTTTATCTGCAACACCAACAGTATATCCTTTTTTCTGAGCAAGGGATGCAAAGTCATCACCTTTCACTTCATTCAGGAAGCCTGTTGCTTTTTTATAGGCCGCATCTTTAGTTTTGCTGCTTGAAGTCAGATTTTTCTCAATATAAGCCAGTTTAGCTACCTTAGATGAGCCAACTTGCTTCTCTATTTTGATCAGGTGAACACCAAACTGTGAACGAACCACTTTAAGATCGCCTGCTTTACCATTGAAAGCCGCATTCTCAAATTCAGGAACCATTTGTCCGCGGGCAAATGTACCCAGCTCTCCACCTTTATCTTTAGAACCGTCTATGCTGTACTGTGCAGCTAATGCAGCAAAATTACCCCCTTTTTCAACTACTGCTTTTAAAGAGTCTGCCAATTTGATCGCTTTATCTACTCCACCAGCTTTAGCAGCATCAATTAAGATGTGGCTGGCTTTAACTGAATCTGGTGAAAAACGAGTGTCAATCACTTTAACCAGCTTATAGGAGTTACCCGACAATTTTGGTCCATAAAAACTTCCTGCAGGTAATGCAAACACAGCCGAATCTACAGCTGCATCCAATTTACCTTTAGTGATATATGTATATGGAACTTTCACATCAGAATTAATTGAAGCAAAAAGAGAATCATTTTTTGCGGTTTTAAAGTCGCCGGCCAGTTTCTCAATCTGGGTTCTCACTGCAGCAGAATCTTCCTTGGTAGGGTTCACGCTAAAGGATACATATTCGAATGACCGTGTTTCAGCAGGGTTATCAAAGCGTGCTTTATTCTCATTGTAGAAATCTGAATAGTCAGACTCAGACAATTTTAAGGATGCATCAGCAATAGAAGCATAATCTAAACTTACATAGTTAAATTTAACCAGCTTATTTCTGTTGATGTACTCATCATTTGCTTCCAGTGAAGTTACGTACACTGAATTTTTGATCAGGTTTCCGTATTTCTGTTGTAAAGCCTGCTTTTCAACTTCAGCCTGTAAAAGGTCCCATTGCTCTTTAAGCTGAGGATTCTTAGACTGTTGCTTCAAGCTGTTCAGAACCGCAGCACGGTCTACCTGGCCAGTTTTAGGATTGCCAAAATATTGTACGATTAAAGGACTTGGATTTTTGCCCTGCAAAAGATCAAAAAGTTCATCACCTGACACATTTAAGCCCAATCGGTTGTATTCCTTTGACAGCAGGACATTGGCCACTTCGCCATTCCAAACATTTTCAACAGCCATAGCTTGCATCTGAGGATTGGAACTTCCTCCATATTGCTGCTTGAACTGCGCTTCGCTCTGTTCTACTTTTTTACCAAACTCTTCGATGCCGATTTCTTCTCCGTCAACTGATCCCACTACTCTTTGCGAATCAGCCCAGAAAGGCTTGCCTACCTTTATTGCATCGCCCAATAAAAATGCAACAATTGCAAAACCGATGAAGCCAATAAGTATAAAGCCCGCACGATTACGCAAAAATGTCATTAAACCCATAATAATTCTTATTTATAATTTTTTTTAAGAGGGCGCAAGATACAACTTTTGCCAAAAAAAGAAAATATTAAAATGTATTTGAATAAGTATTTAAAAATTAAGGAAATAAGGACCTGTAAATTTGCTTCCTTACTGGCTCAGATCCCCCTTAAAATAAGTAACACCAGAACCCTGTTCGAAGGTAGTCTGACTGAAGTCCTGTGTTGCCGTAAAGTTCTTTGCATCTACAAAAGAGCCATCCGGTTTCAGCACTGTTCCTGTTGGTGAATAGAACATCTTCTTATTCTGGTCCCAGGTCAGCTCTTCGGTCTTAAAAGTCATGTTATCTGTAACCACCACCACATTCTTCTTGAAAATCGTCAGTTGTTCCGTCTCCTTCATAATGGCATAATCTGAAGTGATGCTGCCCGTTTTGGTTTGCAGATCACCATAAAAATCGATCTTTACCCCTTTAGGCATTTCCTGGTACTGGTTTCCGGTTTTAGGACTTACCTTATCCAAAATGGGAGCAAAACCCTTGGCCTTTACCTTTGCTGAATCACTGTAAATAACCTCCACCTTTAACGAACGGTCTTTGGTCAGGGCCACTTTTCCAGCCGAAATAGCGGCCGCCTTTTTTAAATCATCATCTGTACACGATAGCAGTAAGACCTGAATTAAACCAAGTACAAGCAGCCCGTATCGAATACCAGAGTAATTCATTAATCAAATTTAAACTTCCTGAACCATTTTTCGTTCAGGGTAAAGCCTAAATGAAAATTAATATAGTTCTCCTGAAGCAAGCCATTGCTGGTTGTTCCTCTTCTACCCAATTCTGTCGTAAAATTGATCTTGTAAATCGCAAGCGTAGTTGCTGCACGGGCCATTGGAAATCCAAAGCCAAAAGTAACCGCCATTTGTTTAATATCCTGGTTATTTAACTGAATATAGGTTTTATCATATTGGAAACCGACACGATAATCTACACGATTGAAATAACTTCCGATGGAATTGATGTCTGGAGTAATCTGTGAACCCACAGAGAACCCGTAGGTATCCTGTAAGCCCTGATTTACACCATCTATACTGAATTTAGACCATTTACCCATACGATAATCTGCCCCAACCATCCACTTGTTCTTTTTCTGAATAGAAAAACCAAAATTATGGATTAAAGGCATTTTAAGATTGGTTTTACCATTTTCGGTTGAAATCAGTGAGTCAATTGCAGTATTCTCATCTCCGGCAGCCGTTTTAGTATATTGGGTAACAATGTAAGATTTCGTAGAATTAACTGTAGAAGCAGATGAACCTGAATAACCTAAAATAATAGATGTTTTGCTATTCAAAGGAATGTCATACTGCATACCATAAGAGAAACTGATCCCGCCTACACTGTTTTTATTCTGCATACGTGAATTAATGGAATTATCTACCTGATCTGTAGGCGTCACCATTTCTGTAGACCTGGACTGAAGCATATTTCCGAACAGGTATTCTGCGTTGGCACCGAGGTTCAAATGACCAAATCTGTAACCATATCCGATATAGGCTTTTGTTAATCCTCCTTCTCCGGAGTAGATATAATTTACATTCTGACTCGAAGGATTCGCACCTGTTCCAGTCAGCGTGGCGGAATTGGTAAACTGATAACCCAGCTCAGAATAAGGCACCACACCAAAACTCATCGCAGAATGTTTATTAACCGGAACACCAATCACCAAATGGCTTAAAGTAGAGTTGAAACTGCTTTCAGAAGTGTTACCGCTTTTTAAATTCGTCAGGCCAAAACTCATGCCCACATCTACTGTGGTGAGATCAATACCCGGATAAGATGCAGGATTCTGCATATTGACATTGCTGTAGTAATCGCTTGGTTTATATACACCGGTTGAGATTCCACCCATTGCCCTGAACTGCGGCAGCAACATTCCCTTAATATTTCCAACACCAAACTTTGAATAGGGTGATTGCGTGGTAACCTGCGCTTTAACTGTCATGCCGGTCAGCACAACCATAACCGCGGCGATATAACTAATTTTTTTGTACATATTCAAATGCAATGACTTCATTTAATCCTTTTAATACTAAATAAGGCTCGTGTATCATCCTGGAGGCAAAATCACAATTTTTCAATTGTTCCATCAAAAATGATGCATCCCCTCCTGTTATCACTATCCTCACACTATTGTTCTTGTTATACTGATCGCTTATAAAGCCCTTCACTTCATTGATCCCCCCCTGCAATACACCGTTCAATATAGCATTATTGGTATCTGATCCCAAAGGGATCTCCTTCTGCTCATTTTCCCATTTCACCAGCGGCAACCTGCCGGTATAATGGTGCAAGGCCTGGAACCTCATTTTAAAACCCAAACTGATACTGCCGCCAAAATATTCCGACTGACTGTTCAGCAGATCATAAGTGATACAAGTCCCTGCGTCTATCATAAAGCAATCCTCTCCCGGATAGAACCGATGTGCAGCAATAACCTTTGCCCATCTGTCCAGACCTAAAGTAGAAATGCTCTTATAATGGTTATTTACCCCCGTATTTATGCGGGTAGAAAACGCGGTATAATTCGTATTCTCTTTCAGAAATGCGACAACTTCTGCATGCGCTTCACCAACACTGGACATGGCTGAATGACTAATTTCAAACTCTTCTATAATCTCCGCTATCCTGCGCCGATCAAGCTGCTGAACTGATTCAAAGTGAATCAGCTCTCTTTGTTTAAAGACAGCTATTTTACTGTTGGTGTTGCCAATATCTATTACCAGATTATGCATTTATAATTCCAGGAGTTCCCGGTCATACCCTCCAAACTTCATGGCACAAAGCTATTAATCTTTACCAAGTTTCAAGGGATCAATTTGTTAAAAAAAGTTAAACGAACAAAAAGTACTGAATTGTAAGCACAAAAACCAGGAACAGACTTTCATAAAACCAACGCTTAGTGGCATTTGAGAAATAATAAGCCAGCAAAACTGCTCCCGGAGGCACACACAATAAAAAATGGAATAACCTGAAGTCTGGTTTAATGTAAAAACTCAGTGCAGCCAGGATAAACATAAAAAACAACATCTGAAAAGCCTTTCTTGTACTGATAAAGCTCCTGAAAAAATTCTCTCTCAACTGGATCATCGCCAGGATCATCATGATCACCACAGGGACCAGCACCAGATAATCGTTATAATGAATTTTAAAAACAGATGGAAATTTATTGGTTAAAGGGAGCCATATCTTATAAAATAACGCAATATCGTCGTGCCAGTAATAAAAGACCCCGACAAAAAAGAATATGGTCAAAAAACCTACCAGACCAGAAACCCATTCCCTCCAGTTGAAAGATCTGTACAACAACAGGCTCAGCCAAAGCATCAGCAGCATCGCAATAAACGGAAAATAAATCAGGGCACCTACTGCAATGATCATCCCAATATCAAACATGATCATAATCGCATTGGGCGTTTTTCCAATTTTCAGGAATTTATCCATGATCCAGATCAGCAAAAAATTACAGATCAGAGTTGGGCTCAGAACCAGAAAGGGCATAAATAAACTCGCACTGGTGATGTACAGCAAAGCAGGCAAATATCCTGGTTTATTGAGCAAGCCATGATTATTGACAATCCGGTTAAACAGAATGGCCTGTACAAAAATCAAAATGGCCGCAAAGAAAATATTTGCTCCCGGAGAGAAGCTGTTTTCAATTGGAATCTGGATAAAAAATTTGGCAAAGGGCTCCAGGAATTCAAAGTTAAGCCTTGGGGGCAAATCTATGAATATCGCCATCCGCATAAAAAAGGTGTATGCGAATAAAATAAGCAGGTTTATTGGGTTTAATGTTCTGAACTGATTGATCATGCCTGTATACTAAAGGCAAAGTAAAGGAAATTATCTGGCAAACTCCTTTACAACTTTATCAATTACGGCAGCTGTTTCATCCGGGAAATAAAATTTATGCTTTTGAGGCTGCTCTACCCAGTCCCTGATCACTGGCAACCAGTCTTTGTTGCTTCCCCAGATCACCGGCAAACCAAATTGCTTTAAGGCAAAGGCATTGCACTGTTGTTCATATTGAAATTTCATGGGCACAACCAACAATTTTTTGCCCAGGAACAAAGCCTCAGCCGGGCCTTCAAATCCACCTCCGGTAAATAACCCTGAGCTGCCTGCAAGACTTGCATTAAATTCTTCGTTGTTTACAGGTGCTACCTGGACGTTCCCATCTGTATATTTAATTTTTGAGTGCTTGGAAAAGACCTGCCAGTTTACTCCTGGAATCTGTTTCAACAGTGGAACAAGAAATTTATCATCTACTGCCGGAAGGTACACTGTATAATGTCCAAGGTCACAAACGACTAAGTTCCTGATCTCCGAACGGATCACCGGTGTATATATAAAATCATCATACCGGTCAAAATGAAACCCAACGTAATGTGTTGCCGGCGCATAATATTTCATGACCAGCTGTGCCCAGTCTATACTTTTTGGCTTAGGCACTTTGGGAGACTGAAAAGATGCCTGATGACTTAAACCAACGCTTTCTATTCCCCTAAGCCTGCATGCCCAGGCGGTTACCGGTTCAAAATCATTAATGATCAGGTTGTAATCCTTCAAAGGAAGGGACCTCATGTCTTTTACAAAACGCGGAAGATTCATGGTCTTCCAGGTCGCGAAGTGGTCAACACCACCCTTTTTGCCAAAAATAAAGCTAAAACCATGAAGCTGATATTTAACAGGCTGGCTCAGCCTGACATCTGCCTGCGTTCCGCTGATCAGAAGCTCCACATCGCCATGCTGTTGTAACAATGGAACAATCTCTCTGGCACGGCTGATGTGCCCGTTTCCCGTTCCCTGAATCGCATATAATATCTTCATCCGCACCGAATATCTGTAAATTTTAGCCTTTAGACAATTTCTAATTTGATCTTTTGCAATAATACATTGATATCCAGTTTACTATGTAAATCTTCACTATCGGAAAGAATTCCTTCTTCCTCTATATCTGTTTCATAATCCTTGGCCTCATATTTAAATATTTTCCAGGCCTTATTGTTGTATTCCAGAGCGGTCAGGTTTTCAATCCAGTCTCCGCTGTTCAAATAGGTCACTCTGCCATTCTCGGTTTCAATGCCACGCATTTCCGGCTGATGAATATGACCGCAAACCACATATTCATAACCTTTTTCAACAGCAAGCTCCGCAGCCGTCTGTTCAAAACTGTTGATAAATTTTACAGCGTCCTTAAAGCTTTCTTTCACCTTTTTCGAAAAGCTCATCTTCTCTCTCCCAAAAATCTTCAGGCCCCAGTTCACAAAACTATTGATCAGGATCAGGGTATCATATCCTACAGCACCGAGCTTCGCCAGCCATTTGGAATGCTGCATGGTCACATCAAAAATATCCCCGTGAAAGAACCAGGCCTTTTTACCATCTATTTCCAAAACCAGCTTATTTTGTAAATGGAAAGCTCCTAAATGCATGTCTGCAAATTTACGTAAGAGTTCATCATGGTTACCCGTCAGGTAATACACCGGCACCCCCTCCACCACAAATTTCATCAGTTTACGGACCACCTTCATATGTGTTTCCGGCCAGTACCTTTTGCTAAATTGCCAGATATCAATAATGTCGCCATTAAGGATCAGCATTTTAGGCTTAATGCTTTTCAGATATTTTAAAAGCTCTTTGGCGTGGCAGCCATAAGTACCCAGGTGTACGTCCGAAATGACTGCAATTTCTACTTCTCTTTTAGACGTCATCGTCATCCATTTTCAGATCATAAGGACTAAAAAAGAAGGCAACCAGAGCAATAACACATCCTATTACGATCATTTCCTCCATAGATCTTTAGTTTATGGATACAAATATGCAATACACAGGTTAACAAGCCATTAACATAATATTATTAAAAAAACAAAAGGTTATTGCCTGATGACAATAACCTTTATTACAAATCGCTTAAATGATGCTTAAGCGGCCTTCTTTTTCTTATCTCCGTAAAATGCAAAGCCCAATGCGGCCAGCAATAAAACAGATCCTGCCAGGGAGATCTTTTCTCCTGCATAATAAGAAACAGGCTCAAATTTAAACTCTACTTTATGATTACCTGCAGGAAGCTGTGCTGCACGTAGTACATAATCAGCTCTGAAATATGGTTTTTTCTCCTTATCGATGTACATATTCCAGCCTTTGTCATAATAAATTTCAGAAAAAACGGCAATTACATCTGAAGGCGCACTATAGGAATAAACCAAATGGTCCGGATGGTAACTGTCCAGTGTGATCATGGCTGTTGCACCGCCACCTGTTACCTTTTTCTCATCAATAAGATCTTTATATCGAACATCCACAATAGCTTCTTTTTTTGGATCAAAACTACTGATGGCCTTCATCTCTTCGTCTGCATCTTTGGCAAATTGTACATTTTGTACAATCCATGCATTTCCTGCAGCGGTTTGATTTCTTTGCATTTTATAAGAACCATTTTGCGGATCTTGAGTAATAATGTACTTCGTATTCAACATATCCAGCACATCCTGGTTCACACTTTTTGAGAATTGATTATCGATCAACTCCTGGAAACGCTTCAATTTAGCCGCATGGTAACCACCCACAGTTTTATGGAACTGGGAAGCACTCGCATCTGAAAAAGTAGAAGTCGTAAGGTCCATTACCCTGAAATCAGGATCTTTATCTGCCATAATAAACGTATCTACATCGCGGGGCTGGAAATGATTGGCCAGATCTGATTTACTCGCGAAATTATTGTTGTTTAAATAACGACGGTCTACCTGCCACATATCGATCAAAACAGCAAAACCAAGCAGAACCAAGGCCAGCTGAAGATTCATTTTTTTAGTAATGAACGCCCAGATCAGTGCATAGGCAATTGCTATAAAAAGTACAGACCTCAAGGCATCTGCACGAGCAATATCAACACGGTCCGCCACTAAAGCATTCGCAACTTTTAACGCTTCTCCACGGTTGTTCTGCAGAATCTGGGTAAGTGCCTCCAGCATACGCTGATGGTTTTCACTGGTGAAACTGAAAAATACAGTTGGTATAACAGCAACCAACAAGGAGAATCCTCCGGTGATTGCTGCAGCAATCGTTAATTTTTTAAGAAGTACCTTTTGTTCCAGCTTACTTTCTGTAGCCTCTTTAATCGCAAGTACCGCTAAAACCGGAACCATTAGCCCTACTACGGCCAAAATAGATTCCACCGCCCTGAACTTATTGTATAAAGGGAAATAATCAAAAAACAAATCGGATATCAACGGGAAATTACTTCCGAAGGAAAGCAGCATAAATAAAATGGTTGTGCCCAAGGCCCACCATTTAAAACGGCTTCTTACCACAAGCAGCCCAAAAACAAACAGGAAGCAGATAATTGCCCCAAAATAATACGGACCTGAAGTACCCGGTTTACCACCCCAGTACTGCTGATAACCAATCTGTCCGGCCAGCTGTTGAATCGCCTGCGTCGGATCGCCACCAGTCAATGATTGCAAAGACTTATAGGCATTACTTTCTGGTTTTACCAGTGCATCAATACTGGTCGCACCACCGTAAAGGTTTGGGATCAGAAAAGTAAAACTCTCTCCTACACCCTGGCTCCAGCCATAAGCATATTCTTTAGAAAGACCATTCTTTTCTTCTGCCTTATCTGTCGTTAAATTAGATTTTCCCCTGTTGGATTCCTTTCCATATTCATAAGTCGTCCATAAAGTACTTGCATTCACCATCAGTGCCAATACAGCACCAATAGCTAAAAAGCTTAAACCCCGTCCAAACGCTGACAGTTTCTTTTCTTTCCAGGCATGATACAATTCAATAGCCAGGTAAATCACCAATGCAAGCGAGATATAATAAGTCATCTGGATGTGATTGGCCCTGATCTCTAAAGCGAGGAACAGTGCAAACAAGCTTCCTCCCACCCAATGCTTTCCACGAAGGGTTAGGATGACCGAAGCCAGAATCGGCGCAAAGAAAGCAATGGCCAGTGCCTTATTGCTATGCCCAGCAGCAATAATGATAAAATTATAAGAGGTAAAAGCAAAAGCTATTGCCCCCAACGCCGCCAGATATGGGTTGACCTTTAATACACAAAACAGCAGATACGCACCCAGCAGATACAATAAAACCACATCCACAGGATCTGGCAATATGGTTTTAATCGCAGAAATGACATAAGTTGCACCATTCATTGGGTATTGAACCCAAATCTGATAAGCCGGCATGCCTCCAAACATCTGATTGGTCCAAAGAGGCCCTTTACCATCTTTAGCTTTGTAGTCCATAATTTCTTTCTGCATTGCCTTTGCCTGCAGGACATCACTTTGAGCCGGTCCCTTGCCTTGCAATACAGGGCTGAAATAGGCGAAACAGATAATTACGAAAAATGCGGCGATGGCAACGTGGATGCCATTTCTTTTAAACCAAGTATTCATTAGGGTTATTTAATATTTAAACTAACCCCAAACTTAGATAATTTTTATTGATCTCTTTCCCGCCTTTTAAAAAAAATTATAATTATTTAACCTCTTCGTAGTCTACAAAATCACCCAGCTTATCTACATTTCCAGGCTTAGGCTTCGGCGGCATATAATCTATGGATATAGAGCCTTCAGGTCTTCTTGGGGCTTGTTGCGCACCATTGGCCTGTTGTTGCATATTGTTAAATATATTTCTGAGCACAAGCGGGAAGACCAGTTTCAAAAGCATTCTGATCACCCACATTATCAATATCGTTATAAAAAGAAATTTCACTATTCCCATGTTAAATCGTCTTAATGTTTACAAATATGACGGAATTCATTTTTGATTATTACAGTTTCCACCAGATTATTGCACTTACATTACAATTAATCCTCCTCCACAATATGCGCCACCCGGCCTACCTGTCCATCCTCCAAACGCACTTTAATCCCCCTGGAATGAAAAGGAGAAGAAGTTAATAAATTTGCAACAATCCCCCTGGTTAAGACACCAGATCTCTGGTCTTTCTTCAAAATAATATCCACCTCTAAACCGGGATAAATGTCTTTTCTGTTCTTTCCGTCCATTATTTAATCTTTACTATATTCAATTTACTTGCCAAAACGCTCCTCAAATACTTTTTCCATGGCAAACATTTCGTCCCTTAACCTTGCGGCAAGCAGAAAGTCCATGTCCTTGGCAGCCTTAGTCATTTCTTTACGCGTTTTATCTATAGACTTCTGCATTTCCGCTTTAGTCATATACTGAACCACCGGATCTGCTGCAATACTCACTTCATCTACCTCTACATAGGCTTTTGCCCTTGTGGCATTCTCCGAGAAATCCAGCATCGACGTCTGTTCCATAATAGCTTCTCTGCTCTTGCCAACTGTTTTAGGTGTAATTCCATGCTCCAGGTTATAGGCGATTTGTTTCTCTCTTCTCCTGTTGGTTTCATCAATTGTCCTTTCCATGGATTCGGTGATGTTATCCGCATACATGATCACCCTTCCTCTGTCGTTCCGGGCTGCACGTCCTATGGTCTGTATCAAGGCACGGTCAGAACGTAAAAACCCTTCTTTATCCGCATCCAATATCGCCACAAAAGACACCTCAGGAAGATCAAGTCCTTCCCTCAGCAGGTTGATCCCGATCAGTACATCAAATTCTCCCAAGCGTAAACCTCTAAGGATTTCCACCCGCTCAAGTGTCTTCACCTCTGAGTGAATATAACGAACCTTGATGTTCAGCCGGTCCATGTATTTAGTCAGCTCTTCAGCCATACGTTTGGTTAAAGTAGTTACCAATACCCGGTCACCCATCTTGATGGTCTTCTCTATTTCTTCCAGCAGATCATCTACCTGGTTTACGGCTGGCCGCACTTCAATTAAAGGATCCAGTAAACCCGTAGGCCGGATCACCTGCTCCACAAATATCCCGTCTGATTTCTGTAACTCATAGTCGGCTGGTGTAGCACTCACATAAACCGTTTGTGGTGCCAAACGTTCAAATTCCTCAAAATTCAAAGGTCTGTTGTCCAAAGCAGAGGGTAAGCGGAAACCATATTCCACCAGCGACATTTTTCTTGATCTGTCCCCTCCATACATCGCCCTGATCTGAGGAACAGTGACATGGCTTTCGTCAATCACCATTAAATAATCTTCAGGAAAGTAGTCCAGCAAACAGAAAGGGCGCATTCCTGGTGAACGGCCATCAAAGAAGCGGGAATAATTTTCAATACCGGAACAATAGCCCAGCTCCTTCATCATCTCTATATCAAAATTCACCCGCTCTTCCAGTCTCTTTGCTTCCAGAAGCTGCCGGTCTTCGATCAGCTGGTTCTTCCGGATCTCCAGTTCCTCCTGGATGCCCCAGATAGAAGAATTAAACCTGTCTTTAGGCGTTACGAACAAATTGGCCGGATAAATCGCCATATCCTCCAGTTTCTCCAGGGTCTTGCCCGTCACCGGATCGATTACGCTCAGTTCTTCAATATCATCTCCAAAAAAAGAAATCCGGTAGGCATTGTCCAGATAGGCAGGAAAGACATCCACAGTATCTCCTTTTACCCTAAAAGTACCCCGTTTAAAATCGTTAATAGTCCGGGCATAAAGGATCTCTACCAGGCTGTGCAGAAAAGAATTGCGGGAAATCCTTGTCCCTACAGAGAAACGAAATACAGATCTCGAAAAATCTTCGGGGTTTCCCATACCATAAATACAGGAAATAGAGGAAACAACTATCACATCCCTTCTCCCCGACATTAAAGCAGAAGTCGTCCTTAACCGCAGCTTTTCTATCTCTTCATTGATGCTCAGATCTTTTTCTATATAGGTATTACTGCTGGGCATATAGGCCTCAGGCTGGTAATAATCATAGTAGGACACAAAATAATTCACCGCATTCTCCGGGAAGAATTGCTTAAACTCTCCATACAACTGTGCGGCCAAAGTCTTGTTATGACTCAGGATCAAGGTTGGCTTCTGCGTCTGCTCAATAAGGTTCGCAACGGTAAAGGTTTTACCGGAACCTGTTACACCAAGCAGCGTCTGATAGTGTTCCTGATTGTTTACCCCTTCTACCAATTGCTTTATAGCATTGGGCTGATCTCCTGTAGGTTTATAATCTGATACGAGTTTGAATTTCATCAAATCAAAGATAAGAAATTATTTACGAAGGAAATGTCCGGAGGGCTTGCTTGCTTTTAAATAAAAATCTTATTTTTATGGTCATCATGAAGCTACTGGCCTATGTACCGATACTAACGCCCCGGATAAGATATATTTTTAATTTTATCTTTAATGATGTCCTGAAAACCCAGGTTGGCTTCAGCTCAAACCTGGCAGAATTCAAAGCATCCGCACTCCCAAAGATCAGTTATGCCGATCAGCCCGTAGGCGACGAACTGTTTTTTAAAAACACAGACCTGCTGCTTTCCCACGCCATCGTAAAAACCAGTTTTAAAACCACCGCATTCGGAGATACGATCGTCCCCTTTGCTGTAACCGGCAGCGCCCTGCCCTTTGACCTCTTTGCAGCTTCTTTTTACTTTATCACAAGATATGAAGAATATTTACCTTTTCATCCGGACGCAAACGGTCATTATCCACCCGAATACAGCCTGCAAAGCAAGTTAAAACTGCTGCAAATCCCAGTAATTGATGCCTGGGCGCTGATCCTGAAAAACATCCTGCTTAAAAAATACCCCAATCTCTTTTTCGAAAAAAAGAGTTTCGACTTTATACCCTTAATTTGTATGTATCCTGGCACCTCAAACTCAGATGGCTTGTTTAAAACCACTGTTAGCCTGCTTCGAAAGGTGACTGCAGTTTTAATAAAAGACAAAACCGAAGACAGGAAGGCAAAAGACATACAAGCCTTTGTGAACGGCGTACATGAGCCATACAGAGTCAAGGCACGCTTCTTTTTCAAACCCAGTCAGGATGAAGATCATGAATGCGACGGACAGATCAATCTCCCGCAAAGCTACCTTCAGCTCCTGAAAGCAGGAACAGTTAACGATTATCGCATGGGTTATAAGCATACAACCGGCTTTAGGGCAGGAACCTGTACTCCTTTTCCATGGTATGATCTTCAGCTGGAAAAAACCACTCACCTCATTGTGCACCCTGTAGCCATTAATGATGGAAGCCTGTCTAATGATAAACACATCAGAATTGCCCCCACCCTCGCTCAATGGAAAAATATTGTTGACACGGTCAAATTACTGAAAGGCAAATTGTACATAACCTGGCACCAGGATACACTGGTTAATAGCGGAAAAGGCCGGACTGCAAGAAAGCTTTACACAGAAATGTTAAGCAATTTTTTATCTTTGCCTAATGATATTCGACCTCAGTAAAACCAATTCTATTGCAAATGTTTTCATTGCCCAACTTCGGGATGAAAACATACAAAAAGATGCAATGCGCTTTAGAAAGAACCTGGAGAGACTGGGGGAATTCTTTGCTTTTGAAATCAGCAAAACCCTAAGCTACGAGGAAACAAAGACACAGACTCCACTTGGAATTGCAGAAAGCAAGCAACTTGTGCAGCAACCCGTACTGGCCACCATCCTTCGCGCAGGGCTGCCTATGCACAAGGGATTACTGAATATTTTCGACATGGCGGACTCCGCCTTTATTACCGCCTTCAGAAAAACGCACAAAAGCGGCGATTTTGAGATCCAGATGGAATATATTTCTTCACCAGACCTCACAGACAGGACAGTGATCATTGCAGATCCCATGCTTGCCACAGGTCTAAGTATGGTGATCTGCTGCAAAGAATTACTCAACCGTTTCAGTATCAAAGAACTTCACATCGTAACTGCCATTGCCAGTGCCGAAGGCATTCGCCATGTCAGAGCCAATCTTCCCCATGCCAAACTGTGGGTAGGCGCAATAGATGAAGAGATGACGACAAAAGCCTATATCGTACCCGGCCTTGGAGATGCCGGCGACCTGGCCTATGGCCCAAAACTTTAATCATGATCAAACATATCTTTTTTGACCTGGATCATACGATCTGGGATTTCGATAAAAATGCAGAAGAAACCCTGAAGGAACTCTATCAGACCTACCAGCTTCAAACACTCGGTTTAACTTCTACAGAAGAGTTCATTCAAACTTACACAGAAAATAACCACCGGCTCTGGGCCGCCTATCATGTGGGTAAAATCAGCAAGGAAACCCTAAGATCAGAACGGTTCAGCAGTACTTTTATCCAGTTGGGTATACACCCCGACCACATACCGCAGCAATTTGAGGACGATTACGTACGGATCACTCCAACCAAAACAAATTTATTTGAGGGTTCAGAAAAAGTACTCTCTTACCTGCAAAAAAAATACAGCCTTCATATCATTTCCAATGGTTTCAAAGAAAGTACCCTAACCAAAATGGAAGTTTCCGCTTTGAATCCATATTTCAAAAATGTGATCATTTCTGAAGATGTAGGCGTTAACAAGCCAGACAAAGCCATTTTTGAACATGCTTTACAAAAAGCAGAAGCACTAAAAGAAGAGAGCATTATGATTGGCGACAGTCTGGAAGCCGATATTACCGGCGCCCAAAACTTTGGAATGAAGGCTATTTTCTTTAATCCGCTGAAGAAAGAAGCACCGGAGTATGTGGACTGGCAAATCCATCACCTGGAAGAATTGCTCCTGCACTTCTAAGATTTTGTTATCGTGGTATGAGATTCGTAATACGGTTTCTACACACAAATGAAACCAAATGAAAAAGATCATCTTATTGTTTGCTGTACTGCTGCAAACCAGTGCAATTTTTGCCCAGCGAAGGGCTCAGACCTCGGAACTGTTTCTTGAAATCTCTGATCGGGGGAAATTTACGGTTTACCTCAATGAAGAATATGCCGGATCTTCCCAGGGCAGGTTCCGCTTCTTTGAAATTTCAGACCCAAATCCTGTGCTCACCATACTCCAGGAAAACCGGCCCATCTTTAAACAACGCGTCCGTCTGGAAGGCAATAAAAGGATCATCGCCTCTTATTCTCAAAGGCGTGGATTTCAGATCAATTCGGCACTTGCGGTACTTAGCCGCGGCCAGTATCTTCTTGACGACTGGGATGGCAATCTGAATCTCCAGCCAGGTTATCCGCCTGTAAACCCAGAATACCCAGATCGGGGTTATGCCATGAACCCAGAAGATTTTACACAGTTCATGAACTCCGTGCGGGCAGAACATTTCGACAAAGACAGGATCAGGATCATCGATATCGCTTTAAAGAACAATTATTTCAGCACCAAACAAGTTGGAGAAATCATACGCTCGCTGGACTTTGAAGATCAGGGACTGGACGTTGCAAAAAGAGCCTACAGTGTAACTGTAGATAAGAACAATTATTATACTTTAAAAAACAGCTTCAAATTTCTCAGCGGACAGAATGGCTTGATGGACTTTTTAAAGAATGCACCCTCAACCCGCTAAAATGAACACAGACACCATTTTCTCTTCTCTGCAAAGGATTTCAGATGCCTACAACCACAAACTTCAAAGCATCAGTGATGCCCAGTTCCAGACCACGCCTGCCATCGGCGGCTGGTCTTACAGTGAAGTATATGCGCATATTTTTGACGCAAGCCTCTTGTCACTGCAGGCGATGGAAGATTGTCTAAATGGAAAAGGAAAGGATAAGCCGACTGCGTTTGCAGTAAAGCTTGTTCTTTTCTTTGGGGCTTTGCCTCCCGGAAGGTACAAAATCCCCAAACAGCTTGAAGGAAGAGCAAAAGTCATCACCAAAAAAGAAGCACAAGACCTGATCGGCCAATTTAAAAAACAACTGGAAGCCGGTTACAAACAAATCCCCAGAGCCAGGGACAATGTTAAATTCAAACACCCAAAATTAGGTTACCTGAATGCACAGCAATGGTTACGGTTTACAGAGATCCATTTAAGGCATCACTTAAAACAATTACACAGGATCGAGAAAAGCTTCTCCCGATAACTGCAATTTTCACATCTTTGCAAGAATGAAAATCCCCGGACTTAAAGGTTTTGATGAAGCCGCATTTAGCAAGTATTTCAAAAACACCAGCTGGCTGATGTTTGGAAAAATACTCGGCATGCTGGTGAGTTTCCTGATTGTACGTTATCTAGGCCCTGTATCTTTTGGAGACCTGAGTTTTGCTGATGCGTTGACCGCAATTGTTGCAGCTGTCGGCACCCTGGGGCTCGACTCTTTTATCATTCGGGAAATCATTAACGAACCTGAAAAAAGAGATGAAATTCTGGGTACTTCACTCTGGCTGCGTATCGGGGTCAATGTTATCCTTATTCCACTCAGCATTGGCCTTTACCTGGTTTTCCACCATTTTTCCGCTCAACCAGGTAAGCCCCTGACGGCTATTGTAGCCTTACTTTCGCTAGCTTCTTTTTTCAAATCTTTTAATGTCATAGATTCTTATTTCCAATCCCAGGTTCAATCCAAATATGTGGTGCATGTCCAAAACATTTGCGTGGTCCTTTCCGCTTTTGTTAAAATCTTTCTGGTATGGATAAAGGCTCCTGTGATTTGGTTTGCTGCAGCATTAACATTTGACGGTTTTATTCTCGCCATAGGATTGGTGTTAATCTATCGTCAAAGGGGTTTAAAAATCACTACATGGACATTTCGTCACGAACGTGCACTATCCTTGTTAAAACAATCCTTTCCATTGATTTTAACAGCAGTTATGGTTACAATCTACATGAAAATCGACCAGGTCATGCTTAAAAGTGAAGGCAGTGGTGAAGTTGGAATTTACAGCGCAGCAGCGAAAATAAGCGAAGCCTGGTATTTTATTCCCATGGCCATTGTCACCTCTGTTTTTCCAGCATTGATTCTTGCCCGAAAAACAGATCCGGAAAGATACCATAAACGCCTCAACAATCTGTATGACCTTCTGGTCTTCATCAGTCTGCCGGTGGCCATTCTGATCAGTTTCCTTGGAACAGACATTATCCATCTGCTTTATGGTAACCGTTTTACCGGAGCAGGCACCATGCTGAGCATCCATATCTGGTCTGGAATATTCGTGTTTTTTGGAGTTGCCAGCTCCCAATACCTTATCAATGAAGGATTCACTATGATCTCCTTTCAGAGAACAGCAGCAGGCGCCCTCATTAATATTGCACTGAATTTTTGGTTGATTCCACGCTACGGAGGCATTGGAGCTTCAATCGCGACGCTCATCGCCTGCGTGGTCTCTACTTTTTATATTTTATTCATTCCTAAAACAAGACAGCAGGGTATAATGATGTTAAAATCATTATTTTTGATCTCTGCATTACAAAAAATAATAAAACGTTGAGTAAACTTAAAGCATTAGCTACCCTACTTTCTAAGCCAGACCGGCTCGCTGCTCTTTTATCTTATGGCCATAAAGGTTACCTCGCCAGTATTGGATGGTTCAGGGCCTTTGATACCAAACAAGCCGTTGATGGCAAAGGCGAAGCCCTTCCATGGGTAACTTATTCCTTTATAGACTTTATTACCAGCAGGCTGAACAAATCTCAAACAGTATTTGAATACGGTTCGGGGAGCTCAACCCTGTTCTATGCACAACGTGTAAGTAAAGTAGTTTCCGTAGAGCATGACGAGAGCTGGTATCATAAAATTGCAGGTACCAAACCCCAAAATGCCGAAATGATCTTTACCAAACTGGAAAGAGGCGGAGAATACAGTAAAAAAGCCAGGCTCCTGGGCACAAAGTTCGACATTATTATTGTAGACGGACGCGACAGGGTGAACTGCTGCATAGAAAGTATACAAGCCCTCAGCCCTTCGGGAGTAATTGTCCTGGACGACTCTGAACGTCCGGAATACGAACAAGCCCGGAGCTTCCTGAAAGAAAATCAGTTCAAAGAACTTTCTTTCTCTGGCATCTCACCAGGACTGTTCTACCTGAAAGCGACCTCTGTTTTTTACCGTACCGAAAACTGTCTGGATATCTAGGAAATGCAACATCTCGCCCCCATAGCCCTGTTTGTTTACAACCGGCCTAAGCATACAGAACGTACGCTTAAGTTTTTGCAGCAGAATGAACTGGCTGCAGAAAGTCGGCTGTTTATTTTTTCTGACGGACCTAAAACCCCCGCAGATCAGGAAAAGGTACAAGAGCTAAGGGATTTTTTAAAAACTGTTGATGGTTTCCGTTCAGTAGAGATCGTCGAACGAAAAGAGAATATGGGACTGGCCAATTCAATAATTACCGGAGTAAGCCGCCTGGTTAAAGACTACGGACAGATCATTGTTTTTGAAGATGATCTGATCAGCTCCCCGCATACCCTCACCTATTTTAACGAGGCACTTAACCTATACAGAAAAGAAGAAAAGGTGATGCATATAGGTGCTTACATGTATCCGCTAAAAGACAACCTGCTGCCAGAATCTTTCTTTTACCGGGCCGCAACCAGCTGGGGCTGGGCAACCTGGGAACGGGCATGGCAACATTTTGAACCCAATATCGATGTACTGATGAAGCAATTTGACGCTCCTAAAAGAAATGCCTTCTCTATTGAGAAGACCATGAACTTCTGGAAGCAAATGCAAGACTTCAAAAAGGGCAGAAATAATTCATGGGCTATCCGCTGGTATGCATCAATCTTCCTGAAAGGTGGCTTAACCTTAAATCCGGCACATTCCCTGGTCAATAATATAGGACACGACGGCTCTGGCATCCATTCCGGCATCAACGACATCTATAATGTAGTGATCAACCCAAAACCGGTCAAAACCTTTCCAACAGAGATCAAAGAGAACCCGGAAGCTTATAAGGCCATTAAACATTTCCTCTCCAATAGAAAAGGAAGTTTATGGCAGCGCATTAAACGCCTGATCAAAGAAAAGCTAGGCTGATTTTACTTTTTAGCATTTATCTACCCGCAATTATTCCGGACTATAAAGTCCCGCTTTTTTTCGCCTGCAAAACAATATAAGGAGAAAGCTGTCTGGAATTAAAAGGAAAAATCTTTGTAAGCACCTTCCCCCCTGTCCAAATTATTTTCTTAAACATCCGGACAGCGAATGATCTTTGTTTTTCATTTTCAAGCCACAAGCTAAAATGACCATAATATGCCGATTCTACCTGTTCCAAACCAGCTGCCCGGCAAATACCTGCCAGCAACTCAGGGTCCATGCAATCAATATTATGCTTATCGTAATTATCTTTGTCAAATTTCCGTTGAAACCACCCATTTACTGCTTTGAAATTGGGTAAGGTAATAAACAAAGTGCCACCTGGCTTCAGAAAGGCAATATGCCGGTTAATGATATCAGCCGTATCTTTGAAATGCTCAATCAGCCCGCAGGATAAAACAAGGTCGTATTTTTGTTCAGGAATGTATTTAAAAAGATCGGTTTCAATAATATGGATATCGCTTTCTTCCAGTCCATTACTCTGCAACAACTCATTTGTAATGGGTGGATGAACAAAATAGTCCAGCAGGGTCACCTCTAAATGAAGATATTTCTTCAAAAAAACCGCGTAGTAGCCAGGAAAACCGCCGAGTTCAATCGCACTTTTTAAGCCCTGTTTCCGGACAATATCCTTAAGCTCTTTGCTAAATAAATAATTTTCAGGGATATTAACAGAGAGATCTGTCTTGCTTTCCCAATAATTCACCCAAAATTTTCTGTCTGTTAACAGGTTGTTCATCAGTATATGTTTTATTAACGGTTATGAAGCTATCCTATGCTGCCAAAATTTTCCGCAGCAAGCCATTTTAAGCCCCTCACCTCCGCAGTTCAGCAAATGTATCAGTAATATTTTTTTCAAGGCTTTAAATATACACGATATTTAGATTTAAGTTAACGGAACCAGAACAAAGTATTAATCGATTTTCTCCAACCTTACCCGGAGTTCTTCACCAAGTTCGCTCATTTCCGTCATGATTGCGGTAATCTCCCGCTGATACTGCTTATCTCCTGCCTCTGTTTGCTTGTACATTAAAGTTGCCAGCAGATATCCTTTTTCTGCCATTTTCGAATTGTAGCGCCGCCGCAACTGATATTTTTCATCCAATACCAGCTTCTCCATCTGTTTAACAATATGCTGATTTGCCTTCCATTTATCCAAACCAGAAGATTGAATGATCTGAAGTTTCTGCGCTTTCGGAAAAGATCGTTCGATATAATATACCTGATTAAAAGCCCTCGAATTCTCCACAAAATCACCCTGGAGTTTTTCAAATTCCTTCTGCTGATAGTTTGGCATCCATAAGATAGAAAATCCTGCAGTCAGAACAACAAGCAAAACAGAAACCATATAGCGAACAACAACAGGCATTCCCAGCCGGAGCGGCCGTTCATTATACAAAAGATAACAGATCACAAAACCAGAAATCAGCCCCCCAATATGCGCTGCATTATCCACCCGCCGTGTAAATGCACCATTAATTAACATATAAGCCACGAGGATGGCTGTACTTATGAACAAGGCTTTATTCGCATTTTTTTCGAAAGCTTTGCAAAGCATGAGGGCCAGAAGTGCGCCAAACATACCTAAAATAGGCCCGGATGCACCGCCCATTATACCGGTCGTATGCATAGCAACGCTCAAAACCCCACCACAGACAACACTCAGGATATAAACAACCAATGTCTTTATACTTCCCAGCTTGGGCTCTACCATCAAGCCGATATAAATCAGCGCATACATATTAAAAAAAAGATGAAAGAAGGAAAAATGCATAAATTGCTGGGTAAGCAGCCGCCACCATTCTCCCTTAAGCACCAGATCCCTTGAATTAGCCCCCAGTTTGAGGTATAAACTCTGCAATTGAAAAACATCCCCCTGCTGCCCAAGCTCCCCACGGATATATAAAAAGATTGCAATATTCAGAAAGACGACACAGAATAACCAGAAAAAGATATTGATCAGTACGATCACCGGAGTAACCCGGTATCCTTTCTGCGGATAGAATAAATACAAAACATTTTTGATCTTATCCTTATTGACCAGTGGCGCCCTTTCAAAATAAGAATCATCCTGCGTAGCCTTCAATTGCTCAAAAACATCAATCTCCTGTTCCCAGATGCTTTCCAGATGATATTCCACATAGTCAAACTCATTGAAGAAGCGTTCCATATTCTGTTCATTTTTTCCATAATCGGTAAACAGCATCTGCACACCAATGCACTCGCTCTTGAACAGCGCAAAATTAGAATCTATCCGTATAGACACCTCTTCACTATAAGATTGCAAAGAGATGTTGGTATAAGCGATAATTCCTGTTGCAGAAATATGACTCAGCTTCCAGCCCAGATTTTCAATCACACGCATAGCGATAATTAAATACCTGTCTGCAGAAAAATAACCGAGCGGTATAAATTTCTCCACTTTGGGAGAATAACCCCACTTCCAGGCCCCCATCAGTTTTGAACAGAAAAAAAGTCCACAAAAGGCACAACAACATCAGTCATAGACAAAAACTATACATTAAAATATTTCCATTAGAATAAACAATAATTCATCTGTTCAGTCAGATGTGTATTTGGGAAGGAAACTTATCAAAAGTCCCCCTGAACCGAGCGTTATTGTAATATCAGAATTGAAAATACACAACAATTTGAAGAAAACTACACAATATTATGTATTTTTCGCCCGGAAGCTATTTTTTAACCATGTTCAGCATACGCGGGCAGTTTTATCTTTGGGGCAATTGAAAGTATTACATATTAACACTTACGAAGGAAATGGAGGCGCAGGCAGGGCATGCCTGAGGTTAAGTGACGCTCTAAATGCAGCAGGTATCCAATCTGAGGTGATGGTTTATTTTCAGTTCAAGGAGAGCAACAGAACAAAAACCTTTAGTAAATCGCCCCTGCAAAAAGCATTTGCCATATTTAACATCCTAGCAGAACGGTACCTTTCTAAATTCTTTTCCAAAGCCTTAAAAACCCCATTCTCCCTGCAGTGGTTTGGGCGGTCTATTGTGAAAAACCGGGAAGTCAGGGAGGCAGATGTCATCCATCTGCATTGGATCAACCATGGCTTTCTCACACCAAAGCTACTTGCACAACTCGATGACCTGGACAAGCCAATTGTATGGACTTTTCATGACAGCAATGCTTTCACAGGAGGATGCCATGTACGTTATGCATGCGAAAACTACCACCAGCAATGCGGCCATTGTCCTTTGCTAAAATTTAGCGGAGAAAATGATTTTTCCCATAAAAACTGGCTCCGCAAGAAGAAAGCCTATTCGAACCTGAACTACCATGTTGTGGCACCCAGTAACTGGATGGCCGAATCTGTAAGAATCAGCAGTTTAATGGGCGCAAGACATATAGATGTTATACCAAACACCATAGAAACAACCGTCTTTAAGCCATATGTTAAAACAGAAGCGAAAAAGATCTTAAAAATTGCACCTGAAAAATTCGTTTTAATGAGTGGTTTTATGCCCTCAAAAAACGACAAACACAAAGGCACCTCTTATCTGGTAGAAGCATTAAACAGCTTCTCGAAAAGACCAGGCATCCGTAAAGAAGATATCGAACTGGTGATTTTCGGGAATAAAGAAAACGCAGAAATGCCCGAATTCCCATTTAAAACCACCTTTTTAGGCACCATCAGTAATGATGAGCACCTGGCCAAGTGTTATTCCGCCGCAGACGCCTTCCTTACCCCCTCACTGGAGGACAACCTTCCTAATACAGTCATGGAAAGTCTTTCCTGTGCAACACCCGTTATTGCTTTTAAAACAGGCGGTATCCCCGATATGGTGAAACACCTGGAGAATGGCTATCTCGCCGACTATCAATCTTCAGAAGACCTGGCCAATGGCATGGAGTGGCTATACCTCCACCAAAATCAGGAAGAAATTCAAAAAGAAGCACGCAGAACAATTCTGACACAGTTTTCTCCAGCTGTTATTGCCGAAAAACACTTACTTTTGTACCAATCTCTTATCAATTTACAGCCGCGCTGATCTAAAACCTGCATGCAACCTAAGTTAACCGTTATTACGATCGTATATAATAATGTAAAGGACATAGAACGCACGATGCTTTCTGTATTACATCAAACCTATACAAACATAGAGTATATCATCATAGATGGCGCGTCTACAGATGGAACGCTCGAAGTGATCAACAACTATAAATCCCAGATATCTAAAGTGCTGTCTGAAAAAGACAAAGGTATTTATGATGCGATGAACAAAGGCCTGGCGATTGCAAGCGGCGATTATGTTCTATTCATGAATTCTGGTGATGAGATCTACGACAAAGATACCGTAGCTGCCGTATTCAAGACTGCAGAACAGGCAGACATCTATTATGGCGAGACAGAAATGTATAACGAAAACTGGGAAAGCCTGGGCCGAAGACGACATCAGGTTCCTGAAAATTTCAACTGGAAAAGTTTCAGATACGGAATGAACATCAGCCACCAGGCCATCTATATTAAAAAGAGTCTGACCGAGCCTTATGACCTTCAATATAAATACAGCTCTGATATAGACTGGATCATTAAAGCTGCAAAAAAAGCAAAGCTTACCGTAAATACGAACCGCTATGTTGCGAAATATCTGGTTGGCGGGGTTTCCAAGAAAAAACACCTGGACAGTCTGAAGGAACGTTTCAGGATCTTCAGTAAGTACTATGGCCTGATCCCTAATCTATTCCATCATTTTCTGATCGCGCTGAACCTGACGGGCTACTTTATCAAACACCGCAGAACCAATGACTAGCCCTGCGGCGATATAAAAACTCTAAGGATTTGTAGACCAGAGACCTGACTCTTTAACAAATACCCTTCTGTTCAGTTTCAATTGAGCAACAATCAGTTCAGCAAAATCTTCCGGCTGCATCACGCGGTCAGGATTGCCGTCCGTGAGTTTCAAGTCTTTTGCCATATCAGTAGCAATGGTACTTGGGGTTAAAGTTGTTACCCGAATATTATGTTTTCTAACTTCCTGCATCAAAGATTCAGACATTCCAATCAATGCAAATTTAGAGGCACTGTAGGCGCTGGTTACCGCTGCACCATTTTTACCTGCTGTAGAAGATATATTTACAATGTCGCCCGTTTTTCTGTCAATCATATCCGGCAATACGGCACGTGTGACATAATATGGCCCAAATAAATTCACTTTCACAATCTGCTCCCAGCGTTCTGGTTCAAGTTCCATAAAAGACCCAAAGCTGCTGATGCCCGCATTGTTGATCAAGATATCTATCGTCCCTAATCCAGATTTTATTTCAGCAACAGCAGCATTCACTTCCGCCATATCTGCAACATCTGCCGTCGCTGTCACCACCTTCACCGGCCAGGCACTTAATTCCTGTGCAACTTTATCCAGATCTGTCTTTGTACGAGCTACCAGACCAACATTTACCCCTTCTTTAGCCAATTCAATAGCCAATGCCCTTCCTATTCCTTTACCCGCACCAGTAATCAGCGCATTTCTTCCTTGTAATGATTCCATAGCATTCAATATTTAAACTCAAAGCTAAAAAGATAATATTTGATATCAGAATTACAGGCTAAGCTTGACAATTGTTTAACTCACTATTCACATAGGCTCAATACTTTTACATGAAAAGATATTTTAATGCCACCCCCACTTTTCAAAAAACTCTGGAATCTCCCTTATTATTTTCTGCTGGCGCTAGCCTTTGCACTGGCCTCTTCCCTTTTCATCTTCCTTCATACTAAAGAAGAGAGCTTTACATTGCTCAATCCATTCCATACCAGTTGGCTGGACCTCTTCTTTATGGTCTATACCAATCTGGGAGATGGATTAACCTGTCTAGCGGTTATTATTCTATTACTGATCCGCAACAAGAGAAAAAAAGCCATTACTTTATTTGTAGCTTTCCTGAGTTCAGGAATGATGGCTTCTCTGCTGAAGATCATCTTCCATCAGCCCAGGCCAAAGCTTTATTTCCAAACAGAAGGGCTGAACGCCCCGGCTTTTATGAACCAAATGAGCTTGTTTAGCACGAATTCATTTCCATCAGGCCACACCACAACAGCTTTTGCCCTGGCTACCGTACTCGTCCTTGTGTATAAAAAGAACAGAATCTCTATCCCCTGCCTCCTCGGCGCCATATTGGTCGGTTACTCCCGGATTTACCTGGCACAGCATTTCCCTTCCGATGTACTGGCGGGCATGTGTGTTGGGATTTTCTTTGGCATGCTGAGCTACCATGTAGTTTACCATGTCAAGGTTCTGAAAGCCGTCAAAAAATGGCGAAAAAGCCAATCGAAAGCCAGTCATACGGCTTTAAAGAACAGCATTTTCTAACATCGGTACAATCAGGCAAAAAAAAGTCCTGATGGCGTGGCCATCAGGACTTTTTATATTTAAATCCGTCTTAGAAATTAAGACTGGAATTTTTTAGCATTGATCTTACGCTCATTTTCTGTCAGGTAGATCTTACGTAAACGCATGCTTACCGGAGTAATTTCGATATACTCATCAGCCTGGATATACTCCATAGCCTCTTCCAATGAGAACTTAATTGCCGGTGCAATGCGGGTATTGTCATCCGTACCAGAAGCACGCATATTGGTTAAGGCTTTACCTTTAACAATATTTACAACTAAATCATTGTCACGGATGTGCTCACCCAGGATCTGACCTTCGTAAATGTCTACGCCCGGATCAACAAAGAAACGACCACGATCCTGCAATTTATCAATAGAATAAGCAGTAGTAGTACCTTTATCCATAGAAACCAGTACACCATTTAACCTTCCAGGAATTACACCTTTCCAAGGCTCATAAGATTTAAAACGGTGTGCCATAATCGCCTCTCCAGCTGTTGCAGTCAACACATTGTTTCTTAATCCAATGATTCCGCGTGATGGAATTTCGAATTCCAAATGCTGTAAATCGCCTTTTGGCTCCATAATCAACAATTCACCTTTACGTTGCGTAACCAGTTCAATTACCTTTCCGGCAACTTCACCCGGTACATCAACAATCAGGGTCTCAACCGGCTCACATTTTTTACCGTCAATTTCTTTAACGATTACCTGTGGCTGACCTACCTGGATCTCATATCCTTCGCGACGCATGGTCTCGATCAATACAGATAAATGCAGAATACCCCTTCCGTAAACCAGATAAGAATCCGGAGATTCTGTTTCTACAACCTTTAAGGCAAGGTTTTTCTCCATCTCTTTGTATAAACGTTCTTTAATACGCTGAGAAGTCACAAATTTACCTTCTTTACCGAAGAAAGGAGAGTTATTGATGGTGAACAGCATGTTCATTGTCGGCTCATCAATTTTGATTACAGGTAACTGTTCCGGTGCGTCAAAATCAGCAATAGTATCACCGATTTCGAAACCGTCAATACCTACAACCGCGCAGATATCTCCTGAACTTACTTCCTGTGCACGGATTTTTCCAAGACCTTCAAAAACGTATAATTCTTTTACTCTTGATTTTACCATCTTGCCATCACGTTTGATCAAAGTAACCGGCTGGTTTTCTCTGATTGTACCGCGGTGAACACGACCAATTGCAATACGACCTACGAAAGAAGAATAATCTAAAGAGGTGATTTGCATTTGTAAAGTACCTTCATTGATCGGCGCTGCAGGGATATGCTCTACTACCGCATCTAAAAGAGGGAAAATATCCGTAGTTGGCTTGGTATAGTCTGTGCTCATCCATCCTTGTTTAGATGAACCATAAATCACAGGGAAATCAAGCTGCTCTTCTGTAGCCTCCAGGTTAAAGAACAATTCAAAGATCTGCTCATAAACTTCTTCCGGACGACAGTTTTCTTTATCTACTTTATTTACAACTACAATTGGTTTTAATCCCAATGCAAGTGCTTTCTGAGTAACGAAACGGGTTTGAGGCATTGCACCTTCAAAAGCATCGCATAATAAAAGAACACCATCAGCCATTTTCAATACACGTTCTACCTCACCGCCAAAATCCGCGTGACCAGGCGTATCAATAATATTGATTTTATAGTCTTTGTATCTTACTGAAACGTTTTTGGAAACAATAGTAATTCCCCGTTCACGCTCAAGATCGTTGTTATCAAGTATTAAATCACCTGTTTGTTCGTTGTCACGAAAAATAGAACAAGTGTGTAAAATCTTATCAACCAGCGTAGTTTTACCGTGGTCAACGTGTGCTATGATAGCTATATTTCTTATTTTTTGCATATAATGCGCCCTAAATTTGGCGCAAAGATATGATTTTTAATCGATATATCAGCCTATTAACTAGGTATATAATAAAGGAATTGCTGATAAAAAATAATATACTCTTCGAGGACTGGACTCCTTGCCCCGCTTCGCTCTTGTGGCAAGGCGCCCTGAGGTCCTCTCGGAGTAATATTATTTTTTTTTGGGCGCATAACCAGGCGGGGTGTCCGGGAAAGGAGTCAATTGCATAGGCCAAAATTGGAAACGGGATAGCGCAATGCTTCAATTTATAGTAATAATATCCACGTCTTCTGTTAATTAATATACGCCTAGCAGCAGCCAAAAGATCGAACAGATAATCTTATCTCGTCCTGATTTTTGATTAACAATGGATATATACGTATAAGACCGTGTCCTGAGCTCTACAAATAAAAAATAAATTGCATAACCTTTTCTGCGCCATACCCGGACTCCCCCCAATTAAGCGCCATATAAAAATCAATATTACTCCGAGAGGACCTCAGGGCGCCTTGCCACAAGAGCGAAGCGAGGCAAGGAGTCCAGTCCTCGAAGAGTATATTGATTTTTCAACCAGCTTTTATCTCCAAAACTCTTATATTGTCTAGCTAATTACATTTAACAGTTATGAATGCAAAAAAATCCATTTTCAGTGCTGCGCTTCTTATTGCGGGTTGTGTATCCATGGCAACCGCACAGGAAGCCAAACACGAAGACACAGAGTTTTACACCCCGGTACCCAAAGTCGTAACACCAGGAAAAATAAATTCAGACGCACCATCCGATGCCATTGTTCTTTTTGATGGTACAAACCTCGACCAATGGGTGATGACAGACGACCGTTCCCAGCCAGCCAAATGGAAAGTTTCAGGAGGCATCTTAACCGTAGATAAGAAAACAGGAAATATTGAAACCAAACAATCCTTTGGTAATTATCAGCTGCACCTGGAATGGAGAGTTCCGGCAAACATCACAGGAGAAGGCCAGTTAAGAGGCAATAGCGGATTATTTCTCGCCTCCATAGGCAAAGGAGATTTGGGTTACGAACTACAAATCCTGGATTCCTACAACAATCAAACCTATACCAACGGAATGGCCGGCAGTATTTACAAACAAACCACGCCGATGTTCAATGCAGCCAGGAAACCTGGTGAATGGCAAACCTATGATGTCATCTGGACAGCCCCTGTTTTTAATGCAGACAGCTCACTGAAATCACCGGCAAAGGTTACCGTACTGTTTAACGGAATCATTGTACAAAATAATTTCGAATTGAAAGGTCCAACCCAATACGTTGGCCTACCTGCATACAGAAAAGCGCACGGTCCGTCTCCCATCAAATTACAGGCACATGGAGATAAAAGCGAACCACTGAGCTTCCGCAACATCTGGGTAAGAGAACTCTAATTGTTTTTCCGGGGGAAGAAAACTTCTCCCGGTCTGCATTGTTATTTAAAATATGGGCAAAAAAGCAATCCTCTTAGGCGCAAGCGGACTCATTGGCACACACCTTCTTTCACTGCTGCTCAACAGCAGCACCTATGACCAGGTATTGATCCTGGTCCGGAAAGAACTGGATGTACAACATCCAAAACTCCGTCAGCTGGTTGTAGACTTTGAGCTTTTAAATCAATATGCCCATGAAATCAAAGGCGACGTGGTATTCTGCTGTTTAGGCACTACCAAAAGTAAAACCCCAGATCCCGCTCAATACAGAAAAATAGATCTTCAATATCCGCTAGACGTGGCCTGGATCGCACAGTCCAACGGCGCAGCACAATATCATCTGGTATCAGCCCTGGGTGCCAACAGGAATTCTTCTATTTTTTACTCTAAACTAAAAGGAGAAGCAGAGCACGAACTCAAGGCCGTTCCCTTCAAAGCCATTCATATCTATCAGCCCTCCTTACTGGACGGAGACAGAAAGGAAAGCCGTTTTGGAGAGCGCACCATGATCAGGGTCATGCACGTCCTTAATCCTCTGCTTATTGGTCCGCTAAAAAAATACAGGAGCATTAAGGTCAGTAAAGTCGCCATGGCCATGTTCCGAAAATCAACAGAAGAGCACAAAGGCATCTATACCTATACCTCTGAACAAATTGAGACTATAGGTTCGTAAACCTCGGTTTCCTTGGAAATGCCCAGGTCAGAAATGCAGGCAATGCTTTTGCCCAGGTGGTCACTTCATGCTTTCCGCCTACCATCTCATAATAAAAGATATCCTCAGGCCGCTTATAGCCTTTTGCCATCAATTCTTTGATCACATCAACGGTATCATCAATAGAATCTATAATAAAATTCCGGTTCCGGTCAGCTGTTTCATCATCCGTTCCGGTCATCAGCCAGAACTGCACTTCAGGTTTTCCTGATGTGCTTCTGATCATCTCATGCAAAATCCTGTCCTGATCATCCCGGTAACCATCTTTCAGGTCTTTTTTCCGCCACCAGAAAGAACCAGAAAACACCCCCGCTACATCAAACAAGTTATCATTGTTCCAAACGATGTCAAATGCAGACAAGCCACCCAGGGAGAATCCCGCAAAAGCCCGTTTACCATTTACAGGAACAGACACTTCAGCCTGCACAAAAGGAAGCAATTCACTGGTAATAAAAGCGGTATACTTATCCGCTTTCGCTCCCCTTCCAAGAAAATCAGGAACACCGGCAACACCATATTCCTGAACACGATCTTCTGAAGCCTTAATGGCAACAACAATGAGCGGTTCAATTTTACCAGAAGTATACAATTGAGAAAGTGCTTCCTGAACTTGCATCGCTTCCGATTCCTGGCCATCGTTTAACAACAACAGGTTCACTTCCTCGTTCCCCATCAGCTCATCGGGACTGTACATCTCCAGTTCCACTGTTCTGTTTAGATGGATAGATTTAATGCGATGCGTTGATTTGATAATTTCAGAAGATAACATGGTTGTATACATAATTCAGCAATTCCCTTTCACAAAAATTTTTCGCAAAGATATTAATCTGTATAAATTTTGAGATAACACTTCTGTTTTTTTACTTAAAACACAGATTTATAGTAAGAAAACACCTTTAAATACTTGTTTATAAAAAGGTTCTTTCTTACCTTTTAGCACCTAAATTTTCGATTTATGCAAGAAGACTATATAAAATGGTATAGCCCAAACCTAAGTGCAGATTTCGAAATGCTCACTTTTGGCCATGGCGGTTACCCCATCGTACTATTCCCTGCAAGCAAGGGGCGTTATTATGAAAACAAGGATTTTAAACTTATTGAATCCGCAAGGCATTTAATTGAGGAAGGAAAAGTCAAGATTTATTGTCCTGACGGAATTGACGCCCTCAGCTGGTACAATAAAAACATTCATCCGGCCGACCGGGTAAGGAACCACATCTGGTACGATAAGATGCTGCTGGAAGAAGTAGCGCCCCGCGCCAGACACGAAACCGGATTTGACAAGATCATTACTGCCGGATGCAGTTTCGGAGGTTACCACGCTGCAAACTTTGCTTTCCGGCACCCCTGGCTGGTCAGTCACTTGTTCAGCATGAGCGGTGCTTTTGATCTCAGAGGGCAAATGGATGGCTTTTACAATGGCGATTTCTATTACAACAACCCTATTGATTTTCTGCCGAACGATCAGAGTGCTGCACTCTGGGATATGAAAGTCGTTTTGGGTGCCGCCGACAGAGATATATGCCGGCACGACAACGAAAGGTTGTCTGAAATATTAAGCCGTAAAGGCATGAACCACTGGCTGGACATTCGTCAGAATGCAGATCATGACTGGGTCATCTGGCGGCAAATGTTTCCCGAGTATCTTGGACAACTATAAAGAACAAATACAAACAGCATTTAAAAACGAAATATTTATGAAGAAAATAGGCATCTTATTCGGTAAAGAAAGATCTTTTCCGGAGGCTTTCGTAAAACGAGTTAACCAAATTGCCGGCAAAGATATCCGGGCAGAATTTGTAAGTATCGATAAAATATTCCAGGCTGAGCCGCTGGATTATGCGGTCATTATCGACCGTATATCCCAGGATGTTCCATTTTACCGGGCTGCCTTAAAAAACGCAGCCATTACCGGAACTGCTGTCATCAACAATCCTTTCTGGTGGAGTGCAGATGAGAAATTCTTCAACAATGCCCTGGCCGTAAAACTTGGCATCCCGGTACCGAAAACAGCACTGATCCCTTCAAAGGAACATCCCGACGATACTTCAGAACAGTCCTTCAGTAACCTGGCTTACCCATTGGACTGGAATGCTATATTTGAATACACCGGTTTCCCGGCTTATATGAAACCTTTTGATGGCGGCGGATGGAAAGAGGTTTATAAGCTTCACGACAAAGAAGACTTTTTTGACAAACACAGCCAAACCAAACAAACGGTAATGATGCTCCAGGAAGAGATCATTTTTGATGAATACTATCGCTGCTACTGCATTGGAGGAAAGTACGTCCGTATCATGCAGTATGAGCCGAGAAATCCTTTTCATTTGCGCTATTCTGTAAATACCCCTCCATCCAGCGAAAAACTATTAAAAACCATTCACGATTATGTGATTAAATTAAACCAATACCTTGGCTATGACTTCAATACCGTAGAATTTGCAGTGAGAGACGGTATCCCTTATGCCATAGATTTCTGCAACCCGGCGCCGGATGCCGAAGTGACCAGTGTTGGACAGGAGAATTTTGAATGGGTAGTAGAACATGCTGCGAAATATGCCATTGAAAGAGCCCAAGCCCACAAAGCAGATCAGGATAACCTGACCTGGGGCGAATACATTAAGACTTCAGCTGCAGGAAAGCCTCTGGTTGCCGCAAAAAAAACTGCAGCTCCGGCAAGCAAACCTCCTGTCCAGGAAAAGGCAAAAGCTGCCCCAGCCAAGAAAGCTCCGGTTAAAAAAACAAAATAAGCCTGTAAAGGCAAACCAAATAAACCCCTATAGAAATACCAAATATAATGATGAATGATTTCACACTGGGAATAGAAGAGGAGTACATGGTCATTGATCCTGTTACCCGCGAGTTGACTTCTCATGACCAAAAAATTGTAGAAGCAGCTCAAAAAATACATAAAGATCAGGTTAAGGCTGAAATGCATCAGGCTGTAGTAGAAGTCGGGACCGGAATATGCAGGAACACCAGCCAGGCCAGAGAAGAAATTACCCAGTTGAGACATACTGTTTCTCAGCTGGCCGGGGAACAGGGCCTGCGAATCGGAGCCTCAGGAACACACCCATTTTCCCACTGGGAGAAACAGCTGATTACCGAACATCCGCGTTACAGCGAAATTGTAAATGAACTGCAGGAAGCTGCCCGTTCCAACCTGATCTTTGGCCTGCACGTACATGTGGGGTTCCAATCCCGGGAGCTGGCCATACATATCGCGAACCAGGTACGTTATTTTTTACCACATGTCTTTGCCTTATCTGCCAATTCTCCATTTTGGGAAGGCCGAAATACAGGATACAAATCGTTCAGAACCAAAGTGTTTGATAAATTTCCCCGCACAGGAATCCCAGATATTTTCAATAGTATTGAAGATTATGACAATTATGTAAAACTGCTCATCAAAACCAACAGCATAGACAACGCCAAGAAAATCTGGTGGGACATCCGGGTTCACCCCTTCTTCGAAACCATCGAGTTCAGGATTTGTGACTGCCCGATGCTGGTCGATGAAACCATGGCTTTTACAGCCTTGTTCCAGGCACTCTGCGCTAAACTCTACAAACTCAGGCTGCAGAATATGAAATTTATCAGTTATTCCAGAGCCCTTATTAATGAAAACAAATGGCGGGCAGCCCGTTATGGCATAGACGGTAACCTGATCGACTTTGGAAAAGAAATGGAGGTGAACTGTCGCAATCTGGTCCTGGAGCTACTGGATTTTGTGGACGATGTGGTGGACGAGCTGGGCTGCAGGGAAGACCTGAATTATGTGCATAAGATTTTACAGAATGGAACCGGCGCAGACCGGCAACTGGCTGTATACGAACAAACTGGCAGTTTTGAATCGGTGGTAGATTATATCACCACCCAAACCCTCCTGGGAACAAAATAACATGAGCAGCAAAAGAGAGATCAAAGTGGCCGTTATTGATATGAATAATGGCACACCAAACCAGGGCATGAGGGGAATTAAAGAGATTCTGCATCAATATCAATTGCAAACTGGCGCCCCACTTTCTTTCGATGTCTTCGACCTGAGACAGAAAGCGGAAATCCCAGGTATAGAATATGATATCTATATCTCTTCTGGCGGCCCCGGAAGCCCGTATGAAGGAGAAGGTCTGGCATGGGAAAGGCATTTCTTCCATCTGCTGGACCAGGTAGAGGAATTCAACAAGGAAAACGAACAAAAAAAATCCTTCTTTTTTATCTGCCATTCTTTCCAGCTGGCCTGCAGGAAGTACGGTCTGGGTAAAGTAACCCGCCGCAAGTCAAATGCCTTCGGCATTTTCCCCATTACCCTGACCAGCGAAGGCGAAAAAGACCTGATCTACCAGGGCTTGCCAAATCCTTTCTATTCTGTAGATAGCCGCGACTGGCAGGTAATCTCCCCGGATGAGGACAAATTCAGCAACACCGGAGCAGAAATACTCGCTATTGAAAAAGAAAGGCCGCATGTAGACCTGGAACGCTGCATCATGTCCATCCGTTTTTCCCGGGAATTTGTGGGCACACAATTCCACCCGGAGGCCGACCCTGTGGGCATGAAAATGTACTTGCTGCAGGAGGAAAAAAAAGCTGCAATTACAGAGAACCATGGAGAAGAAAAGTATCTGGACATGCTCAACAGCCTGGATGATCCGGAACGTATTAGCCTTACCCAGCGGATTATTTTACCCAATTTTTTAAACGAAGCCATTCAACTATTACAGGAGAAGGAACATGATCAGCAAGTATAGAAAACAATTCAACAGCAATTTTACGCATCAAAAATATAGCTTGTTCCTCCAAAACCTGACAAAGGACCTGCTTCCGATTTCCTTCAGGGTTGCAGAAACGCCTGTTTTCATCCCTACCGACCTTCAGGAGAAACTTATTACTGCCGGCGAAGAAATCATCAACCTGATCCGTCAGCCGGGTTTCAAGGAGCTGACCAGCAAATCCATCCCGGATCAATGGAAAGTCCCGGGAGACGAAAAACATCCTCATTTCTTGACTTTTGATTTCGGGATATGTAAAGATCAAAACGGGGAGCTGATCCCTAAACTGATAGAATTGCAGGGATTTCCTTCATTATATGGCTTTCAGGCGCATCTGGCAGAGCAATACATCGAGCGTTATGAACTGGATAAAATGGCTTCGTTCAGCCCGTTTTTCAACCAGCTGACTAAGGAACAATACGTCAATCTGCTGAAGGAAGTCCTGATCGGAGAACATCAGCCGAACGAGGTTGCCCTGATGGACATCGATGCACCTGATCAAAAAACAGCGATCGACTTTTACCTCACCCAGAAATATACCGGACTGAAAATACTCAGTCTCACCGATATTTTCAGGGAAGGCGATCAATTGTTTTATGAAGAAAACGGAAAGAAAATCCGCCTGAAACGTATTTATAACCGCCTGATCTTTGATGAAATAGAGAACAAAACACATTTGTTTGAACATAGCTTCGACCCCAGGACACCCCTGGATATCGAATGGATTACTCACCCCAATTGGTTTTACAGGATCAGCAAGTATACTATGCCTTTCCTGAAAAGTGATTTTGTGCCCGAAACCCGCTTCCTGAACGAAATCAACCCCCTTCCATCAGACCTGGAGAACTATGTACTGAAACCCCTGTTTTCTTTTGCCGGCCTGGGTGTCATCATTGATGTAAAACTCCAGGACATTCAAAATGTAAAGGATCCGCAGAACTGGATCCTGCAACGAAAAGTGCAGTATGAACCTGTCGTGCAAGCCCTTGATGGCGGTGTAAAGGCAGAAATCCGCCTCATGTACCTCTGGCCTGAAAATGGCGAACCACAACTTTGTATCAATCTGGCAAGGCTGAGCCGGGGAAAAATGATCGGCGTACGTTATAATAAAGATTTTGACTGGGTGGGTGGAACTGTTGGATTAATGGAAAAGTAAATTTACATTTGAAAGACGGCACCGCTTCAATTCTTTTTTATTTTTGTGTTATGGATATTCAGACCATATTAGTGATCATTCTTTTCGCAGGCGCACTGTTCTACGTTGGCCGCATTGTGTACAGATCCATCAGTCCAAAAAAAGGTGGCTGCGGATCCAACTGCAAGTGTGGTGTAGATTTTTCCAATATCGGACCAGAAAAAAAATAGACTTTATCTATAATCCCTATGCTTGAACCTTTCAAGGAATATCTGCAAAAGAAAGTCGCGATAACTGATGAACAATTTGATCTTATTTCACATAAACTGAAGGTAAAAACTTTCAGTAAGAATGAAATGATCCTGATGAAAGGTGATTTTTCGACACAAGGCTTTTTCGTACTGAGCGGATTGCTGCGCAGTTACTCTATCGATGCCAAAGGAAAGACCCATATCATCCAGTTTGCACCTGAACAATGGTGGCTTTCTGAACGCAACGGCCATTTCAATGAACCTTCTGATTTCTTTATAGATGCCATTGAGTCCACTCAGGCCATTCTGATGCCAAAAGACTTCATCAACGAAGCGGCAGAAATTGTACCTTGTATGAATCCGCTCAACAGCACCATGCTGAATAATGCCATCCGTTTTATGCAGAAACGGATCAATATGCTCTTGAGCGCCACTGCAGAAGAGCGGTACCTGGACTTCATCAAACTCTATCCCAATCTCACTTTAAGAGTCCCCCAATGGATGATTGCCTCTTATTTGGGCATCACACCTGAATCGCTAAGCCGGGTACGTAAAGACCTTGCACACAAACATTTCCATCCATAAGCATTTCTTATCCTAGATCAATGCGGGGCTGATCTCTTGGCCGTAATTTTGTGCTGTATTATTAATCAATCTAATAATTAAAATATTATGGCAACAACGAAATGGTCTTTAGACCCAACCCACAGCGAACTACAGTTCAAAGTAAAACATTTAATGATCACTACAGTAACTGGAAAATTAAACGAGTTCACTTCCGAACTGGTTTCTGAAGGTGACGATTTCAACCACGCAAAAGTTTCTTTCGAAGCAAAACTTTCCTCGATAGACACCGGGAACACAGATAGAGACAACCATTTGAAAAGTCCTGACTTCTTTGACGCTGATCAGTTCCCTGTGCTGACCTTCGACTCTGGCGTATTGTCCGAAGACGGAGATGACTATGCATTAAAAGGAAACTTAACGATCAAAGGTATTACCAAACCCGTTCAGCTGACCGTTGAATTTGGAGGTATTGCAACAGATCCCTGGGGAAATACCAAAGCCGGTTTTACACTGAGCGGCAAGATAAAAAGAACAGACTTCGGATTAAACTGGAATGCAGCTCTGGAAACAGGTGGTGTAATGGTGAGTGAAGAAGTCCGCATACTGGGTGAACTGCAATTTGTAAAACAAGCCTAATTGCAACATCCTTTTTCAACAGAAAGGAAACAAATGAAAACAACAACAAAGTCGGTGGCTGCAGTTTTAAATGCGCCGGCACCTCATATGGTAGGCGACGGATTCAGGGTCCACAATTTTTTCCCTGGAGGTTATAAAATAAATATGAGCCCGTTTTACCTGCTCGATTACAATGCGAAAATTGATTTTTCAGCACGAAATGAGCCAAGAGGCGTCGGTGTACACCCTCACAGGGGATTTGAAACGGTAACCATCGCTTACCATGGCGCCGTAGCACACCACGACAGTGCCGGGAATAGCGGAGTTATTTACCCGGGAGATGTGCAATGGATGACTGCTGCAAGCGGAATTCTGCATAAAGAATACCATGAAGAAACCTATAGCAAAAGCGGAGGCCCCTTTCAAATGGTGCAGCTCTGGGTAAACCTGCCATCGCAATACAAAATGACCAGGCCTAAATACCAGGCCCTGAAACATGATGAAATCAATCGGTTTGATTTACCCGGCCATGGTGGACAAATTGAAGTCATTGCAGGCAATTATCTGGGTGTAAAAGGTTCCGCCAGTACTTTTACTCCTGTTCATGTGTATAATGCCAGGCTGCATGCCGGAGCAAAAGCGTCCTTTAACTTTCCTGCAACCTACAACACGGGGTTTGTGGTTATTGAAGGAAAGATCAGGATCAATCAAACAGAAACTGCCCTGGCCAATCAGTTCATTCACTTCGGCTCTGAGGGCGAAGAAATCGAAATAGAAGCTTTAGAATCTAGCGTAGTGCTCATTCTAAGCGGGGAACCTATCGATGAACCTGTTACTGCCTATGGTCCGTTCTTAATGAATACGCCCGAAGAAATACAACAGGCGATCAATGATTATAACCAGGGGAAATTTGGTTTCCTGGAAGACTAGTTTTTCCACAACAGTTTATAAAAAGGCTTTAACCTAACAACAGTTAAAGCCTTTTTTATGGCTTTTTGCTTTTTGCTGTACTATCTGTTTTTACAGTATCTTTCATAATGCTCCCTCTTCCGGTATTCACCGCAGGGGCTTCGTTAATACCGGTACCAGTTGATCCCGCGTTTGGATCAGAATGTTTTGAGGTGTCTACCTTTAAGGTATCAGTTCTGTTCTCACTTCCCTTATCGCCTATACAGCCAGCGGCGAGCAGTACAGGCAAGGCAACTAAAAAGCTATATTTCTTTAAATTTCTCATAACAGAAGGATTTCAACTAAAACCCTTACCTCTGGCAATTGTTTGATGGGAGCGCTTAATTTTTCTCGATCAGACAAACCGCATAAGCCACCACGCCTTCTTCCCTGCCAATAAAACCCATTTGCTCATTTGTAGTGGCCTTGATAGAAATATCCTCTTCAGAAAGGCCAATGGCCTCCGCAATATTTTTCTGCATTGCAGGAATATGCGGGTTGATCTTAGGCGCTTCCAGGCAAAGCATTGCATCTATATTTCCAATAGACCAACCTTTTTCCTGCAACATTTTAGCGGTTTCCTGTAACAGGACCACACTGCTGATTCCTTTCCACCTTGGATCTGTATTTTTAAAATGAAAGCCGATATCTCTTAAATTCGCGGCCCCAAGCAAGGCATCACAAATAGCATGTAGCAATACATCCGCATCAGAATGGCCAAAAGCACCTTTGTGATGTTCCAAATTAACACCCCCCACTACAAATGGATGCTGATCTTTTAACTGGTGCACATCAAATCCAAATCCTACTTTAATCTTCATATATATTCTTTATAAATTATTTGCTGCTGCCTCCAAAATTGAACAGCAGGGTAAACCGAAGTGTATTCGCCATCGGGCTTTTCTGGGGAGAGGCCACCAGGTACGCGAAGTCTATATTTAAAATATCGTATTTAAAGCCAGTTCCAAGGGTAAGATAACGACGGTTTCCCTTATCCGGACTTTCATAAAAATATCCCCCGCGCAAGGCAAATTTACCTGCATACAGGTATTCCAGACCTGCGCCTATATTGATCTCTTTAAGTTCTTCACCAAAGCCACCAGGCGCATCACCAAAAGAACCAAAAATCCCGGCAGGAACTGAAACATTCGGATCCCTTCCCTTAACAATTTTGCCATTCCCATCATACTGCGGCTGCGTAGGGACCAAAAGCTTGTTAAAATCGATAGCTACAGTAAACTGGTTCATATCATCCACCAAAAAAGTAGATGCCCCGCCAATTCTAAGATTGGTTGGTAAAAAATAGGCATTACCCGCATCTGTATAACTCATCTTTGTCCCTATATTAGAGATATTGGCTCCCGCAGCCAGGATGGCATCGGAACCCAGGAAATGGGTTTGTTTTTTAAAATAACCAGAAACATCCACAGCAACCGACTGTCCTGCCTTTACCTGCTGCCCGCCGCTAAACTGTCCGGTAGACAAAGCTGAACGGATATATCTTAAAGAAGTTCCTAAAGAAAAGGAGTCGCCGAAACGTCTTGAGAAGGTACCATCTATGGCAAATTCATTGGGGCTGTAGGTACCAAGATCCTGTTTGTTGGCATCTGTAAGCTGTATTTTCCCATAGGAGAAATACCGTAAAGAACCTCCTATTACATTTCTGTCGTCAATTTTATAAAAACCACTTAAATAGCCCAGATTAATATCAGAAACCAGGTTTCTCAGCCAGGGACTATAGGACAGGGACAAGCCATAACGTTGATCCAGAAAAGCGAGTTTAGAAGGGTTGTTACTCATCGCATTCACATCTGGAAGTACCGCAACTCCCGCCTCTCCCATACCTCCTGCTCTTGCATCGGGTGAAATCAGCAGGAAGGGAACTGCCGTTATGATATTACTTCCTCCACTCCCATTGCTCTGTGCGCCGGACGGAAGCCCCTGAGCCTTCAAATCGCCGGAAAAAATAAGCAATCCCAACAAGCCAATGCCTGCGATCAGAAAACACTTAAAACCCATATGTTATAATTCTGTTACGCAAGTTAGCACTGCGTTTCCGATTTTCAAATTATTATTCAGGTTTACCCAGTTTTAATTCGCCTCTGCTGGAATCCGTGGGTTTCATAAACTCAAATAGCCTTTATAAGAAATATTTTGGCGCATAAACCTTTTTTTATGTAATTTTATCAAGTGGGTGCGATTTACCAACACCTGCAAGAAAAAAAACACTCGGTTCCGATGAACCCGAGATGATTAAAATAATGATTGAGTGCACAGGGCAATAATTATTTTTATCATCAAAGGCTTCATCTGACAAAAAATAAAATAAAACAATAGATGAAAAGAATCCCCCTATATTCATTTAGTTTCTTCATGATCATAATCTTGTTTACTTCATGTTCCTCCAAAAAAAACGGCACTTCTGATAAAACAGGAATGGCTTACAATAAAAAGGAATACGGGGGCTTTCAAGTTAACAATAAGTTTAAAAGAGGTCCGGGCCCCGGACTGGTAGAAATTGAGGGCGGCGTTTTCGTGATGAGCGGAAGCGCTATAGAAGCACCTGGTCAGGAACTTGGAAATTACAACCAGAAAAGAGAAACCACAGTTTCTTCCTTCTATATGGACGAGACAGAAGTCTCCAACACCAACTGGCTGGAATATCTGGACTGGATCAGAAGAACTTACCCGAACGACCATGAATATTATTATGATGAAATTCCGGACACATTAGTGTGGCGCAGACCGCTTTCCTATAATGAACCTTATGTAGACAATTACCTGAGACACCCGGCCTACCAGGACTATCCTGTCGTTGGTGTAACCTGGGAGCAGGCCAATCGTTATTGCGCCTGGAGAACAGACCGGGTTAACGAGCTTTTGCTTCGCGACCGTGGCTATATGACTTCCTTCAAAGATTTAAACGGAGGTGGAAAAGGCGCTGCTATTGCATCCTCGCCAAAACCAACAGAGCCCTTTAATACAGATATGTACCTGAATGGCCAGATTGACGATAAAGGAAAAAAAGCGATGAAAGACCTGAGCCCTTCAGCGACCCAAACCACCACCAACACCAGGAATGCACCAACCCGTACTGTAAGACTCGAAGATGGTATTCTAAAACAACCTTACCGCCTTCCTACAGAGGCAGAATGGGAATATGCAGCTTTGGGCCTGATTGGAAATACCCAGTACGAAAATATCAATACCAATAAGATCTATCCATGGAACGGCCTTGGTCTGAGTTCCGCAAAGAAAAAGACAAGAGGTATGATCCTGGCCAACTTTAAACGTACCAAGGGCGACTATATGGGCGTAGGCGGTGCTTTGAACGATAAGGGAGGAATTACAGCTCCGGTAAGGTCTTACACGCCAAACGATTTTGGTCTGTACAATATGGCAGGAAACGTAAATGAATGGGTTGCCGACGTTTATCGTCCGACCACATTTGAAGCCGTTGATCCACTGAATCCTTACCGCGGAAACTTCTACCAGGACAAAAAGACAATGGATCCGATCACAGGAAAAATTGCCAAAGATAAATACGGAAAACCGATCCTTCTGCCTGCAGTAAATGCTAAAAAACAAACCTGGGCAGAACGTCAGGCAGGAATCCCTGCGGGAAGTACCCCAGCTCCTGCAGTTACAGATACAGCGGCTAAAGCAAAACCTGCCGCAACAGCTTCTACTAACACCTATGCAGATCAAAGAGGCTACAGGGACCGCGAAAACGGCCTGTACGGAGAAACTACACTGGTAAACAATAAGTCAAGAGTGTATAAAGGAGGTTCCTGGAATGACCAGGCCATTTGGTTAAATCCGGCAGCAAGACGATTCTTACAACAGGATGAATCCTCCGCAGATATCGGCTTCAGATGTGCAATGACCATGCTTGGTGCTTCAGAAATCAGCACCGCAGGCAAACGCGAATTCAAAGTAAAACCTCAAAAGAAATTCAGTTCCAGCAAGTTCTAAACCTGCTTATTTTCCTGAGCACATACAGAAAGAGCCCTCCGACAAGAGGGCTCTTTTATATTCCGTTCCTGACTGTGGATCAGGAGAATTGCAGCAATACTGCATTCTTATCCACCTTTTCTCCATGTTTAACAGCAATCCTTTTCACCACACCATCTGTAGTAGATTTTATAATATTCTCCATTTTCATGGCCTCCAGCACCAGTAAACTATCTCCTTTCTTCACTTCCTGCCCCTCGGCAACCAGCACATTTAATACCAGACCTGGCATCGGCGCTTTGATCTCCTGCACCTTGTTCGCCGATAAGTTATCCATTCCAAGTTGTTTCAGCAACTGATCAAACTGGTCCTCCACATTAACGACATATATTCTTCCGTTCACTTTAATTTCCAGCTGTTTGGCTTCCCTGTCTTCAGAAACCATTTCTACACGATAAGAACGGTCCTTATAAATCATATGGGCATGGCCACCTGTCAACACTGCTCTATCTAAACTCAACATTTCCCCGTTCACTTTCAAACCCTCTTGCTCTGCTTCAATTTCGAAGCTGTACTGACCGTTTACTTTTACTTTGTACATAATTATTGTGTTAAAGCATATTGTATTAGATTAGCGCCCATTTTAAGCGCCTCTGTTCTCTTTTCTTGTGTATCACCAGGATAAGTCCCATAGTCTTCCCATCCATTCCCCAGATCGCATTCATAGGTATAAAAACACACTACCCGACCCTTCCAAACCAAGGCAAAGCCTTGTGCACGCTTTCCATCATGCTCATGAATCTTTGGAAGTCCGTTGGGAAATTTAAAGTGCTGCTGGTAGAGCGGATGATTGGCCGGCAATTCCAAGAAAGACAATTCGGGAAATACTTTTTTCATTTCCTTGCGAATAAACTTATCCAGCCCATAGTTATCATCAATATGGAGAAAACCACCTCCAGTCAGGTATTTCCTAAGATTTGCTGCCTCTGCATCACTGAAAACCACATTTCCATGTCCCGTCAGGTACACGAACGGATAATCAAAAATTTCAGCGCTTCCCACCTCCACTGTAGCCTCATCAGAAGAGAAATTCGTAAAAATATTCTGGTTGCAAAACTTCACCAGATTCGGTAATGCGGTACGGTTACCATACCAGTCACCTCCGCCGCTATACTTTAATTTGGCAATTTTATAGGTGGGTGGGCTGAAACTGCTCAGCAGCAAGATCAGTCCGGCAAAGAAAAAAAGCTGTCTGGTGTTCATCGATTTAAGTAATTCACCTCAAAACAGGCTGCAAGTGCTGCAGTTTCCGTTCTGAGCCGGGTATTACCTAAAGTTAAAGGTTTAAAACCATTTTCCAAAGTCAGGGCAATTTCATTTGGACTGAAATCTCCCTCAGGGCCAATTAAAATGGTATAATGTTCTTGCGGCCGGATCAGCTCGCTGATGTATTGTCTGGGTTCACCATCCACGCAATGTGCAACCATTTTAGTTCCGGGATGGCTTTGCTTCACAAAATCAGTTAAGGATACCGCGGCATTGAGCACCGGATGATAAGCCTGCAATGATTGTTTAACGGCAGAAGTGATCACTTTGAATAAGCGGTCTTCTTTGACCACTTTACGTTCCGAACGTTCACAGATAACCGGAGTGATTTCGTCAATCCCAATTTCTGTTGCCTTTTCCAGGAACCATTCTATCCGGTCAATATTTTTAGTAGGGGCCACTGCGATGTGCAGGTGATGGTTTCTCTTTTGATATTCCCGCTGCACATTCAGTACGCGAAGAGAAACATTTCTTTTGGTTTCCTGGATAATTTCCGCCTCATAAAATCCGCCCTTTCCATCAATCAGGAAAACATGGTCACCTAGTGTTAAACGTAGTACTTTTGTACAATGCCTGCTTTCTTCTTCATTTAAAGTATACTGATCAGCATTGATATCCGGCGTATAGAAAACATGCATGTGCAGAAGGTTTAATGATTATCGACCTGATCTTCTTTAGCAATCACCAGCTCCAGTTTAATGGTCTCAATATTCTGCTCCGTCTTTTTCAGAATCGTAAACAGGTAACCATAACATTCCTCGCTGTCTCCAACTTCCGGAATTCTTCCAAAAGCATGGGAAACCAAACCACCAACAGTATCAAAATCTTCATCTTCCGGAAGATCATGCGGCAAATGCTCGTTTACATCATAAACAGTTGCATAGGCATTGATGATAAATTCCGTATCCGAGATCTTCTCCACATTTGGTTTTTCCTCATCATACTCATCCTGGATCTCCCCCACAATCTCTTCCACAATATCCTCGAGGGTCACCATACCCGCAGTTCCGCCAAATTCATCGATCACAATAGCAATCTGGATTCTCTTTTGCTGAAGTTCACTCAGCAGATCATTGATCTTTTTGGTTTCCGGAACAAAATAAGGCTTACGGATGATGTCCTTTAAGGTCCAGTCTTTATGACTCGCCAGTAAAGGCAATACATCCTTGGCATGAATGATCCCGATGATCTTGTCAATAATATCGTCATATACCGGCAAACGTGAATAACCTTCGGCAATGATCTTTTCAATCACCTCTTCTTTAGGGGTAGACAACTCAATACCCGAAATCTTGGTTCTCGGAACCATAATATTCTTCACCACACGCTCATTAAAATCAAAAACGTTCCGGATCAGTTCATGCTCATTGGTATCCAATGCACCACTTTCCTTTCCCTGGTCCAGCAGGTAGTACAGCTCTTCGGTACTGTGTACCGCTTCATGACCGCCTACGGTATTGATCCCAAACGCCTTCAGAATAATATTGGCAAAGCCATTCAGCAGCCAGATAAATGGCCTGAACACCACATAAAAAATCTGCAGGGGCAAAGACACAAACAATGTCGTTGCAACAGGTCTTTGTATGGCAACAGATTTTGGGGCAAGCTCACCAAATACAATGTGCATAATGGTGATGAAACAAAAAGCAATAATAGGTGCAGCAGTCTTTGAAAACGAATCTATAAACTCCGGAGAAGACCCCAGTACCGTTAACAGATTGTGTAAAAGATGCTCCATAACAGATTCTCCAACCCAGCCCAAACCAAGAGACGCCAGCGTAATACCCAGCTGCGTTGCAGCCAGGTATCCATCCAAATGTTGGGTAATGTATTTGGCAATATTAGCTACTCTACTACCTGATTTAGCTTTGATCTCTATTTGTGACGCACGGACCTTTACAATTGCAAACTCTGCTGCAACAAAGAAACCGTTCAACACAACCAGGAAAAAGGTTAAAAATATCTGAAAGCCCATTTAAGAATTATTTCTGAATGTTTTATCGTAAAGCTCTATGCTTTCATGGATCACTTTATGCGCAAATTTTACGCCCAGTAAATCCTCAATAGTTACATTTTTATTCTCCAGCGCTTTATAATCCTGGAAGAAACGTACAATTTCTTTCATGGTATGCGGAGGAAGTTCTGAAATGTCGTTGATGTAATTTACAGACATATCATTTTTAGCTACTGCAATGATCTTATCATCCTGTTCACCATTGTCTACCATATGCATTACCCCGATCACTTTCGCTTCAATAATAGAAAGCGGGTATACATCTACAGAACAAAGAACCAGGATATCCAAAGGGTCATTATCGTCGCAATACGTTTGAGGAATAAAGCCATAATTGGCCGGATACATTACTGAAGAGAAAAGAACACGATCTAATTTAATTAAATTGGATTCTTTATCAATCTCATACTTTGCTTTGGATCCTTTAGGAATTTCGATAATTGCATTTACAAATTCAGGCAGTTTAGCGCCGGGAGAAACATTATGCCACGGATGGTGATCGTCTTTAGTCATTTTTTATTAATCAGTGTTTGTTGTTTTATCATTATCGCTGCTCAGCACCTTCCCTTTAACAAAGGTATAAATCAAAGGGATCGATGTAATCACAATAAATCCAGTAATTATATATAATAAATAAGCATTAATCTCTTTTTCAAATCTTTTACCCAAAAAATAGCCCAGTAAAGTTAAGGATGAAATCCATAATAATCCACCGGCTATGTTATAAAATGCGAACCTTTTAAATTCCAGTTTAACCACACCCGCAAAAATCGGTGCAAAAGTCCGAACAATCGGCACAAATCTACCCATAATCAATGCAAATGCGCCCTGTTTATTGTAATATTCTTCCGCCGCCTTTAAATACTTCTTTTTAAAAAAAAAGGTGTCTTTTCTATGGTACAATACAGGACCGGTCTTCCGTCCAAACCAGTAACCCGCAAAATTACCCAGTACGGCAGCTACAAAAAGTCCCAGCACCAGCACATAAATACTAACGTCCAATTTACCTGTAGCAACGAACATGCCAGCCAGGAACAGCAGATAATCTCCCGGTAAAAAGAACCCGAAAAATAAGCCCGTTTCTGCAAAAATCACGAACAACACCACATAAAAACCACCTTCTTTTAGTAATTTCTCAGGATCGATGAAGTGCTGTAATGAATTCCAGAATTCGTGCATAGTTCAATTATTCGTAAAACTACAAATAATTATCAAGAGAAGCCCGTTATATCAAATTTAAAATTATAGACGGAAATATACCCAAAATAACGGTAACAGCTACAGAAAGGACCAGTACAACTTTGTATTGCACAGGCGTATCCAGACTCACCTCATTGCCTTCTTTAAAGTACATGGCCACAATGACTCTGAAGTAATAATAGAAACCCACCAGCGCATTTAAAATAGCAAAAGCAACCAGGAAGATTCTATAGTCATTCATCACATTCAGGAACATGACATATTTACCGATAAAGCCGGCTGTCAAAGGAATACCTGCCAGAGACAACATGGCAACAGTCAGGACCAGTGCAGCAAGCGGATTCTTTTTAGCCAGGCCATTAAAGCTCTCAAAGTTATCACTACCTGTCTTTTGTTTCACCAGGATCAATACACCAAAGGCTACAATGCTGGCAAAAGTATATGCAGAAGCGTAAACAAGTACATCACCTGCTGATCTTGAAGTCAATGCAACCAGAGAGAACAACAAATAGCCAGCATGGGAGATACTCGAATAGGCCAGCATTCTTTTGAAGCTTTTCTGAAACAGCGCCGTTACGTTACCAATCAATAAAGTCAAACAAACAATCACCATCAGCGGCGGCAACCAGAAATCATGCAGGGGCGCAAATGTATCCGCGAATAAGCGCAAAAAGGCGGCAAATCCCGCAGTTTTAACTACTGTAGACATAAAAGCTGTCACCAGGCTTGGAGATCCTTCATATACGTCCGGAGTCCAGAAATGAAAAGGTGCAGCACCCACCTTAAAACTCAGACCGATCATCATCAAAATAATGCCCGGATAGAACAAAGGAGAAACCGCAGTATAATTTCCAACCAGGTATTTATTGATCACTTCTAAATCGAAAGATCCGGTCGCACCATAGATCAGCGTAATCCCAAACAACAGGAAACCTGTAGAGAAGGCACCCATTAAAAAATACTTCAGTGAAGCTTCATTGGAAGCAAAATTGTTTTTACGTATACCAGCCAGGATGTATAAACTCACCGACATAATTTCCAGGCCGATGAACAACATCGACATGTTTTTATAAGAAACCATGATCACAATACCAGAAAGGGCAAAAAGGATCAAGGTCAGGTATTCGGCTATATTTTCACTGTCTTTGGAGAAATAATTCTGCGTCAGTAATAAGATCAGAAGGGTACCCAAAATGGTCAGGCCTGAAAAAGCAAGCGCAAAATTGTCCATTTGCATCATGCCGTAAAACACCTGATTGGTATTCCAAGAGGTAACAACAAAAGCCAGTGAGGTAAGCAGACCAATAATGGAAATAGGTAATAACGCTTTTTTAGCTTTAAACAAACCTGCATAAAGAACTACTAAAGCTGTAACCGCAATTGTTATAATGATATTCATTTCCTTAGTTTACCGATGTTAATTTTTGATTTACCTGTTCTATTAATTGTTGTACAGCCGCTTCAGATAAATGAAGGACAGGCTTTGGATACACACCCAGTACAATGATCAACGCACAAATGATATATAATACTAATTTTTCAGATCCTTTAATGTCTGTAAAGCCAATGGTCAGCTCGTTGGTTTTGCCCAACATAATGCCCTGGTACATTCTCAGCATGTATACCGCACCGAAAATGATGGTTAGTCCGGCAAATACCGCTGCCCACAGGTTAAACTGATAAACGCCCATCAGCAATAGAAACTCCCCGATAAACCCATTGGTTCCAGGTAAAGCAACCGTACCAAATACAATGATCAGAAAAGCAATCGCCAAATGCGGTGCCTGACTTGCAATACCGCCCAGATCTGCAATCTTATTGGTCTTCATCCTGTTGAAAATGATATCCAGAACAAAGAACAAACCAATCACATTGATACCGTGGCTCAACATCTGGATCATCGCTCCTTGCATACCTTGCGTATTCAATGCAAAGATACCTGCAGAGATCAGCCCAACGTGTGCAATTGAAGAATAAGCCACCAGCCTTTTTGCATTCTTTTGAGTAAAAGCAATAACGGAGGCATAAACAATACCAATAATGGACAATACAATAGCCGTAGTACCCCAGTCCTGAACACCTGCAGGAACAATTGGCAATAACCACCTGATCACACCATAAATACCCATTTTCAGCATAATACCTGCCAGAAGCATCGTTCCTGTTGCAGGCGCCTCTGTATAGGTATCCGGTTGCCAGGTATGGAAAGGAAATACCGGCATTTTAATAGCAAAAGCAATAAAGAAAGACCAGAAAATCCAACCTTGTTGTGTCGCATCCAGGTTCAGCTTATAAAAAGCCTGAATATCAAAATTGTGCGCCGGGTTCTGTAAGTACAGATAGATGATACCCAATAGCATAAATAAAGAACCAGCAATGGTATACACGAAAAATTTCATGTTCACTTTAATACGGTCCTTACCACCCCAAACCGCGCAGATAAAATACACAGGGATCAATGCAGCTTCCCAGCCAATATAGAACAGAAAGGCATCTAAAGCGGTAAATACCACCAGCAAACCAGCCTGCATAAATAAGATCAGGGCATAAAAAGCATTTGCCCTTTTGTAATCATGCTGATAACTGGCCAGGACAATGATCGGAATCAAAACATTGGTCAGCAGAACAGTGATCAGGCTAATGCCATCAATCCCTGCATGAAAACTAATGCCCAGTTCCTGGATCCACGGGCAGTTCACTACAAACTGTGTGCTGGCATCCGGAATAAAATTAACCGCTACAACAGCTGTAACAGCCAAAGATACGATTGCAGAGATCAAAGCTACATATTTTGCTGCTTTGCCGGCAAACGCCGTTACTAAAGCACCAGCCAGAGGTAGAAATATAAGAAGTATTAAAAGTTGTTCCATTATGCTTGTTTGAACGATCTTTTAGATAGATAAATAAGTATACAATAACAAAGAGATGATCCCGGCCACCATCATGAAAATATAGAACCCTACATTTCCAGTCTGCAATAAACGCAAACCTTTACTGGTTTCCGAAGTGCCCCAGCCCAAACCATTCACAATTCCGTCGATGATCTTACGGTCAACGATTTTGTAGAAGAACGTAGAAAACGCATCCAGCGGCCTTCTGATGATCAGATCGTAAAGTTCATCAATATAAAATTTATGGTAGGAAAGATTTGCAAAAGCAGATCTCTTTGCTTCATCAGGAACAGGTACATGACCTTGTTTGTTGTATTTGTTGTTGGCGATAGCAATCGAGATCAATACCCCGACCACAGAAACCGCCATCAGCGCATATTCCGTTGCATGATCAGGTCCTTCTGCATGGTGAGCGATCACCGGAGTTAACCAGTGGGCCAGCCATTGATGTCCCCCTAAAGACTCAGGGATGTTCAATACACCGCCGAACACAGATAAAACCGCCAGCACGATCAACGGCAATGTCATGGTCGAAGGTGATTCATGAATATGCTCTTCTGCATGATGTGTTCCTCTATATTTACCATAGAAGGTTAAATACAACATTCTGAACATATAGAAGGCAGTAAGGAAAGCGGTAAATACGCCAATTGCCCAAACTACTTTATTGTATTGATAAGCATGTGCCAGGATCTCGTCTTTAGAAAAGAAACCAGAGAAAGGCGGTAAACCGGCAATGGCAATGGTACCAATCAGCATCGTAATAAAAGTAACTGGTAATTTCTTGCGTAAACCACCCATATGTCTCATATCCTGTTCATGGTGCATCGCATGGATCACAGAACCTGCACACAGGAACAACAAAGCTTTAAAGAAAGCATGGGTAATCACATGGAAGAAGGCCCCATCATAGGCACCAACACCCAGACCAAGGAACATATAACCCAATTGAGATACAGTAGAATAAGCCAGTACCTTTTTAATATCTGTTTGCGTAATCGCAATCAGTGCACCCAGAACAGCCGTAGCCAAACCGATGATGGCAATCAGGTGCTGGATAACAGGGGCCAGGTCGAACAGGACATTAGATCTTGCGATCATATAAATACCTGCCGTTACCATCGTCGCCGCGTGGATCAAAGCCGAAACCGGTGTTGGTCCTGCCATCGCATCCGGCAACCAGGTAAACAATGGAATTTGTGCAGATTTACCGCAGGCACCGATGAACAGCAACAGGGTAATCAATACCACAGTAGAATGACCAGGCATCAAATTAGCTGCCTGAGGAAATACCTTTGAAAACTCTACACTTCCAAAAGTGGTAAAGATCAGGAACACGGCCAGTAAAAATCCAAGGTCACCAATCCGGTTCATCACAAAAGCCTTTTTGGCTGCCGAAGCATAACTGCTGTTGGTGAACCAGAAGCCGATCAGCAGGTAAGAACATAAACCTACGCCCTCCCAGCCAATAAACATGACAATATAGTTTGATCCAAGGACCAGTAACAACATAAAGAAGATAAACAGGTTCAGGTAGCTGAAAAACTTACCGAAACCTTCATCGCTGTGCATATATCCAATAGAATATACATGGATCAGGAAACCTACCCCTGTTATGATCAGCAGCATAATACTGCTCAGCGGATCAACTAAAAAAGACAGGGGAATATGTAAACTACCTGCATTGATCCAGTCAAAAAGAAAGATCTCATGCGATTTGTTCGCATCAGCACCCAATGCAAAAAAGATCCCCACGCTAATGGCAAATGAAATGAAAATCACTCCGCTTCCAATAAACCCGATCAGGTTTTTAGATAATGTATTTCTTCCAAGGCCATTAATTACAAAGCCTAAAAGAGGAATCAACGGAACCAGCCAAACTAAATCTATCATTTTATAATTCTATTCTTAATAATTACCACTTAAGGCGATTCAATACATTAACATCAGTACTCTGGGTATTCCTGTAAACCATTACAATAATACTCAGACCCACAGCAACCTCAGCGGCTGCAAGTGCCATAATAAAAAACACGAATACCTGTCCTGAAGGATCGTTACTGTGTACCGAAAAAGCGGTCAGCAGCAAATTAACTGCATTCAGCATCAACTCTACCGACATAAAAATCACAATGGCATTTCTGCGGGTCAATACCCCAACAACACCAATCGTGAAAATAATAGCGCTCAGCCAGATGTAATGGTTAAGCGGCACTCCCTGCAATGTTTGCGTTAGATTTCCCACTATACTTTTTCTTTTTTAGTTAACAATACCGCTCCTACCATCGCTGTCAGCAACAAGATCGAAGACAATTCAAATGGAAGCATAAACGGACCAAATAATTCTTTACCCAGGTTTTTCACCAGACCCAGGTCCGGGTTCTGCAACACCAATGGATTAGAAAGTGTCGTTGCTTTAAAAGAACCAATCAGCGTCACCACCAGGCAGCAGCCGGCAATGATCCCCACCACTTTGATCAGGTTGGATTTGGAAGGTTCGTTTTCCTTATTGAGGTTCAATAGCATCAGTACAAAGAGAAAAAGTACCATAATGGCCCCCATGTACACGATAAAATTCACGACGGCAAGAAACTGCGCATTTAATAAAACGTAATGAACCGTGAAGGTGAAAAAAGTAACGATCAGGTAAAGCACACTGTGCACCGGGTTCTTCGAAAAGATCACCATCAGTGAAAAGAAGATGCTTAAAGCTGCGACTACATAGAATACAGATGTACCCATTTATTATTTTGTTTTAAAGCCGTTTAAAAGCGACAAATGTATTAAACTATTTATTTTTTCTCTAATGGTGCCTCTACCAGTTTATCTTTTCCATAAATGAAATCCTTACGCAGATAATCAGCCGGAACAATAGGTCCGTCTAAGTAAATAGCCTCTTTAGGACAAGCTTCTTCACATAAACCGCAGAAAATACAACGCAGCATATTGATTTCATACACTGCAGCATATTTTTCCTCTCTGTACAGCTCTTTCTCTTCTGGTTTGCGTTCAGCAGCAATCATAGTGATGGCCTCTGCCGGGCAGGACAATGCACATAGACCACAGGCCGTGCAGCGCTCCCTTCCGTCCTCATCCCTTTTTAAGGAGTGCATTCCCCTGAAGTTGGTCGAAAATTCTCTTTCTACTTCAGGATAACGTATCGTTGCTTCTTTCTTAAAGAAGTGACTGATGGTGATAGACATCCCCTTCATAATCGCCGGCAGGTACATACGCTCTGCAAACGTTAAAGGCTTTTGTTCTAATACTTTCTTTTTACTGGTTAATGGTTCCATTAAACCTCCTTTTATTTTTACCGCTGCGCGGGAGTTAAAACTTTTCTATATAAGCAATCACAAGTCCTGTGACAATAATATTCACAATAGCCAGTGGAATTAACATCTTCCAGCCCAAGTGCATCAACTGATCATAACGGAAACGCGGAATGGTCCAGCGCACCCACATAAAGAAGAATATAAATGCAAAGATCTTAAAGAAGAATACAGCCGTACCAAAAAGCGGTGCCCATGTTGGCCCCAGCCACACGGCCATCGAGTCCATCCCCGGATAATTATAACCTCCAAAATAAAGTGTAGCCATTACTGCCGAAGACACAAACATATTGATGTATTCAGCAAACAGGTAAAAACCCAGTTTCATGGAAGAATACTCTGTATGATATCCACCAATCAGTTCCGTTTCACATTCAGGTAAGTCGAAAGGTGCACGGTTGGTTTCCGCAAAAGCACAAACCATAAACAAAATAAAGCCAACTGGTTGGTACCATACATTCCAGTTAAAGCCGTGTTGCTGTTCTGTAATTTCTTTTAAACTCATGGTACCTGTTACCAGCAATAAAGCGATAATGGATAAACCCATGGCAATTTCATAACTGATGTTTTGAGAAGCCGCACGGATCGCAGACAATAAAGAATATTTATTGTTGGATGCCCAGCCTCCGATCATTACACCGTAAACCCCTAATGAAACCACGCCAAAAATGTATAAAATACCTACATTGATGTCTGTTACCTGCAAAGGGATGACACGGCCACCTATCGTGATCGGTGATCCCCATGGAATTACAGCTGTACCGATACAGGCCGTCAACATGGCCAGACCAGGTCCAACCATAAACAACCATTTACTCGAATTTGCGGGTACGATCTCTTCTTTCATGAACATCTTTACCCCATCCGCAAGCGGCTGTAAAATCCCGAAGGGACCTGCTCTGTCTGGTCCTAAACGGTCTTGTAAAAATGCGGCCACTTTTCTTTCAGCATACGTGGAATACATCGCAATCAGTAAGCTGATCCCGAAAATGATCGCCACCAGTATAAATTTTTCTATAACAAACGAGATATCCATTAGAATTTAGTGGTTTTTTCTAGTTCTATTTTATTTGCAAGCTGCAATTTAGGATTGTCCTGAATTACAGGTAAAGGTTTCATGGTTTCATAGTGATTAGAAGAAATCACCGAAGTATCACTGATGTGCGTAGGGTGTTCAATAACCCAGTCTGCAGTCTTTTTCTTATCAAAACGACAAGTATTGCAGATGAACTCTTCCACCTCTCCATACACATCCTTACGGGCAGTTACCCTCAGTACATCTTCGCCCTTATACCATAGCGTTACTTTACCGCTGCAGGTCGGGCAGTCGCGGTGTGCATCAATCGGTTTAGTAAACCAAACCCTGTTTTTAAACCTGAAAGTTTTATCTGTTAATGCACCTACAGGGCAAACATCAATCACGTTTCCGGAGAAATCATTGTCTACAGCCGTTTGGATATAGGTAGAGATCTCTGAATGATCACCCCTGTTTAAGATACCATGAACACGTTTATTGGTGATCTGATCTGCAGTAAATACACAACGATAGCATAAAATGCAACGGTTCATGTGCAGCTGGATCTTATCGCCAATATCGATGCGCTCAAAAGTACGGCGCTCAAATTCATATCTTGTTTTCTGTAAACCATGCTCATAGCCCAGATTCTGTAAATCGCATTCACCAGCCTGGTCACATACCGGACAATCCAGCGGGTGATTGATCAACAACATCTCTACAACTCCGCTGCGGGCTTCCAAAACCTCCGGAGAAGTAATGTTCTGCACTTCCATACCATCCATCACCGTTGTACGGCAGGAAGCCACCAGTTTAGGCATCGGTCTTGGATCTTTTTCAGAACCCTTGCTTACCTTAACAATACAGGTACGGCATTTACCTCCACTGCCTTCCAGCTTGGAATAATAGCACATTGCCGGAGGTACAATGTCCCCTCCTATTTGCCTTGCAGCATTCAGGATCGTCGTACCAGGATCTACTTCAACAGTTATCCCGTCTATGGTTACCTTAACTTTATCACTCATTGTTGCAGCTATTCTTTAATTTTCAGTAGTCACTTCTGCTTTCGCAATCGGATTGGCATAATTAGCCAAACCATAATTTGTATCCAGACATTTAACCGGCTCTTTTACATGCCATTCAAATTCATCTCTGAAATGTCTGATGGCACTCGCTACCGGCCATGCTGCTGCATCTCCCAATGGACAGATGGTATTTCCCTCTATCTTCTTGGATACATCCACCAACAGGTCAATATCACTCATTTTACCATGTCCGTATTCCAGGCGGTGCAATACCTTTTCCATCCATCCTGTACCTTCACGGCAAGGGGAGCATTGTCCGCAACTTTCATGGTGATAGAACCTTGCAAAGTTCCAGGTATTTCTAACGATACACTGGTCCTCATCAAAAGCAATAAAACCACCAGATCCCATCATGGTACCTGTAGCAAAACCACCTTCAGATAAAGATTCATAACTCATCAGCCTTGGATCACCATTTGCTAATTTTAAAGTTAAATTAGCTGGCAGTACAGGAACAGAAGAACCTCCGGCCACAGTGGCTTTCAGTCTTTTGCCATTGGCAATACCACCACAATATTCATCAGAATAAATAAACTCTTCTACGGGTAACCCCAACTCTATCTCATAAACACCTGGTCTCACCAGGTTACCTGAAGCAGAGATCAGTTTAGTTCCGGTACTGCGGCCGATACCGATTTTAGCATACTCGTCCCCACCATCGTTGATGATCGGAACAGTAGCCGCAATAGATTCAACGTTATTCACTACTGTAGGGCAGCCATATAATCCGGCAATCGCTGGAAAAGGAGGTTTAATCCTCGGGTTTCCTCTCTTACCTTCCAAAGATTCCAATAAAGCGGTCTCTTCGCCGCAAATATAAGCGCCGCCTCCAGGCTGAACATACAGTTCCAGATCATAACCTGAACCTAAAATATTCTTACCTAAAAAGCCAGCATTCTTTGCTTCAGCGATCGCTCTTTCCAGAATACGGATCTGAGGCATCATTTCACCTCTTACATAGATGTAAGACGTTTTAGCCCCAAGCGCAAAGCTGGATACGATCATTCCCTCAATCAAAGCATGAGGGATATAGGTCATCAGGTACCTGTCCTTAAAAGTTCCGGGCTCAGATTCATCCGCATTACAAACCAGGTAACGTGGCACACCTTCCGGCTTGGCCAGAAAGCTCCATTTCATTCCCGTAGGGAATCCTGCACCACCACGACCGCGTAATCCTGATTTCTTTACTTCTTCCACGACCTCGTCAGGGGTCATTTTCAAAGCCTTTTCCACAGCGCGGTAACCACCTTTCTGGCGGTACACATCAAAAGTATTGATGCCGGGTACGTTGATATGTTCTAATAATAGTTTACGGGCCATTATTTCTTACGTAAGTCCTCTATTAAATCGTCTACCTTCTGTTCATTCAGGTTCTCATAGAATGTATATTCCGGGCCAATCTGTAAAACCGGTCCATAACCGCATGCGGCCAGACATTCTACACCTCTCCAGCTGAACAAGCCATCAGGCGTTACTTCTCCTTCTTTAACCCCAAGCTTTTGCTCTATATGGTTCATCAGCTTTTCAGCGCCAACCAGACAGCAAGGTCCTGTACGGCAAACCTCCAGCATGTATTTACCCTGAGGTTTTAAGAAGTACATGGTATAGAAAGATGCCACTTCATAGACCTCGATATCCTGAATATCCAGGTAATCCGCTACCCTGTTCATCGCCGACGTGCTCAGCCAGCCCTGCTCGGCCTGTACTTCATGCAAAATCGGCAGCAAAGCAGATTTCTGCTTGCCCTCAGGATATCTTTTTACAATCTCATCGAACTTTGCCAGCAAAGCCGGTGAAAAATCTACAGGTTGTTGTTCTTCTACTCTAAGCATCTAGTTCTCCTGCTATAATATTCATGCTACTCATATTGATGATGGCATCTGACAACAGCATACCCTCACTCATTTTCGCAAACATTTGATAATTGATAAAGCTTGGTCTTCTGAAGTGCAAACGATAAGGCGTTCTTCCACCATCATTGATCAGGTAAAAGCCCAGCTCTCCATTACCACCTTCAACCGCATGGTAAACTTCCGCTTTTGGCGCATCAATCTCTCCCATCACAATTTTGAAGTGATAGATCAGTGCTTCCATATTGTTATACACTTCTTCTTTAGCCGGTAAATAGAAATCAGGAACGTCCGCATGGAAAATACCTGCAGGTTCGTTCTTCAGTTTCTGCATCGCCTGTTCGATCAGGCGCACACTCTGCCACATTTCTTCATTACGCACCAGGTAACGGTCATAAATATCTCCGCTGGTACCAACAGGTACTTCAAAATCGAAATCCTGATAAGAAGAATAAGGTTCACTTACCCTCACATCATAATCTACACCTGTAGCTCTTAACAAAGGACCGGTCCAGCTGTAATTCAATGCCGTCTCAGCAGTCACCTTTGCCACACCAGCTGTACGGTCAATAAAGATCCTGTTCCTGTTCAAAAGGTTTTCAAACTCCCTCAGTGCTACAGGAAATTCTTTCAGGAATTTATTGATCTTCGCAAAAGCGATATCATTAAAATCCCTTTCGAAACCGCCTATACGACCAATATTAGTGGTTAAACGCGCTCCGCAAATCTCCTCATAGATCTCATAAATATGTTCTCTGAACTGAAATAAATAAAGGAAGGTGGTTGTGGCCCCTGTATCCTGTGCAATAATGGTATTGCAAATGATATGGTCAGAGATCCTGGACAGCTCCATAATGATCACCCGGAGATAATCCACCCGTTTAGGCATCTGAATGTTCAGTAGTTTCTCTACTGTCATATGCCAGCCCATATTATTGATCGGTGAAGAACAATAATTTAAACGGTCGGTAAGCGGTGTGATCTGGTAAAAAGGTCTGTGTTCTGCTATTTTCTCAAAAGCACGGTGAATGTATCCGATCGTAGAAACCCCACTCACGATACGTTCGCCATCCAGCTGAAGAACATTTTGAAATACCCCGTGCGTAGCTGGGTGGGTTGGCCCTAAGTTCAGGGTTACCAGCTCACTCTGCGGGTCGTTATCTGTATATACCGGCTGATTATTCATATATTCTATCTACCAAAGTATTCGTCTTTTTTATCCACTCTGTTTG
>Ga0105237_10000390_pt1 | contig 62424 bp, 46 predicted proteins | sample KBSC24metaG_FD_81520 | JGI IMG/M metagenome (GOLD analysis project Ga0105237, IMG submission 81520) | Corn rhizosphere microbial communities from Kellogg Biological Station, Michigan, USA - KBS C2-4 metaG | ecosystem: Host-associated > Plants > Roots > Rhizosphere > Soil | place: Michigan, USA... | reverse complement strand
CTTTACAATAAAAGAATGTACGCGGCGCTGAATGACCAATACGATCCCGTGGATTCGAAGGATAACAGCGCGCTGTATTTTCATTGGTGGCCTAAAAAGAATTCGAAAGAATGGGTGCAGTATGATTTTAGCCAGGAATATACCGTTGCCTCTTCCAAAGTATACTGGTTCGATGATGGTCCCTGGGGTGGATGCAGAGTGCCGGCTTCCTGGAAGCTTTATTACCGGAAAGAGGGGCAATGGGTGCCTGTAGAGAATATCACTCCCTATACCACCGAAAAGGATAAATACAATGTGGTGAAATTTGCGCCGGTGAAGACAACGGCTTTACGTCTGGAACTACAATTGCCTGCCGATAATTCGTCGGGTATTCATGAATGGATCGTTGAATAATGAAACACACTATTGCCTCCTTTATAATTTTCTTTGCCGCCTGTGGTGCGGAGAGTGTCCTGGCACAGCCGCAGGCGTCATCGCAGAGCGCTATCCGGATAGACCCCGGGATGGAAGGGGCCAGGATCTCGCCCGACCTGCATGGAATATTTTTTGAAGAGATCAGTCATGCCGGGGAGGGCGGGCTATATGCCGAACTGATACAGAACAGGGGTTTTGAAGATGTCCGGCTGCCCCAGGGCACCACGTTACAGAATGGGTATGTCGTTCCGGAAAGAACGCCGCATTTCATGATGAGGCCTGGCAAGGCCAGTGACTGGAAGATGGCATGGCCGGTGAAGAGCTCCTGGCCGGCATGGACATCCCGGTCGACAGGGAAGGCTGTCATGCAGCTTTCCTTAACGGAAGATCATCCTCTGAATAATGCTACTCCCCATTCGCTGAAAGTGGAGGTCACGGAAAAAGACGGCCCGGGAAAGGCCGACCTGGTGAATGATGGTTTTTGGGGGATCAATGCCGTCGCAGGAGAAGAGTATGCCCTTAGTTTCTATGTAAGAAACCCGGGCGCGTATAAGGGGGCGCTCACAGCCTCTCTCCAATCGAAAGATGGAGCGGTCCTGGCATCCCATGTCTTTACTACTATCCGGAAAGGGGAATGGACAAAATATACCTGTGTCTTAAGAGCCGGCAAGTCCGATCCCCGCGCACAATTTGTATTTTCTTTTGGAAGCGATGGTGCGCTGTGGCTTGATTTTGTCTCGCTGTTTCCGGAGCGGACGTTTAAAGGCAGGGCCAATGGGCTGAGGGCGGATCTGGCCCAATACATCGCGGATCTAAAGCCTTCTTTTATCCGTTGGCCCGGAGGGTGTTATGTAGAGGGGATCAATACGGAAAGTTCGCCGGACTGGAAACGCACACTGGGACCGGTAGAAAAAAGACCAGGCACATTCAGTCCCTGGGGATACTGGTCAAGCGATGGATTTGGTTATCATGAATACCTGCAGTATTGCGAAGACATTGGCGCCGCCGCCTTGTATGTGTTCAATGTGGGTGTCTCCTGTGAATACCGCAGCGGAACGTTTATACCGGATGACAGCCTGGCACCGGTGATCCAGAATGCTCTCGACGGCATTGAATATGCTGTCGGACCTGTCAGCACAAAGTGGGGCAAGCTCCGGGCTGCCAATGGTCATCCTGCCCCTTTCCCTTTAAAATATGTCGAAGTGGGCAATGAACAGCACGGGCCGCTGTATGCACGGAGGTACAACCGCTTCTATGATGCCATCCGCAAAAAATACCCGGCTATCCGGATCGTTGCCAGCATGGGCATTGCGGATGTCAACAGGAATACTCTTGACAGCATGCAAAAGGTGGACATAGCCGATGAGCATGCCTATAAAGGGGCATACTGGTCCTTCACACATTTCGATCATTTCGATAAATATAAACGGGGTAATTGGGATATGTACGTGGGCGAATATGCCACCAATGGGGGAGTGGGCCGGGGTAATATGGCTGCCACCCTCAGCGACGCGGTCTATATGATGGCAATGGAAAAAAATTCCGACCTGGTGAAGATGAGTAGTTATGCTCCGCTGCTGGTGAATGTGAATGACGAATCCTGGCCGGTGAACCTGATCAACTTCGATGCCGGACACAGTTTTGCGCGGATAAGTTATTATGCGATCAGGATGTTCAATGAGAATAGACCGGATGTCAATCTGGCGACGACCGTCCAGACGCAGCCTCCTGTAAACCAGGTCGATTTTTCCGGGGGAATCGGATTAGGCACCTGGGACACCCAAAGCGATTACAAGGACATACAGGTGGAGCGTGACGGGAAGGTCGTATACCAATCGGATCTCGTAAATAAGGCAGACGAATGGTCACCCGTGAGAGGCGTCTGGGCAACGGGGGACAGCGCTATCAGGCAAACGGCAGCCGGCGCCCAGTTGCTGGCGCTGTTGAAAAATAAGACTTTCGACACCTATACCCTTACCCTGAAAGCCCGTAAAACAGCCGGCTACAATGCCTTTATCATACCTTTTGCCGTAAAGGACAGCAATACCTATCTGCGGGCCCATATCGGGTCCTATGTCAACAGTCATTGCGCATTTGAAAGAGTATCAGACGGTTATGAGGTTGCCAGCGTCAGCGACCCGTTGCGGATGAAAAACCCGATCGTCAGCGGCCGCTGGTATACCATCCGGTTGGATGTGCAACCGGATAAAGTAGATTGTTATCTCGATGGAGAACTGTTGATGAGCTATAAAGAGCCCGACAAAGTATTTGCTATTTCCGGCCGGGACAGCACGGCGGGCGATATCCTTATTAAAATAGTCAATGCTGCGGGAACATCCTGCCAAACGCATATCAGCATCGGGGAAACGGCCCTGGTTGGCCCCGAGGCAAGGCTGACCACCCTGGCCGCGGCCGGAGAAACGGCCGAGAATTCTTTTGAGCGTCCTACCCAATATCTTCCCGTCACTACCATTATACCTTCCTCCAACAATTTTGACCTGGAATTAAAGCCATTTTCGGTGAATGTGCTGCGTTTGGAAGACAAGCGCTGGCGCAAATAATTGGGCTTTTTTTTGTTAAGGTTAAAATCTAATTACAAAATAACAAAATGTGTAAAGGGGAATTCCCGCCGTTTAAATAGTTTTAAATGTCTTTTTGACAAATAATAGTTATTTCGAAGTCTAACATTCACCAAAACCAACATCATGAACTGCTGCTTACAACGGTTTGCTGCTGTATTCCTGTTGCTTACGGCAATTTTCTGCCGGGGGCAAGCCCAGACTATCACGGCCAAAGGAACCATTCTCAATGAAACGGGTCAGCCTGTACAGGGCGTGACCGTACAGGAAAAGGGGATGCCTGGAAATGGCACTGCCACCAAGGCTGACGGCTCTTTTTCTCTTACGCTTAAAGGAAAATCCTCTACCCTCATCATTTCCTATGTAGGGTATGAGCGACAGGAAGTTAAATTTACCGGTAACTCTCTGGACATCCGGCTGAAGACGGATGTCAGATCGGGTCAGGATGCGGTCGTCATCGGTTATCAAAGCATGAAACGGCGTAACCTGACAGGGGCGGTAGCTTCCATCAGCGGCAAAGACATCCAGGATATACCCGAGGCCAGTTTCGACCAGATGCTGCAGGGGCGTTTGCCCGGGGTCAGTGTCCTTTCCAGCTCGGGAGAATTAGGCGGAAAGGCCAATATAGTGATCCGTGGCGCCACCAACGTAGATTATGGGAATGCCAACGGAGGCAACAGCGGTCCCCTTTATGTCATAGACGGTGTCATCTTCGACGTCAACAGCATTACTACCGCATATACATCGTACAATGCCATTACCGGCGCTCCTACGAGCACCAATCCTTTGAGTCTGATCAACCCCAACGATATTGAGTCCATCGATGTCTTAAAAGACGCTTCCGCCGCGGCCATCTATGGCTCAAGGGCTGGTAATGGGGTCATCATCGTCAAGACAAAAAGACCCAAACAGGGTAAGCCCCAGGTGGCTGTGTCCGGCTATTACGGGGTGACCACTCATCCTGCCTACAGAAAGTTGGTCACGGGCGCCGCTGAAAGGGCGCTCAAGCTCGAACTGCTGAATGCCCAACTGGGGTACAATGTCATAGGCAGCAATACCATTCCCGTGGCCTTGACGGATAGCCTGAATCCTGCTTTTAACAATGATGTCGACTGGCAGGGGCTGATGGTGAGGAGCAATGCAGTAGTCAACAATGAGGATGTGAGCGTGGCCGGCTATTCGGGCACCACCAGTTACCGGCTATCGCTGAACCATTACGACGAGCAGGGCGCTTTAAATGGATTTTCTGTGGAGCGCGTGGCGCCTCACCTGTTCCTGGGGTTCAACCCGGTGAAGCATATGAGTGTAAGGGCAGACCTGTTGGTCAGTTCGGAAAAAAGACATCATGGAACGGGCGGGTCATCCGGTACCTTGTTCTCTTCCTGGACTTTTCCTTCTTCCTTTGTCCAGTTGAGCCCGACACAACAGGCTTTATTCAAAGGGCAGGCCAATAGTTTTGACGACAATGGCATCTTTGCGATGAATGCCTCCCTGGGGCTCACCGATACGATCATGCACAATCTGCTCTTCAACAGCACCTTTTCGTCGAGCATGTATACAGACAGGTGGGATTATTTTTCCCCGGCCACGCTGAACGGGGTATTGAATACGGCGTATGAGATAAATGCTTCCAATCCTGCCTGGACGTTCGAGAACTATCTGACCTATCTCAAATCATTCAAGGATCACCACCTGGTGCTGGTCGCCGGAACATCCGCCTATGATATTAAGAACTATTCCTCGAATGCATCTGCGGCGGGCATAGCCATCACGGGTGTTACCACCCTGCAGACCGTACCTCCCGGGACCAATTTATCCGTCACAACTTCCAAACAGGAAAAGACCACTGTTTCCTATTATGGGCGTTTGTCCTATGATTACCAGGGTAAATACCTGGCGACGGCTTCTATCCGGCGGGATGCCAGTTCCATCTACAGCTCGAATTATCAGTGGGCTACCTTCCCTTCCGTTTCGGCAGGATGGATCGTCACCGAAGAAAAGTTCCTTGAGCCGGTGAAAACCGTCATGAACTTCTTCAAGATCAGGGCCAGTTATGGGATCACGGGTAATGATCCCGGCAGTTATTATGCAAAATACCAGAGCCTGGCGGCAGATGCGAGCTATAGTGGCTCTACCACCGGAGCGCTGGCCACGGGTACGAATCCTTATCTTTCAGGCACGCCTTCCACCTATAATGGAACGACCGTCGTATCTCCTTTCCCTTATTACAACGGCGGTTATAACGGCGGTGTCGCTGCCAGCAATAGGGTGCGATGGGAGAAATTCCCGCAGACCGATCTGGCCGCGGATATGGAATTTTTCAACAGCCGTATCAATCTTTCCGTAGACGCTTACCGGAAAGATGCGAAGGATAAATATTTTTATAATATCCCGGCGCAAAGCACTTCCGGCTTTCTTTATTATTCCGGTAACTATGTAAATGTGCGGAATGAGGGTATCGAGATCGGGCTGAATACCAGGAACCTGTCTCCTAAGTCGGCCTTTCAATGGAGCACCAATTTTAATATATCCTTCAATAAAGGCTTTGTCACCAAACTGCCCAACGGCAACAAGGATTTCCTTTTCGGGCCGCCATGGTTCCAGCAATCGCTTACCATCGGACAACCGTTGTTCAATTATAAAGTGTGGAAGATCAATGGTGCCTATGCTACGAATGCCGATGTGCCGACCGACCCTGTTACGGGGAAGAAAATGACTTTTCAGGGTACCGCTTTACAGGCTGGCGATGCCAAGTATGTGGATATGAACGGGGACTATAATATCGATTACGATGATAAGGTCATCGCGGGCAACCCCAACCCGGGTATCGTTGGGGGATTTGGTAATACCTTTTCCTACAAGGGGATCAGCCTGAACATTTTCTGCTCCTTTGTCACCAAGAGGAAAATATTCAATGGTTATCTTTCGGATGCGCTCAATGGAAGCCATTCTTACCGCGACACCTGGGGAGCGGTTTCCGGTCCTGCATCCATCCCGGGCATCCTGGGACAGTTCTGGACCAACCCCGGGGATAATGCCGCTTACCCCAGACTGGTATATCCCAACGGTTCGGCCCAGGACCCCTGGAATATCGCCAGTTCCTATTTCGTGGAAGACGGCAGCTTTATTAAAGTCAAACAGGTAACGCTGGGGTATAACCTGCCGCAAAGCTGGGTAAACCGGCTGCACCTGAAATTCATCAATGTATATGGCATGGGCGAGAACCTGTTCATGTGGAAAAAAAGCAAGCTGATACCGGATCCTGAACTGGTGGATCCTACTACCGGGTCGGCGAATGTGGTGTATCCTTCTGCCCTGAAATTTACGCTGGGGGCCCGTGTGGAATTCTAATGTCTTATCAAAAAAAATTAAACTAATGAAAAGAAGATATATGATGCTGGGGCTGGCGGGGTGGATAATACTGGCCACTTCCTGTCACAAATTCCTGGACCAGCAGCCGTTCAGCGAAGCTACCGACCAGACCACCTGGAAATCCGAGGGGGACGCGAATGCGTCGACAGCGGCCTGTTATTCCCTGATCAGGTCTGCCCTGAATGCCGCCATCACGCATTATGCCTATGGCGACCTGCCGACCGATGAATTCAACGATGTGCAGGGGGGAGATTTTTCCTTCGCGGATGTCATGAATGTCAACTGGGGGATCAGCATACCTTCTGCCAATACCTGGGACCCCAGGCTAAAGCTGAGGTTGTATACGAATTTTTATACGGCCATCGTCCAAAGCAACCGTTGCCTGCATTTTATCCCCAATATGCCTTTATCCGCCTTTAATGGCGCTGATACTGCTGTTCAGCTGGCCTCTAAAAACCGTTATCTCGGGGAAGCTTATTTTACCCGGGCCTTCGACTATTTTTATATGGCAAGGGTCTGGGGAGATGTGCCTCTCGTGACTAGCTATACGACGGATATTGCCGGCGCCCCGTCATTACCCAGGTCGCCGCAAAGCCAGGTGCTGGCGCAGGCTATAGCCGATGCGGGTATGGCAGCTAAATATCTGGGCTGGCAGGACCCCTCTTCTCCCGACAGAGTGGTGCGCGCCGATAAAGGGGCCGTATATGCGCTGCTCGCTCACATCTATGCCTGGAAGGGCGACTATGACAATTGTAACAGCGCCTGTGACTCCGTCATCAACTCTTCCTCTTACACCCTCGTCGACGGGAACAGTTATCTCAGCATCTATCAGGGTCAGTCATCGGAAAGCATTTTTGAAATTCCCCAGAATAGTTTGTCCGAAGGCCTTACCGTGGGCAACAGCATATCCGGCGTCACCCTGTCGACTCCTTACCTGCAGAATACCTTTCCCGCCTGGCAGTTGAATACTTCCACCATCAATACGTTATTTTATGATCCTACCGACTTGCGTTACCAGCAGGCTTTTTTAAATTTCGGCAATTTCATGGAATGCATCAAGTATTCTACGATACAGAATGTAAATGGCAATAAGGCCTACCCTGTGGCGCTGAATAATATCATCATATTCAGACTGGCCGACATTCAACTATTGAAGGCCGAGGCTTTGTCCGCCAGATCCACGCCGGATTATGCAGGGGCGCTGGATATCGTAAATACCATCCGCACCCGGGCAGGATTGACTACCCCCCTGGCTGGTATTACGGGTCACGCCTTGTTAGATACGGTTACGGCTGAAAGGGGACGGGAATTATTCCTGGAAGGACACCGGTATTACGACCTGGTACGTCAGGCCAGGAATACGGGGAATATCCAATTCCCGAATATCAATGCAGGGGAGTTCGCAGCGGGCAAGAATTACTGGCCCATCGATCCCTCCCTTCTTCTCACCAATGTTAACCTGGCGCAAACGCCTTTCTGGCAGGGTAAAATTCATTAAGAGATCTTAAAAAGGTAAAAGCATGAAAAAGAATAGAAAATATATAATTCCGGCAGCGATCATTATGATAATGCTATCGGGACTGCTGTCCTGTAAAAAGGCGGCTTATCTGACGGACGGAGGGACCAGTACTGCCAAAAGCTCCTTGTCCACCTATGACTATCTGAAAGGACACAAATATCATTATTTCGATACCGTCGTCCTGCTGATAGATCATTTTAATCTGAAAGATTCGGTGAATAAGGCAGGGACTTTTTTCGCTTTTACGGATTTTTCCGTGAACAGCCTGATGAAATCCCTGAGCGTCACCACCTTGGATGGTCTCTATGCAAAAATAAGTTCCAGGTTGCTCACCCAATACATGTTTACCAACACCCTGACACTGAATAATGCCAGTAGTACAACGGCGGTGCAGGTGCCGGACTGGGCAGGCAACGCGGCCCCTGCGGCCTATACTAAAGCCCCGTTCGCATATACGGTGTTCCTGACGAATTCTTCCCCCGTCTTTACCTATTATACTTTGGCCTACGTTAAGATCAATGGGGTCCTGGATGGTTCGCCGGGTGCGCCTGCCAATGATCCGCCGGACCTGGTCATTTCCTGTCAGACAACGGGTATCCAGACAGCTACCGGTACGACCCTGCATGTTTTAATAAACAATACTCCTTTAAACATATTATAAGATGATTAAGAATAAATATAATATCGGGGGGCTCATCTGTTGCGTCCTCCTTCTTTTGAGCGGCCTGAGCTGCGAGAAGGTAAAGACCGGTTATTTGAGTCCTGCCTTGTATTATGTCCAAAACCCGCTGGTAGCTCCGAGGGGTGCAAATACAGTATCCGGTTCGTTGCAGGTGAACGGCTCCACCACGCCCATCCGCGTCGAATTGACAAAAGTGGTCGATTCCAATGGCAACAGGGTCGATAGTCTGCTGGCTGTCAAAGGCACCTTTCCGGGATTTTCCGATGCTGTCAGTTCCGATGATTCCACTCTGGATCTGCTGAATAAAAAGATCATTCCTGTTACGGCCCCTGCTGTTTCCGTTAATCCCGCCGGGGGGCGTATCCAGGTGTCTCCGGCTTCGAAGTCAGTGGCGATGGGCACCTATACCATCGATATAAAAGTATCCAATTCGAGTGGGTCCATGACGCTGCCAAACGCCTGCAAGATCGTTCTTGCCGCTTCCATACCCCCTGATACCATCTATTCCGGTACCTATGCGGGAACGCTGGACAACCTGGGCAATTATAGTGGTGGACTTGCCAATCCTTCCATTGCCGTCCAATTTATCCCTTCTTCCGTGAATAAGATCGTTTATAAATGGATCGATAAGAACGGTAAGGTATATAATGCCAAAGCCAATGGCATAGACGTCCGGAAAGGAAGATGGAATTTCAGGAATTTCGATCCTTATTATCCGCAGGCGCTGACAGATACTTCAGTCGAATACCAGTACCCAACGGTGCCCAATGAATTTCCGGTATTCCCGAATACAGGCGCTGACGGCAATCTTCCCCGCGGTAACTTTGGATGCTTCTTCAAATTGCCGGCTGGGATCAATGGCATCCCTAATGGAATGTTCACCTTTACGGATATAGCTTTTTTCTCGCAGGGGCTCTATATCGTAACGATCAGTCTTTCGGATGTCAGTTTTAATTGAGCCGTGCGGGGTTTATTGAGCGCCAAGGATGATCTTCTGCACGTCTGTTCGCCCGCGGGTTCGCAACAGGGCAATAAAATTGCCGGGGGGTAACCCCATTGGCCGTGGTATGTTGAGGACGTTGTCGCCTTGTCCAAAAGATACCTGTTGCTGGTAAACGATCCTGCCGGAGTAATCGGCTATTTGAAAACTGCCTGTGCCGGCCGTTTCGCTTGACAGGACGATCGTTGCTGTTCCCCTGATGAGGGTGGGATAGATGTTGAACGATGCCCGATGAGTGTTTGCACCGTTGAACAGGAGAATATTGCTGTACAGGGGGGTCTGGTAAACATCCGTTATTTTTAGCCGGTAAGCAATGCTGTTCGCGACAGGCAGGGACTGGTCGGTATAGCTGTATAAATGTGGTGTGCTTCCTGCCGGATCGGTTGTCAGGTCCTTAATAGGTTGGAAATCTCCTCCGTCGACGGATCGCTCTATGGTGGTTTCGGTCTGGCTATTCCCGTCGGGTAGTTGCCATTGAAGAGCGATGCTGTTATCCTTTTCTACCCCTTTAAAATCCGAAAGAGGAGAGACAGCCAGGACAGAGGCAGGATATGTGGGACGGAAAAAGGCCAGGCTGGAGACCCTGCCTGCCGGTGCCGCGGTAAAAGTGCTGATGACGCCAGTGCGGAACACCAGGGAAGTGATATTATGGTTGATGACAGTGAACATGACTGCGGTGGCTGTAGAACTGATCCCCGGATAATTGGTACCTGCTGTATTGGTGCCGGTGATATTATTGCCGCTGGAAGTGACAGTCAGATCACCGCCTGCGGAGCTATAGTCCGGAATTTCCCCCGTCCCCAGGTTGAGCACGTCATATTCGTTCAGGTTGCCGCCGGTGGTCGTGCCATCGTCATCCAATACCGTTGCAGGTACGTTAATGGTCTGCGTCAGAAGGGTCCCTGTCTTTGTGGCAGCATTATAGGTGCCGGTCGCGATGAAGGTAAAGGTGAATTCTACATATCCATTGACGGTACCAGATCCGCCGGTGCCGTTCACAGCGATCGTAGGCTGAAAGGCCGGGGTATAACCGCCGTTGGCGATATTGTCCTGGTCAAAGGTAGTGAGTGAGACTCCCCCGGTCTGGTTCGTGATCGTAACCACTGCATCGGTGGTAGCGCCGGCGTCTATTTTTGAATAGAGCCAGACCGATCCCGTCGAGAGGCCGGCATTGCCGGCGCTGAACTTATTTGTCGGGGCGGAAAAACTATAGATAAATGTTTGTGCCGGCAGAGAGAAGCCGATCGAAAGAAATGAAATGGCCAGACAAATGTCCTTTGCGCGGGTGCAAAGAAATACCGGTTGATTCATGGGGTCGGATTGATAGGGTGATAAAGGCTACAGTAAATATAAACAGGAGATGGCCCTATCGCAATAAGGGTTAGGCTTTATTATGCTGTATGGGTTAATTTCGCCTTTTGTTCAAAGTATTACCAGGGTTTATTCGGCGACGGCGACATTGGCAAAATAGCTTTCGACGTATTCGCTGGGTGACTTTCGGGTAACGCTTTTGAATACACGATTGAAATTGGTGATGCTGTTGAAGCCGCAGTTGTAGGCAACGGTGGCGATGCTGTCATAGTTGCCGTCCGTTAGTTTTTTACAGGCTTCGTTGATCCGTACTTCGTTGAGGAAGGAAACGAAAGTGTGCAGGGTATGTTTTTTAAAATAGCGACAAAAAGCCTGGGGTGTCATGTGCGCCTGTTTGGCCACGTCTTCCAGCGTGATGGGTTTGTCGTATTGCTGCATGATGTAATTGTAAATGGCGCCGATGCGAATGCCTTCGTGTTCGCTGTAAGCGGCGGGTTGACCGCAGGACGACAGGGGCTGGAGTTCATGGAAAGAACTGAGATGTTTCAACAGTTCGATAAAGTGGATCAGCTGATCGACTCCCGTGCTGTTCTGTATCCGCAGCATTTTGGCGGATATTTCCGCCGTATGCTGGGCGGGTACTTTAAAACCTGTTTGTTGATTTTGAAGAAAATGTTTTAGATTTTTAATCTCCGGCAACTCGAAAAAGCCATCTAACTGCCCCTTGACGTTAAAAAAGATATTCAAGGTCTGGACCTTTTTCCGGCTGGAAGGGGAAAAATAGGAAGGGTCACTTTTAAAGACATGTGGCAGGTTAACCCCCAACCAGTATATTTCACCTGGCCGGAAGGCATACATATTGTTTTCTGCGACCAGGGTACCCTCTCCCTGCTGGATCCAGGTCAGCTGGATCTCCTGGTGGCGGTGTAAATGCGGATAAAAGTGGGGAAGCTCGTCCTTTTGCACGATGACAGTCTTGTCCAGCGGCACCGGAATGGTGAATTGCAGTACTTTCATCTCTGACAGTTTTGGCGTAAATGGTTAACAAATAGTGACCTTTGTGTGACCTTAATATGAATTTACCGAATTTACGGATATTATCACTGAATTATTAAAATCGGGTAAAAGGTGGTTAAAATATTGCTATAGGGCGCAATAATTACTAAAAACAGGTTAAAAATGGTACATACGGTCGACGGCCTATAAATTGCTATAGCGCTTATTTTTGCTGAATGAAGAAAAATGTAGTCGTTATTGGCGGTGGTATCATTGGGTTGAGTTCTGCGTACTATCTGCAAAAGGCCGGACACCAGGTGATCGTATTGGATAAGTCGGATTTTACGGACAATTGCTCCTATGGCAATTGTGGATATGTTTGTCCCAGTCATTTTATTCCGCTGGCTACGCCGGGTATTGTTCGGCAGGGGTTGAAATGGATGTTGAATTCGCAAAGCCCGTTTTATGTACAACCGCGGCTCAGCCGATCGCTCATCGACTGGGGGATGAAATTCATGAAGAGTGCCAATGCCGGGCATGTCGACCGTTCGGCGGTGCCGCTGAAAGATATTGCGTTGTTAAGCCAGTATGAATACGAGAACAACTGGCTTAAATTACCTCATTTTGAATTTGCCTATCAGCATAAAGGGTTGCTCGAGATATTCCAGACCGGGGCTGCGGCCGGGCATGCCCATCATACGGTGGAGAAAGCGCATGAGCTGGGTCTTGATGTCGAGTTGCTGGATGCGGCTGCCCTTCAGGCGAAAGAGCCGCATACGAGGGTGAATGGCCTGGGCGCTATCTTCTTCAAATGTGATGCGCATCTTTACCCCGACAAGTTAATGCGTGGCCTCATCCAGCTGCTGCAGGCTGCCGGTGTGCAGCTGCTGCCGCATGAAGAAGTGAAAAAGATAGAGGCTACCGGTAGTGCCGTGAAAAAAGTCATCACTGACCGGCAGGCTTTCATAGCCGACCAGGTGGTCATTGCCACGGGTTCCTGGAGCCGTGAGATGGCGGCGCTGCTGGGCACGAATCTGCCGCTGGTGCCTGGCCGGGGTTATTCCGTGACATTGGAAGATTCTCCCTATCAACTAAACTATCCGGCCATTTTAGTGGAAGGCCGTGCGGCTATAACGCCGATGGATGGCAACAAGATACGTTTTGGCGGTACGATGGAAATCACTTCTACGAACACTCCTCCGCGATATGCGCGTGTACAGGGTATATTGAACGCGGTGAAACGGTTCTTTCCTGAGTTCGATGTGCCGATGCCGCCTGTTGAAAAAATATGGTATGGCTATCGCCCCTGTTCGGCCGACGGGCTGCCGTATATCGGTAAAATAAAGAAATATAACAACGTGGTGATCGCGACCGGGCATTCCATGCTGGGATTGAGCCTGGGTGCGGGTACGGGACTGTTGGTGAGCCAGTTGGTGGATGAGGTCCGGCCCAGTATCGATCTTACGCCGTTTGCTGTAGAAAGATTCGACTAACCATAATAATTTTCACATAATGAAAAAACTACTGCTTATGCAGGGAGGGCTTCTTTTTGCCTTCCTGCTTGGCCATGCACAGCCTTATCAATCTGCTCCCGGTACGCCGTTGCCGGCGCCTTATCAGCCTTCGCGCACCGAAATTCTCGAACGTTACCGGAAAGCAAAGGTGCTGGATAGCCTGGCTACGCGCAGCATTTTCAAGACTACGGTGCGTCCGCACTGGTCGGCAGATAATAGCGGGTTTTGGTATCGGAACATCATCGGCAGGGACAGCGTGAAGGAATATATCTCCGTTGATGTCGTACATGGCACGCGTAAGCGGCTGGATGCCGAGCCTTCGGATACGGCCATCCGATATACGGGTTTTGCCCATATGGGGCCTCATAGATGGGGTTCCTTTTCCACGGATTCTCTTTCCCCGGATAAACAATGGGTAGCCTTCATTAAAGAGAACAATGTCTACCTGCGTCCTGCGAACGCTTCTTCAATTGAAGCGGTTGCCTTTACCACGGATGGTACGGAGGACAAGCCGTATGGGGAGCTGGCCTGGGCGCCCGACAGTAAATATGTGGTGGGGTATCACATCGATCCTGTGAAAGACTCTGCCGTCTATTATGTCTTATCTTCTGTCAGCGGCACCAGCCGCGGGCAATTGAAAAAGCATCCCTATAAACAACCCGGTGAGCCGTTTACCTCCTATGAAATGTTCCTTTTCCGGCCGGCGGATAAAAAGGCGGTGAAGGTGAATACACCGGTGCTGGATTTCTTTGGCGCGCCGGATCTACACTGGCGGGCAAAGGATAACCGCTATTTTACCTTCGAACGGGTAGAACGCGGGCATCAGCGTTTCCGGGTGATCGAGGTGGACGCCCTGACGGCGGAAACCCGTACCGTCATTGATGAAAAGACCAATACCTTTATCTATGAATCCCGGCTATTCACCTGCTATCTGCCCGGGACGAATGAAATGCTCATGACCTCTGAAAAAGACGGCTGGCAGCATCTTTATCTGATGGACCTGCTGACGGGCGGTCAGAAAATGGAAGTTACCAGGGGGGAATGGATCGTCCGTAATATCGACAGTGTCGACGTGAAAAAAAGAGAGATATGGTTCTCGGCCAGTGGTATGAATGCGGGTGAGGATCCATATTATATTCATTACTACCGCATCGGATTCGATGGTGGTCATTTAGTCGATCTTACTCCTGTAAGGGGCAATCATATTGTCAGCTTTTCTCCGGACAGGAAATATTATTTAGATGCTTATTCGGAGATAAATGTGCCTACGGTGACAGAGCTGCGCCGGACGTCGGATGGGAAAAAAGTGCTGGAGGTAGAAAGGGCGGATGCGTCTCTTTATCTGGCTGCGGGTTTTCGTTTTCCCGAACCTTTTCATGCGAAGGGGCGGGATGGGGTAACGGACATCTGGGGTGTCATCGTTCGTCCGTCGGACTTTGACTCAACCAAACGGTATCCTGTCATTGAGAATATTTATGCCGGTCCACAGGATGCTTTTGTCCCCAAAGACTTCACCAGCCGTTATGGGGAGATGCAGAGCATTGCCCAGCTGGGTTTCATCGTCGTCCAGATCGACGGGATGGGCACGGCCAATCGCAGCAAGGCTTTTCATGACGTATGCTGGCACAATCTTGCAGATGCGGGTTTCCCCGACAGGATACTTTGGATGAAGGCGATGGCGGCTAAATATCCCTATGCGGATATCGACAGGGTAGGGTTGTATGGCACTTCGGCGGGTGGTCAGAATTCCCTGGGGGGGCTTTTATTTCATGGGGAGTTCTATAAGGCGGCGGTGAGTTCCTGTGGTTGTCATGACAACCGCATCGACAAGCAGTGGTGGAATGAGCAGTGGATGGGTTACCCCGTGGGTAAACACTACGATGAACAATCCAATGTCACCAATGCCTGGAAGCTTCGCGGCGATCTGTTGCTGATGGTGGGAGAGGCGGATAACAACGTGCCGCCGGAGTCGACCTACCGGGTAGCCGATGCGTTGATCAAGGCCGGCAAGAGCTTTGAGTTCCTACCCCTGCCCGGGTCTGATCATACTGACGGGGGGCCTTATGGGCGGGTGAAGAGGAGGGACTTTTTTGTACGGCATTTATTGGGGGTGGAACCGCCGCATAGGAATGCCCATGAGTTATGATCGGTTAATATTTGGGCAGAATTGATTAAAAACCAATATACGTTCTAGTATACTAATAAATACATTTGAAAAAAGATTTTATGGCTATTGTCTGGAAAGGAGTATTTCCTGCGCTTACTACCAAATTTACTGCGAAAGACGAACTGGACCTTAAACTATTTGACAAGAACCTCCAATTTCAGCTTGCTTCCGGTGTGGACGGGGTTATCCTTGGCGGGAGCCTTGGTGAGGCCAGCGTGCTGACGGTAGAAGAAAAAGAGCGACTGGTAAAATTTGCGGTTGACTCAGTGGAAGGTAAAGTACCTGTGGTCCTCAACATTGCCGAAGGGTCTACCCGTGAGGCATTGCAACAGGCCGCCTATGCAAAGGCGTGGGGAGCCAGGGGGCTGATGATCCTGCCGCCGATGCGTTATGCTTCAGACCACCGGGAGACGGTGACTTATTTCAAGACCATTGCAGCGTCTACCGATCTGCCCATCATGATCTATAACAATCCTGTCGATTATAAGACCGAAGTGACCCTGGATATGTTTGAGGAGTTAATCGAGTGTCCGAATATCCAGGCGGTGAAAGAATCCACCCGTGACATATCCAATGTTACCCGGATGATCAACCGTTTTGGTACGAGGCTGAAGATACTTTGCGGCGTTGACACCCTGGCCATGGAAGAGTTGCTGATGGGTGCGGATGGCTGGGTGGCAGGGCTGGTCTGTGCCTTTCCGGCGGAGACGGTAGCTGTTTACCGGCTGGTAAAGGCGGGCCGGATAGAAGAGGCGCTGGCCATCTATCGCTGGTTCCTGCCTGTGCTGGAACTGGACATCCACAGCAAGCTGGTCCAGTATATCAAGCTGGCAGAAGTGCAGACGGGTATTGGCAGTGAATATGTGCGCGCACCCCGTCTTGTCCTGGAAGGAAAAGAAAGAGAAAAAATTTTAAAGATCATTGGTGCGAGCGTGGCCAGCCGGCCTGCCCTGCCCGATTATCTTTCCATCCGTCCCGGAAAAACCTTTGCTTAATGTCGGACCAAAAAGTCGGTTTCAAACAATCTTTGGGTTTATTGGATGCTACCATGATAGTGGTTGGCTCGATGATCGGGTCGGGTATTTTTATCGTCAGTGCCGATATCACCCGGAGTGTGGGGTCGGCCGGCTGGTTGATCCTTGTCTGGTTGTTGACGGGTTTGCTGACCCTTACGGCGGCACTTAGTTACGGGGAGCTGAGCGGTATGTTTCCCAGGGCAGGTGGTCAATATGTTTATCTCAAAGAGGCTTTTAATCCGTTGACCGGGTTCTTATATGGATGGAGTTTTTTTGCGGTGATCCAGGCTGGTTCCATTGCGGCTGTAGGAGTGGCTTTTTCTAAGTTTGCGGCCTATATTTTCCCTGGACTCAGTGAGCATCATATTCTGCTGGATCTTGGGATCATCCAGGTGTCTGCGGCACAGATCACGTCCATCCTGCTGATCGTAGTGCTCACCTATATCAATACATTGGGTGTAAAAGAAGGCAAGTTCATCCAGACCGTCTTTACCCTTGCCAAGATATTGGCATTGGCGGGATTGGTCATCTTTGGTTTCCTGCTGGCTGCCCGGAGTGATATTGCCCGGGCCAACTGGAGCACGGGTTTTGCCCTTGGTAAACGGGAAGGGGGGCAGATATTGCCCTATCTTGGGCTGGCCGGGCTGGGCGCCATCGCGGGCAGCATGGTAGGCAGTCTCTTCAGCAGCGACTCCTGGAACAACGTGACCTTCATTGCGGGGGAGATCAAACAGCCGCAACGCAATATCGGATTGAGTCTTTTTTTAGGCACCCTTATCGTGACAGCGATCTATGTGGCGACCAACCTGATGTATGTCAATGTGCTGCCTTTAGATGCTATTGCCAATGCGGAGAACGACCGGGTTGGCGTCACGGCCTCACTACGGATCTTTGGCGGCAGCGGGACCACTGTCATGGCCATTTTACTAATGATATCGACCTTTGGCTGTGACAATGGACTAATTCTTTCCGGTGCACGGGTATATTACACCATGGCTCGGGATGGGGTATTCTTCCGCCAGGTGGGTGTGCTCAACCGTAATGCTGTACCGGCAAGGGCGCTGTGGATGCAATGTATCTGGGCTTCTGCCCTTTGTCTCAGCGGCAAATATGGGGAACTGCTTGATTATGTCATCTTCGTAGTGCTGATCTTCTATATCCTGACGATCATCGGGATATTCAGGTTGCGGAAGTCGAGACCGGAGGCGCCACGTCCTTACAAAGCGTTTGGGTATCCTGTTCTGCCCTTACTTTATATTTTCTTAGCAGGGTCTATCTGTGTATTATTATTCATTTATAAACCTAAATTTACCTGGCCGGGTCTGGGCATTGTTCTGCTGGGTATCCCGATCTACTATTTTATTACAAGAAACAAGAGTCCGTATGTCGACAATATCGATTAAGCTGGCATCACTGCTGGTTTTGGTTAATGGATCCCTGCTATTCTTAGCGGGGATTTGCATGTCAGCTTCTGCGCAACCGATTACGATCGATTATTCGGCACAGGGGAAGCCGCTGTCTACTTTTTGGGCCCATTTTGGTTATGATGAGCCGAATTACACCTATATGAAGGATGGGCGGAAGCTGCTTTCGGAGCTGGCGGCCCTGAGCCCGGTGCCGGTTTATGTCCGTTGTCATAATATGCTTACGACAGGGGATGGCGAAGCTGCGATGAAATGGGGGTCTACGAATGTGTATACGGAGGATGCGGCGGGGCGGCCTGTCTATGACTGGCATATTGCCGACAGCATTTTCGATACGTACGTTAGCCGGGGGATGAAACCGCTGGCGGAGATAGGGTTTATGCCGGAGGCTTTGTCCGTGCGCCCCCAGCCTTACCGGCATCATTGGAAGCCGGGGGTCAAATACGACAGCATTTATACGGGTTGGGCCTGGCCGCCGGTGGATTATGACAAATGGGGCCGTGTGGTCGAGCAATGGGTGCGGCATTGTGTACAGAAATATGGCGCCAAAGAAGTGTCCACCTGGTTGTGGGAGGTTTGGAATGAACCCAATATCAGTTACTGGAAAGGCACGCGGGATGAATATTTTAAACTGTACGATTATGCGGCGGCGGCCGTCAGGAGGGCCTTGCCGGAGGCTCGTGTGGGTGGGCCTGCTACTACCGGTCCCAGCTGGGACAAGGCGGCGGACTGGCTTGAAAAGTTTTTGGAACATTGCAAGACAAACAAAGTGCCGCTGGATTTTATCAGCTTTCATGCGAAGGGTAGTCCCCGGGTAGTGGATGGGCATGTCCGAATGAATATGAAACCCCAATTGAAGGATGTCGCGAAGGGTTTTGACATTGTCAGGGCCTCTGCGTTCAGCCGGTTGCCAATATATATTACAGAGTGTGATCCTGAAGGCTGTGCCGCCTGTGGGATGGCTACCAATCCGGAGAATGCCTATCGTAATGGGACGATGTATTCCAGTTACACGGCGGCTTCGTTTGCCCGCATCCTGGATTCGGCCGACGTGTATGGCGTCAACCTGGCTGGTGCGACCAGCTGGTCTTTTGAATTTGAGGATCAAAAATGGTTTGACGGGTTTCGGGACCTGGCGACTAACGGAGTGGACAAGCCAGTGTTAAATGTCTTTCGTATGTATGGGTTAATGAGGGGCAACAGGATCGCCGTGAATAATGGGAATGTATTGGCCGCGGCCGATGGACATTCATTGACAATAATGGTATGGAACTATATCGATGATGACTTGCCGGGCGGGGCGGTGCCGGCTGCTATCCGGGTGTTGCATATCCCGGCAAAGAAGGTGTCGGTGCAGGAGTTCCGTATCGACAATGAACACAGCAATTCTTATGAGGTATGGAAGAAAATGGGGTCGCCGCAGACCGTGAGTGAGGTGCAATACAAGACGCTTGAAAAGGCGGGGCAGTTGCAGGAGATGGGTGCCGCGGGTGCGATGGGAGTTAGGGACGGGGAAATAACTATCCCTGTCAGTCTGCCTGCGCATGCGGTGTCGCTACTTCGAATTCAGTGGTGATCGGCATGGCGGGCGGGTGATTGGGGTGCGGATGACCGGCGGGCGTGGCGGGCGCGATTTTTCTTTATTGTTCCCAGGTGTTCGCTTGCCCAGGTCTCCATTTGTTTTATCAGGGGCAACAGACTTTCGCCCAGTGGGGTCAATTCATATTCTACCCGTGGGGGTATTTCCTGGTACATCTTTCTTGATATCAATCCGTCGGCTTCCAGGCTGCGCAGGGTCGAGGTGAGCATTTTTTGAGAAATGTCGCCGATGGCGTGGCTCAATTCATTGAAGCGGAGCACGCCTTTTTCTCCGAGCAGGATGATCACCAGCGTCGACCATTTATCGGCAAACCGGTCCAGCACCTGGCGGACGGGACAGTTCTCCGTGTCAAGAGTTTTTTCTATACTTTTTTTCATTGTAATTCATTGGTTAACAACAATAGTTTCTTCGATGTAACTGTGTTCCCTGGGTGTGCCTTCTTGGAAGTACCACCGGTTTCTTTTTACCTTTGACTCTCCAAAAGTAACTTAATTACTGAATATATGAAAGTAGCATTGATAGGAGCCAGCGGTTTTGTAGGCAAAGCCATTTCCAAAGAATTACTCGACCGGGGACACCAGGTGACCGCGATAGTCCGTCATCCGGAAAAAGTGGAGTTAAAATCGTCACATCTGACCGTCGTTAAAGGTGATGTTATGCAACCCGACCAGGTGGCTGCGCTTGTCAAAGGTCATGATGCCGTGATCAGCGCCTACAATTCCGGGTGGACCAATCCGGCGATCTATGAAGACTTTATCCGTGGCTCCAAGGCTATACAGGCGGCGGTGAAACAAGCGGGCGTGAAACGGCTTATCGTTATCGGCGGAGCCGGCAGTCTCGAGATAGCTCCGGGGGTGCAATTGGTGGATACGCCGGAGTTTCCCGCAGAATACAAGTCCGGAGCTACTGCTGCCCGTGACTATCTCAATGAGATCAAAAAAGAGCAGCAGCTGGACTGGACGTTTTTTAGTCCCGCGATCCTGATGCATGCCGGTACTTCGGGTCAGCGCAAAGGACATTACCGTACGTCGCTGGATACGCCGGTATTTGATGAAAAGGGGCAGAGCGTTCTTTCCGTGGAGGATCTGGCGGTAGCGATTGTCGATGAACTGGAAAAACCGAGTTTCGTCCGGAAGCGTTTTACGGCGGCATATTAGCGATCCGCGAATTCATTATTTTCTGATACTCGAATCCCGAATTTGTAGTTGGGTATCGAGTATTTTTTTGAAAAACTCGGTAACGGGGCGTTTGCTTTCTATCAACTGGATGAGCAGATCGGTGGCCATTTGTCCCATGTCCAATGCGGGCTGGACGACGGATGTCAAAGAGGGGTGAAAGATGTCGGCTGAAATGGAGTTGGTAAAACCAACGAGTCCTATCTGTTGAGGTACTGCTATCTGCATTTTCCGCAACAGGCTCAGGGTGGTTGTGCTCAGCCGGTCGCTGGCGGTAAAAATGGCGTCCGGTATAGGTGTTAATTGTAATAGCTCCGTCAGCGCCTGACGGGTCTCTTCGGGTATCATGCCACCGTGAGAGCAGAATTTGATATATCGGGGGTCCGGTCTGAGTCCGGCGTCCTCGAGTGCCTTTTTATATCCTTCCTGGCGTTCGAGCGTAATGGACAGACTGTTGCTGCTGGTGATGTGGGCGATATGCCGGAATCCCTGCTGCAGCAGGTGTTTTGTCGCCTCATAAGCGCCTTTGAAATTGTTGGCGATGACCTTGTGGGTGGCGATCTCGTCGGTGATCCTGTCGAACAACACCATCGGCAATCCTTTTTGGTGTAATTTAATGAGGTGGTCTACATTTTTTGTTTCGGCGGAAAGAGAGATGATCAGTCCGTCCACGCTCCGGGAGGAGAGGTGTTCGATATTGGCGACTTCGCGTTCGTAGGATTCCTGGCTTTGGGTGATGATGACGTTGTAGTCCTTTTGCCGGGCGATGGATTCTATGCCATTGATCACCTGGGAAAAGAAGTTATTGTCGATATTGCAAACGATAACGCCGATGGATTTGGAAAGGCCTCTTTTCAGGCTTTGGGCGATGGGGTTGGGTTTATAGTTGTGGGTGCGGGCATAGTCGAGGACGAGCTGTTTTGTTTCTTCACTGATCTCATGGCTGCCGCGTAGCGCTTTCGATACGGTGGACACAGACAGGTGAAGAGCCTTTGCAATATCCTTTATGGTGATGGCTTCAAATTTCATTCAGTGGGCTGCGCCGCAAACGTTTTCGTAAATAAAGTCAATCTATTCCACCTGTTTTATGGAATAACGGTGTAGCATTGTCAAAGGTAATGAACTGTTGACTAATAATTTATGAGTAATCTGTTTAATTTAAAAGGCAAAATTGCGCTGGTCACCGGCTGTAATAAGGGGATTGGCCGTGCAATGGCGCTGGGGTTGGCAGAGGCGGGGGCTGACATTATTGGCGTTTCCGCGTCCCTGGCCCTGCAGGGCAGTGCGATCGGGAAGGAAATAGAGGCGCTGGGAAGCAACTTTTTTGCTTTTCAGGCCGACTTTACCGATCGTGAGAGCCTGTATGCCTTCATCAAAAACGTCAAGGAAAAACACGACCGGATAGATATCCTCGTCAACAATGCCGGCATGATCCTCCGTCAGCCGGCCGCCCAGCATTCCGATGAATATTGGGATAAAGTATTGTCTGTTAATCTGGATGCTGCTTTTATCCTTGCCCGCGAGTTTGGGAAGGACATGATCGTACGGCGCAGCGGCAAGATCATCTTTACCTGTTCGCTGCTCACCTTCCAGGGGGGGATCACGGTTCCCGGATATGCCGCCAGCAAGGGGGCCGTCGGTAGCCTGGTCAAGGCCCTGGCTAATGAATGGGCTTCGCAGGGGGTAAATGTCAATGGTATTGCGCCGGGGTATATCAGCACGGATAATACCGAAGCCTTGCGTAATGATCCTGCCCGGAGTAAATCAATTTTGGACAGGATACCTGCTGCCCGCTGGGGTGAAGTGGATGATTTTCGCGGGCCGGTGGTATTTCTCGCTTCTGCGGCATCCGATTACGTGCATGGTACTATCCTCACTGTCGACGGGGGATGGATGGGTCGATAAATAATATAAAATCATGGAAATAAGATTTGAACATAGCCCTAAGGAAGTTCGGGGCATGACTACAGAAGAATTACGCAGTTCCTTTCTGACGGACAAGCTCATCCAGGAAGACGCTATCCGGCTGGTATATACACATTATGACCGGGTGATTGTCGGCGGCGCCTGTCCCGTGAAAAAGAAGCTTGTTCTGGAGACGCATCCGGAATTAAAGGCTGACTTTTTTTTACAACGAAGGGAATTAGGGATCATCAATGTGGGTGGAAAAGGTACCGTTTCTGCGGATGGTGTTTCGTATGAACTCAATAAACTGGACTGTCTGTATGCCGGTAAGGGGGTGAAGTCTGTCAGCTTTGAGAGCGTCGACGATGCGGAACCGGCCTGGTTCTTTTTGTTATCTGCGCCTGCGCATGCGGTTCACCCGGTGCAGTTCCTGCCGAAAGAAAAGGCCCTTCCGGTGAATACCGGCGCTCCGGAAACCTCCAATGCCCGCACGATCTATAAATATATTCATGCCGAAGGCATTCAAAGCTGTCAACTGGTGATGGGGCTGACCATCCTTAAGACCGGCAGCGTCTGGAATACGATGCCGGCGCATATCCATAGCCGCCGTATGGAGGCTTATTTCTATTTCGATGTGCCGGAGCAGCAACGTGTTTTCCATTTTATGGGTCAGCCTCAGGAGACGCGTCATCTTTTGGTTGCCAACCACCAGTCCATTGTATCTCCGCCCTGGTCTATCCATTCGGGATGCGGCACCAGCAATTATTCCTTTATCTGGGGGATGGCCGGGGAAAATTATACGTATACCGATATGGATATTGTTAATATCCCGGATCTGCGATAATTGATCAAACTGAACTATCTTGGGGAGCCATAACTGTTTTTGACATGTCTAACGTATCCAGCATTTCTTCGTCATCAGAGGCAACATCCGGCATTGGCCGTTATCGGTGGACGATCTGTTCGCTTCTTTTCTTTGCCACTACTATCAACTACCTGGATCGTGCGGTGATAAGTCTGTTAAAATCTACGCTGACCGATCAGTTGCATTGGAATGATGCCGATTATACAAATGTAGAGATCGCATTCAAAGTCTCTTATGCTATCGGGCTGCTTGGCGCCGGCAGGCTCATCGACAAATTGGGCACCAAGATAGGTTATGCGCTGGCAACCGGATTGTGGAGCATCGCTGCCGTATGCCATGCACTGACCAATACGGTGTTCGGCTTTGGCGTGGCGCGGAGCGCTCTGGGCGTCAGTGAGGCAGGTAACTTCCCGGCTGCTATTAAGACGGTGGCCGAATGGTTCCCAAAAAAAGAGCGGGCTCTTGCAACGGGCATCTTCAATTCCGGAGCCAATATCGGGGCCATTATCGCTCCTCTGACCGTTCCCTATATCACCATTCATTGGGGTTGGAAATGGGCTTTCATTATCACAGGTGCGTTGGGTTTTTTTTGGCTGATCTTTTGGTTTCTCCTGTATGAAGTACCTGCGAAGCATAAGAAACTATCCGCTGCGGAACTGGGCTATATCAACAGTGATGATAGTGTTGCGCCAACGGATATTGCTGCCGCGCAGCGGAAATTTTCCTGGACCAAATTACTGGGCTTTCGGCAAACCTGGGCCTTTGCCCTCGGCAAGCTGTTGACAGACCCTATCTGGTGGTTCTATCTTTTCTGGCTGCCGGATTTTCTGGAAAGTCAATATGGTCTTAAAGGAACAGCCGTTTCCTTGCCTGTGGCGCTGGTGTATACGATGTCTACCGTAGGCAGCGTTTGGGGAGGCTGGTTACCCATGAGTTTCATCAATAGAGGCTGGCCTGTTTTCAAAGCCAGGAAGGTGTCGATGTTTATCTATGCGTTGCTGGTGCTGCCAATCGTTTTTGCACAGGTTGCCGGCAGCATAAACATGTGGCTGGCGGTAGTGGTTATCGGTATCGCTGCGTCGGCACACCAGGCCTGGAGCGCCAATATTTTTACTACGGTGTCGGACATGTTTCCCAAAAAGGCTACTGCATCCGTTACAGGGATTGGCGGGATGGCTGGTGCGCTGGGCGGTATTTTGCTGTCGGCGTTGGTACAGAAAAATATGTTTGTGCATTATCGAGCCATCCATAAGATCGAAATTGCTTATTATATCATGTTTGCAGTCTGTGGCGGCGCTTACCTGCTTGCGTGGCTGGTGATGCATTTTCTTGTGCCGAAAATGTCCCAGGTGGAGTTGGATTAGGGCGCCTCGCGTGGGCGGCGTTGTGGGGTTGGCGGCGGCGCTTAGCCCTTCACGCTGGATGCGCGCACCGAGAGTTCCGTGTTTAGCACTTTTGTCTCAAACTTTGTCACCGGGTGTTTACTTTCGATGAGCTGGATCAGCATTTCCATCGCCACCTGTCCCATTTCGAAGGCCGGTTGCCGGACGCTTGAAAGTGCGGGATGAAAGATATCCGTCAGCAGTGAATTGGTAAACCCTACGATAGCCATATCTTCAGGAATGCGCACTTTTCTTCTCGCCAGGGCGGCCAGACATCCTGTCGACAGTTTGTCGCTGGCTGCCACGATCGCATCGGGCTTCTTTTTTAGTCCCAGCAGTCCATCTATGGCTGTTTCGGTCTCGCCCTCTATGAGCCCGCCGTACTTGCAATACCTTACCAGCGCTTCATCAAAGGGTATCTTATGGTCGGCCAGCGCTGCTTTATAACCGGCCAGTCTTTCTTTGGTGATGGACAGGTAGGGCGAGATCGTCAGATGGGCGATGCGTTTGAAGCCGGATCTGATCAGGTGTTCTGTCGCCTGGTAGGCTCCATTGAAATTATTGGCGATGACCTTGTGTGTTGTCATTTCTTCCGTGATACGGTCGAAAAAAACGATGGGCAGACCGCGGTCGTGTAACTTTTTCAGATGGGAGAGATCGGTCGTCTCTGTTGAAAGCGATACCAGCAGTCCGTCCACACTTCGGGAAGCGAGGTATTGAGTGTTGGCGACTTCCCGTTCGAACGATTCATGGCTTTGGGAGATGATCACATAATATCCTTTTTTATAGGCTACGGATTCTATCCCGTTGATCACCTGCGAGAAGAAGTTATTGGCTATCTCACAGACGACGATGCCGATGGACCGGCTTCGTTTTTCTTTGAGACTAAGTGCGATGGGGTTGGGGCGATAATTTAGCTTATCTGCATATTCCAGCACCAGTTTGCGGGTCTCTGTGCTGATCTCGTAACTACCCCTTAATGCCCGTGAAACGGTGGATGTGGAGAGTCCCAGGGCTTTTGCGATGTCTTTTATAGTAATGGCTTCGTATTTCATTGTAACTTTTGATCCATAAGCATGAGTTTAGCAGAAAGCGAATTAAAATTAATGTTATTTTCGGTGACTTAATAAATTGTCTGCCATGCTTTCATACCCTGTACGAATTGCCCTCATCGCCGCTCTTGGCGGGTTTTTATTTGGATTTGAAACTGTAGTTATTTCGGGGGCGGAGCAAACGCTCGAAAAGATATGGCAGCTGAGTTCCGGCTGGCAAGGGTTTACGGTGGCTTCCAGTCTCTACGGAACTATATTGGGTTCTTTGATCGCAGGATTCCCCGCACAGAAGTTTGGTCGTAAAAAGACGCTTCAGGTCGTGGCTGTGTTTTTCATTGTAGCAGCGGTTGGCTGCGCATCTGTATCAGCCTGGTCCCTGTTCATACTCTTCCGCATTATCGGTGGGCTGGCGGTGGGCGCTTCATCTGTTATCGCGCCGATGTATATCTCGGAAATCGCGCCGGCCAAACTCAGAGGGCGTCTGGCAGGTTCTTTTCAATTGAATATTGTGGCAGGCATCTTTATCGCCTATCTTACCAATTTTGCCTTTTCAGGTTTCGGCGCTGATGCATGGCGCTGGATGCTCGGCGTGATGATCGTTCCAGCTGTCCTGTTCTGGATATTACTGCTAAGCATTCCGGAAAGCCCGCGCTGGCTGATCCTCAATAATAAAGAGGCAGCGGCTATTCCCATATTGGGCAGGCTTGGCGAAGAGAATGTAGAAAGGGCTATCGCCATCATCCGGGAGTCTGTACATGGTGTATCCAATGAACGTCTTTTTCAAATGCGATTTATAAAACCTATCCTATATGCCGTGCTGCTGGCCATGTTTAATCAGTTGTCGGGTATTAACGCCATTCTTTATTATGCGCCGCGCATTTTTCAAATGGCTGGTTTTGATCAGGCGCAGGCTTATCTGCAGCCTGTATATATCGGTGCGGCCAATCTGCTGTTTACCTTAATAGCCATGACGGTCATCGATAAGTTCGGCCGGAAGAAACTGCTGATCATCGGCTCGCTGGGTATGATCGTTTTTCTGGGACTTACGGCTCTGTTCTTCCGTGGCGCCGGCGGCGAGGTGGCCGGGCCGGGCGCCGGTGGGGCGCGGGTGATGCAGGCCGGCGTGGTTGCGACTCATGCGGCAGCTGCCAGCGGCAATAGTTATGTGTTGCTTTATCTCATTGGTTTCATCGCGTTCTTTGCTTTTTCCCAGGGGGCGGTCATATGGGTGTTCATCTCGGAGATATTTCCCAACTCGGTGCGTTCGCGCGGCGGCTCGCTGGGCAGCTTTACCCACTGGATCATGGCTGCCATCATCTCCTGGACCTTTCCGGTGATCGTGGAGGGGAGCCGGTCGGGAGGGTATTATTCATTTTTGTTTTACAGTATTATGATGCTGTTGCATCTGCTGTTCGTGTGGCGTTTTCTGCCTGAGACAAAGGGGAAGACGCTGGAAGAGATACAACAACAATTAGGGATCAAATAACCGGTAAAAATTTAAATTGACGAAATATGAAAAACGTTCTATTTTCTCTTGCCCTGTTGGGAGTTACCGGCGTAGCCTCGACACAAACCGCGTCTGCCCAGGCTGCGGCGATGACTGCCTCAAAAGATGAAAAAGATGTAACAGCCGCCGTAGAGATGCTGCGTAAGGCGCTGATCGACCCGACAAAGGCCAATCTCGATAATATCGTGCTCGATGAGCTTACCTATGGCCATTCGAATGGCACTATGCAGGACAAAGCTGCATTCGAAGAAGCTTTGCTTAGCGGCAAGTCCGATTTTCTGACGATCGATCTGACGGATCAGTCGGTTAAAGTGATGGGCAATACGGCCTGGGTGCGGCATACGCTGACGGCTACCAATAATGACGGCGGCAAGCCGGGGACGGCACATCTTTATGTGCTGTTGGTGTGGATGAAGGCAAAGGGGCAGTGGAAACTGCTGGCGCGGCAGGCGGTGAAGGTGCCGGCTTAACCCAATAATTTTGCGAGATCGTCTGCATCGGGCAGTATTCCCTTCATTTCATTAGGAACCTCTTTTGTGGTGCGGTAAGTGGCTACGCCCATGGCTTTGTCGATGGTCTTGACGGCGAATTCTACGATGGTGTTGTTCTTTTCTTTGCAGAGGATGATGCCGATGGAGGGGTTTTCATGGGATAGTTTTACTTTTTCGTCGAGGACGTTCAGGTAAAAATTTAGCTGGCCGGCGTAGGCGGGTTTGAATTTCCCGCGTTTTAATACGAGCTGGCCTTCGATGACGCGTTCGTCATCTTCGTCCAGAGCGACAAAATCAAAGAGGTATTCGGCCTGGAAGACCTGGAGGGCGTTTGTTTTGAGATTGCCGGGCAAAGTGGTGTTGAAGTTGTTGGCTATTTTGCCCTGGTGCTTATAAAGGTTGGCGTTAATATGATGCTCTAATATGCGCAATGACCAGAATTCTGCCGCTGCCCGCCCCATATAGAAAAACCGTTCTTCGTTGGATTTGCACTTGTTAATCAATGACATATGATGTGAAAAGCTGATGTTGTACCAGGTTTCTGGCAATTGGGCAGTCGGTGACTGCATAATTGAGTCTGCTAATTGGGCAGACACTGTCTGCCTAATTGAGAAAGTTTCATATGCCAAGGCAAATTGGCGCATATTTTTTAGGTTTCTGTGGGAAAATCCTTTTAACCCCGGAAGCTGTTTTTGTAAATCCTCTGCTATCTGTTCAAGCACTTTTGCGCCCCATTTTTCGGCGGCAATTTTTTCGGACAACATTTTTCCTGTCTTAAAATATAGGAGCAGTGCTTCTTTATTGGCCAGTCTGGCGGCTGTATAACGGCTTTGGATAATGTTCTGCTTCAAGCCCGCAATAAAATTGATATATTCCTTATTCATAGAGGTAAAATTTAGACATTAAATTTACTAATTATTATCACTAGCGTCTCGTTTAAATTAAAAGATTTTCAACTGGTTATATAAAAGTTCTTTGACATCTTGATCGCTTGGTTTTCTTAGGAGTTGATTTAGTGGCGTTTTATCCAGCAGGGAACTGCCAAGGATTTGCAGGACCTCGTAGTTCGTATATGCTGTTTTTAACCTCTGGCGAATAATCGCAACAAGGGTATATGTGATAACAGCAATGTACACCTGAGTTTTGACTGCATTTTCAGTGGTTCCCCAAAAGGATTTTATTTTGAGGTGCTGTTTGATCCATTTGAAGAAAAGCTCAATTTTCCATCGGTGTTTGTAGAGGCTTGCAATTTCCTCCGGGCTCAGGTGAAAATTGTTCGTCAAAAAAACAAATGTTCTGTTTTGCTCTTCATCGTAGAATTTAATGCGCCTTATTTTTTCAGGATAGCCCTTAGCCGAATAAAACCCGGTAGGCTCTCCGGTCTGATCACATCGCACTCCCGTAGATTTATCAACTTGAGCAGAGTATTGGCGTTTGAACTTCAGGTTATTCTTTGCCCGTATGACAAAAAAGGAGTTGGCTTCTTGAATGACGAATAGTCTTTCAAAATCCACGTAACCCCTGTCAAATATGTAAAAACTGCCAGGTTCGTAGGTAAGTTCATCCATTACTTGGGTATCATGAACAGATCCTGGTGTGATATGCACGAACACCGGAATGGAGGTTCGGACATCATACTGCGTATGAACCTTTATCGCTCCTTTCGCTTTCCGAAAAGTTGCCCAGCAGAATACACTCAGACAAAGATCGATGATGGTGGAGTCGAACGCATAAACAGCATTGGAGAATGAGAACGGAGTGCTATCTTCTTCCAGGCATACCTTCCTCGCTTCAGCAATGATATAATAGGCGAACTCCTGAAAAATGCGACAATCCCGATTTACGTTTGATTTTGCCAGGTTGGCTTTCGAAACACCCTTTCCGAAACCAAGATGATAAGCCTTCCCAGAGTGAGCATTGATAGTAAGAACCAGATCGCTCAAGCTATCCCTGTTGCTTAACTGACCGTACATCATACAGAGCAATTGATTCCAACAGGAAAAATGCCGAACACGATAATCTCCCTTATAACGGCTTACTATCGTGTCAAAGGCTCGCTGAGGGAGGAAGGCGCATACCTGCGAAAAGACATATTTCCCGCCATTCATATAAACTTACTGATTTTCAGAAAGTTATAAAATTGGCGATTTCAAATCGTCACGCGACTAAATTCTCCTTAAATCCAGGCGTATCAAGACTTTCAAAGAACTGCTATTTTTCTTAACGAGACACTAATGAATTATTATAGTAAATAAAATCTAAAAATAATAGCAGTCCGGCGACGGGGGGCTAAGTTGTGGGCCGCGGTGATCTGAGCGGGGGGCTGCGAGCGTGGTGGCCGGGGCATGACAGTACATGACAGATCAAACCTTCTTCCCCCTTAAATTTGATGCTTATTGCAGCCATATCGAAAATTTCGACCACATGATACTATTCGGCATTCTTTTTCATTTTATCGGCGGTTTCGCCTCGGGCAGCTTCTACATACCCTATAAAAAGGTTCGCGGGTGGAGTTGGGAAAGTTATTGGATCGTCGGGGGGCTTTTTTCCTGGCTGATCATTCCACCGCTGGCCGCCTGGCTGACTGTCCCTCATTTTTCGGAGATCATCGCGCAGTCTTCGGCGGCCACTCTCGGCTGGACTTTTTTCTGGGGCATCCTTTGGGGTATTGGCGGGCTTATGTATGGTCTGGGGATGCGTTACCTGGGCATGTCGCTGGGCAACTCGGTATTGTTGGGGTTTACATCTGCTTTTGGCGCCCTGGTACCCTCTATTTACTACAATCTGGTCCCTACTCCCGGCAAGACGACTTTTCATGAATTGCTGACCACCAGCTGGGGCCGCATCGTTCTGGCGGGCGTGATCCTTTGTCTGTTGGGCATCTATGTTTGCGGCAGAGCGGGTGTGTTGAAAGAAAAGGAATTGCCGGAAGAGAAAAAGAAGGAGAGCATTAAAGAGTTCAATCTCGTCAAAGGGCTTATCGTTTGTACGATATCCGGTATTCTCAGCGCCTGTTTCAACTATGGCATTGAGGCCGGGAGCCCGATGGCCGAGGTTGCCAACCAATTCTGGAAGTCGTCGCATCCCGATGCGACTACGAAGTTCCTGTATCAAAATAACGTCACCTACATTGTATTGCTCTGGGGTGGACTCACCACCAATTTCATCTGGTGTATGTTCCTCAATGCCCGTAATAAGACATTCGGCGATTACACAAACAAAAAAACGCCTTTGGCGAATAACTACTTTTTTGCGGCGCTGGCGGGTACGGTATGGTTTCTCCAGTTTTTCTTTTATGGGATGGGGGAGAGCCGGCTGGGCAATGGCGCCAGCTCGTGGATATTGCACATGGCCTTTATCATCCTGGTGGCCAATTGCTGGGGCATAGCCTTAAAGGAATGGAATGGGGTGAGTCAAAAGACGCGGGTTACGATCGCAGTGGGCATTGTAGCTATCCTGGCTTCCGTGATTTTGGTGGGATATGGGAATTCATTAAAGTAAATTTGTAAAGTAAAGCTTAACAATATGTCTGTGACAACAAAGAAATTCAAACATGTCAGCTATTTGTGGGACGAGAAAAAGGCAGCAGAGCTGGCGGGAGACGAGGTCGCGCTGTTGATATACCGGTCTAATTTGCTGGGCGCCGATCTTCGCCTTACCAATTACGGCGGCGGCAACACTTCCTGCAAGGCTACGGCCAGGGATCCGCTGACAGGAAAAGAGACGGAGATCATGTGGGTAAAAGGTTCAGGCGGTGATCTTGGAACATTGAAACGCAGTGGCCTGGCGGCTTTGTATGTGGACAGGCTGCTCAGCCTGAAGAATGTTTACCGGGGGATAGAATTCGAGGACGAGATGGTGGAGTTGTTCAATCATTGCATTTATGATCTTGCGAGCAAGGCTCCTTCGATAGATACTCCGTTGCATGGTTTCCTGCCGTTTGCCCATATCGATCACCTGCACCCTGATGCGGCTATCGCTATTGCTGCGGCAAAGGATGGCAAAAAGATCACGCAGGAGCTGTTCAAGGGCAAGATCGGCTGGGTAGAATGGCAGCGTCCTGGCTTCGATCTGGGGCTCAAGCTGCGGCAGTGTCTCGATGAAAACCCCGGTATCCGGGGTATCATGCTGGGGTCGCATGGTCTCTTTACCTGGGGGGATACGGCCTATGAAAGTTATATCAATACCCTGGAGGTGATCGAACGCTGTGCCCAGTACCTGGAAGACCATATCGGTAAGAAAGCGCCAGTCTTCGGCGGCGCCCGTATGAAGGCGCTCCCGAAAGAGGAGAGATTGAAAAAAGCGGCAGCGCTGGCGCCGGTGTTGCGGGGTTTTTGTTCTTCCAAAACAAAGATGATCGGTCATTTTACCGATGACGACCGGGTACTTGAATTTATCGATTCCAATGATCTCGCCCGGCTGGCTCCGATGGGTACCAGTTGTCCGGATCATTTTCTTCGTACCAAGATCAGCCCGCTGGTGCTGGATATCTCGACGACGCAGGATCTGGAAGACGTTCCCGCGCTGAAGGAAAAGCTGGCCCCCCAATTCGAGAGCTACCGGCAGATGTATGCGCATTATTATGATTCGTGCAAACATGCCAATAGCCCTGCGATGCGTGATCCTAATCCCGTGGTCATTCTGTATCCGGGGATCGGCATGTTCACCTTTTCCAAGGATAAACAAACGGCCCGGGTGGCGGCGGAATTCTATATCAACGCCATAAATGTTATGAAAGGATCGGAAGCCGTCTCTTCTTATACCTCTCTTCCGAGACAGGAAGCATTCAATATCGAGTACTGGCTGTTAGAAGAGGCGAAACTACAGCGTATGCCCAAACCAAAGGCCCTGTCCGGCCGTATTGCGTTGGTGACCGGCAGTGCGGGGGGAATCGGAAAATCCATTGCGAAAAAATTTGCCGATGAAGGAGCCTGTGTCATAATCAATGACAACGATGCACAACGTCTTGAGTCAGCCCGCACCGAATTTCAGAAACAATATGGGAAAGATATTTTCATCGGGGAAGTATTGGATGTGACCAATGCGGAAGGCATCCGTAAGGTGTACCATGCTGCCGCCCTTGCCTTTGGCGGCGTAGACATCGTCGTCAATTGCGCGGGTCTGTCCATTTCCAAATCCATCCAGGATCACACCGAAAAAGACTGGGATATCCTCTATGATGTACTGGTGAAAGGTCAGTTCCTTGTGACACAGGCCGGGGTGGAGGTCATGCGTAAACAGGCCATTGGCGGCGATGTGTTGAATATCGTCAGCAAGAATGCGCTGGTATCGGGACCCAATAATGCTGGTTATGGCTCCGCCAAGGCGGCCCAGTTGCATCTTAGCCGGCTGAATGCCGCCGAATTGGGCGGTGACAAGATCCGTGTCAACGTTGTCAATCCCGATGCGGTGATCTCGGACAGCAAAATATGGGAAAGCGGCTGGGCGGAAGGCCGGGCCAAGGCATATGGGGTTAGCGTGGCCGAGCTGCCTGCATATTATGCGAAGCGAACCCTGCTCAACGAGATCATTTTACCAGAAGACATCGCCAATGCCTGTTTCGTCCTTGTCGGCGGGCTGATGAACAAGTCCACCGGGAATGTTTTGAACGTGGATGGGGGAGTGGCGATGGCCTTTGTGCGATAAAACGCGGCTGCGGCAAAGCGGTTGCGACCAAGCGGCTGCGGCCGAACGGTCGCGATAAACAATAAACCATGCAACGTATTGCTTTCACCATGAAGCTGCACGCCGGCTTCGAAGAAGAATACAGGCGCCGACATGCTACGATCTGGCCCCGGCTGGCCGATCTGCTGCGCGACACCGGCATCCGGGAATATTCGATATTTTTGGATGAGGCTTCTCTTACCTTATTTGCTGTTTTGCAAATAAGCGAGCCGGCGAAACTGGATGAACTGCCGGGTCATCCAGTGATGCAGCAATGGTGGGACTATATGAAAGATATCATGGACACTTATCCGGATCATTCTCCGGTGACCCAACCTTTGAAGGAAATATTTTACCTGCCTTAAATGATATGTCATGCCAATAGAAAAATATAAAATAGAAGAACATAACCAGGCTCTGTTAAAAGAACACCGTCGCAGACTGGATTTTATCACGAGCGGTTTGCGGGATGCCGAAGCTGTTCTGACGAAACTCGTCGATTTCCAGGTGGCCATACCCAGCTGGGCGTTGGGTACGGGGGGAACCCGGTTTGGCCGTTTTGCCGGTGGAGGTGAACCGCGCAGCCTGGAAGAAAAGATATCCGACGTCGGTCTGTTACACGCGCTAAACCGCAGCAGCGGCGCCATCTCTCTGCATATTCCCTGGGACATCCCCAGTCAGCCGGCTGCGATCAGGGCGCTGGCCGCCCAGTACGGTCTCCGGTTTGACGCGATGAACTCCAATACCTTCCAGGACCAGCCGGGACAAAAGCATAGCTATAAGTACGGGTCCCTGCAGCACGTCCGCAAAGAGGTGCGTCAACAGGCGATCGACCATAATATCGAAGTGATCCGGTATGGACAGGAACTGGGTTCCAATTCGCTTACTGTATGGCTGTCGGATGGCAGCTGTTTTCCGGGTCAGCTGAATTTCAGACAGGCTTTCCAGCATACGCTGGAAGGATTGAAAGAGATCTATGCCGCGCTGCCCGCCGACTGGAAAATGTTTGTGGAATACAAAGCCTTTGAGCCCAATTTTTATTCTACCACGGTGGGTGACTGGGGCCAATCCTTGCTTTATGCTTCCAAACTGGGACCGAAAGCCTATACGCTTGTCGATCTTGGGCATCATCTGCCCAATGCCAATATCGAACAGATCGTAGCCTTGTTGCTGATGGAAGGGAAATTGGGCGGCTTTCATTTTAACGATTCCAAATATGGAGACGACGATCTTACGGTGGGCAGCATTAAACCCTATCAGTTGTTCCTCATCTTTAATGAGCTGGTAGAGGGAATGGATGCGCGGGGCATGAACCATGCTACCGATCTCGGTTGGATGATCGACGCTTCTCATAACGTAAAAGATCCCTTGGAAGACCTGTTACAATCCGTAGAGGCGATCCTGCTGACCTATGCGCAGGCGTTGCTGGTAGATCGTAAAGTACTGGCCGCTGCACAGCAGGCTAATGATACCGTGGCTGCGCAGGAAATATTACAGAACAGCTTTCGCACGGACACGAGGGCGCTTGTCGCCGAAGCCCGTTTGAGGGCTGGAGGAGCTTTAGATCCGCTGGCTTTGTACCGGGGTGAAAAAATAAGAGAGCATTTGATCAAAGAAAGAGGCGCCGGTGCGGTTGCTACAGGATTATAGCCGCGGCAAAGCCAAACGAATCAGCATGAACGTTATAGCCATACTGGATATCGGGAAGACCAATAAGAAACTCTTCCTTTTTGATGAGCATTATAAGATCGTATGGGAGCAATCCACCACTTTTGAACCTGTCGTGGATGAGGACGGTGAATCCTGTGAGAACCTGCAACAACTTACCAAATGGGTTTATGATTCGCTGGCCGGGCTTTCCCGTCTTCCGGATCTTACCATCCGGGCGGTCAATTTCTCTGCATATGGGGCAAGTTTCGTGCATCTGGGAGCCGATGGAAAGCCGGTGGCTCCCTTGTACAATTATCTGAAGCCCTTTCCCGATGAATTAAAGAAAAAGTTCTATGACACCTATGGCGGGGAAGTTACTTTTTCCATGCTGACCGCCTCGCCGGTACTGGGCAGTCTCAATTCGGGCATGCAGCTTTATCGGATCAAAGAGCTACAGCCCGAGCTTTTTTCCCGGATAAAATATTCTCTGCATCTGCCGCAATACCTGAGCTATTTACTGACGGGACAGGCTTGTTCGGACATTACGAGCATCGGCTGTCATACCAATCTCTGGAATTTCTCCCAGTCGCATTATCACGAGTGGGTTTATAGGGAGGGTATCGTGGAGAAGCTGCCGCCTGTCCTGCCTTCGACGAGCGTGCTGACGCTGGTGAGGAGTGTGGGGGGCCTGCCGCCCATTTCCATGGCTGGTATCGGTCTTCATGACAGCTCTTCTGCCATGATCCCTTACCTGGAAAGCTTCCGGGAGCCCTTTGTCCTGATCTCTACCGGCACCTGGTGTATCAGTATGAATCCGTTTAACGATTCGCCGCTTACGGTGGCTGAGCTGCAGCGGGATTGTTTGTGTTATATGAGCTATCAGGGGGCGCCGGTAAAAGCTTCCCGGTTGTTTGCGGGGCATGAGCATGAGCAGCAGGTGCGAAGGCTGGCGGAATATTTTCACCGGAGCCCTGTCTATGCGGCGGGTATCGAATTTGATGCGGACATGGTTGCGTTGTTGCGGTCGAAGGAGGGGGAAAGGCCCCTGGGGGGAAAATTCGGGCTCCGCGAGCTGGGGGACTTTGACAGTTTCGAACAGGCTTATCATCGCCTGCTGATGGATATAATGGAGTTGCAGGTGATCTCGACGGGGCTCGTGCTGGAGGGGACAGAGGTGAAAAGGATCTTTGTCGATGGGGGTTTTGGGAAAAACCAGGTTTATATGCATCTGCTGGCGGCCGCCTTCCCGGATATGGAGGTATATGCTGCTTCCATCCCCCAGGCTACGGCTATGGGGGCGGCCCTGGCCATTCATCCGCACTGGAACAGCCGTTTTTTACCGGGAGATATCATAGAATTGAAATATTATAAGTAGATTTCGGGTCCAATGAGAGTAGGATTATTTATACCCTGTTATGTCGACCAGTTTTATCCGCAGGTGGGCATAGCGACGCTGGAGTTATTAGAAAAATTTGGATGTGAAGTTGTCTATCCCCCCAATCAGACCTGTTGCGGGCAGCCCATGGCCAATTCGGGGTTCGAGCATCTGACAAAAGGGTGCAATGCGCTGTTCATCAAAAATTTTGAGGAGTTCGATCATATTGTTTCCCCTTCGGGAAGCTGCGTGCTTCATATTAAAGATCATTTGCATGGGGATGGTACCGCCATTCCCCAAAAAATTTATGAACTGGTCGAATTCCTGACAGATGTCCTCAAGGTAGAGCACCTGGACGCCAGCTTCCCCTATAAAGTAGGCATTCATCAAAGTTGTCATGGTCAGCGGGGGCTCAAGCTGGCGCAGATGAGCGAATTGATGGCCCCGCCCTTTTCCAAACCGGAAAAATTACTGAAAATGGTTAAGGGTATCCAACTGATCGATCTGAGCCGGCGTGATGAATGCTGTGGTTTTGGCGGGACGTTCTGTGTGGCGGAAGAGGCGGTGTCGGTGAAGATGGGGAAAGACAGGGTAGCTGATCATCTGCAGCATGGTGCGGAATATATTACCGGTGCGGATATGAGCTGTCTGATGCATATGGAGGGTATATTGCATCGTCAAAAGAGTACCGTGCAGGTGAAACATATTGCAGAAATATTGAATAGTCAGTTATGACAACCAACGGAAAAGACCATGCCGCTCTTGCGGATGAATTCAATAAGGATGAACCCCGGGTGAACTGGCACGATGAAACCCTGTGGTGGGTGCGGCAAAAGCGTGATAAAGCAGCCCATAACGTGCCGGAATGGGAGTTGTTGCGCGACACTGCTTCGCGCATCAAAGACAATGTCCTGTCCCATTTGAGTGAGTATCTGATACAATTCGAGGCAATGGCTGTCAGCAATGGTATCACCATACACTGGGCGGCAGATGCGGAAGAACATAATAACATCATCCTTTCCATTCTTCGTCGTCATCGGATTGATAAGATGGTCAAGAGTAAGTCCATGCTGACGGAAGAATGTCATTTGAATGAATTTCTGGAGCAGCAGGGTGTCGACGTCGTGGATACCGATCTTGGTGAACGCGTCGTTCAACTGGCTGGCGAACCACCGAGCCATATCGTTCTGCCCTGTATCCATAAAAAAAAGGAGGAGATCGGTGAGATCTTTCATGAACATCTGGGGACGCCGGCAGGCAATGCCGATCCTCAGTTCCTGACCCATGCGGCCCGGCTGCATCTCCGGGAAAAATTCCTGACCCGGCGGGTAGCGCTCACCGGTGTCAATTTTGCTGTGGCTGAGACCGGTGAATTCGTGGTCTGCACCAATGAAGGCAATGCAGACATGGGCGCTCATCTTGCGGACGTTCATATCGCCTGTATGGGTATTGAAAAGCTGATCCCGCAGCGGAAACATCTGGGTGTTTTCCTGCGGTTGCTCGCCCGCAGCGCCACCGGTCAGCCCATCACCACCTATTCCAGTCATTTTAAGAAACCTCGGCCTGGTCAGGAGATGCATATTGTGTTGGTTGACAATGGCCGCAGCGTCCATCTGGGCAGGGCCGATTTCCGCAATTCCCTGAAATGTATTCGCTGCGCAGCCTGTTTTAATACCTGTCCCGTCTACCGGCGAAGCGGCGGGCATAGTTATCACACTGCTGTGGCGGGGCCCATCGGGTCGATTCTCGCTCCGAATCTCGATCGAAAGAAATATTCCGATCTGCCTTTTGCCTCGACGCTCTGCGGCTCCTGTTCCAATGTCTGTCCGGTGAAGATCGACATCCATGAACAACTCTATAAATGGCGCCAGGTGATCGTGCAGGAGGGGCATGCGCCATTGGCGAAAAAGGCGGCGATGAAGACCATGACCTGGGTGTTGTCCAATCCTTCCGTTTATCATACGGCGGGCAAAACGGGTCGCTGGTTCATGCTGAATGTCCCTTTTACGGTGAACAATGGTTTCAATCCCTGGTATCGCCAGCGCGATATGCCGGTGTCCCCTGCCGAGTCTTTTGGGGAGTGGTATAAAAAAAATAAAAAATGAGCAGTCGCGATAAAATATTAGCCGCGGTAAAAAATAATCAGCCCGGGCCAAGAGCGCTGCCGTCGTTGCCTGGAGAGGATACTGCGGCGCATACTGGTACTGTCGATCTTTCTTCTGCGTTTGTCAGTGTCCTGGAGGCCATAGGCGGCAGCGCTTATACCGTTTCGGGTTTTGACCGTATCGCGACCATTCTGCACGAGTTGCATCCCCGTGCAGGTCGTGTTATTACGGGCTGTCCCGAACTGGCGGCTTTGGGAGAGTACGGAGAAAAGTATGCTGATCCACATACGTTGGAAGATGTGGGGCTTGCTATATTATCTGCTCATTTTGGGGTAGCGGAGAATGGGGCTTGCTGGATAACGGAAGATCGTATGATCGGGCGGGCCCTGCCTTTCATTGCGCAGCATCTGGCGCTGGTGATCCGGCGGCAGAATATTGTGCCCAATATGCATGTGGCGTATGAACGGATTGCGGAGCTGGAAGCGGGCGCCGCCGGTGGTAACGTTGCCGGCGGGGACTCAACCGGTGGTTTTGCCACCTTTATCGCAGGCCCATCCAAAACTGCGGACATTGAACAATCGTTGGTGCTTGGAGCACATGGGCCGCGGAGTCTTATCGTTTTTTTGATAGACGAAGAGCTTTCCGATGCAGGGTTTTATTAGAAGAGTTCGATGCTCCTACACTTCCGTATAAATGGCCCTCTCGGCTGAAATATTTAATCTTATAAGCATTTCAGCAGCATCAAATCCTTGTTTTTTGTATTCCGCAAGTATCTCTCTCCTGGCATTATCCAGCGCTTCCCTGTCGACCCATTTGACCACCGTCAGGCAGGTGAGGTTGCCATCCTTAACCGTAGTATACTCATATACGGCATCCTCGATAAATCCAGGCAGCTTTTTAATGAAGCGCCGGTTAAAATTCATCCGTTCGTAAAAGGCCGTCTTTGCAGCAGCAGGAACAAAGAATCTGTCAATTAAGCTGATGGTACCCTTATGATCTTTTTTAGTTGCCATTTCGGCTATATCATGAGGTAATACTCCCAGTTTCTGCAAAAAAGCCAGAGGGTCTGTCTGAAGCCGGTACTTTATTATTTTACCATCCTTCATTTCAAATATTGCCATCCCTTCATTGGTCACCTTCTTACCGGTGGGGGCGATCTGCTGGTATGGGCCGGTCTGAGTGCCCTTCCATTTCCACCTGACAACGACCTTGTCGTCTTTTGCGAACAGGTCGTCGATGTACCATTGAATATCCGGAAATGCTGCAATAAGCGCGGCAGTCGGTGCTGGAGATCCGGCAGCTTCCTTTTGGCTTTTTAATCCTACGAAGTCCATGGATACAAGATCCTGGAGTGATCCGATGTTTCTTTTGTTGAGGGACTCTTTATAAAGGTCCCGGATGACTCCCTCATTTGTTTGAATTGTGTACATGTTAGTCTCCTTGTGTTTTAAGTGGTGTTAATGTTCAGATAGCTACGCATCCTGTTTCAAGTTGGTTTTACGTTGTAGATTTTTTAACAAATTGCCATCGCTGAAATATCGAATGTTTTCTATAGCGACTGTTTAGCGGGCTACGTATTATTGCTTATAGATGCTGCTAAGTGCCAATAATACGCCTGTTTTTCCTATCTCTCTTGGTGGAGCAGGTATTGGTTCCTGCGATGGAAATATTTTTTTTCAGGGACCAGTATCCGTGAAACAGGCGGTAGAAACAGTTCTGTTTGCATTGGAAAATGGGGTCAATCTTTTGGATACCTCTCCATTTTATGGCAATAGCGAACAAAAAATTGGAGTGGCATTACAAGAATTTGGAGCGCGCTCATCAGTGATTCTATCTACAAAAGCCGGCACCCATCCTATATATAAAGGATATAGGGCAGACAACATACGACACAGTATCGACAGTAGTCTAAGGGCATTGCGAACAGATTATCTCGATGTCGTCCATATACATGATCCGTCCGCCGCTGATTTTCAAAGTGTGATGGAAAACGACGGTATGGAAACTTTACTCCGGCTAAAAGAGGAAAAAGTGATCCTTAATATTGGCCTGGGAGTCCGGGATCATGATCTGCATCACAGGTTTATTTCTTCCGGGTACGCCGACGTTATTTTACCATACCTCGATTATAATGTTTTATGTACGACAGCAGATGGCTTGTTGAATACCTCCTTTAAAAAACATGTTATCGTTATGCTGGGCTCGGCCTTGTGTATGGGACTGCTTTCAGGTAAAGATCCGGCTCACACCCATATCCGGCATTATCCTATAGGAAAGGACGTTTCAGTGGAAAGGGCAATGCAGATGTATCAATGGTGTAAAAAAAAGAATGTCAATTTAATGGCTCTCAATTATAAATTCATTCTTGATCACCCGGCTGTCGATACAATAGTCATCGGCGCAACTTCCAAAGAAGAAGTAAGAGAAAGTCTAAATGCGTATAAAGAGATCATCGCCCCCGAGATCACGAACTCCTTCCGGAAAAACTTCGGTCTTTCATAAATCAAAATACATATTCGAATGAGAAAAAAGCTGCTGTCTTATAAAGACGAAAAGATCGTGCAATCTTCCGACGGACTGATCCCAGTGGACGTTTACCGTATGATCCTGGATAATGTGCCCTTAATTTGTGTTGACCTTGTGATCGTGAAAGACAACAAAGTTTTTCTTATCAAACGTAAAAATAGGCCCAGTGAAGGCGTTTATTGGCTACAAGGCGGCAGGATGTTGAAGAATGAAGGGATAGAACAATGTGGAATAAGAAAGGCGGCTTTGGAGTTGAATATTCCGGAAGACAAAATAAAAATAACGAAGTTCCTGGGCACGTTCTCAACAGAATTCAATGATTCAGAGCAGGGGGCTTCTTCCCATACCGTGAATATCACCTTTCAGGCAGAAATCGAAGATATCCCTTTACGTTTTGATCATGACCATTCGGATGGAAGGTGGTTTGACATCAATGGATCGATGCCGGCGGAATTAAGGGGTCAGTACAAGCACCATCCCTATATTGCCGAGGTATTAAAATTGGTCGAACCTAAACGCGTCCTGACGAATGATAAAATCAAAGTATTAATAACAGGGGCCAGCGGGTTCATTGGCTCCCATCTGGGAAGACGGCTGAAGCGGGAAGGGTATTATGTAGTGGGAGCGGATTGGGAAGAGCCGGAATTTATGGAGCCGGAGGAATTCTGTCATGAATTTCTTCAAACCGATCTGCGGTTTATGAAAAATTGCATGCAGGCCTGCGAAGGAGTTGACTGGGTTTTCAATCTTGCTGCCGACATGGGAGGCATGGGATTTATACAAAGCAATCACAGCCGCATCGGGTACAATAATACGATGATAAGTTTAAATGTACTGGAGGCAGCCAGACACCATGGCGTGAGACGTTATTTTTATTCTTCAAGTGCCTGTGTTTACCCTCTGCATTCGCAGAATGATGCGGAAAATACCATTGGACTAAAAGAAGAGTCAGCCTGGCCGGCATATCCACAGGATATTTACGGGCTTGAAAAATTGTACGCTGAAGAAATTGCTATGAAATATGCAGAAGAATTCCCGCAGTTGCAGGTGCGTATCGCGAGGTTTCATGGTATCTACGGCGAATACGGCACCTGGAAGGGTGGGAGAGAAAAGGTGCCCGCAGCTTTTTGCCGCAAAGCCGCTACATCGGATTTTGCTTTCGAAATATGGGGAGATGGCGAGCAGAAACGGTCATTCTGCTATATTGACGATTGCGTGGAAGGCGTTATCCGGATCATGAAATCCGATTACGACAAGCCTCTCAATATTGGTTCGGAGGAGATGCTTTCCATGAATGATTTTGCAAAACTTGTGATGAAAATTGCAGGCAGGGATCTGCCGCTGAAACACCGCAAAGGTCCGGAAGGTGTACGGGGAAGAAATTCCGATAACACCCTTATTGAAGAAGTGCTCGGGTGGAAACCGTCTATTCCTTTGGCTGTGGGGATAAAGAAAACATATAAGTGGATCAAAGAGCAGGTAGAGGCAGAAAGGCACACCGGTATCGACATATTAGAATACAGCGAATCAAAAGTGGTGGTTACCGAAGCATCAGATATAAATGGTTGAAGAAAAGAGCTATAGCTGGACCAATTGGGCCGGGAATCACTCCTGTCTTGCCGAAAATTATTTTGCCCCCGCGACGGAAGCGCAAATAATCGAAGTGGTGAATTTTGCAGGAAGACACCAAAAGAAGATCCGTGTAGTTGGTTCGGGGCATTCTTTTTCTCCGATCGCTCTCAGTAATGAAGTTTTAGTTTCCCTGAACAACTACCGGAAGTTAATTTCAGTGGGCAAAGACACCATTCGCTGCCAGGGTGGGATGTATTTGCATGAATTGTATTCGGCTTTAAAAGAAAACCACCTGTCGCTTCCCAATTTTGGGGTGATCAATAAACAAACGGTTGCCGGTGCATTGGCTACCGGCACCCATGGCAGTAGTTTGAAACATAGGAGCCTCTCGGCAGAGATCGATAATTTACGCATAGTAACGGCGTCGGGGGAAGTAATAGAAATAGATAGAGATGCCGTGTTGAGGGCCGGCGAAAAAGAATTCAATCTATGGGATGCCGCTTCCATTTCCCTGGGTATGTTGGGGATCGTTACAGAAGTGACATTTCGGTGCGAACCCCTTTTTTATCTGAAGTCAGAGGAGTCCATTATAGCCTTTGAAGATTTTATCGAATGCATGGATGACTATGCAAGGTGCTATGAATATTTTAAGGGATGGTGGTTTCCCCATACTGATAGGGTATATTTGTTTAAAGCAGAGCGGATAGGAGAAGAGCAATATAATGAAAGATCACGTCTGGAAAAGTTCACCAATGAACAAAAGATCCGTGACCTTGAGATTGATGTAATGACGGCGCCCATGTTTATAAAAAGCAATCAGGACCCATCTTTGATTCCCGAGATCAATAAGTATTGCCTGGATTATTTTTTTACTCCACGTACTAGAATTGGGAATAGTTTCGAGATATTGGTGCATGATGAGACAGTGCCAATGGTGGTTTCGGAATATGGGTTGCCTGTTTCTGACAACAGGCATAAAAAGGCATTAAAAGAGTTCAGGAATACGCTGGAGGACTCTGGGCAAAAGGTCCATTTTCCTGTAGATCTTCGTTATACCGGCGCTGAAAGTTCATGGCTCAGTCCATCCTATGATCGGGATACCTTTTATATTGGGATGTGTGTACGGGAATACCGTGAGAAAAAAGTTCACTCGTCTATGCAATTGTTTTTTGATGTGATGAAAAAACATAATGCATGTCCTAATTGGGGGAAACTTTCTGACGTGTCGGAAACGGCATTAGAAAAAAAATATCCAAGAATGAATGATTTCCGGGAATTGCGGGACAGGATGGATCCGAATGGCGTATTTCAGAATGAATTTATTAAAAATATTTTTTAGAAAAGTGTGGTGTTCTTTTTGAGAGGGTCGTCGCTAAAAATGATCTTTATGTGCGTGCCTTCCTTGTTTTCAATACTAAAACTTCCCCCCATATCATCGGTTAATCCTTGCAGGAGCTCCATACCCATCGTGGCCCCCATATTGCTCTTGAAATTCGCAGGCAGTCCCCGGCCATTATCTGAAATGGTCAACATTATCTGCGAATCCGATATATAGCTGAGGGAGATGAAGATCTTCCCTTCGTTCTTGTTCGGAAATGCATATTTGATCGCATTGGTAATGGCCTCATTAAGGATAAGGCCCAGGGTGATGGCCAGCGCATGGTTCAGCTCTATGCTCTCGATCTCCAGGGTGAAAAAGACAGTTTCCCGGATGCCGTAACTATCCCGGAGATATTCCACCAGCTCATATATATATTCCGGCATATGAATGGTAGAAAGCGTTTCCGACTGGTAGAGTTTCTGATGGATGATCGACATGGAATGTATCCTATGCTGGCTTTCTTTAATGGCGGATATCGCCTCTTTGTTCTTAAGATAGCTCGTTTGTATTTCCAGCAGGCTTGACACGACGTGGAAATTGTTCTTGACCCGGTGGTGGATCTCCTTTACCAGCCATTCCTTTTCAGACAAAAAATGCTGTAACTGTTCGTTTTTCTGGACAATAACATTATTGCTATGCTGTTTATGTCTGTATTGCTTATATAGCAGCACCATGATGACAAACAACAAACTAATCCCGCCGATGGTGAAATTCCTGGTCAGACGGGCCCTGTCCAGATTGTTTTGCTGCAGCTGGTTCTGTTGATTCAATACCGTTATATTCTGATCCTTAATTCTCAATTCGTTCCTGCTTTTCTCCATCTCATATTCAATTTCCAATTGCTTTATTTGCCTGCTGCTGGTTTCATTAAAAAGCGAATCATTTATCTTTTGGTATTCCAGTAAATTGGCAACGGCTGATCTCTGATGACCCTGGGCCGTATCCAGCCGGAACTTAAGATAAATATTCTTCGCAATGCGGTGAGGGTCATTGATCTTTCTGCTCAATGAATCTATTATACCGATATACATGCTCGCAGAAGAATATTGCTTTGATTGAAGGTAGAATCCTATAAGTACAAGGTAGAAATCATGCAGGTCGTTGTCCGATGGCCTGTGAAGTTTGATCAGGCGCAGTATTTCGCTGCTATAATACCGCACCTCATCATATCTTTTCAGCTCGTTATAGATGATCAAATAGGATAGAGGAGTATAAATATAACTTTCTTCCGACTTTGGTTCGACGAGTTTCTTTGGCAGCGTTTTCATAAAGGCCAGCGCCTCTTCAGGTGTTTTCAACTCGATATAGTTGTTGACGACATTCCCCATTAATTCCAGCACTGCGTCGTTGTCTTTGTTATTTTCTGCTATCTTCAAAGCGTCCTGGTAGTAACCGATCGCCCTTTCTCTTTCATTTAACCGGACCAGGGTAATTCCTATATAATTATTGATCTGGCAGAGCGACATGCTGCTATCCCCTATACTTTGGGCGCTCTTCAGCGCCAATAAACCATAGCCCAATGCCTGTTTGTAATTACCGTCGGTATAATAGATGTTTGAATATAAAACATACACACCTTCAAGAGCGGGATAGTGTATGGACTCATAAAGTTGTAAGGAAAGATTGAGCTTTTCGAGGGCTTTAGCCCTTTCATTGTTTATCGCGTATAGATCAGCGAGGACTTTAAGACAATAAGCCTGTTGCTCTATATTGCCTGACCGTTCGAAGGATTGAGCAGCGAGTTCGATAAGACGCCTCTTCTCTGCATTGTCGCTTGCGTCGCCATAGCTATAATATTCGGATAAAGAGAAGTAGGCCGTTCCTGAATAGTATTTATTTTTACTTTTACTTAACCTGTCGACAGCTCTTTCTGTCATTTCCTTTGCTTCTTTTACCCGCCGGTTTTCCCTGGCAAGGAGCGACTCTAATAAAAGTTGAAAGGCATCGGCATCTGCCGATCTTACTTTGGCATTTAGTAGTGCCGCATCGCGCATATATTTTTCGGCACTATCAAGATCGATCTTATACTCCCCGGACTTGTAAATGTAATATAGGGCCACCTTGAAAAAGATATCGATGCGTTCGAGGTCCGTTTTGCGTTCACTTAATGATCTCAACTGGGAGTAGGCCTCCTCTTTTGAGACCCCCTGACCATAAGAGGTTATTGCAATCAACAGGAGAACCACTATCGCTGTTAACCTATGCATGATCAAATAAATGTTTTATTACCTTAAATTTTCCTGGCGCTGATCTCTTTTTGAATACCCAGTTTTTTGATCCGGGAGTTCAATGTATTCACATTGATGTCGAGGATCTCAGCTGCACCTCCCTTGCCGGATATTTTCCAGTTACAGCTTTCAAGGACTGCCAGTATATGATCCCTCTCATTTTCCATCATCGTCTTAAATCCCCCCTTGCCGTCATTGGCAGCAACAGCTGATCTTTTTGATGCCGGCAGTTCAAGTGTTTCGATAACCGCACCTTTGGCAAGAACCACATTTCGTTGAATGGTATTCTCCAATTCCCTGATATTGCCCGGCCAATCATACTGCATCAGTGCTTCGATGGTTTCCCTGGACAGGGCAGAAGCCGGCGTTCCTTCCTTTGTACTATATTTTTTTATAAAATGATCGACTAATAATGGTATATCCTCCTTCCGCTGGCGCAATGCGGGCAATAACAGCGGGAAAACATTAAGGCGGTAATAGAGATCGATCCGGAACCTTCCGGCGGCGACTTCTTCTTCCAGATCTTTATTGGTAGCCGCAATCACCCGTACATCGATCTTCCGGGGCTTGCCTCCTATCGGTTCGATCTCTTTTTCCTGCAAGACCCTTAGGAATTTGACCTGCAGTTCGAGGGGCAATTCGCCGATCTCATCCAGGAAAACGGTTCCTCCGTCTGCGAGTTCAAACTTGCCCTGGCGTTTGGTGATAGCCCCGGTAAACGCTCCTTTTTCATGACCAAACAATTCCGATTCGATGAGGTTGGCCGGAAGAGTACCACAATTTACGATGATAAAGGGTCGATATCTCCTGGAAGATACCTTGTGGATCGAATGAGCGATCAACTCCTTTCCCGTACCGCTTTCACCCAAAATAAGTACGGAGGTATCCAATGGCGATACCATTTTAGCCAATTCGAGGGTCTCTATGAATTTAGAGCTGTTGCCTATGAGGGCGCCGAACTCTGCCGGCAGTTGAACGGGCAGGGCATTTTTTGGCGTAGCCAACCGGGTCTTTTCCTGTAGCCTGTTCTGATGAAGATACAACGCCACATCGAGCATGATCAGCACGTCTTTCGCACGGAAGGGTTTGACCATAAAGCCATATGGGTTTGTGGGCTTCGCTTCCTCCAATATTTTCCTGTTCGAATTGGCTGATAGATAAACAAAAGCTATATTCTTCTCATGCAGGATCTTTCCCAGATCGATCCCGGTGCCTTCTCCCTGCAAAAAAATATCGACTAATACGAGGTCTGGTTTTTCCTTCTCGATTATGGACAATGCAACATCGACCGATCTTGCAATGGAACAAGTGGCATATCCCGCATTGGTCAGTATAAGATTAAGGCTCTTCGCCTCGATAAATTGATCCTCAACAATCAGGATTTTAGTCTTCAACGTAAGGTTATTAGTGTGATTTCACTTTCATAGATCGTAATAAAAGTACAAAAGTTATAACGTTCAATCACAAAGCGATTTTTCAAACCAATGCCCTCGCGCAATTTTTCAATAATTACCGATATATCAATATTTTCTCTGGCCCGCCAATATTAATAGACTACAAACCAATTGTTTAGGATTCCGGCACACCATTGGTTGCAGGATAACCGACGCAGCATTAATTAGATCAAATCCTAAAAATCTTACCATGACCAGCTTTCCGGACATCATCGGCAAAGGGAGCGAAATGCAAAAAGTGTATCAAAAGATCACTATGGTGGCGCCAGCAAATTCAACGGTATTGCTACAAGGCGAGACAGGCACGGGTAAGGAAGTCATCAGCCGTGCCATCCACAACGCATCGTCAAGAAAAGACAAACCACTGGTAAACGTGAATTGTGCAGCGCTGCCGCACAATCTTATCGAATCGGAATTGTTTGGTCACGAACGGGGCGCATTCACAGGCGCGAGTGAACGCAGGGTTGGCAAATTCGAATTAGCCAATAATGGCACCTTGTTCCTCGACGAGATCGGAGAGATGCCGCTTGAACTACAGGTGAAGTTATTACGTGTTATTCAGGAGCGAGAGGTCGAAAGGCTTGGCGGAAGGTCCACTATTAAAGTGGATGTCCGGCTTATAGCAGCTACCAATCGCAACCTGGAAGAAGAAGTAAGGGCAGGAAGGTTCAGACAGGATCTCTATTATCGTGTAAATGTGTTCCCCATTCATCTTCCGCCAGTAAGGGAAAGGCCCGAAGACATCGAGCCGCTGGCGAATTATTTTCTTGCCCGGTACACAAAAAACAACGGCAGAAAGATAACAAGTATCTCGCCCGAGGTGATCAGCAAACTGAAGGGGTATTCATGGCCGGGAAATGTCCGGGAGCTGGAACACCTGATAGAAAGAAGCATTCTCCTGACAAAGGGGGATATACTGAATGAAGTACAGATCCCCCGGAATGTAGGCAGAAGTGAAAAGGCTGAACAACCCTTTAAGACCCTGGAGGATCTTGAGCGTTCTTATATTATCGAGATCCTGAGAAAATCCAAAGGGAAGGTAGCTGGCAGCGGCAGCGCTTCCCAGTTCTTAGGGATCCCTTCTACGACCCTGCATTCCAAAATGAAAAAATTGGGCATTTCAAAGATCGATTATTTCTCCGCGCCGCTGCCCTTACTAGCCTCGGAAAGTAGATAATAGGCTCCGTGGGTAACGATCCTGGCGCCGGGCGGGACATCTTCAAGCGGCAATATTTCCGTATATCCCATGTCCCGGGCGCCGATCTTCACGGCTGTCTGCCGGTACTGATTTTTATTTATTTCCATATAAATATAGTGGTCATCACCATCATTTACCACGGCATCGTCGGGGAGGGCATTGGCCTGGTACTTGTCAATTTGTATCCTGGCCTCTACATACATTCCCGGAAGCAGTGTTTCCGTGGCTTCTTCAATCCTGGCATGAGCAGTAATGGCCTGCTGGTTGCTCTGGAAAGCCTTGTCCAGGCTATAAATAGTTGCCGGGTGAATATGGGTCGGATCATTGGCGTCGGTAAATGCAATTTTCTGACCTACCTGCAGCTTGTGGATGTCTTTTTCAAAGACAGTAAGATCCAGATGAAGGTACCGGTTGTCCACAATTTCAAATAATACCGCGTTGGCATCCGCGTACTTGCCCATGGTGACATAAATATGGTGGATATATCCGCTAATGGGGGCAGCAATGGTGATATCGCCGGTGAAATTAGCTGCCGATGGATTATCCGGCTGTATGCCGAGTAATTGCAGCTTTGCCCGGAGTCCTTTTTGCCTGGCCTTTGCGACTTCAAGCTCATTTTCGGCCTGTTGAAAGGTCTTGGCGGCATTGATATTGTCTTTTTGCAATTCTTTCTGCCGCTGGTATTCCGCCTCCAGGTATTTTAACTGGGACCTGAGCTCTCCGTAATCCTGCTGCAATTGGATCACTTCATTAGTTTGGAGAACAGCAAGGGGCTGCCCCTGCTGTACAAAATTTCCTTCGTTTACTTTGATGGCACTTACAATGCCCCCTGTCAGGATACTGACCTGGGCCTGTTTTTGAGGAGGCAAGGTCAGCTTGCCGTTGACTTTCAGCATTGTTTTAAGGTTACGTTGTTCTACATTACCTGTCTTTAAGCCAATGGCTTTTATTTGTTCATCTGTCAATGTCAGTGCCGGATTGGTGTTCTTTTCCCGGGCGTCCGTTTCTTTTACAGGCTGCGTTTTTGCCGGGGTGTTATTACAGGATACGCCAGGGAGCAGGATGATGAATAAAAAGACTATATATTTCATAGTTGATATTTTATTTGTTTAACAGAAAGTTGAGCCGGATGATGGATTGATTGTATTCATTGACCGTTGCCAGATAGCTCTGTTTGATGTTGGCAGCTTCTTTGATATTTTGAATATACTCGACATAGCCGATGTTCCCTGCCATATAGCTCTTTAATGCAGCGTTCAAAATGATGTTGGCATATTGCAATCCTTCCGATTCATAATAATGGAGCTGGCTGGCAGCTTTAGTATACTGTTGGAACAATTGATTGTAAGCAGACCATAATTCCAGCGATACCTTTTCAGCGGCTTTTTCTGCTATCTGTATATTAAGTGCGGCGGCATTGGTCCTTGCCCGAACCCCGTTCCTGAAAAGGGGGATACTTGCGCCCAGGCTAAAAATGGCATAGGGGCTCGTTCTGTCAATACTTTGAGTAGCGGCCCCAATGGAAAAAGACGGCAGTCCTTTGGCTTTCTCCACCTGGAGAAGGGCCTGGGTTACTTTCACCTGCTGCCGGGAATAAACCATCAGTGGGTTGGCGGACATTGTGACACTATCGACCGTATGGAACGGGACCATTGGACGGAGATCCCCCGGCGGGGACAGCGTATCTGAAGTAGCCATCCACTGCTGTAATTCGGTCTGAAAAATGGCTATATCCGACAAAGCCCGTTTCTTTTCCAATTGCAGAGCTGCCAACTGAGCCCGGGCATTTGTTTTTTCCAGCACACCCGTTTCGCCCACATTAAATTTTTTATCAGCATAGCGCTCGAAATTCCTGTAAGCGCTGTCCAACTCTGACAATAACCTGTATTGCTGCCAGGCGTATGTCCAGTTGTAATAAGCAGCTGAAACATTCCGGGTAAGCTCATTTTTTGTAACAGCTGCTGCCGTCTTTGAGATATTTACATTTTGCTCCAGCAGTTTTTTTTCAGCATGATATGCGCCCGGAAGCCGGAATGACTGCGAGAATCCAATGTTGTAGTCATTGAGTTTTGAATTCATCTGGCCGTAGGAGCCGTTTATATTCAACGGATCGAAAGTCGTGGCTGTCTTTGCTAAGATCTCTTGCTGCTGTATCATCAGCTCACCCTGTCTGCTGGCAGGATGGTCCCTGTATGCTTTTTGCAGGGCGCTGTCGAGCGTAAGGGACGTCTGCGCCCTGGAAGAGAAACCTGTAAGGCATAGGATGCACGTCAATATAGACGCCGGTATGATATTCTTTCTTTTTTTACCATAAAACAGGCTATATAATACCGGTAGAACGAATAAGGTCAGCAGCGTGGACGACGCCAATCCTCCTATAACCACCGTTGCCAGAGGCTTTTGCACCTCGGCCCCTGCGCTGGCGCTGAAAGCCATCGGGAAAAAGCCCAATGAGGCGACCGCGGCCGTAGCCAGCACAGGGCGGAGCCTTGCCCCGCTGCCCGAAAGAATGCGACGGACAATGTCTTTCTCTCCTTCATCCTGCAGCCGGCGGTAATAGCTGATCAGTACAATGCCATTAAGTACTGCCACCCCGAACAAAGCTATAAAGCCCACCCCAGCCGAAATGCTGAAGTTCATGTTCCTGATCCATAAGGCGAAGATGCCGCCTATCGCAGCCAAAGGGATCGCCGAATAGATGATAAGCGCGTCTTTTACCGACCGAAAGCTCAGATACAATAAAAAGAAGATCAGCAATAGCGCCACCGGCACAGCTATCAACAGACGGCTTTTGGCCTCCTGTAAGTTTTCGAACTGTCCGCCGTACCTTATGTAATATCCTTCGGGTAGTTTCAGCTTCGCATCGAGGGCTTTTTGAATGTCTTTTACAATCCCTTCTACATCCCGGCCCCTGACATTGGCCTCTACCACGATCCTTCTTTCTGCATCCTCACGGCTGATCTGTGCGGGGCCGGACCTGTATGATACGTCCGCTATTTCGCTGATCGGTATCTGTCTGCCATTGGGCAGGGGTACCAGCAGGCTTTTTACGGCATCCGCATCAGTGCTGCTATCTTTGGGAATGCGCACCACAAGGTCAAACTTTCTTTCATTTTCATAAATAGACCCGGCATAGCCGCCGGCATAGGCCATATTGAGCGTGGCATTGACATCGGCGATCGTCAGGCCATATTGTGCTATCTTATTTCTGTGGTATTTCACTACCAGCTGGGGCATGCCCGAGGTTTGCTCCACTTTGATGTCTTCCAGACCGGAGATGCCGGAAATAATGGTCTTCACCTCGCCTGCTTTTACAGACAAAGTGTTCAGATCGCTGCCAAACAGTTTGATCGCCAGGTCGGACTTTACGCCCGCGATCAATTCATTGAACCGCATCTGTATAGGATGCTCGAAAGACAGGTTAAGGCCAGGAATGTTCTGCAGGACAGCATTCATTTTTTCTACCATTTCTTCCTTGCTGTTTGCGGATACCCAGTCTTTTTTCTCCTTCATCACCACGATGACATCCGCGTTGTTTACGGGCATGGGATCGGTAGGTATCTCGCTGGACCCGATCTTTGAAACTACTTCCTTTATTTCAGGGAATTTTTTTCTCAGGGCCGTTTCCATCAGACTGAAGGTGCTGATAGATTGCGGGAGGGAAGTTCCCTGGCGAAGGGTCGATTCTATTGCAAAGTCTCCTTCGTCCAGTTCGGGGATGAATTCTCCTCCCAGGGACCTAAAGACGATGATAGATACCGTGAACAGGGCGGCCGCAACCGCCAGGGTAATGATCCGGTATTTAATGACCCGCGCCAATAGAGGCTGGTATTTGCCGACCAGCCAACCAATAGCCTTATCCGTATAGGATTCTTTAGAGGCGATCTTTTTATTCAACACAAGACTGCTGATCCAGGGCACATAGGTAAGGGAGAGTAATAAGGCTCCAATGATGGCAAAGCTCACCGTTTGGGCCATGGGCAAAAACATTTTTCCTTCGATGCCGCTGAGAGAGAAAATTGGGATATATACGATGAGAATAATGATCTGGCCAAAAACAGCGCCATGCATGATCCTGCCGCTGTTGACAGTCACCTCGCCGTCCATATCCGAAGACGATAACGTCCTGCCTTTAAAGACGTCGTGGAAGCGGTGTAAAAGGCTTTCCACGATGATCACGGCCCCGTCGACGATGAGCCCGAAATCCAGGGCTCCCATGCTCATGAGATTGGCGCTGACGCCAAAGATCCGCATCATGCCTACGGCGAAAAGCATTGAAAGTGGGATAACGCTTGCCACTATCAGGCCGGCCCGGAAGTTGCCGAGGAAGAGCACGAGTACAAAAATGACGATCAGCGCGCCTTCCAGGAGGTTGCTGCTTACTGTATGGATCGTCCTGTCAATGAGACGGGTCCTGTCGATGAAAACGTCAACAGACAGTCCTTCGGGAAGCGCCTTTTCGATAGCGGCCATTCTTTCCTTAACCCTTCGGATAACGCTTACTGCGTTTTCCCCTTTTTGCATCAGGACGATCCCGCCGACAACTTCTCCCTGTCCGTTGCGGGTGAGCCCTCCATAACGGGGGGCGGCCCCAAACTGCACGACGGCTATATCCTTTACAAGGACGGGAATACCGTTGATGTTCCGGACTACAATGGAATTAATGTCATCGGGCGATTGAATAAGCCCCTCTCCCCGGATGAAATAAGTATTCGGACCTTTATCGATGTAGCTGCCGCCTGTGTTCTGGTTGTTCTTGATAAGCGCATCATAAACATCCATGAGGGTCAGGTTCATGGCTGCGAGTCTTTCGGGTCTGACGGTCACCTCGTATTGTTTCAGCTTTCCACCGAAGCTGCTGACTTCCACTACTCCGGGTGTTCCCAGCAACTGGCGTTTAATGATCCAGTCCTGTATTGTGCGTAACTCCATCGGTGTATACTTTCCTGCATACTCCGGACCGGCTGTAAGTACATATTGGAATATCTCTCCCAGCCCTGTTGTAGGGGGCAACATTTCAGGTGAACCGTATGCCGGAGGTATCTCTTCAGCGGCGACCTTTAATTTTTCCCCTACCAGCTGCCGGATTATATTCCCCGGCATGTTGTCTTTAAATACGATGGTTATAACGGACAGGCCGGACCGGCTGATGCTCCGAAGCTCGACCATTCCCTGGAGCGATTTGAACTGTATTTCCAGGGGATAGGTAACGAACTGTTCAATTTCCTGTGTCGCCAGGTTGGGGGAATATGTCATTACCTGCACCTGGTTGTTGGTTACATCCGGAAGGGCATCCATGTTCAGTCTGGTAAATGAGTAAATGCCCCATATTATAAAGATGAGTAGTGATACACCCGTGACGAGTTTATTACGCACGGAAAAACTGATGATCTTTTGAATCATAATAAATAAGTTAAGGCTAGTAACAAGAATGGAATGGAAGGGACGGACTCAGACAAATTTAGGAGGCTGCCAGAAGGGCAACGGCATATGCTGGGGATTGCACATTACCAAAGGGGAATAGGTCTTTTTAAGCCAATTGATCATAGGGGAGATCTCCTGGCTGGTGCAAACGATGGAAAAACCCGCACAACAGGCGCAGGTACAGAAAGGAGAGCAGATATCATCATGATCCTGATGGGAATCAGAACAAGGCGTTATACAGCACAATAGTATAATGAGAGATAATATGAATGAGACAGCTCTTCTCACACGGCGAAGATATAAAAAAAAAGCCGGTCCCGGGGGCCGGCTGTAAAAAGGAGGATATCTTATTCTATCTACCGGGATAGCCTGGGTTTTGTACCAGGTTGGGGTTCAGCTTCAACTCGTTGATGGGGATGGGGAAAAGCCTTCTGTATGTGCTTTTATCCATGCTGAGGACGTCGTTGGGCAGGGGATATTCCAGTTCATACTGACCATAGCGGAGCAGGTCGTCGCGGCGCCATCCTTCCCAGGAAAGTTCGCGGGCGCGTTCGTTCAGCAAAGTATCCAGGGTGACGCCGCTGGTGTTCTGGGCGCCGGCGCGGGTACGGATCTGGTTGACCAGGTAGTCCGGGCTTTGCATGACACCACTTACGGCAGTGGCTGTAGCGCCGCGTAAGATGGCTTCAGCCTTCATCAGATAGATATCGGCCAGGCGGAAGACGGGGACGTCGTTGCTGTTGAGCCGGGTTGCCTGGATGGTGGCAGGGTCGGGGTAGTACTTGATGGAACGAACCCCTTCTGCCTGGGTGGCGATGGTATTGCCGAGATCCATAGGAAGACCAGGCACCAGGGTAAGGATGGGGTTGATCACGATCTGGGTGGTGCTGCCGGGATAATATACCGGCTGGCTGGTAAATCCGCCATTACCATCGGGATAGAATTGAGGGCCTGCGAGCCATGTTTTTGTCCGGAAGTCGCCGGGGATATTGAAGCGGGCATAGAATTCCGGAGTGGTGCTCATGGCGATACTTTCCCCTACGTTGAAACCATAGGCGTTGACGAGGTAGTAGTAGAAACCGAAACGGGTGAACTGATTGCCGGCGATCTGCTGGTCGTAGGGCACGGCAAAAATGGTCTCGTTGATCTGAGGCCCGTTAGTAGGCAGGAAGATGTCCCTATATCTTGCATCCAGGAAATAGTTAGTATTGTTTTGGATGCTGTCGGCCATGGCAACGACGTCATTATACCGGGAAGTACCCGTGTATATTGTCGAGTTCATATACAGTTTGGCCAGCAGGGCGAAGGCCATTGCCTTGGTGGGACGGCCGTATTGGGTGATGTTGGTGGCGGCGTTGTTGGTTTTGGACGGTAATTGCTGGGCGATGGCTTTCAGTTCGGACTCGATGAAAGCAAAGACCTTTGCCTGCGGCTGGGTAGCCGGCAATGAATCTACAGGATAGTTCGTGATGATCGGCACATTACCATAAGTATCCATCATAAAGAAGTAGTACAGCGCGCGCATGGCCCGGACCTCATTGATATAGGCCAATTTGGTGACCGTATCCAGTTTGGAAGTGTTGAGTACGGAGAGCACGAAGTTACAGTTGTTGATGCCGCCGCCGAAACCCCACTGCCAGATTGCGTTTACATATGGATGGTCGTAGGTCCATGTGTGGTAATGCATCAGCCGGTATTGTCCGCCGTCGTCGAAATTGCCACCACGGGCCGGGAGTATGGCTTCGTCGGTAGAGAGTTCCTGCATCCGCCAGTAGGTGATGGCGTAGTTGGAGGCCAGGTTCGAATACATCGAGCCGAGCAGGGCAGTATAGTCATTCTTGGTTACCGGGAAGTTGCTTTTTACATATTGGGATTCGACCGGTACGTCGAGTTTGCGGCAGGCGCCAAAACTAAGCATGGCTGCCAGAATAGAAAAATATATCGATATGTTCTTCATTTTTTATGCGTTTTTGGGAGATTAGAAATTGGCGCTTACGCCGAGGATATAGGTACGTGTCTTGGGATAAAAATTCTGATTGTCTATGCCGGGAGTCAGGCCGCCCATATTTACTTCGGGGTCTGTACCGCGGTATTTGGTGATCACAAATAGATTGCTCCCTGTTGCGTAAACGCGGATGCTTTTAACACTTTGTGTTCGTGGTTTGATGGTATAACCCAAACTTGCGTTATCCAAACGGAGATAGGCCCCGCTTTCCAGGTAGCGGTCGGATATCAGGTAATCGTTAACGTCTTTGTGTGATTCTCCAAGGCTGAAAGTCGGAATGTTCTGGATATGGGCGGCAACGGGGTTGTTAAGGCCGGCCAGCGTGGCGTTGAGGATCTTGTTGCCCAATACGCCGCGGACCAGGAAGCCGAGGTCGAAGCCTTTGTAGTAGAAGCTGTTGCTCCAGCCATAGACGAGAGAGGGCTGGGCGGTACCGGAGGCGACACGGGCGTCGGTGGTCAGCGGTAGGTTGGCTGTGGTCGAGCCATCGGCCTTTTGGAAGGTGCTTACGCCATTTTGATTCTTACCCAGGTAGTGCCAAAGATTGAAAGTACCGAGTGCATGCCCGGGGAGAATGATCTGGCTATAGTTGCCGGATTGGCCCTGGCCACCTAATTGTGCGGTCTGGATGTAGTTGATGACGAACTTGCTGTTGGATAAATTCTCGATGACGTTCTTGTTATGTGCTACGTTGACGGAGGTTCTCCAGGTGAGATCCCTGGTCTTCACCGGGGTAGCATTGATCGTTGCCTCGATACCGCTGTTCCTGATGCTGCCTACATTGGCGGTATACGTCGGGACGATGTATTGGGTGGCTGACACCGGGTACTGGTCATAGATGAGGTCAGAGGTTTTTTTGATATAATAATCTACCGAACCGCTGATCCGGTTTTTCAGGATGCCGAAGTCGATGCCGATGTTGGTAGTAGCCGTGCTTTCCCATTTCAGGTCCGCGTTGTCATTACGAACGGGGTCGATGGCATTGGTGACATTGCCGTTGTACATGAATTTGGGGGCGGCCGGGGTGCCATATACCAGCAGGGAAGAAAAGGCATTGAATCCTGTGCTGTTACCGGAGACGCCATAACCTGCTCTTAATTTCAGCATGTCGATGATGGTGATATTCTTCATGAAGTCTTCGCTGGCGATGTTCCAGCCTGCGGAAACGGCCGGGAAATATCCCCAACGGTTGTTAACTCCGAATGCAGAAGAACCGTCATTTCTCAGGGAGGCCTGGAAAAGGTATTTGCCGGCATAAGAATACTGAACACGACCATAATAAGAGATCAGCCGGAGGGTAGATATCGGATTGTTGTCGAAGGGCACCTGTGCCAGGCTGCTGGGATTGGACAGGAACAGGTTGTTATACGTCAGGTTGTCGTTGGAAAAGTTCTGGGTAGATATACCGAAACCATCATTGTTACGGTCCTGCTGATAAGTATATCCGCCGAGCAATTTAACGCTGTGTTCGCCGAAGACCCTGTCATAGTTGAAATAAGACTCCGCCACGGTGCTGGTGTTGAGATAGGATTTCCTGACTGCCTCGCCATTATAATTAAGGTAAATGGCAGATTGGGAATTGGCATAGAAATTATATAAGTTCTGATCTCTTTGGCTGGCAAAAGACAGCGTATATTTCAATCCTTTTATGATGTCCACCTGGGCGATGGCATTCAGCAATGTTTTGTTGTCATCGACGCGGCTGAAATTATTATTTATCAGGGACAGCGGGTTCAGCGGGCCGCTGCCGGTGCGGGTGAAGTTTTCCTTATATGTACCGTCGGGATTATAGGGGCTGACGGTTGGCAGATAAAATAAGATCCCTGGCAATACTGAAGTTTGAACGATGTCATTGTTCTTCGTATGGCTGTTCGTTATTGTCAGACCTAGCCTTAGCCGGTTGTCAAAAAAGCGTTGGTTGAGATATCCTTTGATCGTCGTCCGTTCGAGGGATGTATTTTTTAAGATACCGTTGTTTTTCAGATAAGTGCCGCTGCCGCCGAAATCGGTAGTATTCGTGGCGCCACCGAACGAAAGGCTATGACTTTGAGAATAACCTTTTCTTTCAGCCAGGTCTTGCCAGTTGGTGTTGGAACCATCGTCATCTACACCGGTCTTCAGGCTGTCACCGTTTGCTTTGAGATAGGCGCGCAACTGGTCGCCGGTGAGCATGCTTATTTGTTTGGACACCTCTTCCCTGGCGCCATAGGCATTATAGGAAAGACGGGTCTGACCCGGCCGCGATCTCCTGGTGGTGATCATGATCACGCCATTGGCGGCGCGTGAGCCATAAATGGCCGTAGCCGATGCGTCTTTCAGCACGTCGATGCTTTCGATGTCGGCGGGGGCGACCAGGTCGATAGACGCGCCGGGTACTCCGTCGATGACATAAAAAGGCTCCATTGCACCGCCGGTGGAGCGAATGGTAGAGGGTCCCCGCAATACTACGGCAGGGGTAGCGTTCGGGTCGCCACTCTTAGTGACGTTGAGACCCGCTACCTTTCCCTGTAACAATTCTGCGGGCGTGGTTACGACGCCGGGGTTGAATTCTTCTGACTTGACCGTGGTGATCGAGCCGGTGATATCTTTTTTAGCGGCTGTCCCGTAGCCGATGACGACCACGTCATTCAATTGTTTGGTCTGGGATACCAGGGTGATGTTTATGTCTTTTTCCCGGCCCGCCTTAACTTCCTTTTTTGCAAAGCCGATGTAAGAAACTTCGAGGATGACGCCCGGGCCATCGACAGTGATGGTGTATTTTCCCTCAGCGTCGGTAGTTACGGCTTTCTGTGTGCCTTTGATGATAATGCTTACACCTGCCAATGGGGTGTTGTTCTCGTCGGTTACCACCCCTTTCAGCGTCCCGGGCGTCTGAAAGGCATGTGCGGCGACGGAGATGAATAAAGCCGCTACAAATAAGAGCCTTGTGAATGCCTTCATAGTAAATGCGTGTTTTGGTGTTTGATGATTAAAATTCGGTTGTCCTTAACTGTTATATACCTGTTGCTAACGGTTTTGCGCAAAGAGATAAAAGACATGTTATGGAATTATGAATGGAATGTTATATTATCGACGGGGCCTGCTAATAATTCGCGCAGTGGCTGTTGATAATTTCTTCGCTGATTATCTTAGCGTCATGAAAATTATTATAGCGTTTTTTTTAGCAGGCCTGGTCGTGACTGCTGCCGGAGACACCGGTTTCGATGATCTGGCCATCAACAAAGTTCAGGTCATCGGTTCGCACAATAGTTATAAAAGGGCCATCGATACGGCCTTGTTTGCTATGTTCAAAGCAAAAAATCCGGAAGGCGCGAAGGGGCTTGAATACAGTCATGTCGGTCTGGATGAGCAGCTGGATCTCGGGCTGCGCAATCTGGAAATAGACGTTTATGCGGATGAGAAAGGGGGGAAATATGCCCATCCTAAGGGGCTGGAATGGGAAGCGGCGTCTCATCCGCCGGCGTACGATCCCGAAGGAGAAATGAGTTTGCCGGGATTTAAGGTTTTCCATGTACAGGATCTGGACTTCAGGAGCAATTGCCCTACGTTCGCCGGTTGTCTGAAGCAGCTGAAGACCTGGTCTGATGCGCATCCGGATCACTATCCCGTTTATATTACGATGAATGCAAAAGATGCGGAGATAAAAGCTCCTGGTTTTAGCATACCTGAAAAATTCACGGCGGAAGTTTTTGACAGGCTCGACAAAGAGATACTGGATAATTTAGGCCGTCGATATTTGATCATTCCCGATGATGTCCGGGGAAGCCATTCTACCCTGGAAGCGGCTGTTCTTGCGGGGCATTGGCCCAGCATGAAAGAAGCCCGGGGGAAATTTATTTTTATCCTGGACGAGAAAGGGGAGCATCTTGCTTCCTATATCAAAGATCATCCTTCCCTGAAGGGGCGGGTGTTATTCACGGATTCTCCTGCGGGGACTCCCGAGGCGGCATTCATGATCATGAACAATCCGAAAGATCCCCAGATACCGGCAATGGTGAAGAAAGGATATATGGTGCGGACGCGGGCGGATTCCGATACCCGGGAGGCGCGGGCTAACGACAGGACGGGGTTTGTGGCGGCCTGTGCATCGGGTGCGCAGATCATTACGACGGATTATTATTATAAGAGCACGTTCTTTCCTTCGGAGTATACCGTCGTTTTCGACGATGGAAAATATGTGAGAAAACAGCCGTAAGGCCATTTTTCGTTATTTTCGAGGTAGATGAAGCACGAAAACATATTCGACTGGATGCGGGTGGACGAGTTTGCGGCTACCCCCAAGTATCTGCAATTGACCAACTCGATCCTTAAGGCGATCGAAACCGGTAAGATAAAGAAGAATGACCTCATGCCTTCCATTAACGAACTGAGTTTCGAGTTGGAGATATCCCGGGATACCGCCGAAAAAGGATATAAGTATCTCAAAAAGATGGGTGTTCTTGGCTCGGTCCCGGGAAAAGGTTATTTTATCCAGAATACCGACTTCCGTCAGACATTGAAAATATTTCTGCTTTTCAACAAGCTCAGCGCCCACAAAAAAATACTCTATGATGCTTTCGTTGCTTCGCTGGGGGAATACACCGTCGTAGACTTTTATATATACAATAACGATTTTGGTTTATTCAAAAAGCTGCTCACCGAACGAAAGGACGATCATTCCCATTTTGTCATTATCCCTCATTTTTTAGAAGGCGGGGAAAGGGCGCACGATATCATCAATAGCCTTCCCAAGGAGAAGCTGCTGGTGCTGGACAAAAAGATATCGGGCATCACGGGCGAGTATGCGGCTGTCTACCAGAATTTTGAGCAGGACATCTATTCTGCGTTGGAAAAGGCGCGTGAGCAGTTGAGCAAATATCATACGATCAAGATCATCTTTCCCAGTTATACCTATCACCCGGTGGAGATCTTAAAAGGCTGCAGCCGGTTTTGCCAGGAGTATGCCTTTACCTGTAAGGTTGTCCATTCGATAGCCGATGAACCCATAGGGGAAGGGGAGGTGTATATCAACCTGATGGAGGAGGACCTGGTGGTGCTGGTAGAGCGGATCATTTCGCTGAAGCTGGAACTGGGGCGTCAGGTGGGGGTGATCTCGTACAATGAGACGCCGCTAAAGAAGATCATTCTCAATGGGATCACGACTATTTCCACGGATTTTAAGGAAATGGGGGTGATGGCGGCGCGGCAGATAATGGAAAACACGCACCGACAAGAAGAAGTTCCTTTTTATCTTACACTTCGGAATTCGCTGTAAGGTTATTCCGTCGGATATTTTACGCCCAGCCGGAGGCGGATCTCATCCATGGTCCGGGCCATCAGCAGACTGAAGTCGAAGTTCATTTTGGGGCTTTCGATGAGTCCGGCCTCTTTGCATCGCATTACTTCTCTTATCTGATATTCAAAACCGTTGACCATGGGTTCGACGTGTACGGTCTGTTCGGGCTCTCCTGTCTTGTTCCAGGTGAATCTGTCGTTCTTATACCAGGGTGTCGGCAGCCGGATCATGCCCGTAGTGCCTGCTATCTCGGCGGTAATGCTTGTCTGGCAGGTGAGCGTGCTGCTGATAACTGCGGAGCGGCCGCCGGCGAATTCCAGGATGGCGTGACAGGTGTCATCGGCGCCTGTCGGGGCGAGGTGCCCGGTAACGGTGATGCGTTCGGGGGCGCCAAACAGGTGAAGACAGAGGAACAGGGGGTAGATGCCGATGTCCAGCAGGGAGCCGCCGCCAAGGCGGAGGTTGTAGAGCCGGCCTTCCGGATCGAAGGGCGCCAGGAATCCGAAGTCGGCCCGGGCATAGCGCAATTCCCCTATCTCTCCTTCGGCGATGAGTTTCCCGGCGGCTTCCATGATGGGGAGAAAGCGGGTCCACAT
>Ga0105237_10000388_pt1 | contig 62620 bp, 60 predicted proteins | sample KBSC24metaG_FD_81520 | JGI IMG/M metagenome (GOLD analysis project Ga0105237, IMG submission 81520) | Corn rhizosphere microbial communities from Kellogg Biological Station, Michigan, USA - KBS C2-4 metaG | ecosystem: Host-associated > Plants > Roots > Rhizosphere > Soil | place: Michigan, USA... | reverse complement strand
GCAGGTCGCCGAAGAACAGCGCGGTGCCATCGAAACCCGCCGCCGCGCCGGCCGCCTGGTAGGCGCCGAGCTGGATCGTCGCGTCGATGTCGAGGTCGAACGAAAGTTGATACGCCAGCCCCTTGCCGACGACGAGCGAATCGACCGGTGTCCACGGATCCGCCGCAGTCAGGTCGAGCGCGCCGTACTCGGGTGGCAGCGGGTTCGTGGCGAGCCATTGGTTGACGCCGGCCGCATAGGCGGAAAGCCAGCTGCGCGTGTCGTCCGACATCGCCGACCAGCTGCGCTCGGCGGCGCGGCGCAATCCGAGCGTGCGCGCCTGCACGTCGTTGGCCAGTTGCGACGCCCCGACCAGGGCCGCCAGCGTGCCGCTGACCTGGCGTCGCGTGAGATCCATCTGAAAGAAGCGATATTGCGCGTGCGCGTAGCCTTGCAGGAAGGCCGCGTCGTTGTCGCTGGCGGCCTGGATCGTGGGCATGCCGCGCGTGTCGTACGAGATCTTGCCGGGCGCATCGAGCGCCGGCGCGGTCACGGTTTGCGCATCGGCGACGGTCATCGACGCCAACGCGACGGCGATGGCGAGGGAAAGCGAACACGAGCTTGCGCCGCGACGGCGCACGCAAAACGAACGCGACATGGTTTTCCTCCCGGGTGAGCGACGTTCTTCTGAAATGGGAACGTCTGCAACGGACTTCGATTATGCGACCCCGATCACAGTCCAGGAAGAACAATCGTCATTGCGTCGCAGCATCGCGCGCGGCGTAAGCGGCCAGCGCGATCCAGCCGGCAATGAAGGCCACGCCACCGAACGGCGTGATCGCCCCGACGATGCGCGGCGAACCCAGGGCCAACATGTAAAGACTGCCGCAGAACAGCACGATGCCGGCGACGAAAGCGATCGCGGCGACCGTCGCCGCGCGCGTCGGCCTCGCGCGCGCGAGGACGCCGACGGCGAGCAGCGCCAGCGCGTGCCAGAATTGATACTCGACCGCGGTATGCCACGTCGCCAACGCGCGCTCGTCGAGCACGCTGCGCAGCGCATGCGCGCCGAACGCGCCGAGGACGACCGCGATGGCGCCGGCAACGGCGCCGGCCAGCAGTGGGAAACGCGCAGAGGTCATGGCCGGTCCGTATCGATCGAAGGACGACGCGCCTGTCGCGCGAACGCATCGGCGATCGCGAACACGCGGCGGCAGCGAACAGATCGCCGCCGGCCCATCCTACGCGATGCGTGTACGCGCGTGCGGCGGCCCCTTGCCGCGCCCGGCACCGGTTGCCGCCGGTGCCGGGCGAATCCGGTCGCTCAGGATTTCTTCGGCGCCGCGGGTTTCTTGGCGGGAGCCGCACCTTCGTTCGCCTTCGGCGCATCGAGCGGCTTCAGCAGGTCGTCGAGCGACTTGTTGATGGCGGCGTACTTGTAGGCCGGCAGGACGAAGGTCCAGCCGTCGAAGCGCGCGTTCAAGTCGGCGATTTCCTTGTTGACGGCAGCAAGGCGGTTCTCGCGGTCCTTGGCCGGATCGCTCACCGACAACGGCTTGATCGGCGCGTCGGCGGCATCTTTTTCCTGCGCGTCCTTCGACGCTTTCGCGGCTTCCGCCGCAGCCGCCGCCACGTCGAAGTCGGCCTTCGATTTCGCCTGCGCGGCGGCGATACCCTTGTCGGCCTGCGCGGCATCGAACGACGCCTTGAATTGCGCGTAGTTCTTGCCGTCCTTCTCCCACAACGTGGCGTCGACGACGATCCCGTCGAACGTGGCGTAGTGCGCCTTCAGCGGCTGCGCATCCGGCGCGGCATCCTTGGCCGGCACGACGTCGTCGAAGCGAAGGCCGGCCAGCACGCCGGCGAGTCCGTTGATGGTGAACTCCGATCCCGCTTCGCGTCCCTTCGGAACGTCGGCGAGCTTGTAGTTCGCGTCGCCCGCGGCGTCCTTGGCGATGCGCACGCTCTTGCCGTCCGCATGCGTGATCGCGACCGCTTCGATGCGGTTGGCCGGGACGTCGGCGAGATCCTTCTTCAGCCACTCGGCGGCGTCCTTCGGCACGGTCAGCGTGGCCGATGCGAGCCAGCTCTGCGCCTCGCCTGCGCGACGCACGAAGGTGCCGCCGCCGCGCTGGTTGGCAGTGCCGACGATCACCTTCACCGGCTGCGCGAGGCCGCCGAGTTCGACCTGCAGGCCTTTCGCATCCTTCGCGGCGACATCCTCGACGCCGAGCGCGGCGTATTTGTCCTTGTTCGACGTCTTCTGTTCCAGCAGCTTCGCGTCGGCCAGCTTGAGCACGAATTCGCGCAGCTTGCCGGTATCGACCGCGTAGCCGCCCTTCTCCGCCAGCGTCCAGCCGCCGGCGGCGCGCGCCAGCGTCGCCACGGTCTTGCCGTCGGCGCCGGTCACGACCAGCTTGTCGACGTCGTTGACGTGATCGCGCAAGGCCGGCGTGAGATACGCGGTCTGCTCGCCGCCTTCGCTGCGCGGCTGGCTGCGCTGGTTCAGCACGACTGCGGCGACGATCGCGATCAGCGCGGCGACGGCGAGCCCGATGAGCGTCTTCTGGTTCATGCGCGGGCTCCCTGTGCGGCGCGGCGGCGCTGGCTGCGCCACCAGGCGAAGCCCAGTGCAGCCAGCGTGACCAGCAGCGGCATCAGCACGATGTTGACGATCTTCAGATGCGTGCCGAGCGTTTCGATCTCGGCGTCGAGCTGACGGCGTACCTGGCGCAGTTCCTTGCGGATCTCGAGTTTGCGCTTCAAGAAGTTGTCGAGCTCGCTCTTCTGCTCGGGCGACAGGATCTGCTGCTGGTCCTGGCTCTTGGCGCTCTGCAGCTCGGTCAGCTTGCGCTCGGTGTCGGACAGTTCCTGCTGCAGTTCCTGTTCCTTCGCGCGGAAGCGCTCGTCGGCGTTGCGCTTGAGCGCTTCGACCGTCGTGAACGGACGCTGCGACGTCGCGCGGCCGCGGATCGAGATCAGGTCGCTGGAGCCAGCCATGTTGTCGAGCGCGTTGACGGCGAAATCGCCGTTGTTGGCGAACGCGTTCATGACCTGCTGGCCGAAGAACGGACGGATCTGCACCCACAGGCGGTCGCTGAGGATATCGGTATCGGCGACGAGCACGATCTGGCCTTCGCCCTTCGATTCGGCCAGCGCGCCGTCGCCCTTGCGTTCCGGGAAGGCGGTCTTGAACTTGCCGGACAGACGCGCCGCGATGACGAACGGCGCACCGGCGGGCTTGTAGCCGGTCAGCAGCGAACTCGGATCGGCCAGCATGCGCAGACGGTCGCTCGGCACGCTCATCGCATCCGACGAGGTCTGGATCAGCGGCACCAGTTTTTCGTCCTTGGCGTCCTTGGACAGTTCGAAATAGCCGGCCGACGACACGTTGATGTTGTCGAGATTCGCGGTGACGACGTCGTCGTGATTGAGGTCCGCCTGGGTCAGCCCGAGGATGCCCGGATGACGCACCGGCGCCTGCCCTTCGGCCAGGTTGATCGGCAGCGCGCGCGCGCGATCGAGCACGACCTTCTTCGGGTCGTATTCGACGTTCCAGGCCTTGAACAGCTTCTGCAGGTCGGACGACTTGTCGGCCATCATCGCCGACATCGGATTGTTCGGATCGGCGCCGCTGTCGTCGAGTTCGGCCTGCGGATCGACGAACACGAGCAGATGGCCGCCGCGCAGCACGAACTGGTCGATCGCATACTGCGCATCGTCGCCGAGCTGCTTGGGCTGCACGACGACGAGCACGTCGATGTCCTTGTCGATCGCCTTCAGCGCGGCGGCGTCGACGTTGCGCATCTCGAACAGCTGCGACCACTGCTGGTCGATCGCCCACGGCTCGCGCATCTGACGCGCCGCCTGGTCGGGGCCTCCCGCGATCGGCAGGCCGGAGAGCAGTCCGACGACCGGCTTCTTCGGCGTCTCCAACTCGTGGATCAGCTTGGCGACGTCGTACTCGAGGAACGATTCCTTGTCCGGCTGCAGGAACGGAATCGAGGCCTGGCCGTTGGTCGAGTTGGTGCCGGCGAGTCCGAAGAACACCTTGTCGCCGGCCGCGCTGACCGGCACCGACTGCAGGCCGAAACTCGTCGCGCGATCCTCGTCCTCGGAGAACGGCAGCGGATCGATGACTTCGAGCTTCAGCTTGCCGCCGGAGCGCGAAGCCATTTCCTCGAGCATCTCGCGCACGCGGGTGAAGTACGTGCGCAGCTGCGGCAGGTCCTGCGTGCCCTTGTCAGAATAGAACAAGTACAGGTTGATCGGTTCGTCGATCGATTTGACGATGTTGTCGGTGCCGCTCGACAACGTGTAAAGGTGGCTCTGCGTGAGATCCACGCGCGCGCCGCGGAAGACGACGTTGACCAGCAGCATGATCGCCACGAACAGCACGGCGATCACGGCCAGGGCGGTGCCCGAGAGGGCCTTGCGATTGATGGACATCGGGATCCCTCCTCAGGCCGCTTTCTTGAGATCGATGACGACCGCAGTCGCGTACAGCCACGCGCCGATCATCAACACGAAATAGATCAGGTCGCGCAGGTCGATGACGCCCTTGGCGATGGAGCCGAAGTGGGTCAGGAAACTCAGCCCCGCGATCGCATCGACGATGCCTTGCGGCGCCACCGCGCGGAAGAAATCGAGCACCAGCGGAAATCCGGCGAGCAACAGCAGGAAGCAGATCACCACGGTCAGGATGAAGGCGACGACCTGGTTGCGCGTCGAGGCGGAGATGCACGAGCCGATCGCGAGGAACGCGCCGGCCATCAGCAGCGAGCCGACGTAGCTGGCGAAGATCACGCCGTTGTCGGGACTGCCCAGATAGTTGACGGTGATCCAGATCGGAAACGTCAGCGCCAGCGCGATCGCGATGAACGCCCAGGCGGCGAGGAACTTGCCGAACACGGCCTGCCACATCGTCACCGGCAGGGTCAGCAGCAGTTCGATCGTGCCGCTCTTGCGCTCCTCGGCCCACAGGCGCATCGACACCGCCGGCACCAGGAACAGGTACAGCCACGGATGGAAGTTGAAGAACGGCTGCAGGTCGGCCTGGCCGCGCTCGTAGAAGTTGCCGAGATAGAACGTGAATGCGCCGGAGAGCAGCAGGAAGATGACGATGAACACGTACGCGACCGGCGTGGCGAAGTAGCTGCGCAGCTCGCGCTTGAAGATCGTGGCGATGCCGCTCATGTGCGTGCCTCCTGGCCGGCCGCGCCTTGCGTGATCGTGCGGAACACCTCGTCGAGGCGGCCCGGCTCCAGCGCAAGTTCGCGCACCGCGACGCCCTGCGCCTTCAACGCATCGCCGACCGCGACGAAGATCGAACGGCCCGGCTTCGGGAATGCGGTGATGCGCCCGTCCTGCGGATCGACTTCGATCGCGGCGACGTCGGCGACCTTGGACAGTGCGTCCTTCGCTTCGGCGACGTTGACCGCCGTCAGCGAGACGGCCTGGTGGTAGCGCGAGCGCGCTTCGAGCTCGGCGGGACTGGCGTCGGCCAGGATGCGGCCGGCCGCGATGATGATCGCGCGGCTGCACACGGCGTGCACTTCCTCGAGCAGGTGCGTCGAGATGATGATCGTCTTGTCGCGCGCCATCGAATTGATCAGCGTGCGCACTTCCTGCTTCTGGTTCGGATCGAGGCCGTCGGTCGGCTCGTCGAGGATCAGCACTTTCGGATCGTGCAGGATCGCGCCGGCGAGGCCCACGCGGCGCTTGAAGCCTTTCGACAGCGTGTCGATCGGCTGCTCGAGCACGCGCTCCAGATGCAGGCGCTCGACCGCATCGTCGATGCGCTTGTCGCGCAGGTCGCCCGCGAGCGAGCGCACGTCGGCGATGAAGTCGAGGAACTCGCGCACGCTCATCTCGCCGTAGCTCGGCGCGCCTTCCGGCAGGTAGCCGAGCGCACGCTTGGCTTCGAGCGGCTGCTTCTCGACGTCGAAGCCGGCGACGGTGGCGCCGCCCGCGGTCGGCGCGAGGAAGCCGGCCAGCATCTTCATCGTGGTCGACTTGCCGGCGCCGTTGGGTCCGAGGAAGCCGAGCACCTGGCCGGGCTCGACCTTGAAGGTGATCGCATCGACGGCCGTGAAGCCGCCATAGCGCTTGGTGAGTTGCCGCGTTTCGATCATCGGGTATGCACCATTTCAAGAAAACATGGAGGCCGCGGCGACGGGAGCCGCCGGGCGGATGGCCGTTTTGGAAGCGCTTCGGGGATTCCGTGCACCCGATCGAAACACGCCCGATCGGATCGGCGGTCGGCGACCGCACGCGCGGCGACGGAATAGCGAAGCGCCGCGAAAGATACCGCAAGCACGGCGGAAAGTTCCCTCGCTCGGGGCCGCTGCAGTCGCAGCGGTCGCTCAAGAGGGCCGGACGGGCGCCGCCAGCGACAGCGGCGCGGGGTATCTGCGCCCGGGACGCAGAGGCCGGAAACACGGCGCCGTGCCGACGAACGCAGGTTCCGCGCCGCGCACGTGCCAGCCGGGAATGCCGGCCAGCGGCAGCGGACGCAATTCCTGCGGATCGGCCAGCACGCGCGCCTGGGCGATCGCGGCGGCGACGGCGGATTCGGCCTCGCCGCCGCGGCGCACGACGGCCCCTTCGCCGGCAATGCCGCGGATCGCCGAAGCATCGGGCAGCTGCGCGACCAGCGCCTTCGCGACCGGCAGGTCGTTGCCGTTCCAGACGTGCTCGACCAGCGCGTGGCCGAACACCGTGACCGCGATCGACTCGCCCCACGAGGCGCTTCGATCGAGAAACAGCGCAGGCCAGTCGTGCGTGTCCCACAGCGGCAGCAGCGAAGCGTCGGCCAGCCAGACGATCGCGCCGGCTTCGTCGAAATGCGTCAGCGCGCACTGTCCGCGCGTGCGCTGCTTCGGACCGACACGGGCGATATCGGCCACCTGGCGCGTGTTCAAGGCGTGCTTCAACTGCGGATGACGCAGCCAGACCAGCGCGTTGAACAGGTCGTGCGGATTGCGTTCGCGCGTCGCCAGCTCGCCGCGCTCGGCGATGCGCGCTTCGTAGTGCAGTCCGTCGTCGAGCAAGGCCGCGTCCTGCGCGCGAAAGCGCGGACGCGCGCAGGCGTCGGCCGCGATCGCCGCTCCTCGGCATCGCTCGAGCGCGCCGACATCGATCGCGTCGGCGCATTCGATCAGCTCGGCATAGTCGTCCCACGCGCGCAGCAGCGGATGCTGCGCGCACGCCGCTTGCGACGAACGTTGTCCGTCTGAATCGCCGATCATCCTCTCGCCCGAACGCATCATCGATGCCGATGATACGCGGCGCGGCGTGCGCGCCCGCCTCCGCCGGCGCTCAGCGGATGCTGCGCAGATGCCGCAGCTGCAGCGCGGCGCCGAGCAGGAACAGCACGACCAGCACGCCGGTGGCGATCTGCAGCTCCGGCGCATCGGCATTGGGCAGCAGCGGCCTGCCCGGCGGCAGGCGCGTCGAGGCTTCGGTGAGCGCCGGGATCCAATGGAACAGGAAGGTCGCCGAATAGCTCAGCGTGGCCACGTGCAATCCCGCACGTCCGAATGCGCGCGTGTACTCGGCGACGGCCGCGACGCCGAGCACGACGAGCGTGACGACGCCGAGCAGATGCGCCTTGCCGAAACCGTCGTGCTGGAAGATGCCGAAGCCGGTGAAGCAGGTCAGCACCGTCGCGATCACGTAGGCCATGCCCACGCCGTCGCGCGAGGTGATCAATCCCTCGCGCAGCAGCGCGACGATGCCCGCGCCGACGGCGACCAGGCTGATGGCCGTATGGATGACACCCAGCGGCGTCAATCCGAACATGCGAACCCCCAGTGGTTCACGTTCAAGACATCGAGCGCGACGCAGGGTCGAGCCGCGAACGCATCGCGGCTGCCCGACCTGCAGCGCACTCCCCAGTGAATCCGCGCCGATGGCCGGCGGATCGGTGCGGATGGCCCCGATGCTAGCAGGCGCGGAGACTGCGCGCGCGACGACCCGGACTCAGCTCGCCAGGCGGCCGATCAGATCGTGCTCGTCGGTATGGATGATGTCGACCTCGACGAACTGGCCGGGCTTGAGTTTCTGGCCGTCGTCGATGCGCACGACGCCGTCGATCTCGGGCGCATCCGCCTTGGAGCGCGCGACGGCGCCGTCGGCATCGACTTCGTCGACGAGCACCTGCTGGCGCGTGCCGACCTTGCGTGCCAGGCGCGCGGCGGAAACCTCGGCCTGAACTTCCATGAAGCGCTCCAGGCGCTCCTCGCGCAGGGCGTCGGGTACCGGGTCGGGCAGCTCGTTCGCCTTCGCGCCATCGACCGGCGAATAGGCGAAGGCGCCGACGCGATCGAGCTCGGCTTCGCGCAAAAACGCCAGCAGCTCCTCGAATTCCGCTTCGGTCTCGCCCGGAAAGCCGACGATGAAGGTGCTGCGGATCGTCAGCTCCGGGCAGACGCGGCGCCAGTTGCGGATGCGCTGCAGCGTCTTGTCGACCGCACCCGGCCGCTTCATGAGCTTGAGGATGCGCGGACTGGCGTGCTGGAACGGAATGTCCAGGTACGGCAGCAGCTTGCCCTGCGCCATCAGCGGAATCACGTCGTCGACGTGCGGATACGGATAGACGTAGTGCAGCCGCGTCCACACGCCGAGTTCGGCGAGCCCTTCGCACAGGCCGTTCATGCGCGTGGCGTAGGCGTTGCCGCGCCATTCGCGCTCGGCGTATTTCAGGTCGACGCCGTAGGCGCTGGTGTCCTGCGACACGACGAGCAGCTCCTTGACGCCGCCCTTGACCAGCTTCTCCGCCTCGACCAGCACCTCGTCGACCGGCCGCGAGACCAGGTCGCCGCGCATCGAGGGAATGATGCAGAACGTGCAGCGGTGATTGCAGCCTTCGGAGATCTTCAGGTACGCGTAGTGCTTCGGCGTCAGCTTCACGCCCTGCGGAGGTACCAGATCGAGGAAGGGATCGTGCTTGGGCGGCAGCGCCGCGTGCACTGCGCCCATCACGCTGGCGTAGTCCTGCGGGCCGCTGATCGAGAGGACGTCCGGATGCGCTTCGCGGATCAGCTCGGCGCGCTTGCCGAGGCACCCGGTCACGATCACCTTGCCGTTTTCCTCGAGCGCCTCGCCGATGGCGTCGAGCGACTCGGTCACCGCGGCGTCGATGAACCCGCAGGTATTGACGACGACGATGTCGGCCGCGTCGTAGCTCGGCACGATGTCGTAGCCCTCCACGCGCAGCTGCGTGAGGATGCGCTCGGAGTCGACGAGTGCCTTCGGGCAGCCGAGGCTGACGAAACCGACCTTGGGATTGCGACGCGACATGGCGTTCCGGGTTGAGTCAAACCGGCGATTTTACCGGCGAATGCGTTCAGGCACATACCAGAGCGAATGGTAGACTGCTCCGGTCGCAGGCGGGGGCTTGCGGCGGGTCGACCAGGGGGAAGCGACGCCGGCCATGGTGCGTGACGTTCAGCGAGGGGTTCTTCCGCCTGCACGCGAGCGATCCCGGCTGCCCCGATGCCGAGCGGCGGCCATCGCGTTTGGGTTTGCGTCCGCCGTCTTCGCCTGGCTGCCAACGCCGGCCGCGGCGGAGTATGCGCGTGCGCAGCTTGCTGCCGACGCCCAGCACTTCGCCGCCGCGATGGACCGCACCGCCGGCGCCGGCGGTGCCGCCCTGGCGCACGCGATCGGCGGCGACTGGGGCGAGCAGAGCCTGATGATCGGCCTCGCCCACCTCTCCGCCGCCATGGACGCGCCGGCACTCGCCGACCGCCAATGGGCGCGCGCCACCGCCATCGCAGAAGGCCGCGGCGACGGCTCGGCGCTGGTACGCACGCTTTCGGGCGCGACGCAGACCGCGCTCAGCCTGGGCGACTACGAGCGCTGCATCGTCCTTGCCGACCGCTTGTCGCAAGCGTCGCGCCAGCGGGGCGACCTCGTCGGCGAAGCGATCGCCGAAGACGTCCTCGGTGTCGTCGCGCGCCGGCTCGGCCACCTCGACGAGGCGCTGCGCCACGAGGAACGTGCGCTGGCGTTGCAGCGCCAGGCCGGCAACGCAGCCGGCGCCGCCCTGGTGCTCGGCGACCTCAGCGTGGTGCATCGCGATCGCGGCGATTTCGCGCGTGCGCTGGAGAGCGGCCTCGAGGCGATCGCGCAACGCGAGCAAAGCGGCGACAAGCTCGACAACGCCTATCGCAACGTCGCCCTGCTCTATCGCGAGATCGAAGATGCACCGACGGCGCATACCTATTTCGAACGCGCGCTCGACGCCGCCGTGAAGCGCGGTGCTCCTTCCGCCTATGCGACCGTCGTCGGCTCCTATGCGAGCTTCCTCAACGACGCCGGCGAATGGACCCGCGCGGAAGCCGCGGCGCGCGAAGCGCTGGCGATCGATACCGCGCTCGACGACCGCCCGCACCAGGGCCTGGAACACCTGGAAATCGGCCGTGCCCTGCTCGGCCAGCACCTCGTCGACGCCGCCACCGTCGAATTCGAGCAGGCGCTGAAACTCGGACGCGAGCTCGGCCAGCGCGAGATCGTCGCGCGCGCGCTGCTGCACTCGAGCGAAATGGCGCTCGCGCGCCGCGACACGCTGCGCGCGCGCGGCATGATCGACGAAGCGATCGCCGGACTCGAAGGCGCGCGCCTGCGTCCGCAGCTCGCGCAGGCCTATGCGCTGCGCGAGCAGCTGGCGCGCGCCGAAAACGACGACGCCAATGCGCTGCGTTTCGCCCACAAATACGCCGCCGAGCGCGAGGAGCTGCTCGGCATCCGCGCGAGCCGCCAGCTGACCGCGATGGAAACGCGCCACGCGCGCGAAGAGGCCGACCAGCGCCTCGCGCTGCTGGCCAAGGACAACGAGCTCAAGGCCGCGCGCATCCAGACCCAGCAACTGCAGTGGCGCCTGTATGCGGCGGCGGTGGCCGGCTTGCTGGTGCTGCTGGCGATGCTGGTCTGGCGCTATCGCGGCATCAGCCGGCTGAACCATGCGCTGGCGCTGCGCAATGCCGAAGTCGAGCGCCAGCGCGCTGCGCTGAGCGAAGCGAACGACTGCCTCGAACAGCAGGCGGCCGACCTGTACCACGCCGCGACGACCGACTGGCTGACGCATACCGACAACCGCCGCCACCTGCGCGCGCAGCTCGAGCGGCGCCTGGCCGAATGCGCGCGCGACGGCCGCGAACTGGCGCTGCTCGCGATCGACTTCGACCATTTCAAGCAGATCAACGATCTGGGCGGACACCCGTTCGGCGACCGCGTGCTGGTCGCCGGCGCCGCGGCGATGCGCGAATGCCTCGATCCGGACGACCTGCTCGGCCGCTTCGGCGGCGAGGAATTCGTCGCCGTCGCCTGCGACCGCGATCCGGCGGCGGCGCTCGCGCTGGCCGAGCGCATTCGCGCGCACGTCGCCGAGCAGCTCGCCGTGCTCGCGCCGGAGCTGCGCACGATGGCGACGATCAGCATCGGCGTCGCGCGCCTGGCCGAGCTCAGCGGCCCGATCCATGTCGAAGTCCTGCTCGAAGCCGCCGATCGCGCGCTGTACGCGGCCAAGAGCGAAGGCCGCAATCGCGTCGCGCGCTACGCTGCCTGAGTCTCGCCCCGTGCACTGCGGCGGCGGCTGCGGCAGCCCCTTCCGCCTGCCGGCACCTTCCCCCGCTGCGCAGGGGAAGGATTCGACAGGAGACGCCGACGCCGGGAAGCGCCGATGCCGTCCCTTTCCCCGCGTACGGGGAAAGGTGGCCGAAGGCCGGAAGGGGGCGAGCCACGTCGAGAGTCGCGGCGAAAGATGAAAACACCCGCAAAGCCCTTTGCGCGATCCGCCGGTTTGATGGATGCTCATCCGACGTATGCCGCCGCCGGAGGATTTCGAATCGTGGGCCAGCAGATCCAACTCGGTACTTCGCGCCCGCATTGCATCGGCGCGTACCTGGCGCGTGCCGCCGGCACGCCGAAGGGTGGCCTCGTCGTCGTGCAGGAGATCTTCGGCATCAACGCGCACATGCGCAGCGTCGTCGACCGCTTCGCCGAATCGGGCTACACGGCGATCGCACCGGCGTTCTTCGATCATGTCGAAAGCGGCGTCGAGCTCGGCTACGACGCGGCCGGCTTCGACGAAGGCCGGCGCCTGGTCGGCGAGATCGGGCTCGACCTCGCCGTCGAGGATGTCGCCGCCGCCGCGGCCGCGATCGCCTCGGCCGGCCGCATCGGCTGCGTCGGCTACTGCTGGGGCGGCACCGTGGCGATGCTCGCGGCAACGCGCCTCGGCCTGCCGGCAGTCAGTTACTACGGCGCGCGCAACGCGAAATTCCTCGACGAGGCGCCGCAGGCATCGCTGCAGTTCCACTTCGGCGAGCGCGACCGTTCGATCCCGCCCGAGACCGTCGCGCTGCATCGCGCGAAGCTGCCGCAGGCCGAGGTCTACACGTATCCGGCCGACCACGCGTTCAATCGCGACGTCGATCCGAATGCGTACGACGCGCCGAGCGCGAAGCTCGCGCTCGAACGCACGCTGGCGTTCTTCGACCGTCACCTGGCGAGCGCCTGAGCGTGCCGTTCATGCTCGACCCGCGCCTCGCTGCCGACACCCACGAGATCGGCGAGCTGCCGTTGTCGCGGCTGCTGCTGATGGACGACGCGCGCTTTCCATGGCTGATCCTGGTGCCGCGCATCGCCGGCGCGCGCGAGCTGATCGACCTCGACGGCAACGATCGCGCCGTTCTGCTCGACGAGGTGTCGGCGGTCGGCCGCGCCCTCGAAGAATGGCTGCATCCGGACAAGCTCAACATCGCCGCGCTCGGCAACGTCGTGCCGCAGCTGCACGTGCACGTCATCGCGCGCTACGTCACCGACGCCGCGTGGCCGCAGCCGGTCTGGGGCCGCGGCGAGCGCGTCGCGTATGCCGCCGACCAGGCGAGCGCGCGCGTGGGCATGCTTCGCCGTGCGCTGCGGGCGAAGCTGCAATGACGCCAGCCGGCGGCGCGAACGATTTCACGATCGAGCCGCTCGGCGAGTCGGTGCTGCTGATGCGCTTCGGCGACGCCATCGACGCCAACACCAATGCGCGCGTGCACGCCGCCGCCGATACCTTGCGCCGCGTCGAAATGCCGGGCCTGATCGACCTCGTGCCGGCCTACGCGACGCTGGCGCTGCACTACGACACCGCCTTCTGGGTCGGCCGCAACGGCGACACCGCGTGGCAGCACCTGGCCGGTGCGCTGCGCGCCGTGTTCGCCGCGCCGCTGCGGCCGGAGCCCGGCGAAACGCGGCTCGTCGAGATTCCGGTCTGCTACGGCGACGAGTTCGGTCCCGATCTCGCCGACGTCGCGAGTCACGGCGGGCTCGGACCGGAGCAGGTGATCGCGCGCCACGCGCAGGCCGACTATCGCGTCGCGATGCTCGGATTCGCGCCTGGCTTCGCGTATCTGCTCGGGCTCGACCCGGCACTGCAGGTGCCGCGGCGCGCGAACCCGCGCACGCGCGTGCCGCGCGGCTCGGTCGCGATCGGCGGCATGCAGACCGGCATCTATCCGGCCGAGCTGCCCGGCGGCTGGCAGCTGATCGGGCGCACGCCGCTCGCCCTGTTCGATGCAGCGAGCCCGTCGCCCTGCCTGCTCGCACCGGGCGACCGCGTGCGCTTGCGCGCGATCGGCCGCGACGAATTCGACGCGCTCGCGCGCACGCCGGCGCCATGAGCATCCGCGTGCTGAAATCCGGCCTCCTGACGACGCTGCAGGATCGCGGCCGCAGCGGCTTGGCCGCGTTCGGCATCGGCAGCGCGGGACCGATGGACGAAGTCGCGTTTCGCCTCGCCAACGCGCTGGTCGGCAACGGGGACGACGCGGCGGCGTTGGAAATCAGCCTGATCGGTCCGCGTCTTCACTTCGGCGCCGACGCCGTCATCGCGCTCGCCGGCGCCGAGTTCGATGCGCATGGCGGCACGCAGGCCATCGCCGGCTGGCAGCGTCGGCGTGTCGCCGCGGGCGACATACTCGACTGCGGCCGCGTGCGCCACGGCGCGCGCGCCTACCTGGCGGTCGCCGGCGGCTTCGAGGCGCCGGTCGTGCTCGCCAGCCGCTCGTGCGACGTCAATGCCGGCCTCGGTCCGCTGAATGGCCGGCCGCTGCGCGAAGGCGACGCGCTGCCGGTCGTGCGAATGCGCGACGGCGCGGACGACACCGCTCGCGCGTGGCAACACGTCGGCAGCGCACACGCCGTCGAAGCGGCGTGGTCGCTCGACCCGCGTCCGTGGTTCGATCCGGATCCCGGCCATGCGATCCACTTGATCCGCGGCCGGCATTTCGATGCGCTCGACGAAACATCGCGCGAAGCACTGTTCACGGCCGAATTCAAGGTTGCGCCGGACTCGAACCGCGTCGGCTTCCGCCTCGACGGGCCGCGCCTCGCGCTCGCAGCCCCGCTCGAACTGGTCAGCGAAGCCGTCGCGTTCGGGACGCTGCAGCTGCCGCCCGGCGGCCAGCCGATCGCGCTTCTGGCCGAGCACCCGACCACCGGCGGCTACCCGCGCATCGGCCAGATCGCTGCGATCGACCTGCCGCGCCTGGCGCAGCGCAAGCCCGGCGACAGCGTGCGCTTTCGCGAGATCGATCTCGACGAGGCGCAAACGCGTTATCTTCGGCGCGAACGCGAACTCGCCCAGATGATCGAAGCGATCGCCAAACGACTCGACGCATGAACCGATCGATCGATCTCAACTGCGACATGGGCGAATCCTTCGGCGCCTGGACGATGGGCGACGACGCCGGCGTGCTCGCGCACGTGTCCTCGGCGAACATCGCCTGCGGCATGCATGCCGGCGATCCCGCCACGATGCGGCGCACGGTCGATCTTGCGCTCGCGGCCGGTGTCGCGCTCGGTGCGCACGTGTCGCTGCCGGACCTGCAGGGCTTCGGCCGCCGCGAGATGAAGATCGGCGCCGACGAGGCCTACGCCTTGACGCTGTACCAGATCGGCGCGCTCGACGGCTTCGCGCGTGCGGCTGGTGCGCGCCTGACGCACGTCAAGCCGCACGGTGCCTTGTACAACATGGCGGCGCGCGATGCGGCGCTGGCCGACGCGATCGCCCGGGCGGTGCGCGCGTTCGATGCGTCGCTGCGCCTGGTCGGACTGGCCGCCAGCGAACTGCCGCGCGCCGGCGAGCGCGCCGGCCTCGCCGTCGCGCACGAAGCCTTCGCCGACCGTCGCTACGAAAACGACGGCTCGCTGACGCCGCGCCGCGAGCGCGACGCGGTGATCGAGGACATCGACGACGCCGTCGCGCAGGCCCTTGCGATCGCGCGCGGCGAGGGCGCGACGACGCGCCAGGGCAGCCCGCTCGCGCTGCACGCCGACACGATCTGCGTGCACGGCGACCGCCCGAATGCAGCGGCCTTCGCGCAACGACTGCACGAAGGCCTGCGCGCCGCGGGCATCGGCGTCGCGCCGCTGCAGGCGGCGGCCGCTTCGAACGAAACGAGCCGGAACGACGCGCGATGAACTACTGGCCTCTGCTCGGCGTCGCCGTCGTCGTCGCCGGCTTCGTGCTCAAGCGCAGCCCGGTGCTGGTCGTGGTCGTCGCCGGCGTCGTCAGCGCGCTCGCTGCCGGCATGGGCGTCGGCGACCTGCTCGCCCTGCTCGGCAACTCCTTCGTCAGCAATCGCGCGCTGCTGCTGTTCGTGCTGACGCTGCCGGTGGTCGGCCTGCTCGAGCGCTACGGCTTGCGCGAACGCGCGCAGGCGTGGATCGCGGGATTTCGTTCGATGACGCTGGCGCGCCTGTTGATCGCCTATCTCGGCCTGCGCCAGCTGCTGTCGATGTTCGGCCTGATCGATCTGGCCGGCCACGCGCAGACCGTGCGGCCGCTGCTCGCGCCGATGAGCGAAGCGGCTGCGGGCGCGGACGAGCCGATCGACGACGCCGCGCGCGATCGCGTACGCGCGCTCGCCGCGGCGACCGACAACATCGGCCGCTTCTTCGGCGAGGACGTCTTCCTCGCGTTCGGCGGCGTGCTGCTCATCCAAGGCTTCTACGATCGCCAGGGCATCCACCTCGAACCGCTCTCGATCGCGCTGTGGGCGCTGCCGACCGCGCTTGCCGCATTCGTGATCCATGCGATCCGCATCGCCTGGTTCCAGCGCGGGCTGGCGCGCCGCGCTCTTCGTGAAAAAAGCGACCCGGGAAGGCCGCTTCTCGATGCTCGCACCCAAGGCGAAGCGCCGGAATGATCGCCATCGAGCACGTCTACTGGCTGATCGGTGCGTTCCTGGTCGTCGCTACCGGATTGAACCTGCGCGAACGGCGCTGGGCAATGGCCGCGTTCTGGGCCGTGCTCGCCAGCGCGTTCTTGTTCGGCGATGCGATCCAGCGCGCCGGCGCGAACGGCGCGCGCTGGCCGGCGCAAGCGATGGGCCTCGGCGTGATCGCGCTCGGCCTGCTCGCGGCGAGCGGCAAGATGCAGACCGCTCGCGACAGCGAAGGCGCGGCGAGCGTGCGGCGCGCCGGCGCGCAGCGGCTCGGCAACCGCCTGTTCGTGCCGGCGCTGGCGATTCCGCTGGTGACGCTGGCCCTCGTGCTCGGCGCGAAATACCTGCGCTGGGGAACCACCACACTGATCGATCCGGCGCAGCCGACCCTGATCTCGCTCGGCATCGCCTGCACGATCGCCCTGATCGTCGCCTTGCGCACGACGCGCGCTCACGTGCCGCAGGCGTTCGGCGAAGGACGCCGCCTGCTCGACACGCTCGGCTGCGTCGCCGTGCTGCCGATGCTGCTGGCGACGCTCGGCAGCGTGTTCGCGGCGACCGGCGTCGGCGACGCAATCGCGGCCCTGGTCGGCATGGTGATCCCGACCGACGACCGCATCGCATGCCTGGCCGCGTTCGCGCTCGGCATGGTGCTGTTCACGGTGATCATGGGCAACGCGTTCGCCGCCTTCCCGGTGCTGATGGCCGGCATCGGCCTGCCGCTGCTGGTGCTGCGCCACGGCGCCGATCCGGCCGTGCTCGGCGCGATGGGCATGCTCACCGGCTACTGCGGCACGTTGCTGACGCCGATGGCGGCGAACTTCAACATCGTGCCGGCGGTGCTGCTCGAACTGCCGGACCAGTACGGCGTGATCCGCGCGCAGATGCCGACCGCCTTCGCGCTGCTCGCGGTGAACGTCGTGCTGATGGCGCTGCTCGTGTTCCGGGTCCACTGACGTGCCCAAGGCCACGCAAAAACCGTCCGGCACGGTCGTCCTGACCGGCTTCGAGCCGTTCGGCGGCGAATCGAGCAATCCCTCCGAAGAGATCGCGCGCGCGCTCGATGGCGAAATCATCCAAGGACACCGCGTCGTCGGTGCCGTGCTGCCGGTGGCTTTCGCACCTGCGCCGCTGCGGCTGGCGGAGCTGATCGAGCGGCACCGGCCGGCGCTCGTGCTCGCGCTCGGCCAGGCCGGCGGACGCAGCGAACTGTCGCTCGAGCGCGTCGCGATCAACCTGATCGATGCGCGCATCCGCGACAACGAGGGCCTGCAGCCGATCGACGAAGCCGTCGTCGACGGCGCACCCGACGCGTACTTCAGCAGCCTGCCGCTGAAAGCGATGCAGGCCAGGCTGCACGCGCTCGGCATTCCGGCTGCGCTGTCGCTGACCGCCGGCAGCTATCTCTGCAACCAGGTCTTCTTCGCGCTCGCGCATCTGATCGCGACGAGATATCCGACTGTACGCGGTGGTTTCGTGCACGTGCCGTGGCTGCCGCAGCAGGCGGCGCGCCATCCGGGCCAGCCGAGCATGGCGCTGGAAACGATGATTGCCGGCGTTCGCGCGGCGCTGGAATGCGCGCTCGTCACGAAGCAGGACGTGCGCGTCGCCGGCGGCGCGACGCACTGATGGTTCCGATGCTCAGCAGCCCTTGCCGGCTGCGGGCGCGGCGGTCACTTCGAGGATCAGCGTGCCGGTGTCGGCATAGGGAAGCTTCGCCTTGACCGCATCGGTCGTGTAGTAGAACCCGTTCGGCGTCGGCGCGCTGACGGCGTCGCGCACTTCGCCCTCGTAGGATTTACCGACGGCATCGGGTGCGGTCGCGAGCGCGAACCGCTGCACTTTGTCGAGCGTCACGCAGCCGAGCAGCCGCGTGCGCCGGAACGGCCGCATGTCCAGATGCAGCGGCTTGGCCTCGACCGGATCGCGCAGGCTGTCGCCGTCGCCGAAGACGTATAGGAGCGGCTTGAACACGGCATTGCCGCGGCCCTTCTTGTTCGGCTCGGCGACGACCTGCACGCGCACGGCCGCGTGCTCGAGCTCGCTGGGCAATTCGAACTCGCGGTAGCGGCTCTTGCCCTTCGGGAAATCGCGCTCGGGCGCGTCGTCGGCCACCTGCACGCGCAGCGGATGCCCCGGTTCCATCGCGATCGGTCCGCTCGCCGGCGCGTCGACCACGTCGGGCGTCGGATGGCCGGAGCCGAACAGGCGCTCCTTCCACTGCGAATAGGTTTCGCCGATCAGATCGAGCGGATTGGCGGCGCAAGCCGACGATGCGGCGACCGCGAGGGCGAAAGCCAGGGAGAAGCGACGATGCTGGGTCATCAAATGGAAAAAGGGAACAGACGCGCCAAATGCAAGAGTGGACTACGCAGCGACACGAGCGCGCCGCCCATGGAAACGAAACGACGGGGCGCAGGTGCCGCGGAGGCCGAGCTGCGCCGTGACGGCGATCAGATGCTTGCCGATCGATCGCGGACGGGCCCCGTCCGCGAATCGGACTTGCCGCAGGCGCCGCGCCGTATTCGCCCTGGCGCGACGTTTCCTGTGGGTAACACCCTTCAACCGCCGGACTTGTTCTCGATCGGCGGCGGCGGCGGAGTCGGCGCGGTGGCCGGCAGGTCGATCGGCTTCAGATCGCCGCCGTCCTGCTCGAACGCCTTCAGCTGCAGCGTGCGCGCGATCGAGCCGATGATCTTGCGCTGCTCCTCGTCGCCGCCGCGCTTGAGCACCACGCCGGTCAGGTGTTCGCGATCCTTCAGGTCGCTGATGTAGCCGAACAGCTCGGCCTTGCCCATCGTCGAGCCGTCGATCGAGAACTTCGCGTTCTTCACCGGCTGCACCATCGCGTTGCCGTCGCGCACGTCCGAACGCGCGAACGCGGAACTCGCCGCCAACAGGCCCAGCGACAGCATCATGCTTCTTGCCAGAATCTTCATCTCGGTGCTCCTAGGGCTCGTCAGTGTTGCTGGGCGTGGTCTTTCATGGGCGGTACGGGCTTGGCCGGCTCGGCGGCCTCGTCCTTGGCGCGCGCCTGGATCTCGGAGATCACGCCGTCGTCTTCGACATAGGCCTTGAATTTCATCGTGTAGGCGATGCGCGCCAGCGCGATGATGTGCTCGCTCTTGACCTTCTGCTTCTCGCCGCGCTTCATCAGCACGGTGGTCATCGGCAGCTTTTCTTCCTGGCGGTAGCGGAACGCGCTCTGCAGGTCCTGCGCGTTCAGCGGAGCGCCTTCGAAATCGAACTGGGTGTCCTTCTCGGCGAGCAGGGTCACGTCGAACGCGGCCGGGATGTTCGCAGCCTGCACGATATCCGCCTTGTTCGCGCCGCGATGGCAGGCCGCCATCGACGCCACGGCGAGCGCGACGGCGCCGGCCTTGAGGAACATCGAGATCGAAAAACTCCGCATGGTTGCGCCTGCTCCGGATCGGTTGCGTTGGGGGCGCCAAGCCTACCACCAGCGCGCCGCGCCGGCATGCGGGCGTTGGCGCGGGTTCAGGCGTGCGGCAGGGTCACGCCGGTCTGGCCCATGTATTTGCCGCCGCGATCCTTGTAGCTGGTTTCGCACTCCTCGTCCGATTCGAGGAACAGCATCTGCGCGACGCCTTCGTTGGCGTAGATCTTGGCCGGCAGCGGGGTCGTGTTGGAGAACTCCAGCGTCACGTGTCCCTCCCACTCCGGCTCCAGCGGGGTCACGTTGACGATGATGCCGCAGCGCGCGTAGGTGCTCTTGCCGAGGCAGATGGTCAGCACCTTGCGCGGGATGCGGAAGTACTCGACGGTACGCGCGAGCGCGAACGAATTGGGTGGGATGATGCAGACGTCCGACTTGACGTCGACGAAGCTGCGCTCGTCGAAATTCTTCGGATCGACGATGGTCGAGTTGATGTTCGTGAAGATCTTGAACTCGTCGGCGCAGCGCACGTCGTAGCCGTAGCTGGAGGTGCCGTACGAGATCAGCCGCTCGCCGCCGTTGCGCTTGACCTGGCCGCGCTCGAACGGCTCGATCATGCCGGCGCTTTCCGCCATGCGGCGGATCCAACGATCTGACTTGATGCTCACTGCAGGTCCACCGTGCTGGCGCGAAACAGCCGATGATACGCGTCGCGGCGCCTGCGCTGAAGGCCGGCGCTGGCCGCACCGTGCCCGTGCGGCCGCGGCGGCGGCCGTTTCAGTCCGCGCCGGGAGCGGCGTCGGCGCCCTGTCCCGCCACCTGCTCGGCCGGCCAGGTGCGCGCGGCGACGAAACGCGCCAGCGCCGGACCGAAGGCGATCACCAGCAGCAGCCGTACCGTCTGCAGCGACATCACGAACGGCAGGTCGACCGCCTGCGGACTCGATGCCGCGATGATCGCCACCGTGTCCATGCCGCCCGGGCTCATCGCCAGATAGGCCGTCAGCGCGTTCGCGCCCGTCCAGCGCGCCAGCAGCCACGACAGCGCGCCGCACAGCGCCAGCAGCGCGACGATCGACAGCACGATGGGACCCAGCGCGCGCAGCGCATAGCGCAGCGATTCGCGCGTGAAGCGAAGTCCGATCGTCCAGCCGACGGCGGCATACGTCGCCGCGAGCAGCCAGGGCGGCAGCTCGATGCGCAACGCGCCGCCGAGGTGCAGCGCGATCGCGGCGAATGCGGGCAGCAGCAGCGCGCCGGCCGGCACGCGCAGGCGCACCCCGAGCACCGCGCCGACGACAGCCACGGCGAGCGTCGCCGCCAGCGCCGCGGGATCGAACGGACCGAACCAGACCGCCGGCACGCGCGAAACGCTGCCCAGGTGAAGCCACAGGTGGGCGATGGCCGCCGCCACGAAGGCCACGAGGATCACGCGCAGGTATTGCATGAAGGCGACCAGGCGCGCGTCGGCGCCGAACGACTCGGCCATCAGCACCATGGCGGTGGCCGCGCCGGGCGTCACGCCCCAGATCGCCGTCGTTCCCGGCAGGCGCCGCGAGAATCGACTCAGCACGACGCCGAGACCGCTGCTGCCCGCGAGCGTCGCCAGCACGCTGCCGAGGAACCAGGGCCAATGCACGTAGAACGTGTGCACGATGGCCGGCGTGATCGTGCCGGCGATCATCACGCCGACGATCGCCTGCGCGGCCACGTAGGTCACCTCGGGCGTGCGCACGCTCGCGCCGTGCGTGCCGCAGGCGATTCCCGCGAGCATCGGCCCGAGCAGCAGCGCCGCGGGCATCTGCAAGGCCAGCAGGACGCCTGCAAAAGCGATCGAACCGGCGGCCAGCAGCGCCCACTGCGCCGCGCGCGGCCAGCGGGCGAGGTCGAGGGTCATCGTGCGCGTCCGCGCCGCTCAGCCCGCGCCGAGCTGGATTTGTGCGGTCTTGGCGATGCGGGCCACGCGCGGAAAGATGCGCTCGAACGCGAATGCGTGCATCTCGGCCGAATTGCCGGTCGTGGCGTCTTCGACCACGACCAGGTCGTAGCCGTGTTCGTGCGCGCTGCGCGCGGTCGATTCGACGCCGATGTTGGTGGCGATGCCGGCGAGGACGATCGTGCGCACGCCGCGGCGGCGCAGCAGCAGATCGAGGTCGGTGCCATGGAACGCGCCCCAGTGGCGCTTCGTCACGATGAGGTCGCCGCTGGCCGCCGGGTCGTCCGGGAAGGCCGCGAAGTCGGCGCCGTAGCCTCCGGCCGGACGCTGCGTCGGCGCGTCGACGCGGTTGGACGGCGCGTCGGCGAAATCGGCGGCGAAGTCGACGCGCACGCGCACGACCGGCGAGCCGGCGGCGCGAAAGCGCGCGGACAAGTCCATGCCCTTCGCATAGACCTCGCTGGCGCTGTACGGCGCAACGGACATCGACAGGATGCCCTTCTGCAAATCGATGAGGACGAGGGCGGTCGTGGCGGGATCGAGCTGGATCATGGCGGCTCCGGAAGGCGTGGGGAGGCATGCGCTGGACAGCGCGCGCTCGCGATGTAAAGATGAGGATATCCTCACAAAATATATGAGAGAACCCTCATAAATGTCAAACCCCGAGCACTCCGCGACGGCGCGCGCACCACAGCGCGAGCGCGGCCGCCAGCGCGTGGCCGACCTGCTCGAAGCCGCCTCGGCCGTGTTCGCTGAAAAAGGCTACGCGGCGGCGACGATGACCGAGATCGCTGCGCGCGCGGGCGCACCGATCGGTTCGCTGTACCAGTTCTTCCCGAACAAGGACCTGCTCGGCGACGCGCTCATGCGGCGCTACGGCGAACGCGCCGTCGCCGCGCTCGAGTCGATCGAGGCCGTGGCGGCATCGCTGTCGGCGAGCGCGCTGGCGCAGGCACTGCTGAAAGTCTTCCCCGATCTGCGCGACGAGCGCGCCACGGTGCGCGCGCTGATGGACGCAAGCCCGCAGCTGGCCGGCGCGCGCGGCGGCGAGTTCCGTCGCGGCGTGCTGGCGACGATCGCACGCATCCTCCAAACCTGCGCGCCGCGGCTGTCGGCGGAGCGCACCGATGCGCTGTCGCTGCTGATCCTGCTGCAGATGAAAGCCGGCATCGGCCTGCTCGAACTGGGCGCCGAGCCCGGCAGGACCGCAGCGACGCAGCGCGAGCTGACGCAGATGCTGGCGTCGCACCTGTCCGAAAGCCTAGGCATGTCGATCGGCCGCGCAGCCAAGAGCGGTACGCGAGCGCGCTGACGCGCGCGTGATACGACGTGACGCCTAGCGGCCGTGACGGTGCTCGTCGTCGTCGAAGCTGCTGCCCAGTCCGAAACCACCGGCACCGGCACCGGCACCGGCGCCACCGCCTCCCCCGACGCCTTTGCCGCCGCCCTGCCGGCCCTCGTCCTTCGCGCCGCCGTCGCCCTTGCCACGCGCCGCGCCAGGACGTGCCGGCCCTTGCTTGGGAATCGCCAGCCCGGGCGACACCGGATCGAGATCGAGCACCGTGCGGATGAAGTCGCGCAGGGACACCACCAGTTCGTGCGTGTGCGTGGGCCGGCCGGCCGCCAGCTCGGAAGCGGCATGCGCGGCCAAACGCACCTGCTCCTCGGTGCCGAGCAGGATGATGTCCGACAGCGCCGCCTCGACCGCATCGCGAACGCGGCGCGAACGATCCGCGCTCGCCCGCGCCGGTTCCGCGTCCGCCGTCGCGGACGCCTCATCGCCCATGGACGCTGCGCTCGCGGTGCGCTGCTTCAGGTCGCGCAGATGCGTCGGATCGACCGCCAGGTTGCCGGTGAACGAACCGCCGAGCGTCTTGTAGGCGGCGATCAGCGTGCGCAGCCGCTCGTTGATCTGGCGATTCTCGCGTTCGCGCCGCTGCTGGATCACCTGCATCGCGAGCAGACGGATGCCGACGCCGAGCAGCGTGATCAGCGCAAGACCGGTCAGCGTGGACAGCAACGCCTGCCAGGAACTGAAATCGAGATTGCGCATGGGCGACTCCGCATGGCCGGTCGGCGGCTGGATCCAAGCATAAGCCGTGCGGTACGCGGTTCGGCGAACGTGGCGCGACGCCCCGAAGAGCGTCGCTGCCGAAGCCGCTCCCGCCCGTCGCATTCATGCTGCGGAAAAGTGGACGGCAGCGTGCGTGCGAACCGAGGCGGGCTAACCCCAGATCGCCGCGCTGTCGACCTGCGCCGCGGCGATGCCGTCGAGCGCGAGCCGATACGCCTGCAGCGCCGAGCGAATCGGCTGCGCCAGCGCTTCGTCCGCGGCGATGGCGGCCGCATCGAGGTCGCGCCCGAGCAGCGGCACGGCCATCGACGCTTCGTCGAGCAGACGCGCCGACATCGTCGCCAGTATCTCGCGCAAGGCGGCCTGGGCGTGCGAGGCGCGCGGCGAGGCATTGAACAGCACGACCGGCTTGTTCGGAAATTCGCTGCTGCCGACCAGCCAGTCGAGCGCGTTCTTGAAGACGCCGGGCACGCCGTGCGCGTATTCGGGGCAGGCGATCAGCAAGCCGTCGCTCGCGCCGACGGCGGCGCGCAGCCGGCGAACCGCGGCAGGCGGCTGGTCGTCGTCGAGGTCCGGATTGAACGGCGGCAGTTCGCCGAGGCCTTCGTAAAGGCAAATCTCGAGCCCCGACGGCGCGAGACGCTGCGCCGCCTGCAGCAGGCGCGTGTTGTGCGAGGCGGCACGCAGGCTGCCGGACAGCGCCAGCAGGCGACGCGGCGCATTCGCACCCGCCTCGGGCGCCCGCGCCGCCGTCACGTGTTCTGCACGACGATCTTCGGGAACGATATCGCCTTGTTGCGCGCGCGCAGCGACAGGCGCGCGGCCGCGTTGCGCGCGATCTCGCGATAGCGCGCGGCCAGATCGGAGTCGGGCATCGCGGCCACCGTCGGCGTACCGCCGTCGGCCTGTTCGCGGATGCGGATGTCGAGCGGCAGCGAACCGATCAGCGGCACGCCGTACTGCGCCGCCATGCGCGCGCCGCCGCCTTCGCCGAAGATGTGCTCCTCGTGGCCGCAGTTCGTGCAGACGTGCGTCGCCATGTTCTCGACGATGCCGAGCACCGGCACGTTGACCTTCTCGAACATCTTCAGCGCCTTCTTCGCATCGAGCAGCGCGATGTCCTGCGGCGTCGTCACGATGATCGCGCCGGACACCGGAATGCGCTGGCACAAGGTCAGCTGGATGTCGCCGGTGCCGGGCGGAAGATCGATGATCAGGTAGTCCAGGTCGGTCCAGTTGGTGTCGCCGAGCATCTGCTGCAGCGCCTGCGTCGCCATCGGGCCGCGCCAGATCATCGCGGTGTCTTCCTCGATCATCAGGCCGATCGACATCGCCTGGATGCCGTGCGCGAGCTTGGGCTCGATGCGCTTGCCGTCCTTCGTGTCCGGCTTGCCGACGAGCCCGAGCATGCGCACCTGGCTCGGTCCGTAGATGTCGGCGTCGAGCACGCCGACGCTGGCGCCTTCGGCCTTCAGCGCGAGCGCGAGATTGGCCGCCACCGTCGATTTGCCGACGCCGCCCTTGCCGGAGGCGACCGCGATGACGTTCTTGACGCCGGGCAGCGGCGTCAGGCCCTGCTGCACTTCGTGCGCGAAGACGCGGCAGGCGACGCTGACGGCGGCGTGCGCGATCGCCGGATCGGCTTCGAGCGCCTGCTTGACCGTGGCGGCGAGCGCGGCCTGCGCCGACAAGGCTGGATACGGCAACAGGATATCGACGGACACGTCGCTGCCGGCGACGCCGACGCCGCGCACCGCGCCGCTGGCGACGAGGTCGCTGCCGCTGTGCGGGTCGATCACGCCGGCGAGAATCTGCCGCGCGCGCACATCCAGAGATTCGGTCATTGCTGCACGTCGAGAATGAAGATCGCTCATTATGCCAGCCGCTCCGCTGCGGCGCGGCTTGACGGGTGGGTGCCGCGACGGCAAGTTGCCGCAGTCACCCATCGCCTGGAGTCGTGCCATGACGCCCCGCCGCTCGATCCTGCTCGCCACCGCCCTCGCCTTCGCGGCACCGGCGTTCGCCGCCGACCTCACTTCGCCGGTCGGCCGCTGGACGACGATCGACGACGCCACCGGCAAGCCGAAGTCGATCGTCGAACTCAGCGAGCAGAACGGCGAACTGACCGGCAAGGTCGTCGAAGTGCTGCAGTCCGACCAGGGCCCGCATCCGATCTGCAAGGAGTGCGACGGCGAGCGCAAGAACCAGCCGGTCGAAGGCATGACGATCATCTGGGGCATGAAGAAGGACGGCGACGCCTGGGAAGGCGGCAAGATCCTCGATCCGCACAACGGCAAGGTGTACAGCTGCAAGATCCACCTGACCGACGGCGGCCAGAAACTCGAGATGCGCGGCTTCATGGGCTTCTCGCTGCTCGGCCGCTCGCAGATCTGGGAGCGCAAGGCGGCCGAGTGAGGGTTGTGGCATAGCAACCCGAAGCCTGAAACACGGAGCACACGGAGCACACGGAGAAAAGCCCTTTGACGCGGCTTTTCCTTCGTGTTCTTCGTGATTCGATCTTACTTCTAGCCAACGCATCCGGCGGCGCGCGGCGGCCGAAGCCGGAAGCGATATCGCTTTTTTCCTCTGTGTGCTCGGTGTGCTCCGTGTTTCAATCTTCCCCATCGCCCCCCGAAGCCGCACCGCGGACATGCGATAATTCCGCTTTGCAACAACGCAGCGGACATCAGGACGCATGAAGGCGCCGACACGCAACATCCTCGTTACCTCCGCCCTCCCCTACGCGAACGGCCGCATCCATCTCGGCCACATCGTCGAGCACATCCAATCCGATACGTGGGTGCGTGCGATGCGCATGGCCGGCCATGCGGTGCACTTCGTCTGCGCCGACGATGCGCACGGCACGTCGATCATGCTGCGCGCCGAACGCGAGGGCATCACGCCGCAGCAGCTGATCGCGCGCGTGTGGCAGGAGCATACGGCGGACCTGGCGGACTTCGGCGTCGTCTACGACCACTATTCGACGACCGACAGCGAGACCAACCGCGCGCTGACGTACCGCATCTGGAACGCGCTGGTCGCCGCCGGCCACACCGAGGCGCGGCCGGTCAAGCAGCTGTACGACCCGGTCAAGGAGCTGTTCCTGCCGGACCGTTTCATCAAGGGCGAATGCCCGAACTGCCACAGCCTCGACCAGTACGGCGATGCCTGCGAAGTCTGCGGCAAGACCTACAACCCGACCGACCTGATCAACCCGTATTCGGTCGTGTCCGGCGCCAAGCCGATCGAGAAGGAATCGCAGCACCTGTTCGTCAAGCTCGGCGACTTCGAGAACGTCCTCAAGGATTGGCTGGAAGAGCGCCGCGACGCCGGCGGCCTGCAAGGCGAGGTGGTCAACAAGCTGCAGGAGTGGTTCGCCGACGGCCTGCGCAGCTGGGACGTGTCGCGCGACGCGCCGTATTTCGGTTTCGAGATCCCCGACAATCCCGGCAAGTATTTCTACGTCTGGGTCGACGCGCCGATCGGCTATCTCGCTTCGTTCCGCGAGTATTGCGACGCGCACAACGCGAAGCATCCGCAAGCGCCGCTGCGCTTCGAGGATTTCGTCGAGCGCGCCGACTCGGAGGCCGCCGGCACCGAGATGGTCCACTTCATCGGCAAGGACATCGTGTATTTCCACACGCTGTTCTGGCCGGCGATGCTGCGCGGCGCGCGCCTGCGCATGCCGACCGCCGTCAACGTGCACGGCTTCCTGACCGTCGACGGCGCCAAGATGTCGAAGTCGCGCGGCACCTTCATCAACGCCCGCACGTATCTCGAACACCTCGACGCGGACTGGCTGCGCTACTACCTCGCGACGCTGCTCGGACCGACCCTGGCCGACCTCGACCTGGATCTGAAAGGCTTCGAGGATCGCGTCAATTCGCACCTCGTCGGCAAGTGGGTCAATATCGCGAGCCGCACCGCCGGCTTCGTGCACAAGTTCTTCGGCGGCCGCATGGCCGATGCGCTGCCTGCGGAGGAACGCGCGCGCTACGACGCCGCCGCGAAGAAGCTGTCGGCATGCGCTGCGCTGTACGAGGCGCGCGACTATGCGGCCGCGACGCGCCTGATCGTCGAAGTCGCCGACGAGGCGAACGCGTACGTCGCCGACAAGGCGCCGTGGCAGCTCGCCAAGGACGAAGCCAGGCACGCCGAACTGCACCTCGTGTGCACGCTGGCGCTGAACTATTTCCGCCTGCTGTCGATCTGGCTGAGCCCGATCGTGCCGGCCGTGGCGCGGCGCGCGCGCGATCTGCTGCGCGACGACTGGACCCGCTTCGCCGCAGCCGCGACGCCGTTGCTCGGCACGACCTTGAACGAATTCGTCCCGCTGACCACCCGCATCGACCCGAAGAGCATCCAAGCCATGATCGAAGCGTCGAAGGAATCGCTGCAGCCGGCGTCGGCTCCCCCTGTCGTCGAGGGAGCAGCGGCGGGAGCGGCTTCAGCCGCGACTCCCGCCACCACCGGGGCTGCGCAAAAGAAAAGCACGGCGGCTGAAGCCTCTCCCGCGGCGCTCGAAAACATCTCCATCGACGACTTCGCCAAGCTCGACCTGCGCGTCGGCAAGGTGGTCGCCTGCGAGTTCGTCGAAGGCTCGGACAAGCTGCTGCGTTTCGAACTCGACGCAGGCGAACTCGGCACGCGGCAGATTTTCTCGGGCATCCGCGCCGCCTACGGCGAGCCGGAAAAACTGGTCGGCCGCAGCGTCGTGTTCATCGCCAACCTGGCGCCGCGCAAGATGCGCTTCGGCGTCTCCGAAGGGATGATCCTTTCCGCCGGCAGCGGCGGCAGCGATCTGTTCCTGCTCGATGCCGATGCCGGCGCGAAAGCCGGCATGCCGGTGAAATAGCGCCGCAGCCAGGGCATCGCATGCGACGCGCCTACTGGTCGATCGATTTCTTCGACGCGCAGATCGTCGCCGATTTGCTGCGGCAGCAAGGCATCGAGGCGTGGGTGTTCGACATGGAACTCATCCGGCAGGACTGGCTGTACGCGATGGCCTTGGGGGGCTTTCGCGTCGTCACTGCCGATGCCGATCATGCGCAGGCCGTCGAATGCATCGCGCGATGGCGAGCCGGCGAATTCGCGTTGGCGCCGAATGATCTGGACGAGGCGAAATGCCCTCGCTGCGGATCGCATGCGTCCGAGGCCGACCCGTGGCCGCGCCGGGCCGGATTCGTCGCGTTGAACCTGTTCGTCGCCGCGATGCTGCTCATCCGATACCGATCGCGTTACCGCTGCCGCTCGTGTTCCCGCCGCTGGACGGCGACGCCCGAGACGTACGGCGATCTCGCCGCGCGTGTCGATGCCGCGGAGGCGTCGAAGGAATGAACGTTCTCCCGTCCCTGGCCGTTCGCATCGACGCCGCGTTGCCGCAGACCCAATGCACCCGCTGCGGCTACCCGACCTGCCGCGCGTACGCACAGGCCATCGCGGACGGCGAAGCCGACATCGACCGCTGCCCGCCCGGCGGCGAAGCCGGCGTCGCCGCGCTGGCCGGGCTGCTCGGCCGTGCGCCGAAGGCGCTCAATCCCGACTACGGCGTCGAGCAGGCACCGCTCGTCGCGCTGATCGACGAAGACGTCTGCATCGGCTGCACGAAGTGCATCGAGGCCTGCCCGGTCGACGCGATCGTCGGCGCCGCCAAGCGCATGCACACGATCATCGCGAGCGAATGCACCGGCTGCGAGCTGTGCCTGCCGCCCTGCCCGGTCGATTGCATCGCGCTGGTGCCGACTGCGCCCGCGCCGCTCGCGCGCGCACAGGTGCTCGCTCGCGCGGCGCACGCGCGCGCGCGCTTCGAGGCGCGCGAAGTGCGCCTCTCGAGAACGCGCGAGGGGAAAAAGCGCAACGTCGGAGCGGCTTTGGTGGGAGCGGCTTCAGCCGCGACCGACATCGAGAAGTCTTCGGGCATCGCGGCTGAAGCCGCTCCCACGCAAACCGCTCCTGCGTTCGCCGAGCCTGCCGGACACCAGGAAGATCGGCCCGCCGAAACCGCCAAGCCCATCACCCGCTCCGCCGTGCTCGAAGCGATCGCGCGCGGCAAGGCGCGCCGCCACAAGGATCCGCCGCCGCGATGAAGCGCGAAAAGATCGTCGAACTGTTTCGCCGCCTGCGCGAACTCGATCCGCATCCGACCACCGAACTCGACTACACGACGCCGTTCGAACTGCTCGTGTCGGTGATCCTCTCGGCGCAGGCGACCGACGTCGGCGTCAACAAGGCGACGCGCAAGCTCTACCCGGTCGCCAACACGCCGCAGGCGATCCTCGCGCTCGGCGAAGAGGGCCTCAAGCGCTACATCAGCACGATCGGCCTCTACAACGCGAAGGCGAAGAACGTCATCGCGACCTGCCGCATCCTCGTCGAGCACTACGACAGCGAGGTGCCGCGCTCGCGCGAAGCGCTCGAAGCGCTGCCCGGCGTCGGCCGCAAGACCGCGAACGTAGTCCTCAACACCGCCTTCGGCGAGCCGACGATCGCGGTCGACACGCACATCTTCCGCGTCGCCAATCGCACCGGCCTCGCGCCGGGCGCGAACGTGCGCGTCGTCGAGGACAAGTTGAACAAGGTCGTGCCGGAGGAATTCCGCAAGGACGCGCACCACTGGCTGATCCTGCACGGGCGCTACGTGTGCAAGGCGCGCAAGCCGGAGTGTCCGTCCTGCGCGATCAACGATCTGTGCGCGTATCGCCACAAGACGCCGGCCGATGCCGCGCATTCGCCGACGCGCTCGGTATGATCGACCGCACCACGATGTGAGGGATGCCCAATGGCGCGAGTACTCGTCATCGAGGACGACGCCGCGACCGCGCAGGAGATCGTCACGGAACTCGCCCAGCGCGACATCGCCGCCGACTGGGTCGCCGACGGACGCGAGGGCCTGGACAAGGCGCTGGCGGGAGGCTACGACGCGATCACGCTCGACCGCATGCTGCCGGGCATGGACGGCATCGCCGTCGTCGCCGCCTTGCGCGAACGCGGCCGCCACACGCCGGTACTGATGATCAGCGCGCTCAGCGATGTCGACGAGCGCGTGCGCGGCCTGCGCGCCGGCGGCGACGACTACCTGACCAAGCCGTTCGCCTCGCACGAAATGGCCGCGCGCCTGGAAGTGATGCTGCGCCGGAGCCAGCTGCAGCCGCTCTCGAAGCTGCGCGTGGCCGACCTCGAAATGGACTTGATCGAACGCACCGCGCGGCGCGGGCAGCGCACGATCGAACTGCGCTCGGCCGAGTTCCGCCTGCTCGAATACATGATGCGCAACCAAGGCCAGGTGCTCACGCGCACGATGATCTTCGAGGCCGTCTGGGGCTATCACTTCAATCCGACCACGAACGTGATCGAAGTGCACGTCGCGCGCATGCGCAAGCAGATCGACGGCCCCGGCGAGGCGCCGCTGCTGCGGACGGTGCGCGGCTCCGGATACGTCCTTGGCTAGGTTCGCCGACCACTGGCGCACCAGCGCGTTCCGCCTCAGCCTGCTCTACGGCGGCGTCTTCGTCGTCGCCGTGCTCGCCCTGCTCGGCCTGATCTACTGGCGCACGGCCGGCTACATGATCCTGCAGAACGACGAGGTCATCGATCTGGAATTGCATGCGTTCCAGAAACTCGACGCGGCCGCGCTGCGCGAGCGCATCGCGCACGAGATGGATCGCGACATCCGCCACATCAACGTCTACGGCCTGTTCGACCACGACGGCAACCAGATCGCCGGCAATCTCGTCTCGGCGCCGCCGGGGCTGCCCGAGGACGGCACGGTACACCGGCTGCGCGATGCGCGGCTCGGCGAACCGTGGCAGGCGCTGCCGCAATTGCGCGGCGCCGCACTGCTGCTCGGGTCGGGCGAACTGCTCGTGGTCGGGCGCGATGTCGCGCCGCTGATCGAGATCCGCGCGATCATCCTGCGCGCGCTCGCCCTGGTCGGCTCGCTGACCTTGCTCGCCGGCATCGGCGCTGCAGGATTGCTCAGCGTGTCGCCGCTGCGCCGCATCGGCGCGATCAAGAGCGCCAGCGAACGCGTGATGCGCGGCGACGTGAAGGCGCGGTTGCCGATCGCCGGCCGGCACGACGAACTGGACATGCTGGCCGGCATCGTCAACAGCATGCTCGACGAGATCGAGCGCCTGCTGTCGGAGGTCAAGAGCGTATGCGACGGCATCGCGCACGATCTGCGCACGCCGCTGACGCGGCTGCGCGCGCGCATCTACCGGCTGCAGCAGGACCTGGACCGGCAGCCGCAGCATCAAGCAGCGGCGGAACAGGCGGTCGCCGAGACCGACGCCCTGCTCGCGCGCTTCCAGGCCCTGCTGCGGATCTCCGAGATCGAGGACAGCCAGCGCCGCGGCGGCTTCGCCGACGTCGCGCTCGACGACATCGTCGCGCAAACGATCGAATTGTACGAACCGATGGCCGAAGCGCGTTCGGTTCGCCTGGTCTACGCCGCACGCGCCAAGCCGCGCGTGCACGGCGACGGCGAGCTGTTGTTCGAGGCGATCAACAACCTGGTCGACAACGCGATCAAGTTCTCGCCCGCGGGCGGCAGCGTGCAGGTCGAGCTGGACGAAGACGCGCGCGGTGCGCGCATCGACATCGTCGACAGCGGCCCCGGCATCCCGGCGCAGGAGCGCGAGGCGGTACTGCAGCGCTTCTACCGTGGCGAGGGGACGCGCGAGGCGCCGGGTTCGGGGCTCGGCCTCAGCATCGTCAGCGCGATCGCGCGGCTGCACCGCTTCGAGCTGGAGCTGGCCGATGCGGACGGCGGCACGCGGGTGACGCTCTGGTGCGCAACGCCCCGCTTGCACGGCTGACGCCCGCCGCCTGCCCGAGCCGCGGCGGAATATTGCACCGCTGTCATACATTGCAGCGATTTAACTAGGTCGCGCGCCGGCCGCTCGCAACAATGCCGCCGAATTCGTGGCACCGGATGCTTCCGTGTGCCACGCCTGCGAACGCTGCTCCCCGCCGCAGCGAAGACCGGCCTCGATGCTCGCGATCATCCGCGTCGCCCTGCAACGCCCCTACACGTTCATCGTGCTCGCGATCGCGATCGCGATCTTCGGCACGCTCGCGGCCCTGCGCATGCCGACGGACATCTTTCCGGCCATCCGCGTGCCCGTCATCAGCGTGATCTGGACCTACAACGGCATGCCGCCGGCCGACATGTCCAGCCGGATCGTCACGTACTACGAGCGGCAGATGACGTCGACGGTCAACGACATCGAGCACATCGAATCGCAATCGCTCCCCGGCGTCGGCGTGGTCAAGGTGTTCTTCCAGCCCGGTGTCAACATCAACGGTGCGCTGGCGCAAATCACCGCGGTGTCGCAGACCGTCTTGAAGCTGATGCCGCCCGGCATCACGCCGCCGAACATCATCAGCTACGACGCCTCGAGCGTACCGATCCTGCAGCTGGTGCTGTCGAGCAAGACGCTGTCGGACCAGCAGCTGTTCGACCTCTCGAACAACTTCATCCGGCCGCAGCTCGCGCAAGTCGAGGGCGCCGCGATTCCTTCGCCCTACGGCGGCAAGGTGCGCCAGGTGCAGGTCGATCTCGATCCGGCGGCGCTGCGCGCGCGCGGACTGGCGCCGCAGGACGTCACGGCCGCCATCCTGCGCCAGAACCTGATCCTGCCTTCCGGCACGGAGAAGATCGGCAAGTTCGAGTTCCAGGTCTCGCTCAACGCGAGCCCGACCGCGCTGGAGGAACTCAACGACCTGCCGATCCGCGTCCAGAAGGGCGCGACGGTCTACCTGCGCGACGTCGCGCACGTGCGCGACGGCTATTCGCCGCAGACCAACCTGGTGCGCGTGGACGGCAAGCACTCGGTGCTGACGACGATCCAGAAGAACGGCAGCACATCGACGCTCGACATCATCGACCACGTCAAATCGCTGCTGCCGAAGATCCAGGAAGGCGCGCCGCCGGGGCTCGATCTCGCCATCGTCACCGACCAGTCCATGTTCGTGAAGGCGGCCGTCGGCGGCGTGGTCCGCGAAGGCGTCATCGCCGCCGCGCTGACCGGCCTGATGATCCTGCTGTTCCTCGGCAGCTGGCGCTCGACCGTGATCATCGTGATCGCGATTCCGCTGGCCATCCTCGCTTCGCTGGCCGCGCTCGCGGCGTGCGGCCAGACCATCAACGTGATGACGCTCGGCGGCCTCGCGCTCGCGGTCGGCATCCTCGTCGACGACGGCACCGTGACGATCGAGAACATCAACTGGCATCTCGAACAGGGCAAGGGCGTGGTCGAATCGATCATGGACGGCGCGCGGCAGATCGTCGTGCCGGCGCTGGTTTCGCTGCTGTGCATCTGCATCGTGTTCGTGCCGATGTTCTTCCTCGGCGGCGTCGCCGGCTACCTGTTCCTGCCGATGGCCGAGGCCGTCGTGTTCGCGCTGATCGCTTCGTTCGTGCTCGCGCGCACGCTGGTGCCGACGATGGCGCAGTACCTGCTGAAACCGCATCCGGGCGGCGCCGCCGACCCATCCGGCCATCTCGCCTACGTGATGCACGACCACGATGGCGCGCCGCAGCCTCGGCAAGGCCATGCGCTGTCGCGCTTCCAGCAGTCGTTCGAACGCGGCGTCGCGCGCGTGCGGCGCGGCTACCACGCGCTGCTGACCCTCGCTCTGGCGAACCGGCGCATGTTCGTGCTCGGCTTCCTCGCCGCGATCCTCGCTTCGTTCGCGCTGACGCCCTGGCTCGGTCGCAATTTCTTCCCGAGCGTCGACTCCGGCGAGATCAAGCTGCACATGCGCGCACAGACCGGCACGCGCATCGAGGAGACGGCGCGCCTGGCCGACCGCGTCGAGCGCGCCATCCACGGTTTGATACCGCCGTCCGAGCTCGGCGGCATCGTCGACAACATCGGCCTGCCGGTCAGCGGCATCAACCTGACCTACAGCAACTCCGGCACGATCGGCCCCGGCGACGCCGACATCCTGATCACGCTGAAGGAAGGGCATCGCGCGACCGGCGACTACGTGCAAGCCTTGCGCGAAACGCTGCCGCGCCAGTTCCCCGGGACCAGCTTCTCGTTCCTGCCGGCCGACATCGTCAGCCAGATCCTCAACTTCGGCCTGCCGGCGCCGATCGACGTGCAGGTGATCGGCTTCAACCGCGACGCGGACCATGCCTATGCGAAGGAGCTGATGCGGCGCATCCGCAACATTCCCGGCATCGCCGACCTGCGCATCCAGCAGGCGTTCGACCAGCCTGCACTCAACGTCGCTGTCGATCGCGCTCGCGCGCAGGAGCTCGGCTTCAGCGAACGCGACGTTGCCGACAGCCTGCTGGTGACGCTGTCCGGCAGTGCGCAAACGGCACCGACGTTCTGGGTCAATCCGAAGAACAAGGTGTCCTACCCTCTCGTCGCGCAGACGCCGCAGTACCGTGTGGATTCGCTGTCCGACTTGGAAAATATCCCGGTCACCAGTGCGACATCGAACGAACCGCAGATCCTCGGCGCGCTCGCCGACGTCAAGCTCGGCCAGACCGAAGGCGTGGTCTCGCACTACGACGTGCAGCCGACGATCGATCTCTACGGCGCCGTGCAGGGACGCGATCTCGGCGCCGTCGCCGGCGAGATCGAGAAGATCCTCGAGGACACCGCGAAGGACGTGCCGAAGGGCTCGACCGTGGCCCTGCGCGGCCAGGTCGAGACGATGAACGCGGCGTTCTCGGGGCTGGAGTTCGGCCTGCTCGGCGCGGTCGTGATGATCTACCTGCTGATCGTCGTGAATTTCCAGTCGTGGCTCGACCCCTTCGTCATCATCACGGGCCTGCCCGCCGCGCTGGCCGGCATCGTCTGGATGCTGTTCCTGACCGGAACCACATTGTCGGTGCCGGCGCTGACCGGCGCGATCATGTGCATGGGCGTGGCGACCGCGAACAGCATCCTGATCGTCAGCTTCGCACGCGAACGCCTCGCCGCCGGTCTCGACGCCACCGCGGCGGCGCTGGAAGCGGGCTTCGTCCGCTTCCGCCCCGTGCTGATGACCGCACTCGCCATGATCATCGGCATGGCGCCGATGGCGTTGGGCCTCGGCGAGGGCGGCGAGCAGAACGCTCCGCTCGGCCGCGCGGTCGTCGGCGGCCTGCTGTTCGCCACCTGCGCCACGCTGTTCTTCGTGCCGACGATCTTCGCGATCGTGCATGCGCGCGACGCGAAGAAGACGGCCGCACCCGATTCTCCACTCGCTGACGGCCACGCCGTTTGACCTGGAGCACTGCATGAACGCTTCCGACTCGTCCCCCCGCGCGCCGCGCCGTCTGCGTGCATACGGCCTCGCCGCCCTCCTCGTCGCGATGGCTGCCGCCGGCATCGGTATCGCGATCCGCGCGCACAGCCACGCCGCGTTGCGCCAATGGACCGACGCGCAGGCGATCCCGTCGGTGGAGGTGATTTCCGCGTCGCCCGCGCAGGGCGACCAGCACCTGACCTTGCCGGGCAACGTGCAGGCCTTCATCGACGCGCCGATCTACGCGCGCGTGTCGGGCTACCTCAAGCATTGGGATGTCGACATCGGTGCCAAGGTCAAGGCCGGCGATCTGCTCGCCGAAATCGAAACGCCCGAGATCGACCAGCAATTGCAGCAGGCGCAAGCCGACTTGCGCACGGCAGAAGCGAAGACGCGCCTTGCCGCGCTCAGCGCGAAGCGCTGGACGCATCTGCTCGAAAGCGAATCGGTATCCAAGCAGGATGCCGACGAGAAGGCCAGCGACTACGAGGCGCGGCAGGCCGAGGTCGCGGCGGCGAAGGCGAACGTCGACCGTCTCAAGGCGCTCGAATCGTTCAAGCGCATCGTCGCGCCGTTCGACGGCATCGTCACCGCCCGCCGTACCGACATCGGCGACCTGATCGATGCCGGCGGCGGCAGCCGGCCGGAGCTTTTTCGCATCGCCGACACGCACAAGCTGCGCATCTACGTGCAGGTGCCGCAGGCTTATGCAAGCCAGCTCCGGCGCGGCATGAAGGCTCGATTGCAACTGCCCGAGCAGCCCGGCAAGGACTACCCGGCGACCGTCGTCGAGACGGCCGACGCGATCAACGTGGCCTCGCGCACGCTGCTGGTGCAGCTGCAGGCCGACAATGCGGACAACAGGCTGCTGTCGGGTTCGTATGCCGACGTGCGCTTCGACCTTCCGGCCAGCACTCAGATCGTGCAGGTGCCGATCAGCGCGCTGATCTTCCGCGAGCAGGGCCTGGAAGTCGCGACCGTCGATGCGAAGCATCGCGTCGTCATGAAGCCGATCGTTGCAGGACGCGACTTCGGCACCGCAGTCGAGGTGCTCTCGGGCCTCGATGCATCCGATCGAATCATCGACAGTCCACCCGATTCGCTCGCAGCGGGCGACCAGGTCGACGTCGCGCCCGCGGCCGCCGCGACCGCCGGAGCATCCACGGACAAGGCAGCCAAGGCATGAAGCCGCTGGCCGCGCTCGGTCTACTGCTGCTCGCGGGCTGCTCGACGGCACCGGTCTATCACGTGCCGGCCGCACCCATACCGGAGGCCTACAAGGAAGCCGGACCGTGGCAGCCGGCGGCGCCGTCGGATCGGATCGACCGTGGCGACTGGTGGACGATCTATCGCGATGCGACGCTCGACGCGCTCGAAGCGAAGATCGACAGCGGCAACCCCGACCTCGCCGCCGCGCTCGCGCGCTACGACGAAGCGAACGCTTATGCACAGCAGGCGCGTTCGGGCTTGTTCCCCACGATCGGTGTCGGCGCGCTCGGCACCGGCAATCGCCAGTCCGACCACCGGCCGCTGCGCTCGGCGAACCAGCCGACCTTCTACGGCAACAACACGCTCGACGCCGAGGTCGACTACGAACTCGACCTGTGGGGACGCGTACGCAGCGAAGTCGCCGCCGGAAACGCGGGAGCCGAAGCGGCCGCGGCCGATCTCGCTTCGGTACGCCTCAGCCTGCATGCGCAGCTCGCCAACGCCTACCTGCAGCTGCGCGACCTCGATGCGCAGGCGCAGTTGCTGCTCGACACGACGAACGCCTACGAGCGCGCCTCGACGCTGACGCAGAACCGCTTCCGCGACGGCATCGCCTCCGGGCTCGACGTCGCACGCGCACGCACGCAGCTCGATATCGCCAAAGCGCAAGCCGGCCGCGTCCGTGCTACCCGCGCGCTTTACGAGCACGCGCTGGCGAGCCTCGTCGGCGAACCGGCCTCTTCGTTCGCGATCGCACCGGCCGTCGTCAAGCTCGACGTACCGGCGATTCCGAGCGGCGTGCCGTCGACGCTGCTGCAGCGCCGCCCGGACATCGCGGCGGCCGAGCGACGCGCAGCCGCGGCGAACGCCGAGATCGGCGTCGCGCGCGCAGCGTTCTTTCCGCGCATCACGCTCGATGCGCTCGGCGGCTTCCAGAACACCGGCGGCGCCGGCTGGCTGACGGCGCCGAACCTGTTCTGGACGTTCGGTCCGCAAGCCGTGGCGACGCTGTTCGACGGCGGCAAGCGCGAAGCGCGCGTCGCGCAGGCGCGCGCGCTGGAAGACGAAGCGGCCGCGCGCTACCGCGGTACGGTGCTGGCGGCCTTCCAGCAGGTCGAGGACAACCTGGCGCTGCTGCGCGAACTGGAAACGACGGCGCAAGCGCAAGGCGATGCCGTCGCGTCGGCGCAGCGCGAGGTGCAACTGGCGCTCAATCGCTACCAGGAAGGCGTGGTCGACTATCTCGAAGTGATCACGGCGCAGACGCGTTCGTTGCAGACCCAGCGCGACGCGCTCGATCTCGATACGCAGCGTCTCAATGCCAGCGTGAACCTGATCCGTGCGCTCGGCGGCGGCTGGTCGACCGAACAGCTAGGCGATTCGCGCGAAACGCCGTCGCCGTCGAGAACGAATGCGGGCTAGCCGCCGCCGAGCGAACCGTGACGGTATTCGGCGATCACCCACAGCTCGCGTTCGGATGAGCCGAAGCCGTTGCTGTGATAGTCCGCATAATCCAGTTCGAGGCTGAAATCGCTGCGCACCGCGTAGCTCAGGATCGCGTTCAACTCCGAGCCGTAGCGCTGCGAACCGCGGTCGGCGAAGAAATTGTGGAACGTGACGCCCCAGCCGAATTTCGAGGCGACCTTGCCGAAGCCGCTCACGTAGCGATCGTCCAGGCCGTTCGCCGGCACGTTCTTGAACTGGCTCGTCCAGCCGTTGAACGAGTGGTTGGAGCCGTACGGCGAGGAGAACGCGTTGTGGCCGTCACCGCCGAGCAGTTCGTCGCCGAGCTTGAGACTGAAGATCGGCAAGCCGTAGCTGAGTTCGAGCAGATGGTAGTCGGCGGTGTAGTTCAAGGGATTGTTGCGCCAGTTCTCCTGTCGCGCGAACTCGGCCGTCCAGCCGAGCGAGGTCGACGCGAATTTCTGGCTGCCGGTCCAGCGCACGCCGGCGGTGCGCCATGAGTATTTGGCCTGCGTGTCGTTTTCGATCAGGTAGTCGTAGCCGGTCAGCGTGCCGAGCGGCAGCTTCTGGTCGACGTGCAGCAAATGGCCTTCCAGATCCCATTCGCGCTGGAGCGGGTCGGGATAGTCGTGGCCGACCGACCGCTGCGCTTCGTCGAGGTACAGGTAGCGCAGCGTCGTGCCGGTGTCGAGCTTCCACGACGTCGACAGCGCGTCGAACGATTGAGGATTCTGGCGCCACGGTCCGAGGCTGAAGAAGCGCTGGTTGTCCAGGGCGACGTACTGGCGCCCGAGGCGTGCTGCGACGCTGCCGTTGTCGTAGCCGATCCAGGCGTTGCTGATCTCGCTCGACGGCGGATCGCCTTCGGACGGCAGGTGCGTGTTGCCGTTCGACCCGCTGTTGTAGTGCTCGCCGAACAGGGCGATGACGCGCGTGCCTTCGGCATAGGCGCTCCAGTCGGGCGCAAACTTCCACAAGTATCCCAAGGTAAAGCGCAGCGTATTCGCATTCGCCGCATCGGCGTAGCCGTCCTGGTCGATGTGCGCGTAGCGGTAGCGCAGGTCGAGCACCAGCCCCGGCGGCAGGACGTCGTCGCCCGCATGCGCCGTTGCCGCGCATGTCGCGAGCGAAAAAGCGATACCCAAGCCTCGCCACGGCGAAGTTCTACCCATCGATGCGATTCCCTGATTGACCCCGAAAGCAGCCACGCTACGGTGCCGCGGCCGCGAACGCCAACTGAAACCTCGCCATGTCCTCATGCCGCCGCTCGCGCCGGGCGCGGATCGGCATGGCGCCGATATGTTCGTTCGACTATATTGACCGTCCTGGGGATTCATTTTGATTCGATGGATCTGCCATGCCGAAATATCCCCTCGCGCTCGCCGCGCTCGCCCTGTCCGCCGCCGCCCATGCCGACGACGACGGCTTCTTCTCGCACTGGCTCGACAACGTCGGCGCGACGCAGGCCGAACAGCCGTCCTGGGTGACGCCGCTCGTCACGGTGACGCCCCGGCTCGAGCAGGAATACCGCTTCGACTACGTCAGCCAGCAGCTTGCGAGCGGCTACCACAACGACAACTACGGCAACGGCAAGGGACTGGAGCTGATTCCTTCCGAGAACACCGAGATCGTGATCAACGCGCCGCCGTACATCGATCATACGCAGCCCGGCGCGAAGGACGGCTGGGGCGACTTGTCGTTCCTGCTCAAGTATCGCCTGCTGTCGGCGAATGCGGAAAACGGCAACTACATCCTGACCGCTTTCCTCGGCACCGGCTTCGCCACCGGCGAAAAGCCCAACGGCGGCGTCGCCGACACGGTCAGCGCGACGATCGCCGGCGGCAAGGGCTGGGGCAATTTCGACGTGCAGTCGACGATCGGCGTCACCGTGCCGCGCAACAACTTCGACGAAGTCGGCCGCACCTGGCAGTGGAACACCGCCTTCCAGTACCGCCTGCCATACCGCTTCTGGCCCGAGATCGAATACAACTGGACCCATTTCTCCGGCGGCCCGCACGACGGCAAGTCGCAGGGCTTCGTCACGGCCGGCGTCGTCCTCGGCAAGATTCCGCTGTACGAACGCATCGGGCTGACACTCGGGGCCGGCTACCAGCATGCGGTGACCTCGTTCCACACCTACAGCAACGCCCTCGTGCTGACCGGGCGCATGCCGTTCTAGACGAGCCAATCGAGCACGCGACGGCTTCCACGGAGTTGGGAGGCCGATCGCGGCTGGAGCCGCTTCTGCGAAACGCGTCGCCGCGAGCGACGCGCCGGACGCGCTACTTCACCGGTGGCGCGTCGAATCCCAAATCAGCGAACACCGCCCGCTGCTTCGGCTGCTTCAGCAGCTCGAGCAACTTGCGCGCCGCCGGCGAATCGTGTCCGGCGACGATCGCCGCCGGGTAGATGATCGGCGCATGCGAATCCTCCGGGAACGTCGCCACCACGCGTACGGCGGGCTCGGATACCGCATCCGAGCGATAGACCACGCCGAGCGCGGCTTCGCCGCGCGCGACGAAATTCAATGCCGCGCGCACGTTGTCGGCGGATACGACGTGGGACGCGACGCGATCCCATGCGCCGAGCCGGGTCAGGGCCGCCTTCGCGTACTTTCCGGCCGGGACGCTGTTGGGTTCGCCGAGCGCCAGCTTGCCGTCGGCGCCGAGTGCGCCGGCCAAGTCGAAGCCCGGCGCGATCGCGAGCTGCACCTTGCTGTCCTTCGGCGCGACCAGCACGAGCGCATTGCCGAGCAGGTCGGCACGCGTCTCCGCGACGATCAGCTTGCGCGTCGCGACGTAGTCCATCCAGTCCTGGTCGGCCGAGATGAACAGTTCGGCCGGCGCGCCGGCCTCGATCTGCTTGGCGAGCTGCGAACTTGCCGCGTAGCTCGCCTTGACGTTGCCGATCGCAGCCGCTTCGGGGCTGGCGAGGATCTTGTCCAAGGCCGGCTTCAAGCTGGCCGCCGCGAACACCAGTTCGCCGTCGGCCGACGCACAGAGCGGCACGAGGAGCAGCAGGCCGGCCAGCGTGAACTGCAGGGCGCGCCCGGCAAGGGTGATCGGGTACCCGCGGATCATCGGTCGCTCCAGTTCGATGTGTCCGTGTAAACATAACGCGTTTGCCGCGAGCGGGCGAGCGGGCATCGCCGATGCTCGACGACGACACGACCGGGCCCGGCACGCATCGACGCGTGTGACTTTTCTCGGGACGAAAAAAAGCCGCGCGAGAGGAGATCGCGCGGCTGAAACGCTGACCGCCGTGACACCGGCGGTCACCCGAGTTTTCTGTCGATCAGAACGAGAAGCGCGCGCCGACCATCACGTTCATGTTGCTGGGGTGCAGGTAGCCGTTGGCCAGGCCGTCTTCCACTTCCGAGTACATCGCGCCGCCGTAGACGTCGAAGCGCTTGGTGAAGCGGTAGTCGGCCACCAGCGAGTACGCATTCAGCGTACCGCTGCACGAACCCGCGCTGTTGTTGGAGCACGGCGCGCGCACGGCGACGGTCTGTCCGTTGATCGTCTGATTGACCGAGTGGTAGTCGTTCTGGTCGTAGTGGTAGATCGCGCCCGTCAGCGACCATTCCTTCGTGATCGTGTACTTCGCGCCGAACCACGACACCTGCAGCTTCTTCTCGAACGGATAAGCGTTGTTGTTGACGAAGCTGAAGTCGTAGCCGCCGAGGCCCGAGAAGCCCGCCTGCAGCGGATGGTCCGGGTTCGAGTACGTGATGTGGTCGTAACCGCCGGAGAACTTCACCGGGCCGAGCGTATAGCTCGCCATCAGGGCGTAAGCCTCGGTATCGGAGATCGTCGCCGCAAGCGAATCACTCGGCACGCCCGCCGTCGCCAGCTGCGCCGCGCTCAGCGGAGACGCACCGACGGCGCTGTTCTTGTAGCCGTAGAAGCCGTCGACCGAGAAACCGGCGTAGTCGAAGCCGACGTCGATCTGCGCGGCATCGCGGCCGTTGCCGCTGTCACCCGTGTGGCCGAACTGGTACAGGGCGGCAACGCGCAGCCAATCGTGGCTGTAGTTGTACTTCAGCGCGTCGTCGAGACGCACGTTCTGGGTGTTGCCCATGCCGCCGGCCGCGCCGGAGAAGCCGATCACCGAGAACGCATAGGAGCCGCCCTGCGGATCGTACTTGTTGATGTCGTCGATCAGCACCGAGTTCTGGCGGCCGGCGGTCAGCGTGCCGAACGTCTTCGAGCTCAGGCCGAGGAAGGCCGGGCCGTTGAACACCTGGCCGGCGCGGCTGCCGTCACCGTTGACGCTCTGCTGGTTGACCGGCTTGCCGTTGTTGTTGACCATCGACTGCAGGGCGTCGGAGATCTTGCCCGAGGTCGGGTTGAAACCCATTTCGACGTTGAACACGGCCGACAGGTCGTCGGTCAGCGGCTCGAGGCCCTTGATGCCGACCTTCGACTGGCTGAGGCCGCTCGGCGCGACCGAAGTGATGGCCTTGCGACCGTTCTTCTGCACGAGATAGTCGAGACCGACGTAGTAGTCGTCGCTGAGCGGCGCACCGTGGTTCTGATACGCCACGCCGACATCGAGCGTGCCGTACAGCGTGATGCCGTTCCAGGTCAGGGTGCCGTCATCGGCAGCGTGCGCGACGTTCGCGCCGCCCGCAACGGCCAGCACCGCCACGAACGCGGATGCAAGCGCGGTCTTCTTGAGACCGTTGGCAGCAGGGGAATTGGGCTTGATCATGATTTCGAGTTCCAAGGCAGTGGGTTGATAAAAAGACGTTCCCCAGGACCAGCGCCGACGATGCCTTCGTCGACTCAAGGTTAAGTGTTCGTAATCCGCGCAAGGTTGACCGACGCTTGTTACAGTCAGCGATGTTTTTGATTAAGGAATTGTGACAAACGCTACACCCGGCGCGCTGGCGCGGGCATCCTAGACAATGGTCTATGCGGATTTTTGTAGCCGCAGTTCGCATTTCGGCGGCGAAATGCTCGCTTCGTCCACGAACGTGCAGGCGGCCGGTTTCCCGCCCGCGGCTTCCTCGTCTATGACGAAGCCGGTCGAGCCGGCTAGGCGGGAGCGTTCGCGATGACGTCCTGCAGCGTGTAGCGACCCGGTGGCCGGCCGGCGATCCAGCCGGCGGCGGCGGCGGCGCCGCGCGCGAAGATGCTGCGGTCGGTCGCGCGATGGGTGAGCTCGATGCGCTCGCCGGCCGTCGCGAACAGGACCGTATGCTCGCCGACGATGTCGGCGGCGCGGGTCACGGCGAAGCCGATTTCGCCTGCGGTACGCGCGGCGTGCCGCTCTGCCCGCCACGGTTGCGCGACGGCCTCGAAGTCGACCCCGCGGGCGGCGGCGACCTCGCGCCCGAGCGCGAGCGCGGTACCGGACGGCGCATCCTGCTTGCGCGCGTGATGGGCCTCGGCGATCTCGCAGTCCCACCCCGGCAGCGCGCGCGCGGCTTGCCCGACGAGCTTGGCCAGCACGGCGACGCCGAGACTGAAATTCGCACTCCAAAGCACCGGAATCGATGCGGCCGCCTGGTCGAGCGCCGCGCGCTGGCGCGCGTCGAGCCCGGTCGTTCCGCTGACGAACGCGATGCGCCGCTGCAGCGCGATATCGAGGGCACGGTCGAACGCGGCGGCGACGCTGAAGTCGATCAGCACGGCCGGCGCGGCGCCGTCGGGCACCTGCTCGCTGCCCTCGATGCCGAACGCGCGGGCCGACGCTTCACCGCCCTGCCCCGGTCGCACGAGGGCGGCGACGAGGCGCAAGTCCTCGCGTTCGCGCAGCGCCACGAGGATCGCCTGGCCCATGCGGCCGGCGGCGCCATGGACGGCTACGGGAATCGGGGAATCGGCCATCGACGCGCTCCGGATGCGGAGCGCGAATGTTAGCTCAGCGGCAGGCGATGCCGGGCGCGCGTCAGGACGTGACGCGATCCCAGAAGCGCTTGACGCCGTCGAGCCAGGACGTGCTGCGCGGCGAATGCGCCGCGGCGTCCGCTCCGGCGAAGGTCGCCTCGAACTGCTGCAGCAGCTCGCGCTGCTCGGTCGTCAGGCGCACCGGCGTCTCCACGACGACGCGGCAGAGCAAGTCGCCGGTACGACCGCTGCGCACCGACTTGACGCCCTTGCCGCGCAGGCGGAACAGCTTGCCGGTCTGCGTTTCGGCGGGGATCGCGATTTCGGTTTCGCCTTCCAGCGTCGGGACCTTCAGCTCCGCGCCGAGCGCGGCCTGCGCGAAGCGCACCGGAATCTCGCAATGCAGGTCGTCGCCTTCGCGCTGGAAGATCGCATGCTCGCGCACGCGGACTTCGACGTAGAGGTCGCCCGGCACGGTGCCGCTCGGGCCGGCTTCGCCCTGCCCGGTCAGGCGGATGCGATCGCCGGTGTCGACGCCGGCGGGGATCTTGATCGAAAGCGAACGCTCGTCGTGCACGCGGCCTTCGCCACGGCATTCGCCACACGGATTGGTCACGACCTTGCCGGCGCCGCCGCAGTGCGGGCACGCCTGCTGGATCGAGAAGATGCCGTTCTGCATGCGCACGCGGCCCTGGCCGCGGCAGGTCGAACAGGTCGACGTCTTGCCGTCTTCGGAGCCGCTGCCGCTGCACGAGCCGCACTCGACCAGCGTCGGCACTTCGATCTGCTTCTCGATGCCGAACACGGCCTCCTCGAGGTCGAGCTCGATCAGGTAGCGCAGATCCGAGCCGCGACGCGCGCGGCCGCGACCGCCGCCGCCCATGCCGAAGATGTCGGAGAAGATGTCGCCGAAGATGTCGCCGACGTCGCCGTTGAAGCCGTTGCGCCCGCCGCCGTTCTCGAACGCGGCGTGGCCGTGCTGGTCGTAGGCCGACCGCTTGCGCGGATCGGACAGCACTTCGTAGGCCTCCTTGGCCTCCTTGAACTTCTCCTGCGCGGCCGGATCGTCCGGACAGCGGTCCGGATGGCACTTCATCGCCACGCGGCGGAACGCCTTCTTGAGGCCTTCCTCGGCGATGCCGCGCTCGACGCCGAGCACTTCGTAGTAGTCGCGCTTGCTCATGGAACGAGCCAGCCACGGATCCCGCTGGGGACCTTCCTTGATTCATTCATGACGACGAGCGATCCCCCTCGGGCATCTTGTGCGTTCGTCATCCTCGCCGTGCGGGAACCCATTGGCGTCTCGTTACCGATCGGACAATGGATGCCCGCTTTCGCGGGCATGACGTCAACAGGTGTATTCGGCATTGCCTGCCGGCATGGGCCGCCCGATGCGATGCACCGGGCGGCCTGCCGATTACTTCTTGTCGTCCTTCACTTCGGTGAACTCGGCATCGACGACGTCGTCGTTCTTGGCCGAGCCCGCCTGCGCCGCTTCCGGCGCGTCGCCGGCCGGAGGCGCCGACGCAGCCGCGGCATGCAGCGACTGCGAGGCCTCCTCGAGCTTGGTCGTGCGCGCCTCGATCTGCGCCTTGTCGTCGCCCTTCATGACCTTCTCGAGATCGGCCAGGGCTTCCTCGATGCGCCCGATGTCGCCCGGCACCTTGCCGCCGTGGTCCTTGATCGCGGCCCGCGTGGCGTGCACGAGCTGGTCGGCCTTGTTGCGCGCGGCGATCAGCTCGTGGAACTTCTTGTCCTCTTCCTTGTTCGCTTCGGCGTCGCGCACCATGCGCTGGATCTCGTCCTCCGACAGGCCCGAGCCGGCCTTGATCTCGATGCGCTGTTCCTTGCCGGTGTTCTTGTCCTTCGCACCGACGTGCAGGATGCCGTTGGCGTCGATGTCGAACGTGACCTCGACCTGCGGCATGCCACGCGGCGCCGGCTGGATGCCGGCGAGGTCGAACTTCGCCAGCGACTTGTTGAAGCGCGCCTGCTCGCGTTCGCCCTGCAGCACGTGCACGGTGACCGCGCTCTGGTTGTCCTCGGCGGTCGAGAAGACCTGGCTCGCCTTGGTCGGGATCGTCGTGTTCTTCTCGATCAGCTTGGTGAACACGCCGCCGAGCGTCTCGATGCCGAGCGACAGCGGGGTCACGTCGAGCAGCAGCACGTCCTTGACGGTGCCGCCGAGCACGCCACCCTGGATCGCCGCGCCGACGGCGACGGCTTCATCCGGGTTGACGTCCTTGCGCGGCTCCTTGCCGAAGAAGTCCTTGACCGCTTCCTGCACCTTCGGCATGCGCGTCTGGCCGCCGACGAGGATGACCTCGCTGACGTCGGCCACGCGCAGGCCCGCATCGTTCAGCGCGGTGCGGCACGGTTCGATCGTGCGCTTGACGAGGTCGTCGACCAGCGCTTCGAGCTTGGCGCGCGTCAGCTTGATGTTGAGATGCTTCGGACCCGAGGCGTCCGCCGTGATGTACGGCAGGTTGACTTCGGTCTGGTGCGCGGTCGACAGCTCGATCTTGGCGCGCTCGGCGGCGTCCTTCAGACGCTGCAGCGCGAGCGGATCGTTCTTGAGATCGACGCCCTGGTCCTTCTTGAATTCCTCGACGAGGTAGTCGATGACGCGCTTGTCGAAGTCTTCGCCGCCGAGGAACGTGTCGCCGTTCGTCGCCAGCACTTCGAACTGCTTCTCGCCGTCGACTTCGGCGATCTCGATGATCGAGATGTCGAAGGTGCCGCCGCCGAGATCGTACACGGCGATCTTGCGGTCGCCGCCCTTCTTGTCGAGGCCATAGGCCAGCGCGGCCGCGGTCGGCTCGTTGATGATGCGCTTGACTTCGAGACCGGCGATGCGGCCGGCGTCCTTGGTCGCCTGGCGCTGGCTGTCGTTGAAGTAGGCCGGCACCGTGATGACCGCTTCGGTCACCGGCTCGCCGAGGAAGTCCTCGGCGGTCTTCTTCATCTTCATGAGGACCTTGGCCGAGATTTCCTGCGGCGGCATCTTCTTGCCGTCGGCCGTCTCGGTCCACGCGTCGCCGTTGTCGTGCGCGACGATCTTGTACGGAACCATGCCGATGTCTTTCTGCACTTCCGCGTCGGTGAACTTGCGGCCGATGAGGCGCTTCACCGCGTAGAACGTGTTCTTCGGATTCGTGACCGCCTGGCGCTTCGCGGTCGCGCCGACCACGACTTCATTGTCCTTGAACGCGACGACCGACGGCGTCGTGCGATCGCCCTCGGAGTTCTCGATCACGCGCGCCGTGCTGCCTTCCATGACCGCCACGCACGAGTTCGTCGTGCCGAGGTCGATACCGATGATCTTGCCCATTTCTGTACTCTCCCGCTCTGAATTTCATGCGGCCCCGCGGGCCGTAACTGTCGCGAAATCTGGGGGTCTGCGCTTGCGTTTCAAGCGCTTGTGTGCGACGCCTACTTCGAAACCGAGACCAGCGCCGGCCGCAGCAGACGATCGTTCAACACGTAGCCCTTCTGCATGACCGCGACCACGCGGCCCGCCGGATGCTCCGCGCTGTCGACCATCGCCATCGCCTGGTGCCGCTCCGGATCGAACGGCTCGCCCGGTTCGCCGACCTTCTTCAACCCGCCCGCCTCGGTGACCCGGACCAGCTCGCGCTGGGTCAGCTCGACACCGCCGCGCAGAACCGCGTAGTCGCCACCCTCGACCGCCAGTCCCCGCTCCAGATTGTCCAGCACCGGCAGCAAATCGGCCAGCAGCTTTTCATTGGCGAACCTGCGTGCCTGCTCGACGTCGCGCTGCAGGCGCTTGCGCTGGTTGTCCAGCTCGGCGCGCTCGCGCAGCACCGTGTCGCGCATCTCGGCCAGCTTCGTCTCGCATTCGCTGACCTGGCGGGACAGCACCTCGACGTCGCTGTTGCCGACGTCCTCGTTGCCCGACGGCGCCTGCGCCGCGTTCGGGTCGGCTGCCCTCTGATCTGTACTTTCCATCGCTCCTCCGCATCAAAATCGCGCCGTCCGCCGAAGCGCGGAAGGCTCGTTGCATCGTTCCCGGGCACGCGTGCCGCCGGCGCGACAGCCGCGCCAGCCCCGCCCGGCTGGGTTTATGCGGCCGCTCAGGCCCGCTTCAAGGCGCCGGAGATGATCTGCGCGGTCGCCTGCACGACCGGAATGACCCGTTCGTAGGCCATCCGCGTCGGCCCGATCACGCCGAGCACGCCGAGCACGCGGCCGCCGACTCCGTACGGCGCGGTGACCAGGCTGTAGGTGTCCAGCGCCGCGAAGCCGGACTCCTCGCCGATGAACAGGCGAACCCCCTCGGCATGCGAGCAGCGCTCCAGCAATTGCAGTAGGTCGCGCTTGCGCTGGAACGCCTCGAACAGTTCGCGCAGGCGGTCGACGTCGGCGACATCCTGCTTGCCCATCAGATTGGTCTGCCCCGCCACCAGCATATCGTTGCCGGCGCTGCCCTGGAACGCCTGCTCGGCCACCTCGACGGCGGCGGACAGCAGCGAGTTCAGGCGCGCGCGCTCGTCGCGCATCTCGCGCAGCAGGCGCGCGCGGATCTCGTCGATGCGCATGCCCGCGAAATTCACGTTCAGATAGTTCGCGACCTGTTCCAGCTCGCTCGCGCCGTAAGGATGCTGCGTCGCGATCACGCGGTTCTGCACCTGGCCGTCGGTGAAGACCAGGATCACCAGCACCCGATTACCGTCGAGCGCGACGAAATCGATGTGCCGGAACGGAAATTCCTCGCGCCGCGGCACGCTGACGACGCCGACGAAATGGGTCATCTCCGACAGCAGCGACGTCGCGCTGCCGAGCAGGTCCGGCGTGGACGCGTCGGTCGGCAGTTCGCGGCGCAGCTGGTCGACCTCGGGCTCGCCCAAGGGTCGCATCTCGAGCAGGCTGTCGACGAAGACGCGATAGCCCTGCGAAGTCGGCACGCGCCCGGCCGAGGTATGCGGCGCGGCGACCAGCCCGGCTTCCTCGAGGTCGGCCATGATGTTGCGGATCGTCGCCGGGCTGACGTCCAGCCCCGACGATTTGGCCAGCGTGCGCGACCCGACCGGCTGTCCCTCGGTGATGTACTGCGCGATCAGCGTGCGCAACAGACGGCGCGAACGCGTATCGAGGGCGGGCTGATGGGAGGGAGGGATCATCGGATTCCGATCGGGCGCCGCGGCGCCGCAGCTGGGCGCACGCTAACAAGCGCCACCCGCCCTTTCAATAGGGCTTGCGCGGCGCCGATTCAATGCGACGCCTTGGCCGCTACACGGCCGCATGCTAGCGTTCGGCCGATATCAGGAACTGCCTCGGTCCATGCTGGAAAGTCTCTACGTCAAGGATTTCGCGATCGTCGGCGAGGCCGAAATCGCGTTCGGACCCGGAATGACCGTGGTCACGGGTGAAACCGGCGCCGGCAAATCGCTGCTGGTCGATGCGCTGCTGCTGCTCGCCGGCGGCCGCGCCGAGGCGGCGATGGTGCGCCACGGCTGCGAACGCGCCGAGCTGGCCGCCGCGTTCGACCTCGCCGCGCGCGCGGACTTGCGCGACTGGCTCGTCGCCGAAGACCTCGACGAGGACGGCGCCTGCCAGCTGCGCCGGGTGATCCGCAGCGAAGGCAGCTCGCGTGCCTGGATCAACGGCCGCCCGGTCACGCTGACCCAGCTGAAGACGCTCGCCGCCGGCCTGATCGAGATCCACGGCCAGCACGAACACCAGGCCCTGCTCGACCGCGGCCAGCAGCTCGACCTGCTCGACGCGTTCGGCGAGCACGCCGCCGACGTCGCCGAGGTCGCACGCATCGCGCGCGGCTGGCGCGAAGCGAGCGCACGCATCGGCGAACTCTCGCGCGGGGCCGATCATGCCGAACGCATCGAATGGCTGACCCATCAGGTCGACGAACTGGACCGCCACGCGCTCGCGCCGGACGACCTGGCCGCGCTGGAAGAAACGCACCGTCGCCTCGCCAATTCCGGCCAGCTGCTGCAAGGCTGCGCGGCGCTGGCCGAGCGCCTCGACGGCGACAACGAATTCGCCCTGCTGCGCCTCGTGGCGCGCGCACAGTCGGAAATCGCGCACCTGGGCGTGCTCGACGCGCGGCTCGCTCCGATCGGCGAGCTCGTCGATGCCGCGCAGATCCAGCTGGCCGAAGCGAACGACACGCTCGCGCGCTACCAGGACGCGCTCGACCTCGATCCCGAGCGCCTGGCCGAAACCGAGGCCCAGCTCGGCAAGCTGCACGAGCTCGCGCGCAAGCATCGCGTGCGCATGCCCGAGCTGAAAGCGCATGCCGACGCGCTGCGCGAGGAACTGGAAACCCTGCGCGGCGCCGGCGCCAGCATCGCCGTCCTGCGCGAGCAGCAGCAGCGCCTCGCCACGGCTTACGTCGCTGCCGCCGGCAAGCTCAGCCGCAAGCGCGCCGCTACCGGAAAGAAGCTCGCCGAATCGGTCAGCGCGCTGATGGGCGAGCTCGGCATGCGCGGCGGCCGCTTCGAAGTGCAGCTGGATACGCAGGAAGACGCCGATCCCGATCCGCAAGGTGCCGAACGCTGCGAGTTCCTGGTCAGCGCCAATCCCGGCCAGCCGCCGCGCGCGCTGCGCAAGGTGGCATCCGGCGGCGAACTCTCGCGCATCAGCCTCGCGATCGAAGTCGCCGCACTCGGCAGCGACACGGTCGGCACGATGGTGTTCGACGAAGTCGATTCCGGCATCGGCGGCGCCGTCGCCGAAGTCGTCGGCCAGAAGCTGCGCGCGCTCGGCGCACGCTGCCAGGTGCTGTGCGTGACGCATCTGCCGCAGGTCGCCGCACAAGGCCATCAGCATCTGCGCGTCAGCAAATCCAGCGACGGCGCCTCGACCGAGACGCGCATCGACGCGTTGGCCGGCACCGCGCGCCGCGAGGAAGTCGCCCGCATGCTCGGCGGCATCGAGATCACGCGCGAGACGCTGGCGCATGCCAAGCAGATGCTCGACAGCGTCGCGCGCTAGCCGTTGCGCTGCCGCCTTGCGTCCGGCGCCGCGTCGATGACGAACGCTGCCGGCAAGGCCGGCTAGTAGATCGGGTGGTCCCCCATCGCGTCGGCGACCGTGATGTCGCCGAACGCGGCGGCGCCGGCGCCGCGCTGGAATACGCTCACGCCGAGCAGCCAGATGCCGACGATGCGCGCGGGCGGCGTTCCTCCGATCGCCCGTCGATAGTCGGCGAACACGTTGCGCTCCTCGGCCAGCCACGCGCCGAGATCGCTCGCGCCGGAGCGCACGACCACATGCGTCTCGCAGGTGTTCCAGCCCGGCAACGGGCAATGGAAATGCTGCTCGGGCGCAAGGCCCGCGCTCCAGAACCAGGTCAGGTCGCGACCATTGTCGAATTCCACCGCCACGCTGACGTAGTCGTGCGTCGGCACGCTGTCTTCGGCGCCCGCCGACGGCAGCCGATCGACTCGCCAGCGCCAGCGCAGGCGGGTCTGCGGCGTCAGGTCGAGAGCGCAGGCCTTCTTCAGCAGTCCGACCTCGTTGCGCATGCGCAGCTCGATGCGCGGCTGAGGTCCGCCGTCGTGCGGCACCTCGCGCAGCTCGCGGTAGATTTCCGCAGGCCCCGGATTCAAGACGTAAGTCCAGCCCGGCGGCGGCGCGGGCGCCGCCTGCAGCCGTGCGACTTCTGCCGCGAACCACGGCGGCGCGGCCGCTTGCTGCGCGATCTGCTGCAGTTCCGCCGCGATGTCGGCGCCAGCGCTCCAGACGAGGATCGCGACGGCCACGCCGCCGCGCGCATCCGGGTTCAGCGGCGCCGGATCGCCTGCGTAGTCGCCGTCGCTGCCGACCCACAGGCCGGAGTAGTGGCGCAGCTGCAGCCGGCCGGGCGCCTGCGCCGTGAATGTGTGCGTATTGCGCGTGCCACGGAAGATCGGTCCGCGCGCGCCGATGCGTGCCCATACGCTGAGCCAGGGTTCGAAATAAAGGTCATGCGCCTTCGACACCCACGATCGGCCGGAAAGCACGAGGGTGACGCGATCGCCCGCCTGCAGCTCGATGCCCGCGTCCTGCCACGGCCCCACGTCGGCGCTGAGATACAGCGATTTCAACGCCGTGATCGCGCCGGCGGCGAGCGGAGCCAGCGATGTCTTGATGGCGGCCTCGAAAACTTCGTAGCTCGGGGGCTGCGCGCTTGCGTCGGCGACGATCGGCGAGGCGGCTGCTTTCATACGTCGTTCTCCGCGAAGCGGCGTCGCTTCGATTGCAGATAATCGTGAGCCGTCCGCGCCGCAGCGTCTTGTAGGATTCGGCTGCGTCGCAAGGGTGGGCATGCGCGAAGACCTGATCTATTTCTCCGATCGCCGTTTCATGCACCTGGGCTGGGGCTACGTCTCCTCGACGCATGTGCATTGCGCGCCGGTGCTGTCGGTGACGTTCGAGCGCGACTTCTGGGTGCAGGGCCGTCCGGGGTCGCCCGGACTCGTGCGGCGCGGCGTCGTCATCCCCCCGGGCGCGCAACACTGCGCCGACAACAGCGGCCAGCGCGGCGTGGCGCTCTATTTCGAACCCGACGGTGCGGAGTGGGCCGCCGTACGCGAGTCGCTCGATCGCGACGGCCGTCTGCGCTGGCACGGCGTCGTCGCGCTCGACGACGACGAATCGCGCGATCTCGTCGAGCTGATCCGTCCGATCGATCCGGCACGCGCGGGCTGGCGCGAACTCGACGACTGCATGTCCGCCTGGATCGCCTGCATCGCCGGAGCCCGTCCGTCACGCGGGATCGACGCCCGGGTCACGCGCTCGGCCCATCTGCTGCGGCAGGACGATGCCGAGACGCGATTGTCGGAGCGCCGGCTGGCCGAATCGGTCGCCTTGTCGGGCTCTCGCCTACGCCATTTGTTCAAGCGCGAAACCGGCGTGCCGCTCTGTCGCTATCGCGTGTGGGGCCGCCTGCGCCGAGCGATCCAGCAGCTCGGCGCCGGCGCGAGCCCGACCGATGCCGCGCTGCAGGCGGGCTTCACCGACGCCGCGCATTTCAATCACGCGTTCAAGGCGAACTTCGGCGTCAGCCCGGCCGCCCTGTTCGGCCGCGGGCGGCCGCAGCCGCGTGTCGTGGTGGCACCGGATTTTGCTGCACCGGAGCGATTGAAGCAGATCGCCGTGCCAGGGGACATGTCGGGCAGCGGAGCTCGATCATGAGCCGTCTCCCTTCATCCCGCACCAGATCCTGCGTTCGTCCGTTTCCGAGAAACGGATTTCGCGACAAGGCACGAATTTGAGTGATTCCTTGCCGATTCCGCCGCCTCCATGGACGTCGGAATCGTAAAACAGCGTCCACCGCGTGCCATCCGGCTCGAGAGCGGCACCGTGCCAGAGCAGTGAATCGATACCTTGCGCCTGAACCGCCAATCGGAACGGCCGCCCCGATGCGAGCTGCTCTCGTGCGCACGCAAATGCATCGCGCGCGCTTTCGTTCAATCCCACGACACCGCATGCCACCGCGCCATCACCGGACAGCTCCTGCAGGAGATCCAACAAGGCTTGCGGCGCGCCGCGAGTATCCGATCCGGCAAGAACGACGAATGACAACGTGGCGAGAAGACCTCGCACCGCTATTTCCGCTTCAGCGGCCTCACGTACAGCACCAGGCTGTGATCCTCGATCGCATAGCCGTGGCGTTCGGCGATCTCGTGCTGCAGGCGTTCGATCTCCTCGCTGGAGAACTCGATGACCTTGCCGGTCTCGATGTCGACCATGTGGTCGTGGTGCTTGCCGCGGTCGAGTTCGTAGACGGCCTGGCCGCCTTCGAAATTGTGCTTGAGGACCATCCCGGCGGCCTCGAACTGGGTCAGCACGCGATAGACCGTGGCGAGCCCGATGTCGTCGTGGTGTTCCAGCAGCTCGCGGTAGATGTCCTCGGCGGTGAAATGCTTGCCGCTGTGGCTGTCGAGGATTTCCAGGATCCGCATGCGCGGGTGGGTGACCTTGAGGCCGGCCTTGCGTAGTTCGGTCGATTCCACGTTCATCCTCCGGGCCCCTTCCGCGCCGCCCCGCCTTGTCGTTCAGGGCGCTAGTGTATCATCCGGGTTTGCCCGGACCCTTGGACATCCTTCGCATGCGTCTTCGCTGGCTCGCCCTCCTCGCCCTCGCTCCCTTGACCGGCTGCGGCCTGATCTACAAGGTCGATACGCAGCAGGGCAATCTGTTCAACCAGGAGAGCGTCAGCGCCCTCAAGGAAGGCATGAACAAGCGTCAGGTGCTGCTGGTGATGGGGTCGCCGGCCGTGATCAGTCCGTTCGACCAGAATCGCTGGGACTACGTGTCGTCGATCCGCCGCGGCCGCAACAAGATGGAGCGCAAGGACCTGACCCTTTATTTCAAGGACGACGCGCTGGTCAAGATCGACGGCGACTACTTTCCGGAGAATCCGGACCAGCTGATCAAGGACGCAGGCAAGTACAAGCGCCAGTATCCGGACGAAAAGTCGCTGGACGACGACAAGAAGAAGAAAAAGCAGGGCGGCGGCCAGGATCAGGGCTGATCGCTGGTTTCAGGGATTTTCAGCGAGATTTCTTGAGCGGGGCGCGTTCGGCGCGACGGCGGCGCGAATCCTTCGGGTCCGCCTTCAGCGGCCGGTAGAGTTCGACGCGGTCGCCTTCCCGCAGCACCGTGTTTCGCGGCGCCGGCTTCGACCAGAGGCCGACCGCAAGCGGCGCGGCGTCGATGCCCAATTCGAGTTCGACCTGCGCCGCCGCGATGGCATCGGCAATCGTCGATCCGGCCGGCAGCTGCAGGCGCCGGAGGAATTGCCGCTCCGCTTCGGCGTAGGCGACTTCGACCGAGATCGATGCGGCCGGATTCGACACGGCGCGAGACGGATCAGCCATAGGCTTTGGCCGCAGCCGCGCAGAAATCGTCGACCATGCGGCTCGCCAAGCCCTGGAAGCCGAGCCGAAGCGCAGCCCCGCCGAGCCGGCCGCTGTAGTCGAAATCGAGCGCCAGCGCGATCTTGCAGCCGTCGTCGCCGAGCGGCGTGAACGTCCAGTCGCCTTCGAGCGCGCGCAGCGGGCCGTCGACGAGATGCAGGTGCAGGCGCTGCGGACGTTCGAGCGTGTTGCGCGTGGTGAAACTCTGGGTGAGGCCGGCGAAACGCAGGTCCAGCCGTGCAGTGAGGGACGTGTCGCCGTCGCGTTCGAGCACGCGTGCGCCGGCGCACCAGGCAAACCGCGTCGGGTATGCTTCGATGTCGTTGACGAGATCGAACATCCGATCCGGCGTATGACGGACCAGGGCGTGGCGGCGAATCTGGATCATCGTGACTCGTTTTCTTGAATTGTACGTGACATGGCCAAAGCGAAGACCAAGGACAAGAGCGGTACCGGCACGATCGCGCAGAACAAGCGCGCGCGGCACGAGTATCACATCGACGAGCACTACGAGGCCGGGGTCTCGCTCGAAGGCTGGGAAGTGAAAAGCCTGCGTGCCGGCCGCGTCAACCTCGGCGACGCGTACGCGATCGTGCGCGGCGGCGAGATCTTCCTGTTCGGCGCCTCGATCGTGCCGCTGATCTCGGCCTCGACCCACGTCGTCGCCGACGACCGCCGCACGCGCAAGCTGCTGCTGCATCGCGAGGAGATCGACAAGCTCATCGGCGCGATCGAACGCAAAGGCTACACGCTGATCCCGCTCGCGCTCTACTGGAAGAGCAACCGCGTCAAGATCGACCTCGGCCTTGCGCGCGGCAAGCAGGAACACGACAAGCGCGACAGCGAGAAGGAACGCGACTGGAGTCGCGAAAAGCAGCGCGTGATGCGCGGTCGCAACAAGCTGGCCTGAGTCGCTGCGCCGCTCGCAGCGGCAGGAAAGCAAAAGCACAATGGATTCCCGCGTTCGCGGGAATGACGCCAGGGTGTCCGGGCGACGCCAGGGTGTGCGGACGATGCCATCCGTCGTCATCCCCGCGAACGCGGGGATCCATCGTGCTTTACGACGTCGGCACCGCGGCGTCATCGAACTCCTGCACTGCCGCCGAATCCGCGGGAATGACGCTATGGTGCGCGGACGACGCCATCCGCCGTCATCCCCGCGAACGCGGGGATCCATTGTGCTTTCCGACATCGGCACGCACGGCGTCATCGAATCCCTGCATTGCTGCCGAAAATGCCAACCGTCCGTCGGGCCTTGCCGTGGCCCTCGATGCGCCACGGTTCGAAACGACCCCGATCAATACGCCGGCGGCACGTAGCCGAAGCGCGCCATCTGCTCGCGGTGCGCGGCGACCACACGCGCGACCTGGTCGCGACCGAGCGCTTCGCGCCACTCGTTGACGCGCCCCTTGCGGAAGAAGCGCGCCGCCTTGTCCGAGGCCTCGACGAAGCCGTGCTTCTTCTCCATCGTCGCCAGGCTCTGGAAGCTCGCGTGCCGCTGCGCACGCTCGATGCGCGCGCGGTCCTGGCCTAGGCCGACCAGCCGCGCGACTTTGGCGAACGGCTTGGCCGGCTTGTCGATCAGGTCTTCGTAGCGCAGCACCAGGATGCGATCGCTCGCCAGGTCCGCCCATGCCTTCACGTGGTTCGACCACGAGCCGAGGATCTGGCTGACGAACAGCGCGTCGTTGGCCGTCGCCACGTTGTCGTCGCCGAGGCGCTCGATGGCCGCGTCGACATCGAGACCGAAGTGATGCGTCATGCTGACAACGACGTCGAGCGGATTGCGCACGACGTAGATCGCACCGGCGGTCACCTCCCAGTTGTGCAGCGGATAGCCGTCGAACTGGCCGGACGTGTTGTGCGTCTTGACGAAGCGGGTGCCCTGCGCGCGCGCCGCGATCTCGGCGTGCACGTGCGGGCGCAGCGCGGCGATCTCCTCGATGGTCAGCGCCGTGCTCGGCTTTCCGGCCAGCGCGCCGAACAGGTCGGGACGCGCCTCGTCGTCGGCATAGCGCGACAGCTCGTTCAGCGGCACCGGCTCGCTGCGGTTGGCGACGAGGTTGGCGAGGAACGCGCGCAGCCACGTGTTGCCGGACTTCGGGTACGAGGCGAGCCAGACGATGTTGCCCATGAATGCGTATCGGCAGCGAACGAGCCGCGCATGATACCGCGGGGTTGATTTCGCAGGCGCCGCCCACCATGATGGATGTGTTCCCCGGGGGCGATCGGTTTCGACGGGGGATGCGAAGTAGCTTGGTGCATGTCGAGGGCGTCATCTTCCTCGTTAATCCGGTGGCAAAAAACCTAGACGCGAACGACAACGTCTACGCTCTGGCCGCTTAAGGCCTAGCCCCGAACCCACTTGTGCCTGTGCTCGTGGATGTAGGGTCATTATCACGGGATCGCTTGATGCCGGCGCCTTTCGGCTGATAGCTAAAACTTAGAGGCTGGTCCGGCGGTGCGCCTCGCACGTTGTGTTGCCGCAGGACGAGATCAAACAGCGTGATAAGCATGTAGTGCCGGGCACCTAGTGCCTTCGGACGCGGGTTCAATTCCCGCCGCCTCCACCACATTGAAGTGTCAAGAATGTCCAAGGAAGTGCAAAAAGCCCCGCTAAATGCGGGGTTTTTCTTTGTCGGGTGCTCCTATGTCGTCCCGGTCAATCCGTTGACATCCGGGGGTACCTGGGGGTCACTATAGGGGTACCTGGGCCCTTCCCTACTCCTGTACCCCCATGCCACTCAACGATTCCGGCATCCGCACGGCCAAAGCCGGCACGCGCGCGAAGAAGCTTTTCGACGGCGGCGGCCTCTTCCTGCTGCTCAATCCGAACGGCACGCGCTACTGGCGGCTGAAGTACCGCACCGGTGGCAAGGAGAAATTGCTCGGCCTCGGTGTGTACCCGGCAGTCGGCCTCAAGGAGGCGCGTGAGAAGCGCGACGACGCCCGAAAGCTGGTCGCGGCGGGCATCGATCCGAGCGCGAAGCGCCAGGCCGACAAGGTCGCGCGCGCCGACACCTTCGAAGCGATCGCGCGCGAGTGGTTTGCCAAGTTCAAACCGAACTGGGTGGATAGCCACGCCGACAAGGTGATCCGCCGGCTCGAGCGTGACATCTTCCCTGCCCTCGGCGGCAAGCCCATCGCGACGATCAAGCCGGCGGAAATCCTGGCGTCCCTTCGCAAGATCGAAAAGCGTGGCGCTCTGGAGACGGCGCACCGCGCGCAGCAGAACGTCGGCCAGGTGTTTCGGTACGCCGTGGCGACCGGTCGTGCCGAGCGCGATCCATCCGCAGATCTGCGCGGTGCGTTGCCGCCGACCAAGGAACGACACCATGCGTCGATCACCGATCCGATCAAGATCGGCGAACTCCTGCGAGCGATCGACGGCTACAAAGGGACGCCCGTCGCCCAGGCAGCACTGAAGCTCGCGCCCCTCGTCTTCGTCAGGCCCGTCGAACTTCGCACTGCCGAGTGGAAGGAGTTCGACCTGGATACCGGCGAGTGGCAGATCCCGGCGGCGAAGATGAAGATGGGGCAGAATCATATCGTGCCGCTGTCCAAGCAAGCGGTCGCGGTTCTCCGTGAGCTGCAGCCAGACACCGAGCATTCGCGCTACGTCTTCCCCAGTATCCGAAGCAAAGACCGGCCGATGAGCGAGAACACGGTGCTGGCAGCTCTTCGGCGCCTCGGCTACGGGACCGACGACATGACCGGCCACGGATTCCGCAGCATGGCGTCGACGCTGCTCAATGAGCAGGGCTGGCACAAAGACGCGATCGAGCGGCAGCTTGCGCACACCGAGCGCGACAACGTGCGCGCTGCACACAACTACGCGGAACACCTCCCCGAGCGCAGGAAGATGATGCAAGCTTGGGCCGATTACCTTCGGGCACTCAAGACCGGCGGAAATACAGTGGCGTTCAAGGGAAAGGCGCGGGCATAAAATGCGACATCCCAACATGTCGGCGGAACCGACCCCCTCCATGTAGAACAAAACAGGAGCTCGCGCATGGAATTAACCCTTGGCGTCCACAGCGCCTGGACGTTCGGCTGGGATGCTCTTGTCGCTATAGGAACCCTTGCGCTTGCCATTGGAACGGCGTGGGCCGTGGAAATGCCGCGCCGGGCCGAAAAAAGACGCAGAGCCGATGAAAGTGCTGCGCGCGCGCATGAAGCCCGACTGTTTGCGCTGATGATCGTCGACGAACTTCAACGAGCTAGGTACGCCCTCGCGGAGCTACGGCGCCGCATTCGAACGATGCTCGAGAATCCGATGTCCGGCAGCTGGACCGAATTGTTGAAGTTTGTGGACGGCGCGCAAGTTCCGGTATTAAAACAGCGCATCGACATGGCTAAATTTCTGCTCGACGCCGACGCAAACGCTGTTGTTTTGTCTTTCGCGTGGATGATGTATCTCGAAGCGTTCGTCCGACCACCTGGGAAAACGGACGAGGAGATGGCTCGAGGGACGGCGAAGCGCCTTCCACCTCTTCAAATCTTCGCCTGTCAGGCACAGATTTACGTCAACCAAGCTTTTGCCGCCGCGTACTCAGTTGCTGGCAGAGTCATGCCGGTTCCGCAAGATGACGACGCAGTACTTACGAACGATGAAAAAGAAATTCTCTTCCGTAGACGCGTAGGCTAGATCGATCGCAACATTCGCATGCCCTACGACTGTGAGGATAAGTAGGACAGAGTCGCTACGTCTGGAATCGCTCAATCGCCACTATACTGGGCCGGGGCGGGCCGAGGCCAACCATCCAGTTCTTAACGTAGTGGATCGCGCGCCGGCGGCAAATCAGACGACGGCGGCAAGATGGCTAAGGACGACAACATTTATTGGATCGTCGCGCACTCCGTCTAGAAAAGCAGCACTCCAGGCGGCTGAAGCGCGAACCGCATGCACGGCAGCCACAAGGTCAGGGTGAAAAACGATAGGCTGTGTGTTCCAGAGGCGGCGCACAAGTGACTGGTCACAACTACCCATCTTTGCCAGAGCCTTTAAGGCTTCGACCCGAGTCATCGCTTGCTCGTTTTCGTCGCGAGCAATTGCATTGATCACGTCAAATTTTCCGGCAGGCACGTGCTCAGAAAATTTTCCGACGACCTGCATAAGCCAGCTCTTCTCCCAAGATGTTCTGAATCGTTCGCTTTCTAGAATCTCAAAAACGGCCCGCACCACACTAGGGGCGTCTTCGTCGCGTGCCGAGAGCAGGTATCCTGCGACAATGTCTGTTTTCTCTGGCGCAACACCTAATAAATCACTGACGTGACCAATAGCCGCGTCAGACTTTGCGGCAGCAAGGCGCGCAAGCGACGACGTAACTCTGTGATGAAATACCTCCGGCGCCAAAGGTTCGGCCGTCGTGGGACTATGGTTCATCGCTTCGACGAATACGCGGGCCGCGACCTGCGCGTCTGACGCGCTAATGTGTTCCGTCAATTGCGCGACCATGTCCTCAAACGAGACACTTCCGTGATAGAAAAAATCCCATCCGAGATCGTCTCGCCCCGCCCTCTTTAGCAGATCGCTAATTGCGTCCTGATCGCCGCGTAATGCCTCGATACTGTCGTGTAGCAACGCCATGCGCGTTTGTTCGACTGTGCGATCGCCTTCGTCCAGTGCACTTTTATATCGCCCAGCGGCCATGATTAACGCCTTTGAGCCACTCAAAAGCAAGCCTGTCCGCCGTAGTTGGCCTTCAAGCACGCTCAGTATTCGCTTTGTTTCGCTATACGAACGGGCGCTAATTCTAAAATCGTCGCCGTGCCGGCGATACTCGACGCACTCTCTGCTCATCGAGTGATCCAATGGCGTAAGGTATGCCGTGGCAATCGCGTCCGACGCACTCAGCCCCTGAGGGATCCCTCGACTCGACGCCATTACGCGGTTCAGGAACTCAACGAGCGCATCCACAACCTCACGGCGACCCGTGAGTTCCGTGAGTGTATCTCTTACACGTTCATGCTCGATGGATTCATAAAATGCAGTGATGTCGGCTAAACCTATATGTGTCGCGGCATCGACTACGCTGCTGGCCTCAAACGTTCTCCACTGCTTTGGAGTAACCGATCCACGTGGCCAAAAGGCAATTTCGGGCCCGATCATCGCCGAATCGATACGCGGCCGCAACGCATCGACTAGAGCTTCGTATACGACTCGATCTCCGAGCGTGAGCAAAGCAGCAGGCCGCGTTGTGTGACCTGCCTTTGGAACAGACACAAATACTGCAGGCGTGGGATCATAGCGTCCACGTGAGAATTTGCTAACCAAACTCTCGGAAAAGCGCCGACCGACCTCTCCGATCACACGATCTTCTAGCCTCGGCGGAAGCAGATCATTTTTTTCCGTTCCGTGTCTGGTTGCTCCATAAATATCTATACTGGCCAATACCGACTGGAATGTGTTTCGGCTCACATCGACTCCCCATAACCGATATTGCGCTCTAAGAATGAAGCGCTTTCCGCAGCTTCGACTCAGCCGCTAGCCATGATATACCTTCGTCGGGACTAAGCTTTGACTCTGACGAGTTCGTCCCACTTGTCTGACGAGTTCGTCCCACTTGGTGGTATAGGCCGGCGTCATCGACCCGCGCTTCATTACCCACGTCCGCGGCACGGCAAACCCTGCGCTCCCAGGTGCAATCGTTCCGCGTCCCCACTTCTGCTCCGCCTGGTCGAGCACACTCATCAACCGATCGCGCCGGCTGTCGAACACCGACGACGTATCGAACAGCGAGCCCTGCCGGACGCCGCGTTCGCGCAGCTCAAGAAGCATGACGCCATGCTTTCACATATCTGAATCCGGTTCGGTGAACCCGCCTAAGCAGCGCTGTTGCCATAGCAACCAGTCGGAGCGTGTCGTCGATGGCCTCGGGCAGCGAGACCGTGACCGCAGGGTGGTGCTGCGCATCCTGGGGCCGGTAGCGGTTCGTCGCGATCCATAGACCGATGGCACCAGCGATGCTCCCCTGACGGCGAAGCTTCTCGGCCGCGCGGGTCGTGTAGACGCGCACGCTCTCCGCGAGCTCGTCGACTGAGTAGGCCGCGGCCCCGAAGGACCGCGAGCAGATAATCTGTTGCTTATTCAGCGCATGCTCCTCGAGCGCGATGCACGCCGTGCCCCTCAGTTCGCGCACAGTTCGTTCGAGCACGACCGAGTAGCCGCGCCGAACAGCCTCCGCATCCATTGAGCGCAGATCCGCGACAGTCCGAATACCCTGTTCCGCGAGCTTCTCCTCCGTTCGATTTCCAACACCCCAGACCTCGCGTACGCCGATACTGCTGAGCAGCTCGTCCAGGCCCGCGCAAGGCAGCGTTCCGAGATCGCAGACGCCGTCCCACTCCGGCCGCTTCTTCGCCACATGGGGGGG